>Ga0302321_100000383_pt1 | contig 39050 bp, 47 predicted proteins | sample Fen_T0_1_FD_202505 | JGI IMG/M metagenome (GOLD analysis project Ga0302321, IMG submission 202505) | Peat permafrost microbial communities from Stordalen Mire near Abisko, Sweden - Fen_T0_1 | ecosystem: Environmental > Terrestrial > Soil > Wetlands > Permafrost | place: Sweden: Abisko... | reverse complement strand
GTTCCATTGGCCAATTCGTGTTGGATTGGAATGCCGGCCAGAGCAAGTTTCAGGAGCAATACCCCGACGCTACCCTCGCCCATTGCAACATCACGTTCGCCTGCGCCATCAGCGCTGACGAATACGCTAAGCTGAAGTGACTGACGAACTCCTGGTCCGGAATTCCGGGCCAGGACTTCGCTGGCCATGTCGGCCATCGACAACAAAGGAAAAACAACATGTCCGTTAAACAACGAATCGCCAATGCGCTGGCCTCCTTCGGGGGTCAGGTCACTCGCTATTGGATTAACCTTAACACCTTCGACCACCGTCGGGTGCCCAAGGGCGCCGAATGCGTGGCGGCCAGCTATGGCGGCCGCAAACTCGAAGTCACCTATCGGCTGAAAGGGGGTGCGCTGTGAGCCCATCCACCACGGTCCGCGTGGCCTCGCCCAAGCAGGTGCTGGCCAATGTCCAGAAATGGCGCAAGGATCACGGGCTGGATAAGCCCAAGCCACCGTTTCGGAATGAGCCTCGCGTTCTAAAACTGTCCAACGTGAATGTCACCATTCAGCTGGATGCTAACGGGGAAGCGCAGGTGGTCCTGTGAAATTCACCGCCAGGTGTAAACACTGCCCCAAGGAATTCCATAATAACGCGGAATTCCGCTTGCGGGCCAACATCGGCAACCACATGCGGTCAGCGCATCCCGAGCATTACCAGCCCACGCCAGCGGCCGAAGCGAAGCGGGAATGGGTTAAGAATCGTAAGAAGGCAGTTGACAAACCCACCGCTGTTCGCAAAGTTCGCAAACAGCCAGTGGCCTTGGTCAAATACTGCCCGAACTGCGGGTGCAACATTCATGCGGTCAGCGTGGCCATGGGCCTGTAAAACTTATGCATATCGAACTACGAACCAAGGCCCGGAAAATCACCTGGACCAGTGACGAAGACCTGCGTTGCGCCATTCTGGGCGGCATGGGATTCTCCACCAAGATGATCACCAGCGAAACCGGACTGACGCCCTGTCAGGTCAGTTATCGCCTCAACAAGGCGCACATCAAACGCAAGGATTACCGCGACGGCAATAGCGTGGTAGCCAAGCGGGTGATGAATGCCATTCCCAATAAAAACACCGGCATTCGCAATCTGCTGAGTCTGGAGATAATCAAATGAAAACCATCCTGCTCAACAAAATCCTGGCCGAGGCGCAGATCAACCGGATCAACCAGATCATGCACACCGAGCCCGCGTCACTCGAACGCACCCGCAAGCTGCGGGCTTATCTAATCAGCATCCAGTCCGATCTCGTGCGTCAAGGGGTTGACGCTGAGTATCTGACCTACGTTATTGAAGCCAGCTTCCTGAGCTCCATGGAGCAAAACGCGGAAGCGGAAAGGAAAAATGCGATCAACAACTGAACTGAAAATGTTCGCCGTCGTAGTCTTCGGACTCATTGTGGTCATGATCTGGCTCTCCTTCGAGGTTCGCCAGTCGCGGGCCAACGAACAGTTTCTCAACAACAAACTAAAGGCCAAATGAAACGTAAATTCATCACCTGGGCACTGGCGGGATCACTGATCAGCCTGCCCTGTCACCGGCCGTCAGCGCAGATAGCGCCGGCGGCCTTTTGCATCGTCATCTCAGCTGTGGTCATCGCAGGCGGAGTCACCATCTGGGTGTCCTCGTGCAAGCCCAAGTATTACTGCATCCGGGACGACGAGAACAACCTGCAATGGTGCGAGATCACCACCAAGCGGGAGGCGCTGATCAGTGGCTATAAGATTGTGTCCGGGCCGTGGAATGACGCCCAGGCATGCGATCACAGCTGCCATCCTACGAACCTCCTAACCAAGGTCGTGCTTCCGCAGCCTAAGGTGATCGGCCCACTGATTCACATTGAACGATCCACCGACCTCCAAACCTGGACGGAGTGCGCCAGCTTCGTGGGGGATCCGGAATCGTTTGAATGGTCCGAGTCGATGCAGGAAGCCACCTGCTTCTACCGGGTCTGGTATTGAAACACGGGCTGGTCCGGATTTCCGGATCAGCCCTTTCGACGGAGCCAACAAACTTAATTGTTGGCCCCGCCGAAGGTATGTGTAACCTTCGACAGAGTTGTCAGCATTCTCTGCTAATACGCCCAACTGGGCATCCAACGCTGACGGTGCGCCCTCAGTCCGATAACTGGGAGCAAAAACACAAATGAACACAAACATCACAACTAACGCCATCGCGGGCATTAACCAAGACAAGCAGACTCAGGTCGTTGACTTGGCGCAGGCGAAAATCTGCTTCATCCTCAAGGAGCAGCAGCAGGTCGCGAAGTATCGTGAGAACATCAAAGTGCATCAGGAAGCCCTGGCCAAGCTGGCCGAAGATGTGTTGACGGCCGAGCAGGTGCTGGGTCGCCCGGCGTCCACCAGTCCGACGGTTTCCGAGGTCACCATCCTCAAGGCGATTGCCAAGCGGAACGAGGAGAAGGCCAAGTGCATCGAGAGCAACAGCAAGTCGCACGTCGCGGAAATCGACGGCTACAACAAGTCCATTGCCGGCTGTCAGGAACGGATCGTTGCGCTTCGCAAGGAGCTCGACGCCCTGGCGGCGGATGTGGTCACGGTCGATCAGGTGGTCGGCTAAACAACAACAGTAACCAACAGAAAACACAGAAAAGGAAATATAAGCATTATGAACGTAACTATTCGATTCGGGATGGACGTTTGCAACAAGCACTTCGACCGTCAGCCGACGGTCAATCAGGTCATCAACAGCGCCAGCGTCAAGGCAGAGCTGGGCTATGGTGACAATGTCAGAGCCTTAGTTAATGGGGTAGAGTTGGCCGGCAGTGCGCTGGTGGAAGATGGTTCGACCATCATCCTCGAAGTGAAGGCCAACAGCAAGGCTAGCTAAGCTCGTCCGGAAATCCGAGGCGGGTCGGGAGCAATCCTGGCCCGCCTCATTTTTTTGTCAAAAATTATGCCAGTAGATACCTTTTTCGTAATCTCGGCTGCGGCCGGATTAGAGCGATGGGACATTAACAAGCGTCCCATGGATATGAACGCCTCCGTGATCAATCAACTGACGCAAAACGTGGTGCGCCACACGCCAGCGGCCTTTATAGCGCCAAGTAAAGAATACGTTGGACTGTCCATTGGCCCCAACGGATTTGGCGTAGCCGTAATCGGACTCCGGGAAATAAGCTTGCGAGCTCCGTTTGCGGTGGAGGGCACGCAGACGTTCCCCCAGTTCGACGGCGCCCATCCAGTGATGATGGTGCCGTGGGTAGTCCCAGACACAATGCGGCTGGTATTGGCCGTGGGCTTCTCCACGGGCTATGTGATGTGCGACCAGCATCTGGTGGCCATCGACTCAAGCGAGCGGGCCTGGCGCCTACCGATCAGCAATCTGTATAACGACTGCAAGCTGTGTGCTGGCCGTTACGACAGCACTGGCGATACCATACAGATGCTCGTCGAGCGGGCTTACGAACAGTTCATGGCCAGCAGTTGGAATGCTGACCTCTACAACGACTCGGACCCAACCCGGCGGGCGGCGTCCAAGAAGATGTTCAGCTACACCATTGATGGCGACAAGTTCATCCAGAACTATAAGCCGGAAGATGACCGCTGGACCGAGCTGTGCCAGAAGGTGGCCAGCGAACACATCACCAACTACATCCTGCCCGTATGAGCGCTTCATTCTTTGATGTGCTGCTGACGGCACCGGTGCAGAACAACCGTTCCATTCGCGAACACGCAGAGTCCATGGCGAAAGTCTGGGCCAAGCGTGATTCGGTCAATTCCATCATCGTCCTGACTCCGGGATATTTTACGCTGCCGCGTGAAGCGCTGGCGTATTGCCTCTCGATCAACGATACGGCTCGAACCGCCCTGATTCCGCGAGCAACGGATCGGGCGAACTTCGTTCAAATCCTCAACGCCGCTCGCAACCTGGTGGAGCAGGCTTACAAAGACGATCCCAGCGTGGCCAAAATCCTGGATCAGTGCCGCCGGCAATCCGGGGAAGGGATATTCTGATTATGGTTTACATCATCGGCTGCGGCGGCGTGGGCTCGTTCCTGGCCCCGACGCTATGCCTCCTGGTCGGTCGGGAAAACATCACCTTGGTGGACGGGGATACCCTGGAAGCCAAGAACTTGAACCGTCAGCTCTTTACCGAGTCTGACATTGGCAGCAACAAGGCCGAAGCGCTGGCCCAGCGTTACGGTTGCAAGGCGATTCCGGATTGGTATTCCGAGTCGCTGACCTTTCATCCGCCCGAAGACTGGCTGATTGGCGTCGTCGATAATCATGTGGCCCGGAATTCCATTCTGGGTTGTGTGGATCGCCATGGCTGTCGGGCCATTCTGGCGGCCAACGAAGTCCACTCCAGTGAGGCGTATGCCTACCTGCCGCAGTGGAAGGACACCCGGATTGACCCCCGGGTCATGTATCCGGAAATCCGGACGGACCACAGTGGCGACCCTCGGGCAGCGCAAGCCGGCTGCACCGGTGAAGCCCAGGTGGCCAATGTCCAGCTCGTCACGGCCAACTTCATGGCGGCGGCGCTGGCGGCTCACCTGTTCGTGGTGTGGGCCATGGAATCGCAGAAGCTGGCGCCCGAAGACTGGCGGCATCTTCCGCACAAACTAGTAAACAACCTGACTAAAAATGAAACGCACAAAGCGGTCATCAACTAAAAAACCTATGGAAGAAAATCAAATCGCAGAGCCCACATCGGAAGTCGCCCCAGCGGCGCCACCCGATCCGTGGGCTTATTTCTACACCGAGTTCCGCAAGCTCAAAGAGCTGCCCATGTCGATGGGCGATGTGCTGGCTCGACGGTCACCGGGATTCCGGGAACAAAAGTGCCTCCTGATCATGCTGCCAGTAACACCACCCCATCGTCCTAGTTTTATCGCAGGCGACTTCCGGTATGGAACCGTAGCTAGCGCTTACGGAATTGAAAACGCCACGGTTTTTACCGTGCTAGAGGTGATCAACATGCGGAGCGAAATAAGCGCTAGTTGGCAAATCGGCATCCTGGACCCGGAGGCATTAGCCAAAGAGACCAAGAAGCGGAAGTGGTCAATGGAGGCACAGTTAAATCCCAGCCTGATTGAGTTGGCCCGTGTGGCGCCCACCAACAAGACGCTGCGGGCGCACCTTACCTCCATATTCGGCACGCTACCCAATCCCGAGGAGGTGGACACGTTCTCCAAGCTTCGAGACTGGCTGGAGTTCGAGTGCACATCGCCTCGCTGGAAGGGCGACCATGATCGTCGGTGCTACGGAGCACCTAACGCGGATGATCGAATCCGGAATGCAAGATCAGCCCCAGCGCCGGTCGAAGAACGGACGGCCATGTTTATCCAGGTAAAACAAAAAGCGCTGGTGTCGGGCATCTGCAAGTTCGTGCGAGCCGAGAACAACGTGGCCCTGGTGCCGATTACCCGGTCCACGCTGTCAATGTATATCAGTGATGGCAGCACGGTGGAGCAGATGGTTCAATACCTCAAAGAGTTGGCAGAGGCAAACGCTAACAGTCACGCTCACCCCGCACCGGGCACCCAGCCGGAAACCACCCACTCGGAATACGAGGTCAACGACACGATGGAGTCCGCCACGGAAATCGACCGGGCCGAAATCGAAAACCACCTGGTCCAATACATCAAAAACAACTATGAGCCGCAAGAATCGGAAGAAATACTCGAACGCACAGAGAATGAGAATTGATCATCAAGTGCCACCGAGTCCACCGCAGATAACATCCAAAACGGAAATCCAAACCATGAGCAAAAAAGTGCAACAAGTGAAATCGTTCGAAGGCATAATGACGTGCATCTTCGAGCATGAGGTCGCCAAGACCTCGGCCATCTATGAATGGACCGGACCCAAGATCAGTCGAGAATGCTGGAGCGAGGTTCTGGCCTTCTTCAAATGGAGCTACGACCTGACCAAGGGCGAGACGCAGGTGCGGCTCTTTGTCAACCATCGCACGCGAGTGTGGAAAGCCTGGGCGTTCCCACAGCGAGCTCGCACGGGCATGACTACACGGGAGCTGGAGACGCCCGAGACGCAGACGCAGCGAATGCAGTTCAGTGATCAGGACGGCTGGCTGTATTACGGCACCGTTCACCATCACTGTTCGGCCGGAGCGTTCCAGTCCAGCGTGGACGAGGAGAACGAGAAGGGTCAGGACGGCATCCACTTCACGGTGGGGCATCTGGACAAGCAGCAGTATGACATTGACGCCCGCTTGTATCAGTCAAAAATGCGGCTGGAGTTAAAGGACCTGCTGACCACGTTCTGGGACGTGGGCGACCCTTTGTCCGGAATTCCGGATCACATCAAGGCGCTGATGCCGGACGACTATGCCGAGAAGTTTGCCAAACTCCAGATGGGAACGCCCGCACCAGCGGACGCTACCTTCCCAGAGGCGTGGCGAGCCAATCTGATCTACGAAGCCCCGGTCGTGCACATCCAGCAGCGGCAGTCCTGGGAGGACGATTACAAGTTCAACCACATGAGCACTGGGTATTACGAGCGGCCGTATCACATTCGGTCAATGACCCATCTGGCCTTCGACGACAAGAAAGCCGTTACGGGCATAATCCGGTTGCTGGCATGCAGCGACGTGGAGGCCATGATCGACATGAAGGAGATCATCGACATTGCCGAGCGGATGAAGAAGCTGTCCATCAAGGAGCTCAACGTCGTGGACATTATGGTTCGGAGCGACGTTAAGCCGGATCGGTTCTACGAGCTGATGGAGAAGCTGGAGGAAAAGCTGCTGGAGCAGGAACTAGAGGAGGAGATCAATGGCAAGCGGGGAAAGCTGGTCACCGGTGGCCACCAACCAATGGCCGACCTGCAAAAGTCCAAGCGGGAGCGGGAACTCCAGCAGGAAATGGATATGGAGCATGGCCATCCGATGTATCCGGGCTATGGCGCCGGATTCGGAATTGGCGGTTAAAATAAACAGTTAAGGTTGCGGCGTCCGAGTTCGTTAGCTAGAATGCGAACCGGACGCCGCTTTTTTCGTTACTAAAATTATGACTACTGAAAACAAACCACCAACCACGGCCGTTGCTAAGAAAGAGGAACGGATAATGGAGTTCGTTCCCTTCGGATCGAAGGACGCAATTCGCCTTAGTATCAACATCATTCGTCGGCTCGTTGCCGTGCCGACAAAAACGGGACGGATGCCCACCGACGACGACTGCATCAAGTTTCAGATGATGTGTCAGGCTCGTCGGCTAAATCCGTTTGAGGGAGACGTATTCATGCTGGGCTACGACACCAAGGACGGCGCTAAGTTCAGCATGATCACCGCCCATCAGGCGTTCTTGAAACGGGCGGAGCTGAATCCGGAATACGACGGCATGGAGTCCGGCGTGCTGGTCTTCCGCAACGAAGACCTGACCGAACTGGAAGGCGACTTCCTGCTGGATAATGACGTGCTGGTCGGTGCGTGGGCTCGCGTGTTCTTTAAAAACCGCAGCCATCCCATGCACAAGCGATGCAAGCTGTCCACTTTCCGCAAGGACAACCAGCAGTGGCGGGACAATCCGGCGGGCATGATCGTCAAGTGTGCCGAAGCCGACGCCTTGCGTTCCAGCTTCCCAACCATGTTGGGCGGCCTGTATCTCAAGGACGAAATGGAAACCACGGTCGAAGCGCCGCGAGTGGCGACGCCGATCTTTAAGGACAAGACGCCGCCACCGCAAGCGGTGGATGTTACACCGCCCACGGCCGGAAACGAGAGCCTGGAAAAACTCCAGGCGCTGGCGGAACGCGATGGGGTCGATGAAAAGGTGCTGATCGAACTACTCCAGGCTTCCGGACTGGCCGGGGACGGTCTGGTCCGGATTTCCGAACTAGCTCCGGACGATATTATCAACACCATCAACAGCTGGGACGTGCTGATGGGACAACTGAACAAATCCAATGAATGACGAACGCCAAGGAATGACTTCCGCGTCCAATGCGGAAGCAGATGGCCTGTGCCAAGGTCGGCATCAGGCGCAAATCGGTCTGCCGGAAATTGTCACCGAGGACTCCTCGTTTGGTCAGGGAGTCCACGATGCCCTCAAGACCGACGACCCCTCCAAGCTCAGCCCGGAGCAGCTATCGGTTTACGAGAGCTGTGTGGAAATCCGGGAGAAGCTGATTATGGAAGCCTTCGGGATGGATGCCAGTATCGCCAAGCGCATTCGCGAGGAGCGCTACTGGTGGGCCTCTACCGACGGCAAGCTGCGTCACAGCGGTCAGGTGGACCTGCTGGTGGTGCACAACGACAAGGGGCTGCTGATCGACTACAAGGCCCTGCCCGGAGAAGTCTCCGACTCGTCCGCGAATCCGCAGCTGCGGGATCAGGTGTCGCTGGTGGCCGGGGCACACAAGCTCAACGAAGTGGACGCGGCCATCATTCAACCGCTGGTCACGCACACTCCGGAAATCACCCGCTACGACACGCAGTCCATCCTCCGCTCCCAAGTGGAAATGGGCGAACGCGTGGCGGCCTCCAACGATCCGCATGCCAAGCGCACAGCGGGAGCAGCGCAGTGCAAGTTCTGCAAGGCTCGCTTCATCTGCAAAGAGTATTCGCAGTTCATTGCGTTGGCAGCGCCGGCCAGCATGTCGTCGTTGACCGTGCCGGTGCACGAGTGGACGCCCGATCAGCGGGCACTGTTCTGCGAACGGCTACCCATCGCCACCAAATGGCTGGAGGAGTGCAAGGCGCAGATCAAAAAGCTGCTGGCGGAAAGCCCAAAATCCGTCCCCGGTTGGAAGCTGGCAGATGGTAGCATCCGGCGGCCCATTACCAACCCAAACGAATTGCATACGCGATTCCTAGCGCTGGGCGGGACCACCGGCCAGTTCATGGAGTGCGTTGAAATCGCCAAGGGCAAGCTGGAGGCGCAAGTGCGGGCCGCCACTGCCCTGAAAGGCAAGGGCCTCAAAGCCAAGATTGACGAGCTCCTGGTGGGCATCGTTGAAGAAAAGAAGGACGCCCCTTCGCTGGAGCGTTCCGAATAATCCACACCTGTTCACAACTGTCAGCCGGCGGAGTTTCTAGCTCTGCCGGCTGATTTTTCTTTACTCGTTAGCAACTTCTGCTTACAACTATCCCCTGTTTATGGCAACAACCAAACTCGTTACCCTTGAATCAATCGACTTCCCTGGCAGTCCCCACGTTCGAGCCCAGAAACCTGATCCGGAAATCGTCGCCCATTACGCTCAGTGCTATGCCGACAAGAAACCGATGCCACCCGTGGTGGTGTTCTACGACCCCGAGCTGAAAAAATTCTACCTGGCCGACGGGCTGCACCGCTGTGCGGCCCACGAACAGCTCAAACGCACGGCCGTGATGGCCAACGTCATCGAAGGCCCCTACATGGAGGCGCTGCGTTATGCGCTGACCGCCAACGCCAACCATGGCGTTCGCCGCAGCAATGCCGATAAGCGCAAGTGCATCGCCCAGGCACTCAAGCAATGGCCCGAAGTGGCCAACATGCAGATCGCCCGACTCGCAGACGTGGACGACAAGACCGTGGCCTCCGTCCGATCGGAAATGGAGGAATCCGGAAAGCTCAAGGCTTCGGATACGCGGGTCACCACCGACGGCAAGACAATCCCTGCGACTAAGGAGGTCCGGAAATCCGGACCTACCATCGACGTGGAGGAAATCGTCAAGGATGCCTTGGGAAATGTCATACCAGACGGAGTCATTGGCTACTGGAAGCGCACCCCAGAGGTGCGGGATCGCATCGACATGTTCCGGGAAATGCTGTCGGTGTTCCGCCAGATCGTGAAGGTGGAGGACCCGATGTATGGCGAGGTCAACTTCACAGGAGTCATGGGCGACATGGAGCGGATCATCGTATCGCTGGAGACGGCCATCCCCCATGTCGTATGCCCGCAGTGCCAAGGCCATCCGGAAACCCAGAAGCACGGCTGCCGCATGTGCATCGGTCGCGGCCTGATCAGCAAGTTTCGCTGGCAGACTGCCGTTCCGGTTGAAACCAAGAAAATGGTGGAGGCCAAAGCGAAATGAACTTCAAGCCAAGAGATTATCAGCAAGAAATTCACGACGCCATCTTTGAAGAATGGAAGTCGGTAACATCAACCCTGGTTGTTGCCCCAACGGGGTCTGGGAAAACCTGCATGTTTGCCATGGTAATAGCGTCCATTCAACCCAAGCGAGCCATGGTCATCGCTCACCGGGAGGAACTGATTCACCAAGCTCGGGACAAGATCACCCGCGTTACCGGTCTGGAGTGCGGCATCGAGATGGCGGACCACTACGTCAACAATTCGTTGTTTGGCGAAATGCCCGTCATCGTGTCCACCATCCAGACGCAGATCGCCGGCTGGGGCGACCGCACCCGAATGAGCCGGTTCAACCCAAAAGAGTTCGGCGCTTTGATAATTGATGAAGGTCATCATGCAACAGCCGACAGCTACAAACGGCTAATCAATTATTACAAGACCGGGAATCCGGGCATCAAGATACTCGCGGTCACAGCCACCCCTGACCGGGCGGACGAGGAGGCGCTGGGCCAGATATTCGAGACGGTGGCCTACGACTACGAGGTGCTGGACGCCATCCACGACGGCTGGCTGGTTCCGGTGGAGCAGCAGTTCGTCTCCATCGCCGGGCTGGACTTCTCGGAAATGCGGACGACCGCTGGCGACCTGAACGGGGCTGACCTGGCCGCCGTGATGGAGAACGAGAAGAACATGCACGGGGTAGCCGCCAGCTCCCTGGAGATCATCGGCAACCGCCGAGCCATCGTTTTCACAGCTTCCGTCAAGCAGGCGGAGAGTCTGAGCAACATCTTCAACCGCCACCGTGGGAATATGTCCCAGTGGGTTTGCGGCAAAACCAACAAGGACGAGCGGAAAGAGACGCTAAGTGCCTTCCAAAACGGCAAAATCCAGGTGGTTTGCAACTGCGGAGTGCTTACCGAGGGATTTGACGACCCTGGGGTGGAGGTGGTCATCATGGCCCGACCGACCAAAAGCCGCTCCCTTTACGCCCAGATGGCCGGTAGGAGCACGCGGCCACTTCCGGGGGTTGTGGACGGTCTGGAGGATAAAGACGCCAGGAAGGCGGCAATCCGCGACAGCGCCAAGCCTTCCTGCATAGCCGAAGGAGAGCTGGTGCTAACCAACAAAGGGTTGATTCCAATTCAAGATGTCACTTCATACATGCGAATCTGGGATGGTCTTGAATTCGTTACAAACTCAGGTGTAGTATATCAAGGTGAAATGGAAATAATCGAATATGCAGGACTTAAAGCCACACGCGATCACAAGGTCTGGACCAAGAAAGGTTGGCGCTCCTTTGGGGACTGTGCCGATGAACAAATTGCCATCTCAGCTACCGGAATTGGCGGGCAAGCAGTTCGGGAAGTTGACGGTTATTTCAGGGGATATAATCAGGAAGACTGGAGCAAGAAAATACCCACTGCTAATGACTCGGTGCCAATGCGGAAAAGAATCCCTAAAGGAATATTCAAGTCTCGTGTCAGGTCAAGCGGGTTGTCGAAATTGTGCTCCGGCGAGCAATCCGAGAAAATGTCCAGCATGGTTGCTGCATCGCTGCCAATCAGCAAAGCGAAGATGCACCGATCCGAATTGTATCTCTTACCATCGTTATGGTGGAAGGGGGATAAAGTTCAACTTCAAAAGTGCCGTAGAGATGGCGGTCTGGATTCAGAAGAACATTGGTCTTCGCTGCGACCTGACGATAGATCGGTTGGACAACAATGGCCACTACGAACCGGGAAACCTGCATTGGGCGACAAAATCGTTCCAGGTAAGAAACTCAAGAACGTAAAGGTTTACGACATACTCAACTGTGGACCCAGAAACAGGTTCACAGTAAGTGGATTGTTAGTATCAAATTGCTTGATCGTAGATTTTGTCGGTAACAGTGGCCGCCATAAGCTGATTTCCAGCGCCGACATTTTGGGCGGCAAAGTCAGTGACGAGGCCATTTCCCGGGCGGTAGCCAAGGCCAAGACGGCCGGAAAGGCTGTCCGGATTTCCGAACTGCTCGACGAGGAGCAGCTGGCTATCGAGCAGGCCAAGCGGGAAGCGGCTGAAAGAGCCCGGCTGGCGGAGGAGGCTCGGAAGCACAAATTGATGGCCAAGGTCCGTTACACGACCAAGTCCGTCAATCCGTTCGACATTTTCCAGATCGCACCCACCAAGGAACGCGGCTGGGATCAAGGCAAGCAGTTATCGGAAAAGCAAAAGGCCCTTCTCTTGAAACAGGGGATAAACCCCGACGAGATGCCTTACGCTCAGGCCAAGCAGGTCCTCAACGAAATGTTCCGGCGTTGGGACAAGAAGCTGGCAACCTTGGGGCAACTCAAGGTGCTCAAGCGGTATGGTTACACGGACGCAAACCTGACCTTAGATCAGGCATCCAGCGCACTCAACGCACTGGCCGCCCGAGGGTGGAGAAACTGACCTATGATAAAAATAAAGATCGACGTTACCAAAATCGAAAAAGCCCGGCTGTTCAAGGGCAAGCCACGCGACGGCAAGACGCCCATGTATCTGGACGCCGTGCTGATCGAAACTAAGCAGTCCAATTTCGGTGACTGGCGGGACGACCAGACGCACATGATCGTGCAGGACGTTTCCAAGGAGGAGCGGGACAAGGGCGTGAAAGGACCCATCATCGGCAACGCCACCGACACCGGAAAGCGGCGGACCAACGACAAGCCACCGGCAGCGCCAGCGCCCGCCGAAACGGCATCACCCATCGAAGACGACGACGTGCCGTTTTGACCATGAAAAAAGTCTTCAAGAACGAGGCTGAGGTGATCAGTCTGATCGACAAATACCACCAAGACATACGCGAAACCCAGGTCCGGATTTCCGAACGAGAACACCTGTGCGAGCGGCTACGTGACACTTGCGAGGCCGTCCGGATTTCCGGACTGCGGTCGGACATTGAAACCATGCACGTCGAGATCGCCTGGCGGGAAGGGCGACTGGAGACGCTGAAGGAAATCCTGGCGGAAATGAGGACCATGGAGCTGCCGTTCAACGCTGGAGCAGAGGTGGACCCGTGAGCACCATGTTTCGCGTAGATCGGGCCAAGCCGTGCATCGTGTGCAAGAAGTCCGACTGGTGCGTTTACGGCAAGGACGTGGCGATCTGCATGCGAGTTCCCAGCAGCCGGCCCAAGACCTTTTCGGATGGGTCAATGGGCTGGCTGCATTCGCGGGATGGATCACCATTGCCCACCCTGCCGCCCAAGCCGCCGGTCATTGTCAGCAAGGATAGCAACCGCATCGTGCTGGAGTGGCGGGCCAAGTGGGGCACGGCCTCGCTGGATTATCTGGCCAAGACCCTGGCCGTCACCAAGGAGTCCCTGGAAATGCTGGGCTGTGTCAAAGCTCCGCAGCATGCGGTCTGGGGATTTCCGATGCACGACGGCAAGGGCTTCATTATCGGCATCCGCATGCGGCACGAGAACGGCCGCAAGTGGTGCGAACCCGGCGGTCATAACGGTCTGTTTCTGCCGTTGTGTATTCCCACCCGGGAAGTAGTCATCTGCGAAGGTCCGACCGACACAGCGGCGGCCTTGTCCATCGGTCTGTTTGCCATCGGCCGCTTCAACTGCTGCGGTGGCATCGGCCAGATTCAGGAATACATCAAACGGCTGGGGATCAAGCGAGCCACCATCGTGGCCGACGTGGACCAGGACCGTAAAATAAACGGAAACACCATTAACCCAGGAATTCAGGGCGCCATCGCCCTGGGCGAAGTGATCGGAATTCCCAGTCGCTGCGTCACGCTCCCGACGAAGGACATGCGGGAGTTCGTGGCCAAGGGCGGAACCGCCGAACACTTCCAAGCCATCGCCAGTCAAAACGTATGGAACAAGTAAACTGTATCATCTGTCAGAATCCCTTCACTCCCACCCGACCCAGTCACAAGATGTGCTCCGCTGCCTGCCGTCGGGTTTCGTTTGAACGCAACTACGCTGCCCGGGTGGGCGTGTCCTACCAGCAGAAGCATCAGGACTGGTATCGGCGGCGCTACAACAAGCCACTGATCACAAACAAGGCCAAGCCGCTCGATCCGAAGCGGAGAGTCAGCCTGCATAAGGGCGTTCACCGGAACAAACATGACAACGTCTGGGTTGCCCTGCTGACGCTGGATGGAAAGTGCTACCAAAAAACTTTCTCCATCAAGAAGCTGGGTGATCGCAGCGCCAAGCTGTGCGCCAGTATGCAGCGGTTGATCTGGTTGATCGACCTTGGCATCTGGTCCCCGGACAAGGGTGATCCGTTCAAGCTGCTGTCCTTCATGGATACGTTCGAGGGCAACGAAGACATTCGGATTCAGGACGTGGAATCACCGTGGGCCGCACCCGATGAGACGTATGCTTGAGCTAGACAAAATCGACCCCAAACTGCGAAAGCGCATCGAAGACCAGATTGCCAATGAAGATCGAATTAAACGTAGTCGGACTGGGGAACATCCCCGGAAAGAAGAACAGCAAGAAGATCATTCGGAAACTCGGAACTCAGATTCCGATGATCATAACCGATCCAAAGATTCAAAGGACTTGCCGGCGCATCGAAGCGCTTTTCGTGTCACAATTAACTTCCGCTATTCAGACCGCCGGAGGCGGGACCTCACCAACTCAGCAGAAACAATCCTTGATGCACTCATTACCGCAAGACGACAACTGGAGTGAAATCCCGTTGGTGATCCTGTCGGGATCGTTATGCGTTAAAGGCGAAGAAGGATGCACCGTAACCATCGAACAAATATGACCCAACCTGAAAAACAGAAAGAGTTCAAAAAGTTAATTGAGGAACTGCGACGGGCGTGGCAGTTCGGCTATGCCATGTCGGAGTTCTCCGTTTCCAAGGAAACCTGCACCACCATCCTGCAACTCACCGAGGCCGCTCACGAGACGGCCGTAGCGTTGCACCACAAAGCGTGGGCTACATCGCCGCCCGCATCCGCAGGAACTTCAGAAACGTCTGGTGCTTCTCGTTGATCGCCTCGTTATAGGTGTTCCTCTCCTCGTCGGAGAGGGACGCCCGAAATCTTCCCTCGTGTTTGGCGGAGCCGGTAAATCCCTGCTTCGCCCACGTCTTCAGTGCTGCTTCAATTTCTTTGGGGTTGTGCGTCTCCCGCAGCTCCGTATAAGCCTTCCGGAATTCCGAACCAACCCCGCTGATCGCCGCCGCCCGCAGCTTACTGTAAGACGGCCCTTCCACCTGCGACAGTTCCCAGCCCGTCTCCTTCTTGAGCTTGTTATCTTCCATGAACTTCGCCGCCAGGTTTGCCATGTCCGTTCCCGGCGAGCTGGTGCGTGATCGCAGCCCAACAAATCCCGCCGTGGACGAAACCGCATCCCCCAGCAGATCGGATTTCCCACCGGAGGCAATGCCTGCCAGCCGTTGCAGTGGTCCCTGTGCTGACACCGGAAGCCCGAGGCGGGTGATTGCTTGCAATGGACTGGAAGGACGACCCACCGCATCCTTGCCGGTCTTGATTTCAGCCGCCAGCGCCGGGATCGGTCCTAGCTTGGAGCTGATAAATTTGATCAAGGGATTCTTGTCACCCCAGCTTACCAGGTCCTTCGGCTTGGTTGCGGCAGTCATTCCCATGTCCACGCCCAGGCTCAGCAGCTGGAGCACAATCCCACCTGGTCCAATCTCATGCGTGACGCCGTTGATCTTCACCGGATATGCCAGGAACTTCGAATTGGCCTGACCTGGCGTTAGCCGTTTCCGGATTTCCTCCCACGACATGCCCGAAGCCAGATACGATCCCACCATGGTCGCCATCAGCCCAGCGGCATAGCTTCCCAATACCTTCCGGGTTTCATTACCCACCGCATCCCGCGATGCCAGCCCAGCCACCAGTTGAAGCGCCCCCCGGTAATACGATGGCGCCATGAACAAAATGCGCTCCACCTGGGAACGGCCTGGGCTCAGCCCAGCGGCTTCCATCTTTCCGGACAACACCATGTTGTCGATCTGCTCCACCATCCGAGGCCACTGTTCTTTGGGTGTCAATTCGCGGAGCGCCTTCCACATTTCAATTTTGGAAATATCGAAGAACGTGCCGAAGGCCCTACCACTGGCCGTGATCAGCTTGTTCACTCCGGGAATCCGGTTGGCGAATTCGCCGGGCCTGGAGCCGGACATGAAGTCCTGCAAGTGCCCCAGCGATCCACCAGCTTGAGCAAACTCCGTGGCGGCCTCGTAGTTCTCCTGCGTCTGCAAATACTTTCCGGTCACCGTGGGATCAGCCAGGGATCGTAACGACTTGGACACAGCGTTAGCCCAGGCGCCCGGCCGGCGAAACATCATCAGTGCTCCCTGCTGCAAATACTGGGCAAGATCACCTGTCAGCATGAACGCCTTGGTCATCGTTGATATTTCCGAGACAGTATTCACGAACCGGTTCTGCTGCGACCCGAACGCCCGGTTGAGCTTGTTGGCCACGTCAATGGGAAAAACCTTGTCCGCGAAGGCGGCGTGGCCATGGACCTGGCCTTCGATGCCGAGCCGGGGCTGGTAGGACATGCGAATAATATCTCGTTCGGTTTTCCGACCGGCTCGATAGTCCGCTTCGTATTCCTTCGCCAGCGAAATTGCCCGCTGCTCTGGAGTCTGCCCTTTCAGCTCCGGATTGCTGGCCAAGTCGGCATCGGCCACCGCTTTGTAAACGCGATTGGTAAACGCCACCATGCGCTTGGTCATGTCCGGCTCGTAGGCCGTGCTGGACTGGCCTTCGGCTTCCGTTTCGTAGAGGCGGTCCTTTTCGATCTGGTAAGCGCCGCCCACCCGGCGGACGACTTCCGATGCCACGGGCCCCACCGAACGCTTGTAGAGCGCCACGCGGGGCAGCGGGTAAATCTCCAGACCGTGACCCAGACCGGGCATGGTCATCTGATCGTTCCGGTTGGAAATCGCCTCCTCCATCTTCGCGTTCTTCTCGTTCAGGTATTGGTAGCCATCCTCAATGTGGCGATACATCTCCTTGAACATCTTGGTCTGATCGGGTGTGAGTCCGAACGTCTCCGGATTCTTTTTGACGTAGTCGGAAATTTCCTTGGGCGAATAAACCGAAACCGGTTTTCCGTAGGCGTTTACTTCGATGGCTTCCCGCATCTTCTCCGGAATTACCTGCTGTCGCTGCCAGTCCTCAAACAGGTCCGATGGAAACAGGCTCTGCTTCGGATCAGCAGTCACGTTCAAAATCTTTCCGTTCGGGTCCTGCTTGAACGGAGTTCCGAGCTCCTTGTTCAAGGCATTCAGCTTCGCTCCGATCAGTGCTGCCTGGGAGTTTCCAATCACCCGCTTGACGGAGTAGCCGATGATGGCTCGATCCACATTGTCCCGCACCTTGGCCCGTGGTCCCATCAGCCGGCCCAGGATCGGAACTTTTTCCAAGCCCATGGCTCGCGTGAGCGCTGTGTCCACGTTGGGCGTAAAGCGGGGGATAGGACTATCAACGTCGATCATCAGCGCCTCGGGCACCGGCAGTGACGGGCTGCGGGCAAACTCCTTGAATTTATCCAGGGCCTCTTTTGCGCCGGGGCGGATGGACAGTGGTCCTTCCTTGAGATCGGAAATGTGGGCAGCGTTTTCAAACGACAGGCGAACCCCGCTTTTCGCTTCTATTTTATCCTGCATCTTCTTGGCCCGAGCCACCCGCTGGGCCGGCGTTTCCGTCGGCTTGGTGTAGCCCAGGTCCTTGGCCTTCTGGATTTCCTCGGGCGTCATGCCCGCGATCTTTCCGGCCTGGTCGATGTTCAGGATGGTGCCCTTCTTGGCGTAGCTGCGCTTGGTAATTTCTGACGCCCGATTTAGTCGAGCGGCTCGATCTTCCGGACGATCTGGAACAGACACTGATTCCAGGATATACGGCTTCGGATTGCTGAGGCCACCAACCTCCGAGCTGGGCGGCTCGACCCGCTGGAATGGACCAGCGAACACATCGTTACGAGTCGGCGGCCGAACCTCAACGCGTGGAAACATTGGACGATTCGATTCCTTCCGGAAAACCTTATGTAAATTCGGATTGTATTGGGCAGGGATTGTGAGCTCCTGACCTGATCCGGAATTCCGGACCTCAATCTGCGGCCGGGTTTTCTGGCCGAACTCCTTGAGCAGTTCAACGTCCTTCCGGGGCGACAGATCGGCGTCCACGATGACGTGGGCCATGCGGTTGAGGCGCTGCTTGGTGGACTCGAACTCGTAGCCCTCTTGCTGCCCCATCTTGTTGAACATCTTGCGGAGCGCATTTGCCGCCAGCAGGTCGCGTGGGGAGAGCTTTTTAGTTTCCGCCAGGTTCTTCAGCCGCGTTACGGCCGCCAGCACATCTTCGTGGGTGAGCTCGCGTTCCCCGGGCGTAACGAATTTCACCAGCGCCTTGGCTTCAGCGGGCATCATTGGACCGGGCTTGGTCAGCGCCGGGTTGCGGCTGGTCGTTGGCACCATGCCACGCCCCGGCCCCATGAACCCACCACCCTCACCTTCGGTAACCGTTCCCTCCGCTTCAAAGTTGGGATCAGCCGGACCCTCGGGAATGTGTTCGTAGCTACCAATGATGGAGCGCTCGTTGGCTTCCCGGCCCATCTTGTCCATGAACTCTGACACCGACTCAAACTTCTGTCGCAGCCCCTTAACGGGATCGCTCAGCAGCATCGTAGCAAACGGCCGATACTGATTCAGGAACGTCTGGTTGAGCTCCCGGTTGGGCTTGATCTTGAGGGCGGTCCCGGATGGGTCGGTGATCCGTTGCACGCCCGCATCGTTGTAGGTGCTCAGCAGCGTGACATGCCCGGCGGAGTCCACCACGGCCACCACGCGACGGGAAGCGCTTTCCGGATCAGAGCTAGAGCCGCGAGCGCCAGCCCGGAAAATCTTTTTCAGCCTGTCCAGGTCCGACAGGTAGTCCTTCCGGATTTCCTGGTAAGCACCATGGTCTGGGTTAGAGAAGTCCAGGTCATCAATACTGACCTCCGACCGCGTGATTTCCGGACGACCTTCCAGCGACTGGGCGATCAGCTTTTGGGCGACAGCGCTGAACACCTTGTTGCGGTAGCGCTGGTTCGCCTCCTCCTTGACTCGGATGGCGTTCCGGGTAAGGGCAGAGTTCACACCTTCCACGCTGATCGGATTTCCGGGCGCCTGGGCGTCCACAATGGGCCTCCGCCCATACTTCGACTCCAGGTCCAGCTCTTTACGGAGCTGACTGAGCCGTTCACCGGGGGCGTTTACCAGGTGGTTCCACACCCGATCTTCCCAGACCTGCCGCAACTCAGCGGGCTTGGCTCCGGAATTCCGAGCAGCCCAGTCGGCAAAATCTTTGAACTTGAGCAGGCTGTATTTGGTCTGCGAGCGGCGCTGTTGCAGGGCGTCGTAAATCCGCTTCACGTTCTCCGGCTTGAGATCGTCCTGAATTTTCTGGCGATCTTCCGGCGTCTTGGCCGTCTTGAGCCGGCGGGCAGCCCGAGCTTGAAGCCGGCCTTCCAACTGCGCCATGGTTGTCTCCTTGGCGGCTGGCTCACCCACCTTGCCCCACAGGATCGACTCCGCCTTCTTCTCCAGATCACGGCCCGTCACCGATGGCAGCGCCCCCGCCGACTCCGCACTCACCCGGTCAGCAGGATTCACGGCGGTTGGTTCTTCAACCTTTCCACCCTTCATTCCCATGGCCGCCTTTTGTTCAGCCGGAATTTCCACGCCGGCCGCCTCCAGCTTACGCAGGCGGATTTCCTCTGCCATCCGGCGTAGCTCGTCGGCCTTGGATTCACCCGGGCGGCGGGAGGCGGGGTCTGGGTCTGGTAAAACACGAATGCCCAGAGCCTTTGATTCACGGTCGGTGTGCTCGTCCTCTATTTTTTTGTTCTGTCCAACCGAATAGTTCTCCTCGGCCTGCCTACGCTTTACCCACTTTTCCAATGATGGCTGGTCAACTCCAAGACGCTTCGCCACCTCGGATGGGTCCAGACCTCTTTCCACATCTGCCACCGCATCGTGCATCCGGATAGCCTCGTTAAAATACTGCTTTTTTAAGTTGGCGTATTGAGCGGTCGCGAAGGCGTCCGCTTGTTTTTCCTTTGGAGATTCGCCTATGGATTTAACGGCGGAAGCAACTTCGCTGGCAGCCTTTTTCTCCAACTGCTTAAATCTTTCAATGTCCGCCGGAGCAGCCTGAGCGCCAAGGTCGTATCCGGCGTCGGTGGCCCCCCGTTTATTGGATTTCAGGAAGGCATTAAACTCCTCCGGCTTTAATTCAGATGCGGCCTCATAGTCGGTTATGCCCTGCGGGCTGCGGCTGGCCGGCCTCTGTGCGAACGGCTGGTTTTCATCGACAATGCGGCGCTTCGCTTCGTTCTCGACTTTAGGTCCAGGCAGATCATTAGGCCGAACCTCCACCTGCATCTTAATCTTGCGGGCCGCCTCCAGATTGGCCATGACGGAGTCCAGAATCTGAACCTGCTCCGTTCGGCCTGAGTAATTCTTCGCCTTGTTGTAAAGCTTCTTGATGTTCCAGATCACGTTCTCCATGCCGTTGATGGCCTGGATATTCATGCCCGTCTTGTAGGCGATTTCTGTGGGCGACAGGCCCTGCATCTTCTGGATGCGAGCCCGGATCATCTCGTGGCCCAGGTTGTTTTTATACGCTTCGGAATTCCGGTCCACCCGTTTACCAGCTTCGTTAGTGCCGTAGTATCGCTCGTGCGCCAGCCGGCGCTCCGCTGCCGAAGCAGCTTCGTAATACCGGCTCGCCTGCTCCTTGGTCGTCTCGCTGTGAACCGACTCCTCGTTCACGATCCGGTTGACCAGATCGGCCCGCTCCTTGGGGGTTTCCAGCTGCGCCAGCGCATGCGCCAGCTCCAGCTTGTCCACCACAATGCCACCTTTGCCGTCCGGTTTGGCTACGGCACCTTCGCCCAGGTCAGCGTAAGAGACAGTCCGGTTTTCGCCGGCGGCTGCTTTTTCCAGGGTTTGCTGATGCTCGGCCGGCAGTACTTCGTTTTCAGCCGTTTTGATCCGGAGAGATTCAAGACGAGTTTTCTGGATCGGGGTAAGGGCGACACCTTTTTTCTCGGCGGCGTCGAGGTCGTAGAGCTCGTCGTGGTCCTCCTGGGTGACTGGACCTTCCTCTTTGATGATCTCGTTCTTGGCCTGCTCCCGTTCGTGTGCCAAGGATGACCGCGTCAATTCCGCATGCTGTTCGGAAATCGCCTTGTTGTGACGCTCGATCTCACCCCGGCCAGCCGCGTGCGGCGTAAGCCCCTGGATAATACCCATACCCAGCGCTGCTTCGCCAACGCCTTGGGTCACATCGCGACCCTGGATCACATTGGAACCGATCTGTGACAGCGCCCCAAATGCTGACCCTTCTACCGCCTGGAATCCCTGTCGAGCACCAATACGGGCAGCCTTGTCCAGCAGCTGCTCCTTGATCACACTTCCGAACAGCTTCTCCATCCCCGCCTCGCCCAGCTTGTTCGCCTGCTTCGGAAAGAATTTCATCAGCAAGCCCTGGTAGGTGCCCTCGGCCAGCGCTTTTTTTGTCGCTATCGCAGCAGCTTCATCTGGCGTCTTACCGCTGGCGATTGCCTCGTCGTAGGAGGAGTCCAGGGTTCCGCCCGCCGCCTGTAACGCGAATATAAAAGGGGCGGCTGGACCAGTAAGGGCAGCAGGCAGGAATGAGCCAATGGCATTGCCAACTCCGACTGCGGCAGAATCGGGATCAAGCGTCGGGTGGGTTTCTGCTGCTGTCTGTTCCAGGGCCTGTCCAGCAACATAAAGCGGCATTTGCATCCGCTCTTTCCGCAACTGTTCCGGCGACATGGCGTCCCGCTGCTTTTGCAACGCAATGTCCTCATTGGTTATCGGTGCCCCTTCAATGCCAGCTCCGCTGGGAAGCCCTAATGCAAGTGCCTGGATTCCCTTGAGAGCGTGACCAAACGAACTCTGACCAACCTGCAAGATGGCATTCACTCCCTCGTTCAGCGGGTCGGTATCGAAAGCACTCACCCATCCCGGCGTATCCGGTAGATCACGAACCAGACGGCCCTGGGCATCCTCATGGAGCGAGGTCTGATTCCGGATAGCATCCATCTGGTCCTGCAACTCGCCCCGGGTGGCCCGCTTGGGCTTGGGCGCTGGCAGGGACAGATCAAATCCAACCGGCGGAACCACCGGATTGAACGAATTTACAACCCCGGTCCTGGCCATCGGGTTGATCGGGCCGTCCGGATAAGTCTGGTCCGGAATTCCGGACGCCTGTTCCGGAGCCGGCATTCCGGACGACATGAAACCGCCCTGCTGGTAGGACTGAGGACCAGAATCCGCCTGCTCAATGTCGTCCAGCGTGGGGTAGATTACGTCATCCAGTGTTGGGTCAGTCAGCATAACGCAGGAATTTGTTGCCTTTGAAAACCGCCTTGGTGTGACCGCCAAACTTCTTGGGGTTGATCGCATGGATCACTTCGCCAGCGCCATTGTCCGGCGTGCCCTTGTCCTCGCCCGCCGACTCAGCTGTATCGTTCCCCGCTGATAGCTTGTTGGTGATCTTTTGCGTGATGCTGTTGAGGATTCGTTTGCGATCTGCGTATTCCGTAGCCGCCGCCTCGTCAGCTGGGTCTAACTTCTGGCCTTTTGACCTGCGGTTGTAAGCATCCTGACCAGCCCAGTCATCCTGCTGCGCCTTGGTAATGTCGGTGAAAATCTGGTGGTCCTGACGGGACTCAGCTGTGCTGGCCTGCTGATCCAGCCGCTTCTTCGCCAGGTCCTCTTTCATGACTGACGGCAGCAGTTGGGCATGGCTCTCGTTATTCCACAGCACCCGCTCACCATTACCGCCTTGGGCTTCGGTGATTGATCCAGGGATGTGCGCTCCTCCGGGAACCGGAGGTTTGAACAGCTGGCTGTAAGCCCCGCTCGGAAGTCCCATCTGCGGCGCCATTTCAAGAGCCACCTTCGATGCGTCTTCCCCGGCCTGCACCCGAGTAGTGTAGGTCTGGCGGGCGGCGAACTGATCAGCTGCCTGCTTGACCTGCATCTGCACATGCTGCTGAGCGGTGTCCAGCTGCTGCTTCCGCAATCCGGCCATGTTCTGGTCGTATTGCTGTTTGATCTGGAGCTCCTGCTGGGCCATCAGCGTGCGATCCTGCTCAGCTTTTTGCTGGGCTTGCAGCTCCATCTGCGACTGCACGGCCTGCTGTTGGAGTTTCTGCTTCTCTATTTCAATCTGCTGATTGGCCTGCGCCGCCTGCTGCGCCATGGCGGTGTCGCGTTGCGCCGACGCCACGCCGCCCAGCCACGCTTCGCCGGTGTTCGGAGTTGCCGCGAACCCACTAAATGACGGAATGATCATAAGCCTGCCCAGTTGTAATCCGGTGACGAGTAGTCCTGCCCTGGCCACATGTTGTCCGGGGCCGCATCAACGTAGTTGTTCGGCATGCCCGCCAGGTAATTGTCTTCTTCCTGAAATTGCCCAAAGTCGATATTGGAGCCGGAATACTGCCCCATGCTTGGTTGCGGAATGTTCTGGGTTTTTGCTCCCGCCCAATTCTGCGGACCATAGCTTTGATTCCAAGCTGCCCACTGCTGATCTTGCGAGGGTGGCTGATAATTTGGCCCACCTCCGGGTCCGTAAACCGTCATGTTCGGACCTGGGTTATAGCCAGGAGTGGATGTTTGCGCTGGACCACCACCGCCAGTTCCGTTGCCGGCAACTCCCCCGGCCCCAGCTGCCCGTCCAGCTTGAGCGGCTGATAGCTGCTGCGCTGCCAGGGTCTGAGGAACGATCAGCGATGCCGGATTGAACAGCTGCGGCACCGGCGTATCGGAAATCGCTCCCGTCAGATTCTGATTTCCCTGCTGCTGCATCTGGAGCGAGTTCAAGCCGAGCGCTTTCAGGTAGGCCGCATTGGCGTTCGGACCTCCGGACGTGCCCGTGGCAATCCCCCGCTCAGCGGCCTGCTGCTGGATCTGTGAAATCACATCCTGCGGCAACTGCCCGCTCAGCTGCTGGCCGATGTTGTCGGTGCGCTTGCCGACCAGGTTGGCGTAGTTGGGCAGGTTGGCCAGATACGGCGCTATGGCCGCTCCCGTCATGTATTTGTTTACATCGGTCGCCAGCCCGAAAGCGTTTCCGCCGCCGGAGTAACTGCCGCCGCCGCTGGTTAAACCTTTGGGTAATGGAGCTGATGGATTTGCCATAAATTAAACAGTTGAAAAGTTATATATAGTTCCTACTTTATAGAAATGCGACACAGCTCTAAAGAAAGATTTTGTGCAAAAATAAAAGTGGGAGATCAGGACCAGTGCTGGGAATGGAATGGGTGTAAGAATGTGCACGGGTATGGTTTTTTCCACCTTGAAAAACTTACTACGGCCCACAGATCGTCTTGGACTTTGTTCAAGGGAAATATTCCAGATGGAATGTGGGTTCTTCACAAGTGCGACAACAGGTCCTGCGTTAATCCAAGCCATCTTTTCCTTGGAACGGCCAAAGAAAATACGGGCGACATGTTCCAAAAAAATAGAAATCGAAACCCAAAAGGAGAGGAGCTTCCGCAAGCAATACTCACAGCCTGCCAAGTAAAAAAGTGCAAAGAACTTTACGCAACCGGTGATTTCACATACCGAGGCATCGCGAAAATGTTTGGGGTCCATCCGGTAACTATCGGAGACATTATTCGTGGGGATACTTGGACTCACGTTTAGATTCATAAAAGAGTTCCTATCTTCTGGCGCCGAAGCCGGGCAAATCCGAATGGGTAAAACGCCGTGGCTGGGTTAGTGAGTCCCTGGTAATGCCCCTGCTCACCGTTCAACATTCCGATGGCCGCCTTGTGCCGGATGGCCGCCAACTGCTGGGCCGTGGGCTCGTCCATTTCGCTGTAACGGATGGACTGGCATTCCTCGATGATAGCCTCCAGGTTCTGGATCAGGAGGCAGTCTGTCTGCACCTGGACCGGAATTAAATCCAGCTTGGCCAGGGCCGTTACCTGGATCAGCGACGTGCTCGTTCCAGTGGTGCAACCCGTGGCCAGCTCGTCCACCGCACAGCAAGTGCGAGGCAGGTTGTGCAGGTAATACCGGCGATAGCTGGCGGTCGTTTCGCTGGGCTGCATGGTGAGCAACAGCGTCTCGTCGCCGGTCGCTGGGTCATGCTGGTAAATCCGAACGTCGCCCACGGTCTGGTCCTTCTGGATGCCATCCAGTGTGGTCAGCGTCATCGCCGTCATCACGTTAGGCACCTGGAAGGTGAGAAACACTCCCTTCACATTGGTGGTCACATCCGTGGAGTAGATCACATTTCCGGACGCGTCCGTTCCGGAGATGAAGATTCGTTTACCGGCGTCCTGGGCGTCTGAGATGTAAACCGAGATGAACTGTGGAGAGTTCGTCATCTCCGTAGCGGTCACCACGTTGTTCCGGGTGTAAGCGTTGGTCAGGATGCCGTTGGAATTCCGCCACACGTTGTCCTTGGGCATGCGGCCGTTTCCGAACGCCAGATACTCATACCACTGATTCCGGACGAACACCGGCGTGTTGCAGACGTTGATGGCTTCCAGCCGGGCAATCTCCCGAGGCAGCGTGATGTAAGGCGTGGCCTGGCTCACGTTGAAGGCAACCTCCGCCCATGTTCCCCACCAACCTTCTTCCCGGGCCTCCTTGGCGTAGATCAGGCGCCGCTGAGCCGAGTTCACATAGTTGGCGATGGCCGGCACGTTGTCCGCACAGAGCCCCACCAAGCCCGGCATGCGGCTGGTAATCACGTCGTAGAGTCGAAGTTGTTGCATAAATCACGGCAAAATGCTGAACAGTCCACCCACCTGACCAATCAAGTTCGGATTGTTGACCATGTGGATATGGACCAACGCTCCGGCGGAGAGCGGAATGCTAAACGGAAAAACGCCCACGCCGCCAAAGTTATCCCAACTCAATACAAATATACCATCAACGTCCACATTCATAGAGCAGAGCGTGCCCGGCACAAACACCAGGGTGTCGCACTGCCATTGGCAGTTCAGGGCGGGGCCGGTGTAGGTCCAATATCCATGGGCATCCACCGTATTGGGAGCGAACACCTGAAAGCCGATCGAACCACCCAGGAAGTTGGAAACTCCCGGCGGCACGGCTGGATTTATCGTCCAGGCAACGCAATCGAATCCCGTGCAGGAATCACCAACCGTCAGATCGAATGTTCGGGCGCAGATCATTTAGCATGAGCCGTAGGAGCCGACAATGTTGGCCGCCATGACTGGGCTGGCATTTCCGAACCCGGCTCGCACGACGGCAGACACCTGCACGATCACGTCGATGGTGCTGGGCGTCGGGCTGTCCACCAGCGAAAACGGAAGGCTCAAAACTTGGGAAGCGCCATTGCCGACCGGCGAGGAAACCAGCACCGGATTTCCGTCCTGGATGATTTGGAATCCGCAATGGGTGTCACCGTTGGGAGCAGGGCTAACACCAACAACAGGAGCGCTGCCCGTGAACGTCACATTGAGGCAGCAGTTGGTCGCTGGGCCGGTGTATTGGAACGTGCCCGTCCAGTAATAAAACGCCTGCTGCACATCATTGGAGAATGCTGTCCCCACAATGGCAGGCGAGACAGCTGTCAGGTTGAACGTCTCGCCGGTGGCGCTGCCGGAGACTGTTCCCGTTCCGGGTCCGACGAAAAATCCGCCATTATCCCGCTCACTCAGATCAGTGCCACCGTCCCAGATAAGGTTGCTGAACGCACCGCAAGTGCTGCCTACATCGAGTGTAAATGTTCGGGTGCAGATCATCCCTGGTCTTCCACCGCAATGGTGAAGGAGTAGCTTCCGCTGGTGGTCGGAGTTCCGGAGATGATTCCCGAACCGGCATTGAGCGTCAGCCCGGGCGGAAGTGATCCAGCAACCACAGTGTAGTCAAAAACTCCCACCGGAGTTCCGCCGAGCACCAGGGTCGTCGAATATGGCGTCCCATTTACGGCGGCGGTCAGCGTCCCAAAGTTGGTGATGCCGAACACTTCCATGGTATAGGTCCTTTCGCCGAATGTCCCGGAAACATCGGTGGCCCGAATTGTGAAAGTAAAATCACCGGCCGTGGTCGGAGTTCCGGAGATGACGGCATCGCTGCCGCCCAGATCGGTCAAGGTCAACCCATCTGGCATGGCGCCGCCCACCAGCGTGAAGACTGCATCAACAAAGATGCCGGTTGCAGAAATGCCCAAGGCCGCCGGAGTCCGATAGCAAATGCGATTGGAAGCCAGATCCGTCAAGCAGATGGCCGAAGCCGCTGCCCGCACGCACGCCAGTGAGTAAGCCTGCGTATTGGCGGTCAGCTGATTGAAGGCGCCAATGACGCCCGCCGGCACGGTGTAGGAATTAACGCCGCCGTTGGGACAGGGCACAGTGCAGGTCTGGGCCGTGTTGTAGAAGACCGTTCGGTTCCGGCGCAGCGTGGGTTGGCTGTTCGGAATGTTCGGATTGTAGTCCGGATTCGGCGTGGAGATGGGCCAGTCCGTGGCCGTGCAGAGCACGTTCTGAAGTTGAGCACACAGATCGGCATCGGCCTGCGACGTGGAAGAGACGCAAAAGCCAAGACAGCCCACGGCATAAAAGAACTGCCCCAGTGGTGGCTGCCCGAGGGTGTAGCCACGGCCAATGAAGTTGTCCACGTCGGGAGATTCCGAGGACAGGTTCAGGTAGGGATTGTTCGGATCGTTCGGCGCTAACCCACGAGTCCCGGCGGGAGCAGGAGCGCACGTTGGACATGGATTCTCGCATTCAAAGGCCATATCAGCAGGTGATGTTTTGGTAGAGCTTGCGGCCCACGTTGACGGCGTGCAGGTAGAGCCCGCGAACGCGGCAGAAGCCCGTGACCGTTAGCCGCACCTGGAACTGGTAGGCCAGATCAGAGGGCCGGGCCGTCGCCGTGCAATCAGTGGGCGGCTTGGGCAGCGTCATGGTCGCAAAGTAAGACTCCAAGCACGGCGTCAGCGGATACGAATACGGGTTAGCCACCGTCTCATTGGAATTCTTGGTGGAGCACTTCTTCCAGATGTGCCACTGAATCCAGCATGCCTGCCCATCGGGGCGATACTCCATGGCGAACTGCACCGTGCCGAACAGGCGATCAATCCAGAGCTCAGCGCCTACCAGCCGCTTGAGCTGGTTTTCATCGCCCCAGGTGAAAGATGGGAATTCCACCACCCATGTGATTCGAGCCTCCCCATTGAGAGTGCTGTTATCAAAGCGGGTGCCTGCGATATACTCCCAGAGTTGGATGCTGTGATCAATCTGTGATCGGGCGGTAGCAAACGCACGCTCACGGCCGCCGAAATCTCCGGTGCTGAGCTGAAAGAAATCCAGACCTTCATACATGCCTTCCCAGTTGGGTTGCTTGTCCTTGCTGAACGAACTGATGGGCGTGAAGTCCATCGGAATCACGGCATGGCTGACCACCCCTTGATCAGTTCGCACGGGCAGCGAAGTTTCCCACAAGCGGTTGTCGTGATACATGCCGCTGGAATACTTGAGCAGCGCCCGGTCGTTGTATTGCAGGATGCGGGTTTCGTTGGCGCTGATAGCGATGTTGCCCCACTGGTTGAAGTAGCGGGTGGCCTGCAACAGGGACCGGATTCCCGGTTCCAACGACTGGAAGAAAAGGTCGCCGTTGACCGGCGTGACCGACGTATCGTTGACCCAGCCATTGGCCAGCTGCACCACGGTCATCAGCGGCTGGTTGCTGTTGGTGGCGGCGATCCAGTCCGCCCGCGTTACCGGCACGTTCAAGGCGTAGATGGCCTTGGTGGTGCCCACAAACAGGCGGCCCTGCCCCAGGGCGGCGTCGATATTGGCGCTGTGCTTGATGCCCCGGATGATATTGCCGTCGCTGGAAGGGATGGTGAATCCATCGCCACCCAGCACCATGGGATTCTCCGTCACGTTGAGCACGGAGTCGGTGAAGTCGTAAGCCAGAGTTCCGGACGGGCCGCGAACAATGTCGCCCGCAGAAACCTGCCGGCCCTGGGAATACCACAGCCGGCCCATGAAGTAGTCCATCACGTCCGCAGCGGGAATCTCGTTCACGCCCGGAGTTCCGGGCGCCACGGCCGTATTGGTGATGCCCTTGCTTCGGCGCAGGGTTTGCCCATCCCAGATGAATGGCAGCGTCGTGCCGTCGCCCACCTGGATCACCAGGAATCGCTCCGCTTGGACGAACTTGGCCCGGTAATCTCCCGGCGGATTGAATTGCGGACTGTTAGCCGGAAAGGCTACCGTCAGGTCCAGGGACTGACCGGAGTCGATGTTGTAGATGATGATGTGACCGCTGATCGAATAAACCAGGTAGGGATTTGCCCCCACCGGGTCATACATGAACTGGCCCTGGAAATATCCGCTCTTGTCGTGGATGGTGGCCAACTGCGTGAAACCCGACCGACAGGTAATACCGCCGTCTCGCAGGCTGGCGTTGTCCAGCCAGCACAGCTGGTTGCGTTGGATGCCGTTCGGATTCTTGGGCGACTGGATGGTGGTGGTGGCCTGCGAGTCAACTCCGCCCGACCAGTCAACCGAACCATCCGTTATGATCATGTCCGTCCCAGCCATAGCATTGGCCTGACCCTGCTTCAATACCCCAATCTTATCAAGCAAAACCATGGAAGCTGAACCCAAGCCGGCCTGGCCCAAGTCGCCGTTTACCCCCAAGTCCACCAAGTCCAGCAACTACTTCGTTCGCTACAATCTCAAGTGGCCGGTGAGCCGTGACCCGCTTTCCCTGGAGCTGGAGATGATCCGGCATGGCGGTCAGTGGCGGAAATCCAACGGTGAGCTGGCCGGTAACGGCCTGTTTTACCACTTCCGCCGCTTCCAGGAGATCGCCTGGCCCACCAAGATTTGGGAGAAGGGGCCGTTCAAGAACCACTGGGCGGAGAAGTGCCTGGAGACGTATCTGAACTACACCTACATCGGCGCCATGGGGTGCGCCGGGTCCGGAAAGTCGGACTCATTCGGCGGCAATGTCCTTACAGACTGGTATGCCCATTCGGATTGCACGACGGTGCTCGTCAGCTCCACCGATCTCAAAAGCCTTGAGCTGCGGATTTGGGGCATGATCAAGAAGTATCACAAGGCCGCCAAGGCGCTGAACCGGTGGATTCCCGGGTATCTGATCGAGGGCAAGCAGATGCTCACCCTCAACCCCCGGGCTGACGCCGACGAGGGCCGCGACTTCAAGAACGGCATCATTGCGGTGGCCTGTAAGAAGGGCAGCCAGTTCGTCGGGCTCGGGCCGCTGATCGGTATTCACAACAAAAGGGTAAGGCTGCTGGCCGACGAGTGCAATCTGATGCCCCGGGCGTTCCTGGACGCCGCCTCCAACTTGTCCAAATGCGAAGACTTCAAGCTGGTGGGGCTCGGAAATCCGAACGAGACGACCAACGCCCACGGCTTCCTGTGCGAGCCGTCCACGGAACTGGGTGGCTGGGAGGGCGCTGTTGACCAGACCCCGGGCACCAAGACATGGCCCACCCGATTTCCGAACGGCATCTGCATCCAGCTTCCGGGCAGCGATTCGCCCAACATGCAGGTGGAGTTGGGCGAGCCAGCGCCGTTCCCGTTCCTGATCACCCGCCAGCAGATGATGGATGACGCCAAAATCTGGGGCGTTGACGACTGGCATTACACGATGATGAACGAGGCCAAGATGCCTCGCGGTCAGGGAACGCGGCGGGTGCTTACCCGTCAGTCATGCGTGAAGTTCGGGGCGTTCGGAAATCCGAACTGGCGGGACTCGCGGCGCACGCGGATCGGATTCCTGGACGCAGCCTACCGGGGCGTCGGCGGTGACCGCTGCGTGTTCGGAGAGCTCCAGTTTGGGCTGGAGGTTGAGCCAGAGCGGGAGGACAAGCTGGTGTCCAACATGATCTCCCAGGCTCCGGATTTCGCCACTGGCCGCCACATCGTCGCCCTGATCGACCTGGTGAGCATTCCGATCAGCTCAATCCAGGGCGCTGAGTCACCTGAGGACCAGATCGTGGCGTTCGTGATGAAGGAGTGCGGCAACCGGGGGATCGACCCGCAGAACTTCTTCTACGATGCCGGCATGCGGACCTCGCTAGTCACTGCTTTCTCCCGCTTGTGGGACCCGCTGGTGAACTCCGTGGACTGCGGTGGAAAGCCGTCCGAGGCGATGGTCAGCTCGGAAATCCAGGTGCCCTGCCGGGACTACTACTCCAAGTTCGTGACCGAGCTCTGGTTCTCGGTGCGCTACGCCGTCGAGGCCGGCCAGTTCCGGGGCATGACCGAGGAGTGCGTCACCGAGTTCTGCCAGCGGGAGTGGAAGATGGTGTCCGGAAATCGCATCGAGATCGAGGCCAAGGAGGAAATGAAGATCAAGACCGGTCGCTCCCCTGACTTGGCGGATGCGGTGGCCATCGGCATGCACGGCGCCCGGAAGCGGGGATTCCTGATCACCAAGCTGTCCTCCATGGCGCCCAAGGTGAAGAAGGGCCCGGACTGGCGGGACGAGCTCAAGAAAAGAGCCCGATCCTACAACAGATCGGGCTCACTAAATCACCAGGCTTAACCTGGTCCGGAAATCCGGATCAGACCGCCGGAACGACCGGCGGGGTCAAGGCATCCAAAGCGGCCAGCTTCGTGGAGATCGCAGCCGAACGAGCTTCAATCTGGTCCAGGAGAATCTGGTCAGCCGGGGTAATGCCACCAGCAGAGTTCTGCAAGGCAGCAATGGTGTCGTTGAGGGTTTTCACGTCACCAGTCAGGCCGGTAACAGCGGTGTCGATTTGATCGTTGAAGGCGTTTTGACGGCCAGCGAAGTCAGAGATTGCGGACATAATTTTGAGCTCCATTCGGTGCAAGTCGTGGATAGTTGCGAGAACGGGGAGCGGCTTGCAGTCCTCATAGTCGTCGTGATGATGATTACTCACAGAATAATCATGCCATTCCGAGGACTACCTCGATATGGGGTGCTTTCCGTATAACAAAAAACCCGATGGAGTATGAATCCATCGGGGTAACCAGGACCACTGATCAAAATTAGACTGGAGGCAGGCCGAGACGTTCCCGAGCGGCGGCCTTCATGGCAGCTGGCGTCGAGCCGTCAATGTCGGCGTTGAGATCGTCAATGTCCTGCTGGGTCGGAATCCATCCCGCAGGCTTGTTGAGGTATTGCCGAAGGAGTTCAAATCCCCCGGAGATGATGGCAGCGATGATGGCAGGTGTCATTGTGATAGCTGGGTTAGGACGGCGATTAGTTCTTTCTGGGCCGCATCAAGAGTGGCTGGCGTCGGAGATGACCAGTCAGTTGATGCAAGATTGAAAGCGGTCTTGAAGGTTGCCCGGTATTTGTTCCAGGCAGCGTCGGCCTTGGCCTCAGCTTCTGGAGTCACCTTGCCAGCAACTACGCGTTCGGTCCAGGTGGAATATGCCTGCTTGGTAACGGTCCAGGTGGACTTGAACGTGTTGAAGACGACCGCCTGGGTCGTCGGGGTGGATTTGCAGCCGGTGAATGAAACCGGAGCGATGACGCAGAATACTGCGATCAGTAAGGCAGCGATGTATTTCATGGGGTTGGATGAGTTGGAGGCGCCGGCGGCAACTGCACGGACTGTGCAGCGTCACCGGCAAAAATAAGACCAACGCCACCGAGCACGGCCAACGCAGCGACCGTGCAGGCGCTTTCGTCAACCGTGTGCGCTTTGATCTGAAACGCGAGGTGGATCAAAGAGGTCAGGATCATGGCCACGCCCGCTGAGGTGGTCTTCCAGTTGGTCAAAAGATTTTTGATCATGGTCAATGTTTACGCTTCTTCTTGTGATATGCCAAGTATTTTCCCCGCAGCCAGTCGAAGCACTTGAAAGCCATGTAGATCGCCGTCAGCGTAGCGGCGGCGGCCGAGGCCGCATCGCTCCACTGCTTGAGCGTGATAGCTGCACCTGTCCCAAGCAGTCCCACTGTGATATTTTTCATGCCCTCAGTAATGTGAGCGGTTTTTTCTGGAGCAGCATCTGACATAGTGCCTCCAAGTTCAATTTTACTCGCAGCTTCCACAATGGGGTGTTCTCCGGTCAAGGAGAACCCCAGTCGGACCTCACTCCGTTGGTGGAAACTGTCCGCACCCGGTAAAATTCGGACGGCTGGATCGGGAATTTTACGGACATATCGGTGGTATTGGTGGCCAGTGTGAAGCCGTTACCCAGGTCCAGTGTTGACCACACTTCAAAATACTGATCCGGCGACAGCCCAGGGTGGTCCCAGGCGACGTAGGGAACGGGCGCAGGCAGAACCAGGCGGAGCGAGATGGAGGCCACCTGTGGGTGGGCAGCCTTGGCCTTGGCGATCTGGTCCGGAATTCCGGACGACTTAGTGGCGCATCCAAACAGCAACGCTGCCAGCCCCGTTGCCATTGGAATTTTCACGGCCCAGTAACAATTCTCAGGTTGGTTGGCGCTGCCGGCACGTTCACGAGCAACAGGGGAGACGGATCGCTCAGCACCCCGGCGGTGGAAGCGACCACGACAAAATACCACGGCCCAGAGGTCATCCCCGTCACCCGATTGGTTTGGCTGGGCACCACGGGAATCCGAATCTGGGCATTGGTCAGACTTCCGGACACCAAAAAATTGGTGTTCGGACTGCCGTAGATGTAGTTAGTGGTAACGCCGGCCGACGGCGACGGATCGAACATCACGTTGACCTCGGACGCTGCGACCGATACCCCCATCAAGAAGATCAACAGGTATTTCATTAGCTAAGGATGGATTTGATTTCGATGGCAATGCCTGTAACGCCACCGGTGAATCCGTATGTGGCTGATGGCACATTGTCAGTTGTGGCCAGCCGATATTGGTCAGCAATACCGTAACCTTGTCCATGCGCTATACTTGAGAATCCAGTGGTCAGAGCTTGAGTCCAGGCTGCCTTGGGAGTTATTCCTGGAGGATTTGAACCTTTACCTATGGCAAAGAATCCAGCGTTATTTCCGTTGGCATTAAAGGCAGCCATGGTAGCGGAGATGGATACTCCACTCCCAGTTGGCCCAGCAGTTAATGACTGAACAATAGCTCCACTTCCACTAGTTCCAGATGTGTTCACCTGGGTAAATTGATGGACAGAAACTATGCAACCGTCCTGTGACACGCCGGCAAAATCAGCCGAAACAAATCCAGCCGTTGCCGTTCCCAGTGCTCGAAAAACGCTAATGGTTGGAATTCCGGCACCACCCGAAATGGACTGAACTAACACCCAGGTTAAACCAGCCCCAGTTAAGGTTGGTGTCCCAGCTACCAAGGCATCACGACCACTCATTACTACCGCCAGAACTAGTGAATTTTTAGCTGGAATTGCGTTAGGAACAGTAGTGGAGTAGGAAGTCGCAACCGTATTCGATCCAAATGTTCCCAGACCCAGGAAGTCAATCGGTCCCGTCGGTGTTGCCGTCTGCTGCGAAATCCGAGCCAGCAATGCCAGCTCAGCCAGCTCTGGCACTGGCACTGGACCGTAGCAGGCGTAACAGCTGGCTTCGCTAAGCAACGTGTTTATGTCGATGGCAGACATTATGATTGGGCGATTTGGTCCAGTAACGCGAGTTCGATCAAGTCGAAAACATTAGCCCCAAAGCATCCATAGCATTTGGCGTAACTGATAAGTCCGGCAGCCGTAACGTCCGCACTGGCATTCCGGGCCAGTAACGTGCGACGCAGCAGTGCCAGCTTGAGCAGCTGCGTTATCGACGCTGATCCATAACAGGCGTAGCACTTGACTTCGTCGAGGAGTGTATTGGTAGCAATGGCAGCCATATCATCCCATCATATCTTCCGACGCGGGCGGCGTCGAGGGTTCGGTGGTTTCAGAATCGGGGGCGGTTTCGCCTTGTTCTTCGGGGTCACTGCCCACGTAGGAAACGCTGGCCTGGTCGTCCATCACCTGCTGAATCTGGATGGTGCAGGTGTCACCCGGTTTGAGCTCCTTGCCTTGGAAAAACGACAAAGGCAGCAACGCGGGTTTCTTCTCGGATTTCTCCTCCTGAGGATTGTCCTGAGCGGCGGGCTCGTTGGCCTCCTCCGCATCGGTGTAGTAGCCGTTTTGGGCGTCCATAAATTTTAGGTTGGCGGTTAAAAGAAGCCGCCCCCGGCCACCAAGCCGAGGGCGGCACACCCACAACCACCGTCACCAAATTAACCCGTGATCGGGCCGTCCTGACTTCCAGTCGGAACACCAGAGCCATACGTGCCGGACGAAACGGGGCAGGCCGGCAGGGCGCTGTTGTAGTTCTGGGTCGGGTATCCGGGCGAGGCGGAGCACACGTCGATCTGCGGAATGCAGAACTGCTCACGCTTGTGGAAATACACCCGGGCGAACTCGTAGTGCAACGGCCGGACGTAGTATTTGAACCACGCCGCAAACCGGCCCTTGTTGCCCCACGCGTTGGAGATGACCGCCCCGGTGGCATCAGCCCCAAGGTTGTTCATCTGGAACTGCCACTTGCCGCCGAAATCGCGGTGGCTGAACGGCATTTCCGGATTCAACGGCCGGGCATCCGGAACCAGCAGTTCCATGGCTTTCTTGTGCCACTGGAAGCTGATCGCGTATTGCGCCGTGTCGAAATACGGATTCACGTTGCTGCCGATACCGGCCGCCCCGCCCGCACCGGTCGTGGTGCCGTTGGTGAACGGGAGCACGATCTGGTAGCGATACCGATTGCCGTTGCCGCCGTGCGCCGAGGCGCCCAGATCGGTCACGTAGTTGAACCGAAGGCCGAGCTCGTCCACGCGGGCCATGTAATTCCCGATCTGACCCGAGTAACCATAACGCCAGAAGGCGTTGGCCGCACTCCACTCAGTAAACCGCCAGTTGGAAGCGGGATTGATCTGATTGGCAGCAGCCGCCGCCCCATTCGAGCCCAGCTTGTCCAGAAACCAGCAGGTGTCCATGTCGGTCACCAGCTCGATGAACGGGCTGGTTTCCTTGAACGGATTCTTGCCCGCGTAACCTTCACGCATGGACTTGGAGAAGTTGTTCTGCAACATCTGGGGGACCAGATGGAATAGGCTCGTGGGTGCAGCGGAGCAGTCAAAATACTGTTCCTCGTCGTTGTTCGCCCCAGCGGTCTGCCACTGGAAGCTGAATGAACTGAGCAACGAGTTCGCCATGTGGCGATACTTGGCCCAGAGCAACGCCCGTTTCCGGAGGAAGTTGCTGGAAACCGCGATGGTCGCCGGCCGGAGGATTTCGCTGATCACCTGGGAAATGTGCTGTTCCGCCTGGGTGATGTGCATGTCCTGGTCGTAGCACAGGAGGGGCGTAGCCCACACCTGTTGCTCGGCGTAGTAGGTCAACCGATCCGCACCCCAGCCGATCTGGTTTTCGGTGGGATCGCAGGGCGCCGTGGATTCGCAGCCCGGCCCGTTACCTTGCACCCGATTCCACACCTTGGTGGTATTGGGCCAAACGGAACGGAAGCGGTCCTGGGTGATCTCAACGGGCGTTCCCATGGGGGTCGTCCCGGTGCCGACGTTGAGCAACCAACCATCGGTAGGACGAATGTCCTCCATGATCAGCTCGTCGAAACGCGGCGTTTCATCGACGAAAAATTGGGGAAAATCGCAGGCTTTTACAATCTGGCCAGTAGGGCATGACATAAATTCAAATCAGTTCGGTCGTTCAGGAACTGGAAAGTTTCTGCCCACCCCTATGAGGTGCGACATTCTTTCCGGAACGGTGCGAACAGTTTGAACTGCTCCTATGGCCCACCGCTGGGCTTACCACTTACGGTGTGGTTGGACCGTGCAGTTTGTGCAAACTGCCAAGCCGAAGTCGTTAGACTTGATGGAGGACTAATCCGGATTTCCGGACGAGTCAAATTATTTCGCGATTCCACGAACCCTGGTCATCAGGTTATCCATACCCGAAGGAGCGGCAGGACTGTCTGTTTTCAGGAGATAGCGGGCCTTGTTCAGAGCTGTATCCATGTCAGCCAGGATATTCAGCAAATCATCGTCATTTCCCTGCTTTAGACGAGAGCGCTCACCGGCAACAATGTCAGAGCCGGCCTGAATAAGCGCCCCATTATCACCCGTTGGATAGCTGTTGAATTCCGAAGCGGACACTTTCTGGCCACTTTTGCCCAGGCTGATTTCGGCATAGTCATCAATCAGATCATCCATTGATCCGTAGAGCTCACCGAGAGCCTTATGCTCATTGGTGGAGGTGTTCGCATTCCAGTGGGCTACCCTCAGCGAGGATACGAAGCCCAAAAAACCGCCCATGTTAAGTGACATAATTTATCTGGCTTTGGCTTGGAGACGCTGCATCAATCCCGACATTCTACCACCGTTTGCTGGAATTGCATTTGATTGACCCGCCGCCGCATCACTACCAAATGTGGGAACGCTCTTTTCAAACTCCGCCAAGCGAGCCCGGACAGCCGCCAATTCCTTGGTCGCCGTTTCGTATTGCAGCCGCATCCGGCCAAAGGCTGCCGCCCGATGCCGCAGGGCCGCGTGCCGCTTGATGGCGTCCTGACGCTGCTCGGGAGTCAGGTTCGGGTTGAGCGGATTGAGCGCCATGGTTTCGTCCACGAACTTGTAGCCCGCATCCAGCCGCTTGTTGATTTCCTCGTTGCCCTCGACCGGCTTGAAGTAAGGTCCGGTGGTTTCGTTCGCCAGGATGGCCTTGTTCTGATCCTCCCAATACTGGTGGGTGTCCTTCTGGATTTGCTCCATCTGGGCCTGCCGCTGGGCAGTTTCCTGCTGGTGCTTTTCTACTCCGGATTTCCGGGCGGCATCCAGCGCCTGGTTCTGCTGCTCGTAAAGCGCCCGGATTTCCTTGCGGTAGGCCATCACCTCGTTGGCAGCGGCGCCATAGAGCTCGTCGGCCTTTTCCCGGGCCTTGAGGAGCGGCATGTTCACCAGGTCCAGCAAATCAGCCGGCCCCATGGCTCGCTCGTCGCCCGTCGTCAGATCGGTGACCGTGAGTTCCTTGAGCTCCGACATGGCTCGGGTCCAGGCGGCCTCGTAGGGCTTCTGGTATTTCTCCGTGAACTCCTTGGACTTGCTGTAATCGACGAACTTGATCGTCTCCTCCAGCTCCTGGTTGCGCTTTTCGAACTCGGCCATCTTCTGGAGTTCGGATTTCCGGACCTCCGGATTGGCGACTATCTTCTTGAGGTCAGCCACCTCGGCTTCCAGCTGGGCCCGAGCCTTCTTGTGCTCGTCGATCAGCTTCCAGGGGTTCGTCTTCTTCTTGTCGATGACCTCGGCCGGCTTCTCTCCGGGCTTGACCGTTTCCACGCCTTCGTCCAGGACCTCGTCCGGATTTCCGGACAACTCCGCTTCCTCACCAGGCTTGGCGGCCGCCTTGGCCGATTCGGTGGGAACTTTCGCTCCCCGGGGCTCGTCCGGAGCGTTGGGGTCTTTCGCCAGGTTTCGCAGGTTCGCAAACAGCTTGTCCGACGGCTTCTTGCCATCGTCGAACACCTTCACGTCCGGATTTCCGGACACCGGGGGCTTCATTGCCTGGGCCGGCTTGGGCGGGGCAGCCGCTGCGATACGCTCCGCCGGCACATTAGCCGGGGGCGGAGTGGAGGGCATCAGGCTGGAGGCCCGAATCTCTCCCTGTGACGTAGGGACGGCGCTTCCCATTTGGGAAGGGGCAGGAGGGGCGGCAACGGCACTCATTTGCTATGGTCTATTTTGGTTGGTGAGGGAGCGGATTTTAGAACATCTGGCATTTCGGCCAGCTTTTTCAGGGTGTCCAGGAACTCGTTTACCCCGCACAGGCGGTAAAAGTTTGAGGCGGCAGTGTTGCCTTCGATCACCGTCGGCCTTGCGAGATGACGTTGATACTCCAGCACCGCAAACTGCAACGAGACGGCCAGCATCGGCTGCTGCATCAGCTCCCGGTGCATTTTGACGAACGACGCGTTGTTCTGGAACTCCTCCTTGGGAGTCGGATTTACGTTCGGTCTGTCTGCCATATCCGCAAACTACGCTAACTTGGCGCAGTCTGTCTATTCCGATTTCG
>Ga0302321_100000379_pt1 | contig 39141 bp, 32 predicted proteins | sample Fen_T0_1_FD_202505 | JGI IMG/M metagenome (GOLD analysis project Ga0302321, IMG submission 202505) | Peat permafrost microbial communities from Stordalen Mire near Abisko, Sweden - Fen_T0_1 | ecosystem: Environmental > Terrestrial > Soil > Wetlands > Permafrost | place: Sweden: Abisko... | reverse complement strand
GTGTGCAGGCTCTGCGTGCCGCCGAGGACGGCGCCCAGGCCCTGCAGCGCCACCCGGACCAGGTTCACCTCGGGCTGCTGCGCGGTCAGCTGGACGCCGGCCGTCTGGGTGTGGAAGCGCAGCATCAGCGACTTCGGGTTGGTCGCCCCGAACGTCTCCTTCATGATCCGCGCCCAGACCCGGCGCGCGGCCCGGAACTTCGCGACCTCCTCGATGAGGGTCGTGCGCGCCACGAAGAAGAACGACAGGCGCGGGCCGACGTCGTCCGCGGAGAGCCCGGCGGCCTGCGCGGCCCGCACGTACTCCATCGCGTCGGCGAGGGTGAAGGCGATCTCCTGCGCGGGCGTCGCCCCGGCCTCGGCCATGTGGTAGCCGGAGATGGAGATCGTGTTCCACTTCGGCAGCTCGGTCTTGCAGTACGCGAAGATGTCGCTGATCAGCCGCAGGCTCGCCTTCGGCGGGAAGATGTACGTCCCGCGGGCGATGTACTCCTTGAGCACGTCGTTCTGGATCGTGCCGGTGAGCTGCGGGCCCTGCGCCCCCTGCTCCGCCGCGACCAGCTGGTACATGAGCAGCAGGACGGCGGCGGGCGCGTTGATCGTCATCGACGTCGAGATCTTGTCGAGGGGCAGGCCGCCGAACAGCACCCGCATGTCCTCGATGGAGTCGATCGCGACGCCGACCTTGCCGATCTCGCCCGAGGCGATCGGGTCGTCGGAGTCGTAGCCCATCTGGGTGGGCAGGTCGAACGCGACCGAGAGCCCGCCGGTGCCGGCCGCCACGAGCTGCTTGTACCGCTCGTTGGATTCCTTGGCGGAGCCGAACCCTGCGTACTGGCGCATCGTCCAGGGCCGGGAGGTGTACATCGTGGGGTAGACCCCACGCGTGAACGGGTACTTCCCGGGTTGCCCGAGCTGGGCCTCGGCGTCGAAATCCGCCTGGCTCTCGGGGCCGTACAGCGGGTTCATCGGCAGCCCCGACTCGGTGCGGCCCGGTCCTCCGACGGCGTCCCCAGTCATCCCGTTCCTCCTCCTGGCGCGCGCGGGCGCGCCGTCCTCTCGAGCACTGCGAGGCTATCGGGCCCGCACCATCGAAGGTCCCGCGAAGCGGTGTCGCGACCGACCGGCGCGCTGCACCGCTCCACGTCTACCACGCCCGCCACCGCCCTTCCCCGGGCCGTCCGGCCCGGCCCGCCTCCCCCGAACGGCCCCGGGCCGCCGGTCCGGCCACGCGCCGGGCGCCTCAGGTCAGGTCAGCGAGTCCCGGCCGCTGCTCTTGAGGGCCTCGACGATCGCCTTGACCTGCTGGGCGCGTTCCCTGGTGGTGACGAGCAGGGCGTCCGGCGTGTCGACGACGACGACGTCCTCCAGCCCGACCACCGCCACCAGTCGCCCGGCGCCCGGCACCAGGACCCCGGTGGTGTCCGAGGTGTGCACCAGCGCGTCCGGGCCGAGCACGCGCACCGGCCCGTCGCCCTCGAGCAGGGCGGCCAGGGAGGCGAAGTCGCCGACGTCGTCCCAGCCGAGGGCCGCGGGGACGACGGCCACCCGGCCGGCGTCCGCGGCCGGCTCGGCCACCGCGTAGTCGATGGCCACCTTCTCCAGCGTGGGCCAGACGCGCTCCAGCACCTCCTGCCGGGACGGGGTGTCCCAGGCGGCGGCGATCTCGATGAGCCCGTCGTGCAGCGCCGGCCGGTTCTCGCGCAGTTGCTCCAGCATGACCGCGGCCGAGGCCACGAACATGCCCGCGTTCCAGCGGTGCTTCCCGCCGGCGAGGTAGACCGCCGCCGTCGCGGCGTCCGGCTTCTCCACGAAGCGCTCGACGGCGCACGCGGACGGCGCGCCCGGCAGGTCGAGCGGCGCGCCCAGCTGCACGTAGCCGAAGGCCGTCGACGGGTGGGTCGGCTCGATGCCCAGCGTGACGACGTACCCGGCCCGGGCCGTGACGACGGCCTCGGCCACCGCGGCCCGGAAGGCCACCTCGTCCCGCACGATGTGGTCCGCCGCGAACGAGCCGATGATCGCGTCGGGATGGCGCCGGTGGAGCACCGCGGCGGCGAGCCCGATCGCGGCGGCGCTGTCCCTGGGGGACGGCTCGGCGAGGAGGTCGCCGGCGGGCAGGTCGACCAGCTGCTCGGCGACCGTCCGGGCGTGGGCGGCCCCGGTGACGACGACGATGCTCTGCGCCAGCGGCGCCAGCCGGTCCCAGGTGGCCTGGATGAGCGACCGCCCGCTGCCGGTGAGGTCGAGCAGGAACTTGGGGTGGCCGGCACGGGACAGCGGCCACAGCCGGGTCCCGGCGCCACCCGCCGGCACCACGGCGTGGAAGTCGGCCAGCGGCCCGTCAGGTTCGGTCGTCACGGCTCCACCGTACCGGGGCGCGGCAGGTCAGGGCCCGGACCCGGACAGGACCCGGAAAGGGAGGGGCCGAAGGGACGTACCGGACCTGACGGCGGTCCGGAACGACGCTTCCGCCCCTCCCCGGGTGCCTGCGATCGTGCCGGTCAGTACCCCTTGACCATGGCGCGGCGGAGGTCCTGGTTGAGCTGGGAGATCACGTCGAGCGGGATCTCCTTCGGGCACGCGTCGGCGCAGGCGCCGACGTTGGTGCAGCCGCCGAAGCCCTCGAAGTCGTGCTGGTTGAGCATCTTGACGACGCGGGCGTCCCGCTCCGGCTGGCCCTGGGGCAGCTCGCCGAGGTGCGTGATCTTCGCCCCGAGGAAGAGCATCGCCGCCGCGTTCGGGCACGCCGCCACGCAGGCGCCGCACCCGATGCACGTCGCCGCGTCGAACGCCCGGTCGGCCTTGACCTTGGGCACCGGCGCCGCGTGCGCGTCCGGCGCGGACCCGGTGTTGACCGAGATGTAGCCGCCCGCCTGGATGATCCGGTCGAACGCGCCGCGGTCCACGACGAGGTCCTTGAGGATCGGGAACGCGTCCGCGCGCCACGGCTCGATGGTGATCGTCTCGCCGTCCGAGAACGAGCGCATGTGGAGCTGGCAGGTCGTCGTCCGGAGCGGCCCGTGGGCGTCACCGTTGATCATCAGGCCGCACATGCCGCAGATGCCCTCGCGGCAGTCGCTGTCGAAGGCGATCGGCTCGACGCCCTGGGCGATGAGGTCCTCGTTGAGGACGTCGAGCATCTCCAGGAACGACATGTCCGGCGAGACGTCGTCCTGCTGGAACGTCTCCAGCTTCCCGGGGACGTCGGGCCCCGCCTGGCGCCAGATCTTGAGCGTGATCTTCACTTGTAGCTCCGCTGCTTCAGCTCGACGAAGTCGTACACGAGGTCTTCCTTGTGGAGCACGGGCGCTTCGCTCTCACCGGCCCACTCCCAGGCCGCCACGTAGGCGTACCGGTCGTCGTGGCGCAGCGCCTCGCCGTCCTCCGTCTGCGACTCGGCCCGGAAGTGGCCGCCGCAGGACTCCCGGCGGTGCAGCGCGTCGATGCACATGAGCTCACCGAGCTCGATGAGGTCGGCGACCCGCCCGGCCTTCTCCAACGACTGGTTGACCTGCTCGTTGCCGCCCAGGACGCGGACGTTGGCCCAGAACTCCTTCTTCAGGGCGCGGATCCGGTCTATCGCCACGGTGAGGCCGTCCGCCGTCCGCTCCATGCCGCAGTACTCCCACATGATGTGGCCGAGCTCGCGGTGGAAGGAGTCGACGGTGCGGGTGCCGTTGGCCGACAGGAAGTGCCGCAGCCGGCTCGTGACCGACTCCTGCGCCTCGACGACCTCGGGGGCCTTCGGGTCGACCTTGGGGTACGGGCCGGCCGCCAGGTAGTCCCGGATGGTGTTCGGGAGCACGAAGTAGCCGTCGGCCAGACCCTGCATCAGCGCGGAGGCGCCGAGGCGGTTGGCGCCGTGGTCGGAGAAGTTGGCCTCACCGGCGACGAACAGGCCCGGGATGCTGGACTGCAGGTCGTAGTCGACCCAGAGCCCGCCCATCGTGTAGTGGACCGCGGGGTAGATCCGCATCGGCGTCTCGTAGGGGTTCTCGCCGGTGATCTGGGCGTACATGTCGAAGAGGTTGCCGTACTTGGCCTCGACGGCGGCCCGGCCGAGCCGGCCGATCGCCTCCGAGAAGTCCAGATAGACGCCCAGCCCGCTCGGACCGACGCCCTTGCCGGCGTCGCACTGGTTCTTGGCGGCGCGCGAGGCGATGTCCCGGGGGACGAGGTTGCCGAACGCCGGGTAGATCCGCTCGAGGTAGTAGTCCCGGTCCGCCTCGGGGATCTGGCGGGGGTCCTTCTCGCGGTCCGCGGCGTTCTTGGGCACCCAGATCCGGCCGTCGTTGCGGAGCGACTCGCTCATCAGCGTCAGCTTGCTCTGGTGCTCGCCGGACACCGGGATGCACGTCGGGTGGATCTGGGTGAAGCACGGGTTGCCGAAGTAGGCGCCCTTGCGATGCGCCCGCCAGGTGGCGGTGACGTTGCAGCCCATCGCGTTGGTCGACAGGAAGAAGACGTTCCCGTAGCCGCCCGAGGCGAGGACGACGGCGTCCGCCAGGTGGGTCTCGACCTCGCCGGTGACCATGTCGCGGGCGATGATGCCGCGGGCCCGGCCGTCGACGACGATCAGCTCGAGCATCTCGTGCCGGGAGAACATCTCGACGGTGCCGGCCGCGATCTGCCGCTCCAGCGCCTGGTAGGCGCCGATGAGCAGCTGCTGGCCCGTCTGGCCGCGGGCGTAGAACGTCCGGGAGACCTGGACGCCGCCGAAGGAGCGGTTGTCGAGCAGGCCGCCGTACTCCCGGGCGAACGGGACGCCCTGGGCCACGCACTGGTCGATGATGTTCGCGCTGACCTCGGCCAGCCGGTACACGTTCGACTCCCGGGCGCGGTAGTCGCCGCCCTTGACGGTGTCGTAGAAGAGCCGGAAGACGGAGTCGCCGTCCTCCTTGTAGTTCTTGGCCGCGTTGATGCCGCCCTGGGCGGCGATCGAGTGCGCGCGCCGCGGCGAGTCCTGGTAGCAGAACGCCTTCACCTGGTAACCGGCCTCGCCCAGCGTCGCCGCCGCGGCGCCGCCCGCCAGGCCCGTGCCGACCATGATGATCGAGAGCTTGCGGCGGTTGGCCGGGTTGACCAGCTTGGCCTCGAACTTGCGCTTGGACCAGCGCTGCTCGATCGGCCCGCCCGGGGCCTTGGTGTCCTTGATCGGCTCGCCTGCGCGGTAGAGCCCGTCGATGAGATCGTCAGTCATAGCGGATCCGCAACCCCTACTTCACGATGCCGAACAGGATGAACAGCGGCGGCAGGGCGAACCCGACCACGACGACGGCGGCGATGGCGATCGCCACGGCCTTCGCCCGGGCACGCGCGGCGGGCGACGTCGTCCAGCCGAGGGTCTGCGATGCGCTCCACACCCCATGGTGCAGGTGCAGGCCGAGTGCGGCGAGCGCTACCAGGTAGATCAGGACGACCCACCACAGCTGGAAGCTCGCGACGACGAGGCGGTACGGGCTGTCGCCGATGGTCGCGGCGCTGACGGAGCCGTTGAAGTTCACCTTGTTCGTCGTGAACTCCACCAGGTGGAAGACGAGGAATGCGAGCAGGGCCACCCCGCCCCAGCGCATCGCCTTGGACCGCCAGGCGGCGTAGCCCGCCATCCGGACGGCGTACCGGTCGGCCCGGGCGCCCCGCGCCCGGCTCCAGAGGTAGAACGCCGAGTAGGCGTGCCCCACCAGGGCGAGGATCAACGCCGCCCGGAACACCCACAGAAAGCCCTTGTAGGGCAGGATCGGCTCGCCGATCGTCCGCAGATGGTGGGCGTATTCGTCGAATGCCGACTGGCCGCCGAAGACCTTCAGGTTTCCGTACATGTGCGCCAGCACGTAGAAGACGAACAGCGCACCGGTCACGGCCATGAGCAGCTTCATGGCGACGGTCGTGCGGCGGGCCTTGATCTTTGCAGGATTCAGGGTCTGAGTGGCCACGAGGCACACGGTACCGTGCGGTGGGGGGAACCTGGATGAGGACGTTCATCACCCCGGGACCCCATTCCGACCTGCTACGACTGCCCTGCAGCAAGGATGTGCGGCGCCGGGTGACAGACATCTCAGATCGCGTACCCGTGGGTCACTTCGCCCCCCGCGCCCGCCCCGCCGGGGCACCGCGGATACCCTGACCCGGTGATCTGGAACAGACTGCTCGGCCGCCGGACGAGCGAGCTCCTCGCCTCCCGCGCGGAGGTCGCCACCGACTCCGCCGAGCGCTACGCCCGCCAGCTCGCCTCGCACCTCGGCCACCGGGTCGCCGTCGAGACGACCGCGGACGGCGACGTCTACACCTTCGACGGCGGGCGCGGCGTGGTCCGCGCCGGCGACGGCGTGCTGGTCCTGACGGCCGAGGGCTGGGGCGCCGAGGCGCTCGGCGTCGTCCAGGACGTGCTCGGCCGCCACCTGCTCAAGTTCGGCGCGAAGGCCGGGCTCAGCCTCACCTGGACGCCGGCGGCCCCGGCGGCCGCGGCGGAACCCACGGAGCCCGCCGCACCCGCCCCGCCCGAGGGCGGCACCGGCGCCACGGCCGGCTGAACGCCCCGGACGCCGTCCGTCGGGTTAGCCTGACCCAGCGATGCGATCCTCCCTGCCGCGACGGGCCCGGCTGCTCGTCGCCGTGACCCTCCTCGGCGCCACCGTCCTCGGACCGGCGCTCCCTGCGGCTGCCTCCTCGGCGGCCGCCGGCTCGGCCGCCGCCCCCGTGAGGCCGACGCCGTCGCCGACCGGCACGCCGGGAACGGGCGCGCCGTTCCCCTGCGCGGGCGACGTGGCGTACCTGGTGAACAACAAGCCGTCGCCACCGCGTCCGCTGCCCGCCCCGGCGTCCCGGGTCGGCGGGGCCCGGCTCGCGGAACCGGGACTGCAGACGACGTCCGCCGCGACGGCGCCCCCGCCGGCCCCGCACGCCACGGCCTGGCTCGTGGCCGACCTCGGCACCGGCCAGGTGCTCGCGGCGTGCAACGCGCACGTGCCGCTGGCGCCCGCCAGCTCGCTCAAGGTGCTGACGGCGCTGGCGCTCGCGCCCCGGATCGACGCGAGCGTGCAGTACACCGCCCGGGACGAGGACGCCCGGGTCGACGGCACCCGGGTCGGCCTCGTCCCCGGGTCGCTCTACACCGGCGACAACCTCTGGCACGCCCTGCTGATGAGCAGCGCGAACGACGCCGCGGTGGCGCTGGGCCAGCTCGCCGGTGGGGTGCCCGCCGCGACGCAGACCATGCTCCGGACGGCGCAGGCGCTCGGCGCCGCCGACACGGTGCCCTTCAACACCAGCGGCCTGGACCTCCCCGGCCAGGTCAGCAGCGCCTACGACCTGGCGCTGTTCGGTCGCGCGGCCCTCGGGGTACCCCGGCTGGCGACGCTCATGCAGACGCGGTCCTACGCCTTCCCCGAGGCCGGGACGGCGGTGCCGGGCGCGCGCGGCGCCGACGGCAAGCCGGCCCGCAAGACCTTCCAGATCCAGAACCACGACCGCCTGCTCTACAACTACCCGGGAGCACTGGGCGTCAAGAACGGCTGGACGTCGACGACCGGCGGCTCCTTCGTCGCGGCGGCGCAGCGGGGCGGGCGCCGGCTGGTCGCGACCGTGCTCGCCGCCGACCCGGAGACCTGGCACATGAGCGCGGCGCTCCTCGACTGGGCGTTCACCGCGACGCCGCCGGACGCCCAGGGCGTGGGCCGGCTGGTCGACGGCCCCGACCCGGACGGCGCGCTCCCGGGGTCCGGCTCGGGCGGCCAGGGTGCCTCGGGCGGCTCCGGGGCCGACGCATCGGTGGCGGCGGCCGCGGCGGCCGTCGCCCGCGGCGCGCGGACGACGCCGGCGGACCCGGCCTTCCCGCCCGTGGCGCTGGTCGCGGTCGGCGTCGCCGCCGTCGTCCTCGCCGGCATCGGCGCCCAGGTGCTCCGGTCGCCGCGTCGCCGCGGGCGGCGCTGACGGCGCGGCCGGCGCTGACGGCGCTGACGGGGTTCGCACCCACCGGGCCTAGGCTGCACGGCGTGGATCTTCGTGAGCTGTCGGACGAGGTGGAGGCGGTGTCCGCGGGCTACGCCCGCCGCTTCGGGATCGAGCGGACCCCCGAGTGGCTCATGCTCAAGCTGACCGAGGAGGTCGGCGAGCTCACCCGGGCCTTCCTCCGGCTGACGGGGCAGGGCCGGACGTCGGCGCCGGCCGAGGAGCTGCAGGCCGGCCTCGGCGCCGAACTGGCCGACGTCGTCTGCCACGCCGTCCTGCTGGCCCGCCACCACGGTGTGGACCTCGACGCCGCGATCGCCGCCAAGTGGCTGGTGTGGAAGCCGCCGCAGCCCTGAGTGCTCAGTCGTCCGGGTGGGAGCGGCGGACGGCGTCGCGGAGGCTGTCGCGCAGGCTGCCGACGGAGCGGCCCAGCACGCGGCCGGCGACGGCCACCGTGATCCCGAGCACCGCGCCCGCGGCCAGCGTCGTCCGGTCGGCGGCCCGCGCCGAGTACGTCGGGACCCCGTGGACGCCGACCCGCACCAGCCCCGAACCGGTCCCCGACGGCTCCGGGCCGGCCGGCACGGCGGCGGGCAGCGGGGCGCCCGGCCGGGCGAATCGTGGCAGGTGCCCGCGGTCCTCGGCGGTCGTGGCGGCCCAGGCGGCGGCGAGCAGCCCGAGGCGCGCGGCGAGGTTCATCCAGACGAGCAGGCCGACGACGATCGAGACGGCGACCAGGAAGCGGTTGTGCGACGCGTAGCGCAGCAGCAGCCCGCCGAGCAGCTTGAGCAGGCCGAACGCGACGCCGCCGAACAGCGCCCCGGTGAAGATGTCCTCCCAGGGCAGCACGACGCCGGACAGCAGCCGGAAGAGCACGTAGAACAGGAGCGTGTCGATCACCAGCAGCACCAGGCTGGTCAGCACGTTGACCAGGACGCCGATCACCGCGGAGTGGGTCACCCCCAGCCAGTCCAGGACGACGCCGGTCGCGCTGGTCACCAGCACACTGCCGGCCATCGAGGCCAGCGCCGCCAGGCCGAAGCTCAGCAGCGCGACGAGATCGCCCGCCTTGGCGACCACCGGGTTCGGGCCCTCCGGCCGGCCGAAGACCGCGCTGACGCCGTCCCGCAGGGCGCCGACCCACCCCAGACCGGTGAACAGCAGCACGACGAGCCCGACGATCCCGGTCGCGGAGAGCACGTCGCCCTCGACGAGGCGATGGATCGACACCAGCCCCTCGGTGTCGGTCGACCCGATGATCGTGGCGTTGCCGAACGTGGAGTTGACGTACTCGACGACGCGTCGCTGCAGGTCCAGGCTGTCCCCGACGACGAGACCGGCGACCGTCAGGGCCAGCGCCAGCGCGGGCAGCAGCGAGAAGAACGCGAAGTAGGCGATCCCGCCGGCGAGCACGTTGCCCCGGACGGCGCCGTACCGGTCCCAGGCGCGCCAGGGCTTGGTCCGACGGGCGGCGTCCAGCCAGGCGTTGAGGGCGGTCACGCCGTCGGACTCGATCCGCTCGTCCCGCCCGACGCGCGCGGCCCGCGCGACCTGCCGAGGCGACCGGACCGGCCCCGGCGACCGGCCTCGGCCGGAGGGCCGGCCGGACCCGCCGGGCCGCCGAACGGGAACGAGCGCCGCGGCCGCCAGACGCCGTCCGAGCCGTGCTCGTAGAGGACGAACGCCCGCACCGTGAACGCGGCCGAGAACTCGGCGAGCTCCTTCGCCGCGCGGTCCAGCGAGTCGTCGTCCAGGTGGTGCGCGACGGTGACGTGCGGGTGGAAGGGGAAGGTGAGGTCGCGGCGCAGCGGCCCGGTGCGGACGGCGCGCTGCACCTCGTCGCAGCCCTCGCCGCCGCGCGCGACGCGCACGAACACCACCGGCGAGACGGGCCGGAACGTGTCCGTGCCCTCGAGCAGCACCTCGAAGGGCCGCAACCGGGTCGCCACGGACACCAGGTGGGCGTTGACCTCGTCCATCCGGCCGGGCGCGACGGGCGTCGGCGGGAGCAGCGTGACGTGCGTCGGGATGGCCCGCGCCTGGTCGTCGCCGAAGCCCTCGCGCGAGGACTGCAGGTGGCTCGCCCACGGCTCGGGGATCTCCAGCGCGACGCCGATGGTCACCGCCTCGGCGTCGACGTCGTCGTACGGCCGCCACCGGATGGCGGGCATGCTCATCGTCGACGGGCCCATCACGTGGTCGACGAGGTCGGCGTCGGGCAGCGGGACGCCGAGGACGGGAGTCGGGGGGAGGGTGGGCCTCCCACCCCCGGACGAGATGATCACCGGACCGCGCCCCCGGCCAGGAAACCGATCTTGTCGTAGACGTCGGCCAGCCGGACGACGGCGATCTCGCGGGCGCGGCGCGCGCCGTCGGCCAGGATGTCGTCGAGGGCGGACTCGTCGGTCATCAGCGCCCTCACCTTCTCCTGGAAAGGCTCGACGAAGCCGACGAAGGCTTCGGCGACCTCCTTCTTCAGGTCACCGTACCCGGCCCCCGCGAAACGCTCCTCGAGAGCCGGGATCGGGCTGCCCGACAGCACCGACAGGATGGTCAGGAGGTTGGACACCCCTGGCTTGTGCTCGGGGTCGAAGACGACGTCTCGGCCGGTGTCGGTCACGGCCGACCGGATCCGCTTCGCCGAGACCTTGGGCTCGTCGAGCAGGTCCAGGCAGCCCGACCCGCCGAGGCTCTTGCTCATCTTCTTGTCGGGGTTCTGCAGGTCGACGATCTTCGCCGTGGCCTTGACGATGTGCGGCTCCGGCACGATGAAAGTCTTTCCGTACCGGGAGTTGAAGCGCTGCGCCAGGTCCCGGGTGAGCTCCAGGTGCTGGCGCTGGTCCTCCCCGACGGGCACCCGGTCGGCGTCGTACAGCAGGATGTCCGCGGCCTGCAGGATCGGGTAGGTGAACAGGCCCACCGAGGCGCTGTCGCCGCCGTCGCGCTGCGCCTTGTCCTTGTACTGCGTCATCCGGCCGGCCTCGCCGACGCCCGTCAGGCACATCAGCACCCAGGCGAGCTGGGCGTGCTCGGGGACGTGGCTCTGCAGGAAGAGGATCGACCGCGTCGGGTCGATGCCGGCCGCGATGAACTGCGCGGCCGTCACCCGCGAGCGGTGCCGCAGCGCCTTCGGGTCGTGCGGCATGGTGATCGCGTGCAGGTCGACGACGCTGTAGACCGCCTGGTACGTCTCCTGGAGATCCACCCAGCTCACCAGCGCGCCCAGGTAGTTCCCCAGGTGGAGCGAGTCCGCCGTCGGCTGCATTCCGGAGAAGAGCCTCGGCCGACCCGCCGTCGTGACGACCGGCGTGGGTGGCATGGCGCCATTCTGGCAGGTACCCCGCCGTGCTGCGGACGCCTCGCACCCATCCCACGTTCGGGTGAGGCCCCGACGCGCCGTACCGGCCACGGCACCCGATCGGCGGTGCAATCATGCGTACGCCCGACGCCGTGGTGATCCCGCCGCGGGTGGGCGTCGAGGGGGTTCGATCATGATGCACGGGTACGGACGGCGGGGCGTCGTCGGGCGGCGGTTCCTGCTGGCGGCGGGGCTGCTCGCGGTCACGGGCGCCGTCACCGGATCGCTGGCGGGCGCCACTCCCCCGGCCCAGGCCGCGCCCCTTGCGCAGGCCGCGCCCGCGGCGCAGGCCGCGCCCGCACAGCTCGTCGCGGCGACCGCACCGAAGGCGCCCGCGCTGCCCGTGCCCGGTGCGGTCGACCCGGGACCGCCGCCGTCGCCCATGGTCGGCGGCGCCGACGTCTCCTGGGCGCAGTGCGCTCCGGCGCAGGGCGGTCTCGGCAACCCGATGCCCCGGCCGGGCGCCGGCTTCCTGGTCGTCGGCCTGAGCAACGGTTCGGCGTTCACGACCAACCCGTGCCTGGCGGACGAGATGGCCTGGGCCCGCGCCCACCACGTGCTGCTCGCCTCCTACGTCTTCCCGACGTACCCGACCAACGCCGAGTACGCCACGTACGGCGGCAAGGGCCCCTACCCGACGAAGACCGTCCAGGGCCGGCTCATGAACGTGGGCTGGGCGCAGGCCGCCTACTGGGTGCGGGTGAAGAAGGCCGCGGGCGTGGTCACCCCGATGGTGTGGATCGACGTCGAGCAGCGCGCGAACCTGCTGCGGTGGACCACCCGGGCCGCCGACCGCAACCTGCCGGTCCTCAAGGGCCTGATCGCCGGGCTCACCAAGGCGGGCCTGCGCACCGGCGTCTACACACCCACGGCCCACTGGAAGGACGTCATGGGCAGCGCCCGGCTCGGCCTCCCCGAGTGGCGCACCGTCGGCGTCAGCACGGCCGCCGCCGCGTTCGCGCTGTGCACCGCACCGGCCGTGCAGGGCGGCCCGGTACTGCTCACGCAGTACTACACGAATCTGCCGGCCGACAACTACGACTACGACGTGATGTGCCCGCTGATCCGCCGCGGCGGCCGGCTCACGCAGTACTTCGTCCGAGCCTGACCGTCTGGCAGGCCTGCCCGGCCTGACCGGCCAGACCCGCGGGACCACCTCGCCGCCGTGCGTGCGGGCCACTCACGGCACGGCGACGAGGTGGAGCAGGACGCCCTGCGCCGGGTCGAGCGGCGGGGCCGCCACACCGATGCGCTCGAGCACGGCGCCCGGCAGCTCGACCCCGCCGTCCGACCACCGCTGCGGCGCCCGGACGACGGTGGCGATCCCGGCCCCGGCCTCGTCGCGCCGGGTGACCCGGTAGCGACGGCCGGGGTCCAGCCCGGGCAGCCGCAGCCGCCCCGGCCCGGCGTCGGGCGAGGACACCAGGCGCACGTAGGCGAAGACGGCGGCCGAGCGGTCGGGGGCGACCACACCGTGCAGCCAGGCCCCCGGATCGGGGTGCTCCGCCCGGACGACGTCCCCGCCGTGGAGCAGCGGCCGCAGGTCCCGGTACAGCGCGGCCCACGCCCGCAGCGCCACCAGCTCCTCGTCCGTGCAGGAGGCGACGTCCCACTCCAGGCCGGCGTGGCCGAGAAGTGCGGTCAGGGTGCGCAGGCCGAGGTCGAGGTTGCGGTGCGTGGTGTGGGCGACCGGAGGACCGACGTGGGCGCCGACCAGTTCGGGGGGCAGCAGCAGGCCGGTCCACCGCTGGATCGCCTGCCGCTCGAGGGCGTCGTTGCAGTCCGAGGCCCAGACCCGGTCCGTCCGCTCCAGGATGCCGAGGTCCACCCGGGCCCCGCCGGACGAGCAGGACTCGATCTCCAGGCCCGGGTGCCGGGCACGCAGCGCGTCGAGGAGGGCGTAGACGGCGAGCGTCTGCGCGTGGACGCCGGCCCGGCGCACGCCGTCCGGCCCGGCGTGCAGCCCCTCGTGCAGGTCGCGGTTGTGGTCCCACTTCAGGTAGGCGATGCCGATCTCGTCGACCAGGGCCGACAGCCGCTCCAGCAGGTACGCGAAGGCGTCCGGGTGGGCGACGTCGAGGGTCGCCTGGTGCCGCCAGGCCCGGGGCAGCCGCCCGGGGTCGACACCCCGGCCCGGCCGCGGGGACGGCGCGAGCAGCCAGTCGGGGTGGGCGCGGGCGAGGTCGGAGTCCGGGTTGACCATCTCCGGCTCCACCCACAACCCGAACTCCATGCCCAGGGCACGCACCCGGTCGGCCAGCGGCCGCAGCCCGTCGGGCCAGCACTCGGCCGACACGGTCCAGTCGCCGAGCCCCGAGGTGTCGTCGCGCCGGGAGCCGAACCAGCCGTCGTCCAGCACGAAGCGCTCGACGCCGATCGACGCGGCGCGCTCGGCGAGCCGGGTCAGGGTGTCGAGGTCGTGGTCGAAGTACACGGCCTCCCAGGTGTTGAGCACGAGCGGCCGGGGCCGGCGCGGGTGGCCCGGCCGCGCCCGGAGGTAGCGGTGCAGGCGCGCGCTCGCGCCGTCCAGCCCCTCGTCGGACCAGGTGAAGACCACCCACGGCGTGGTGTAGCTCTCCCCCGGCGCGAGGCGCACCTCCCCCGGCAGCAGCAGCTCGCCGCCGCCGAGGACGCCGGCCCCGCCCGAGCCGGCCCCTTCGGGCAGGCGCTGGGCGAGGTGCCGGTGGTTGCCGCTCCATGCCACGTGGACGGCGTGGACCTCGCCGTGCCGCCAGTCGAACCCGGCGGTGCCCGCCACCAGCAGGAGGGTCGCGTCGTGACCGGTGCGCCCGCGCCGGGAGTCCCGGGCGAGCGTGCCCTGGTGGAACGGCCGCCGCTGCGGGCTGCGCTCCCGGCACCAACGGCCGGTCAGGTCGAGCAGCTCGGTGGCCGTCGTGGGCAGCGGCAGCAGGGTGGTGACGCCGGCCAGCGTGTACGTCCCGGCGCCGGTGTTGGTCACCGTGTGCCGCACCCGCAGCAGGCCGGACGGTTCCAGCCGGACCTCGGTGAACGTCGCGACGCCCGCCTCGGCGTCGGCGGCGTCGGCGACGAGCCGGTGGCCGCCGGCCCCCTCGCCGTCGCCCTCCCCCTCGCCCGGCGAGACCTGCACCGGCGCGGTGAGGGCCAGCCGCGGGAAGACGTCGGCGCCGTCCCGGTGGCCGGCCAGCCCCGGCTCCCCGGACCAGCCGTCCGGCTCGCCGGGCAGCAGCGTCAGCGGCCAGGGCTCGTCGAGGGCGCTGGCCGGAACGCCGGGGACGACGGCGTCGGCCACCCGCCGCAACGTGTCGTCGTCCAGGTCGCCCGGATCGGCGCCCCAGTGCAGCACCCGCGGCAGGCCGGGACCGGTGGTGTCGACCAGCAGCGCCACGCCGGCGGCCCGCAGCAGGTGGATCGTCACGCGCGCGTCATCCCTTGTTCGCACCCAGGGTCAGGCCCGCGACGAAGTGCCGTTGCAGGGCGAAGAAGATCACCAGTGTCGGCACCGCGACGATCACCGCACCCGCCGCCACCAGGTTGAGGTCGGTGAAGAACTGCCCCCGCAGGTTGTTGAGCGAGCTCGTCACGGGGAACTTGTCACCGGACTGCACGAGCACCGTCGCCCAGAAGAACTCGTTGTAGATCCAGGTCACCTCGAGGGTGGCGAGCGCCGCGAGCGGCGGCCGGCACAGCGGCAGGGTCACCTGCCAGAACTGGCGCCAGATGCTCGCGCCGTCGACCATCGCCGCCTCGAACAGCTCCTTGGGCAGCGTCTTCATGTAGTTGGAGAGCACGAACGTGCAGAACCCGGTCTGGAACGCCGTGTTGACGAGGATCAGGCCCCAGTAGCTGTTGAGCAGCGTGCCAGAGTCGCTCATCCACTCCGGCAGCGGGACGGCCCGGTAGAGCCGGAACAGCGGGATGAGCAGCGACTGCTGCGGCAGCAGGTTCGCGGCCGTGAACAGGGCCAGCAGTGGGAGGTTGAACTTGAAGCTGAACCTGGCCAGCACGAACGCCATGCAGGAGGAGAGGAAGAGCGTCAGCAGGACCGCGGGCACCGTGATGTAGACCGAGTTGAGGAAGTGCTTGGTGAACTCGGCGCGCTGCCACGCGTCGACGTAGTTCTGCAGCGTCCAGCCGCCCAGCGACACGTAGCCCTTGCGCGAGGTGTAGCCGTAGTCGCGGAAGGAGTTCAGGACGGCCCACGCCACCGGGAACAGCCAGGCCAGCGCGATGATCGTCAGGAAGACGTGCAGCACGACCCGGGGCAGGGTCAGCTTGCGGGGGGCTCGCAGCGGGATGTCGACGTCAGCGGTCCCCGGGGCCGCGGTGTCGGTGCTCATCGCTCCTCCTCGCGCATCACGGTGACGACGTAGGTGCTGACGAAGACCAGCGAGATCACCAGCATGATCGTCGCCAGGGCGGAGCCGAACCCGATCCGGCTGGCCTCACCGACGACGTTCTGGGTGACCAGGGCGGAGATCAGCTCCAGCCCGTTGCGACCCTTGTTGACCACCCACACCAGGTCGAACGCCCGCAGGGCCTCGATCACGGTGATCACCAGGACGATGATGTTGATGGGCCGCAGCACGGGGAAGACGATCTGGAAGAACGTGCGCGTCTGGGACGCGCCGTCGACGGCGGCCGCCTCGCGCAGCGAGGGATCGATCCCCTTCAACCCGGCCAGGTAGAGCAGCATGATGTAGCCGACGTGCCGCCAGCTCGAAGCCACGAGCACGGCCCAGATGTTGACCTTCGAGTCGCCGTACCAGTCGACCGTGGTGCCCAGCAGGCCGTTGATCAGGCCCTGGTCGCGGGAGTAGAAGAGCTGCCAGATGAAGCCGACCAGCGCCAGAGACAGCACCACGGGCAGGTAGACGGCGGTCTGGTAGAAGCGGCTGCCCTTGATCTCCTTGTCGAGCAGGACCGCCAGGAACATCCCGAACGGGGTGGCGAGGAAGAAGAGGATCGCCAGCCAGAGCAGGTTGTGCTCCATCGCCGGGGCGAACGGCGGGTAGTTCGTGAAGACGTTGGTGTAGTTCTCGGTACCGATCCACTGGATGGTGCCCAGGCCGCCGATGCCGTTCCACCGGGCGAAGCTGAGGACCACGGTCGCGATCGCCGGGAACACCACCAGCGCCACCACCAGGAGCGTCGGCACGCCCATCATGAGGCCCACCACGACGCGGTCGCCGCCGGTCACCCGGCGCACCCGTCGCGAGCGTGGTAGCCCGCCGTGACCCCCCGCCGGGGGCTCGGCACGCCCTGCCACCGGGGTCTCGATGTCTGTTTCCGCCATGGTCGTCTCCCAGGTCCACCCGAGGGCATGGATCCTCAGGATACGAAGATCGACTTCTTCTGGCTCTCGATGCTGTCGAGGATCCCCGAGACGCTCTTCGGGTCCTTGATGAAGGCCTGGAGCTGCGGGATCATCACCGTCGACGCGAAGTCGGGCCGGGTGTCACGGTCGAGGAACTGCGCGATGCTCTTCGACGCGCCGATGATCTCGGCCGACTTCTTCTGCAGATCGGTGTAGGCCGACGTGTCCGCCTCGGTGTTGGCGAGGACGTTCGAGGGGTCGGTCTTGCCCCAGATGGCACCGGCCTCCTTGCCTCCGAGGAAGCTCAGGAATGCCTTCGCCGCCGCCTCGTTCGAAGGCTTCGCCGACATCATGAAGCCGTCGATCGGGGCGTCGATCGCGTCGGCACCGATGGCCGGGTCGATCTCGGGGAAGGCGAAGAAGTCCAGGTCCTTGCCGTTGTCCACCTGCTGGGCGACGAAGGAGCCGAGCAGGTACATGCCCGACTTCTTCTGCTGCAGGCTCTGGGCGGCCTCCTGCCAGGTGCGGCCGAGGGCCGCGTCCTGGTGGAGCGGGAGCAGCTCGGTCCAGACGTCGAAGACCTTCTTGACCTCGGGACCGTTCCAGGTCTTCTTGCCGGCCATCAGGTCGACGTGGAACTGGTAGCCGTTGATCCGCATGTTGAGGATGTCGAAGGTGCCCATCGCCGGCCAGCCGTCCTTGTCGGCGAAGGCGATGGGGGCCAGGCCGTCCTTCTTCATCTGCGCGCCGAGCTTCTTGAACTCGTCGAGCGTCTTCGGGACGGTGTAGCCCTTCTCCTTCCACAGCGACGGACGGTAGAAGACGGCCCACGGGTAGTTGTAGATCGGCACGAAGTACTGCTTGCCGTCGTCGCCCGTGGAGGCCTTCTTGAAGGCGTCGCTGAACCCGGTGAGCTTGCTCCAGACGTCGCTGAGGTCACCGGCGAGGCCCTGCGAGGCGAAGAACCGCATCCGGTAGCCGGCGAACCAGGTGAAGACGTCGTCCGGCTTGCCCTGCAGGTAGTTGTTGATGTTCTCCTGGAAGGTGTTGTGGTCGACGGTGTTGAGGTTCACCGTGACCCCGCTGTTCGCGGCCTTGAACGCGTCCGCCTCGGCCTGCATGGCCTTCTTGGGCACGTCGTCGGAGTAGTTGGAACCGACCTTCAGGGTGCCGCTGACAGCAGCGGCGGCAGCGGCGGAGCTGCCGCTGGCCGCGGTCGAGGCGCCGCCTGCGGCGCTCGAGCTGGACCCGCAGGCCGCGAGGGCGCCGGGCAGCAGCAAGGCTGCTCCGGCTCCGAACGCTCCCTTGAGCAGCGATCGCCGGCCGAGCGCGGACGCCGACGCGGGGACCAGACGGGCGAGGTACTCCGCCTCGGTACGAGGACGGGACATGGTGCCTCCTTTGGCACAGCCGACCGGTGTTCGAACAGAACAGAACCGAACACGACCACCCACAATGGCTCACATGTTCGGAGCCCTGGTGTGGCAGTGTCAAGGGTGTACCACACGTCGTGACCGAAACGAGGCCGTAACGGCCTGGACGGTCTCCCCCGAACGGCCTCGTGGGCATTCGGGCCACGTCGCTGTTCGATACTGTTGACTAGAACGTCGCGGTGGGTCGACGCTGTCCGCCTGTCCCCGGGCTCCGGGACTCCGGCGCGGACGCCGGGCGGCCCGGTACCGGCTCCGGTCGGAGGGAGTGCGCATGCTTGCCCGCCAACGCCAGGAGCGGATCCTCGAACAGGTCCACCTCACCGGCGGGGCGCGCGTGAGCGACCTCGTCGAGCTGCTGGGCGTCTCGGACATGACCATCCGGCGCGACATCGCGATGCTCGTCCGCAAGGGCCTGGTCGCCCGCGTGCACGGCGGCGCGACGGCGATCTCGGGCCGCAGCGCCGAGGAGCCGGGCTTCGCCGCCAAGTCGGGGCTGCAGACGCTGGAGAAGCAGGCGATCGCGGCGGCCGCCGCCACGCTCGTGCACCCGGGCGACTCGGTGGCCCTCTCCGCCGGGACGACGACCTACGCGGTCGCGGCGGAGCTGCGCTCGGTGCCCGACCTCACCGTCGTCACCAACTCGGTGCCCGCCGCCGACCTGCTGCACTCCGCGGCCCGCAAGGACCTCACCGTCGTCCTGACCGGTGGCGTCCGGACGCCGTCCGACGCACTGGTGGGCCCGGTCGCCGTCGCGGCGCTGCGCACCCTGCACGTGGACTGGCTCTTCCTCGGGGTGCACGGGATCGACGAGCGGGCCGGGCTGACCTCCCCCAACCTGGAGGAGGCCGAGACGAACCGGGCCCTGATCGCGTCCGCGCGGCAGACCGTCGTCACGGCGGACAGCACCAAGTGGGGCGTCGTCGGGCTGGCGTCGATGGCCCGGCTGGACGACGTCGACATCGTGGTGAGCGACGAGGGCCTGGACGTCGACGCCCAGCGGGCGGTCTCCTCCCGCGCCGGGCGGTTGATGGTGACCCCGCACGTCCGGCGCGAGAGCGACCGGCGGGAGGAGTGGCAGTGACGACGACGCTCGCCGGCGGGCGGATCCGCCGGACGGCCACGACCATGGCCGACGGCCGCACCCTGATCTACTTCGACGACACCGCGCCGGACGACGCCGCGGCCGCCGCGCGCGCCGACTACCCGGACACCCGGCCGCTGCCCCCGGCGGCGGGCGGCGGCTCGCAACTGCGCTACGACGTCCTCACCGGGGAGTGGGTGGCGATCGCCTCCCACCGCAACGACCGCACCTTCCTGCCACCGCGGGAGGAGTGCCCGCTCTGCCCGACCGGCCGCGGGACGGTGCCGTCGGAGATCCCGGCCCCGGACTACGACGTCGTCGTCTTCGAGAACCGGTTCCCCTCCCTGACCCTGCGGGCGGAGGGCGCACCCGGGCTGATCGACGGCGAGCCGCTGTGGCCCGAACGGCCGGGCACCGGCCGGTGCGAGGTCGTCTGCTTCACCTCCGACCACAACGCGTCCTTCTCCCGGCTGACCCCCGACCGCGCCCGGACGGTCGTCGAGGCCTGGGCGGACCGCACTCGGGAGCTGTCCTCGACGGTCGGCGTCCACGAGGTCTTCTGCTTCGAGAACCGCGGCGAGGAGATCGGCGTAACGCTGCACCATCCGCACGGCCAGATCTACGCCTACCCGTTCGTCACGCCGCGGGGCGCGGCGCTGCTCCGGCAGGCGGCCGACCACGCCGCCCGCACCGGCGGGGGCAACCTGCTCGCCGACGTGCTGGCCGCCGAGCGCCGCGCCGGCACCCGGATCGTGCTCTCGGGCACGCACTGGACGGCGTACGTGCCCGCGGCGGCGCGCTGGCCGGTCGAGGTGCACCTCGCCCCGCACCGCGACGTCCCCGACCTCGCCGCCCTGGACGACGGCGAGCGGGACGAGCTGGCCCACGTCTACCTCGACCTCGTGCGCCGCGCCGACCGCTACTTCGAGGGCGTGACGGCCCTGCCCTACATCTCCGGCTGGCACCAGGCGCCGGTGGGCGAGGGCCGGGAGCTGGGCCGGCTGTACCTGCAGCTGTTCTCGGTGCTCCGCGCGCCCGGCAAGCTGAAGTACCTGGCGGGGTCGGAGTCCGGCGCGGGGGCCTGGGTCAACGACGCGGTGCCCGAGCGGATCGCCGCCCGGCTGCGCGAGGTCGCTCCGTGACCGCGCCGCGGCTCGACGAACCGGTCTGGTACCCGGCGCCGGACCTCGACGAGGCGGCTGCGCGCACGGCGGCGGCGTTCCGGGACGCGTTCGGTCGCGCCCCGGACGGGGTGTGGACGGCGCCCGGCCGGGTCAACGTCATCGGCGAGCACGTCGACTACCAGGCCGGCCGGTGCCTGCCGTTCGCGCTCGACCGCCGGACCGTGGTGGCGGTCGGCGCCCGGGACGACGACCGCCTGCGGCTGCGCTCGGTGCAACGGCCGGACGACGGGGAGTGGACCGGGCGGCTGGCCGACGTCGGGCCCGGCCGGGTCGAGAGCTGGGCCGCGTACGCGGCGGGGGTGCCGTGGGCGCTGGCCGCGGACGGGTTGGCGGTGCCGGGGATCGACGCGCTGTTCGACGGGACGGTCCCGCTGGGGGCCGGGCTGTCGTCGTCCGCCGCCCTGGAGTGCGCGCTCGCCGTGGCCCTGGACGACGTCGCCGGCCTGGGCCTGGCCGCGGACGACGCCGGGCGCGCCCGGCTGGCCGCCGCCTGCGTGCGCGCCGAGAACGAGATCGCCGGGGCGCCGACGGGCGGCATGGACCAGGCGGCCGCGCTGCGCTGCCGGCCCGGGCACGCCCTGCTGCTGGACTGCCGGGACTTCTCCGTCACGCACGTGCCGTTCGACCCGGCGTCCGCCGGGCTCGCCGTGCTCGTCGTCGACACCCGGGCCCACCACGCCCTGGTCGACGGCCGGTACGGCGACGCGCGCGCCGCGTGCGCCCGCGCGTGCGAGCTGCTGGGCGTGCCGAGCCTGCGGGACGTCGCGCCGGCCGACCTGGACGCGGCGCTGCGCCGGGTCGGCGCGGGTGCCGACGACGCGGAGGCCGCCGACGAGCTGCGGCGCCGCACCCGGCACGTCGTCGGGGAGATCGAGCGGGTCGAACAGGTCGCGGCGCTGCTGGCCGACGGACGGCTGCGCTCGATCGGGCCGCTGCTGGACGCCTCGCACGCCTCGCTGCGCGACGACTACCGGGTCTCCTGCCCGGAGCTGGACGTCGCCTGCCGGGCCGCGCTCGCCGCCGGCGCGCTCGGCGCACGGATGACGGGCGGCGGCTTCGGCGGCTCGGCGATCGCGCTGGTCGAGGCGGACGCCGTGGCGACGACAGCGCAGGCCGTGACCGCCGCGTTCGCGCGGGAGGGCTTCGCCCCGCCCGCCTTCCTGCGGGCCGCCCCGGGCGGAGCCGCAGGCCGCGCCGGGTGACGCCGCCTACGATGACAACATGGGGCGGCTGAGTCGTTACGAACGGGGCGGGCTGACCTTCGACGTCCGCGACCGCGGCCCCGAGGGCGGCGACGCCGTCGTCCTGCTGCACGGGTTCCCCCAGGACGGCACCTGCTGGGACGCCGTCGTGCCGGCCCTGCACGACGCCGGGCTGCGGACCCTCGCCCCCGACCAGCGGGGCTACTCCCCCGGCGCCCGGCCCGCCGCGATCGTCGCCTACCGCACCGCCGAGCTCGTCGACGACGTCCTCGCCCTCCTCGACGAGGCCGGGCTGCGGCGCGTGCACCTCGTCGGCCACGACTGGGGCGGCACCGTGGCGTGGGCGGTCGCCGGTCGCCACCCGGACCGGGTGCACACCCTCACCGTGCTCTCGACCCCGCACCCGGAGGCCTTCCTCAAGGCCGTCCGGTCGGGCTCGCAGCTGCTGCGCAGCTGGTACCTGGGCGCGTTCCAGATCCCGCGGCTGCCGGAGCTGGTGCTGGCGCGGCGGCTCGGCCCGATGCTCGCGCGCAGCGGGCTGCCCGCCGCGCACGCCGTCCCCACCGTGACGCGGATGCGCGAGCCCGGCGCCCTGACCGCGGCGCTGGCCTGGTACCGCGCGCTGCCGCTGAGCAGCCGCGAGCGCTTCCCGACGGTCCGGGTGCCGACGACGTTCGTATGGGGCCGCAGCGACCCCGCCCTGGGCCGGGTCGGCGCCGAGCTCACCCGGGACGCCGTCAGCGCCCCCTACCGGTTCGTCGAGCTGGACGCCGGCCACTGGTTGCCGGAGACCCGCCCGGTGCAGGTGACGAGCGTCCTGCTGGACCGGATCCGCACGGTGGCGCAGACCTGAGCGGCTGCCGGCTCGCCGAGGCACCTCGCCGAGGCACCTCGGCGGCGGGAGCGCATGCCCGTCCGAGATGTCACACCGGCGAACGCCGGACGCCGGTGTGAAACCTCGCAAGGAGTTGTCCCCACCTTCCGGTGGCTCGGCGCGCGCCTGGCCTGCGGCGGGCCGGGTGCCGGTTAGCCTGCCCCGATGAGTGCGACAGCGGCTCCGGTCCGGTTCGGGTTCCTCGGCGCGGGGTGGATCGCGCAGCGTGCGCTGGCTCCCGCCGTCCACGCCGCGAACGGCGCCGTCCTGCAGGCGGTGGCCGCCCGGGACGTCGACCGCGCGGCGGCACTGGAACCGGCGGGCCGGTGCCACGGCGACTACGCCGCCCTGCTCGCGGACCCGGACGTCGACGTCGTCTACGTCAACCTGTCGAACGACGCCCACCTGCCCTGGACCCTGGCCGCCCTGGAGGCGGGCAAGCACGTGCTGTGCGAGAAGCCCCTCGGCCTCGACCGCGCGCAGGTCGCGACCATGCTGGACGCAGCCACCGCGGCCGGCCGCCTGCTCGTGGAGGCGTTCTGGTACCGCTGGCACCCGCGCACCCGGCGACTGGAGGAGCTGCTGCGTTCGGGCGGGTTGGGGCCGGTGCGTCGCGTCGAGGCGGACTTCTCGTTCGCCGGGCGCGACGACCCGCGGATGGCCGGGAACTTCCGGCTAGACCCCGCCCGCGGCGGCGGCGCCCTCTACGACGTCGGGTGCTACGCGGTCTCGGCCGTCCACCTGGCGCTGGGGGGCGACGTCGTCGTCCGGGAGGTCGCCGGGACCGTCTCACCGGAGGGCGTGGACCTGCAGGCGGAGGTGCGGCTGACCCCCGACGACCGGCCGGGGAGCGACCCGGACCACCCGGCGTTCGAGGCCGTCGCGCGGTGCGGCATCTGGGAGGTGGACCACCAGCAGGTGTCGGTGACCGGTGAGGCGGCGCGGCTGGACTTCACCACGGGCGACGCCTTCAGCAACCGGCACGCGGCCTCCGCCCTGGCGATCACGACGCCGGACCGCGCGGTGCGGGTGGAGGAGTTCGCGCCCGTCGACCCGTACCGGCTGATGGTCGAGGCGATGAGCACCCGGGTGCGGGGCGGCAGCGCGTTCCTGGTACCGCCGGAGCACAGCCTGCAGGTGGCGACCACCCTCCAGACCGCGCGGGAGATGCTGCCGGGCTCCGTGTGGCACGGCCCGGGGCCCGGCTGACCTGCCGCCGACGCACGCAGCGTCACCCGAACACCCGAGCTGCCGAACCGGTTCGGCAGCCCACGGTGACATGACAAGGGCCCCGAAGCGAACGCTCCGGGGCCCGATCATCGGTGTGGACCGGGTCGCGCCCCGACCGGGGCCCGACTGCTGTGGATGGACCCGTCAACCCCGTCGCGGGGAGGACTGGCCGGGAAGCGTGGCGGCACTCGTAGCGGGGGTCTCCCGCGCCTGCCGTTCGGCGTCGAGCTGGTCGCCCTTGTCGAGAATGGCCTTGATAGCGGCCGCTTCCTTCGATCGGGTGCCTTCGAGCCGCATGATCCCCTCGAGGATCCGCTCTTCCTCGGCGCTGAGCCAGAGGGTGAATGACATGAGGGAACTGTAAAGCTTTGCAAGGGCCGATGCGCGCACCCTGCGCAAACACTCCAGAAATTGTCGGTGAGCACTTCATGATCCGGCGGTTGCACTCACGTTCGGTGACGATCGCGGGCCGGTCATCCGAGGGGACCGTCACCGAGCGTCGTCGTCGTCCTCGTCCGGCTCGGTGTCGTCGTCCGGGTGGTCGATGAACGCGCCGTCATGCTCATGGTCCTCGACCTCGCCCGCAGCCGCCCGGTCGCGGCGCCGGAGCTCGGCGCGCAGGCGCCGCACCTCGCGTACCTGGCGGCGGTACGCCGCGAGCGCGAACCACAGCACGAGGACGGCGAGCACGCCGACGACGGCGCCGGCGAGCACCGCGCCGCGGAACCACGGCGCGGAGAGGTCGAGCAGGTGGCGCCCGTCGCGGGCCGAGGTGTCGGTCCCCAGGACGATGCCCAGCGTGGCGAGGTTCGGGACGGCGACCAGCGTCGCCGCGATCAGCCACGCCAACCGCGCCCCTGCCCGCACGCGCCGGCGCACGAGCGGGCGCAGGAGCATCAGCGGGATCGCGGTGAAGACCACCCCGCACGTCAGGCCCGCGAACAGCCCGGCCGAGGCGCTGCCGTCGACGACGTCCGCGACCCGCTGCGCCCACCACCGCGGCAGGAACGCGGTGGCGATGAACCAGCCGGCCACCATCGCCGCCAGGACCACCAGCGCGAGGATCCCCCAGCTCGTCCAGGAGACCTGGCGGACGGGGCCGGCCGGATGGTCGGCGTCCGGGTCGCCGGCGCCCGTCGGCGGCCGGGCCTCGCGCGGATGCGGGCTGGTCACGGGCCGATGATGGCAGAGGGGCGGCCCGGCCGGGCACCCCCGACGTAGGCTCGTGCCGACGTCGCCGGTCGCCGCCGGCGCGGTCGCGCGGGAGAGCAGGAGTCGCAGGAGCCGCATGCTGATTCTCCACGGTCTGCTGGCCGGCGACTCGGTGCACGCCTGGGCCGAGGACGCGCATGCCGCGACGCACGCGAGCCGCCGTCCCGGCCGCCGGCCGGCCCTGCCGCCGCACCCCTTCGCCGCACCGGCCGACCGGGTCCGGCAGGCGCTCGGCCCGATCGACCCGACCGGGTGCGCCCTCCCGGACGGCGAGGTGGACGGCGGCCAGGTCGCGCTGGTGCTGCCCACCCGGCGGGGACTGCCCCTGCCCTCGCCGGAGACACCGGAGGCCACCGGCGACGGGCGCCCGGCCGGTGCCGCGACACCGGTGACCCTGGCCCGGTGGCGGGTCCCGGCGGTGCCGCTCGTCACCGGTCGCCTGCTGTGGTCGGCCGTGACGGGCAGCCCGGCCGCGGACGTCGTTCCCGGCGCGGACTGGCGCCACCTCGCCGAACTGGCCGCCTTCGCCGACGATCTCGCCGCCCGGGGTCGCGTGCTGCCGGTCGTCGTCCCCGGCGACGGCGCCGGGCCCGCCGACGGCCGGGCGCACGCCCGGTGGCGGCCGGTGCTGACCAGGGAGGACGCCGCCTGGGCGCGGGCCCTGGCGTCGGCCGCCCCGCCGTCCCTGGCCGCGGGCGCCGCGCCGGACGGCGGCGGCTCCACCCGTGACGTCGTCGCGGCCCTGCTCGACGTCCTGGTGGACGCCGCGGTCCGGCGCCGCCTCACCGGCGACCGTCCCGCCCACCGCCCGGACGCGCTCGGCGCGTTCGCTGCCGCCACGACCACCAGGGCCACGGCCCGGGGCACGGCGGCGACCGCGACGGTCTGGGTGCGGGCGCTGCGCGACCCGGACGACGGCGCGTTCGCCGCCACCGGGGCGGAGGTGCGGCGCCTCTCCGCGGACCTCGCCGAGTGGCAGCGGGACGCGCTCGGCCGCCCGGCCCGGGCCCGGTTCCGGCTGGTGGAGCCGCCGGAGATCGTCGAGCCCGTCGTGGTGGTCCCGGCGGCGGTCGCAACGGCCGCACCGACCGCAGCGGCCGCGAGGACCAAGGCCGCCGACGGGCCCGACCCGGCGACCGCACCGTGGCTGCTGGAGTTCGGCCTGCAGGCCACCCGCGAGCCCAGCGTCGTCGCCGACGCGGCCGACGTCTGGACCGGTGGCGGGGCCACCGCGGCGCTGGGCCGCTTCGTCGAGTCACCGCAGCAGGCCCTGCTGGCCGAGCTCGGCCGGGCGCAGCGGCTGCTGCCCGCCGTGGGCCGGGCGCTGCGCGGCGCCCGCCCCACCGCGCTGGAGCTGGACCCGGCGGGCGCGCACGACTTCCTCACGACCGGCGCGGCGACGCTCGCGGCCGCCGGGTTCGCCGTCGAGCTGCCCGGCTGGTGGGGCCGGCCGGCGGCCCGCCTCGGGGCCCGGCTCACCGCCGGGACGCCGGCCCAGCCGGGGATCGTCGCCGGCACCTCCGTGCTCGGGCAGGCCGCCGTCGTCGACTACCGGTGGCAGGTCGCCCTCGGCGACCACACCCTCACCGCCGACGAGCTCACCGCCCTCGCGGCGCTGCAGCAGCCGCTGATCCGGCTGCGCGGCCAGTGGGTCGAGGTGGACGCCTCGGCGCTGGCGCGGGCGTTGACGGCGATGCAGCGCGAGGGGTCCGGACAGATGAGCGTCGGCGAGCTGTTCGCGGCGCTCGGCTCGGGCGAGGCGGGGCCCGGCGGGCTCCCGGTGCTCGACGTCGAGGCGGAGGGCTGGCTCGGCGACCTGCTGTCGGGCGCGGCGGAGCGCCGGATCGAGCCGGTCGCCGTCCCCGCCAGCTTCCGCGGGCAGTTGCGGCCCTACCAGGAGCGCGGGCTGGCCTGGCTGACCTTCCTCGACCGGCTCGGGCTCGGCGCCGTGCTCGCCGACGACATGGGTCTCGGCAAGACGGTCCAGCTGCTCGCCCTGCTCGCGGGCGACCTCGAGCCCGCCGCCGACGCCGGGGCCACGACCGGGAACGCCGGTGACGTCGGGCCGACCCTGCTGGTGTGCCCGATGTCGCTCGTCGGCAACTGGCAGCGGGAGGCGACGAAGTTCGCGCCGTCCCTGCGCGTGCACGTCCACCACGGCTCGGACCGGGCCAAGGGCGAGGCGTTCGCGTCGGCGGTCGCGGCGTCCGACCTGGTGGTGACGACGTACGCGATCGCCGCCCGGGACGCCGAGCAGCTCGGCGCCGTCCACTGGCGGCGGGTCGTCCTCGACGAGGCGCAGGCCGTGAAGAACGCGGCGACCCGGCAGGCGCAGGCGGTGCGAGCGCTGCCCGCCGTCCACCGGATCGCCGTCACCGGCACGCCCGTCGAGAACCGCCTCGCCGACCTGTGGTCGATCATGGAGTTCGCCAACCCGGGGATCCTGGGCGGCGCGACGGCGTTCAAGCAGCGGTACGCGGTCCCGATCGAGCGCCACGGGGACGACGCCGCGGCGGCCCGGCTGCGCACACTCACCCAGCCGTTCGTGCTGCGGCGGCTGAAGACCGACCGCTCGATCATCTCCGACCTGCCGGAAAAGCTGGAGATGGAGGTCTTCTGCTCGCTGACCGCGGAGCAGGCGGCGCTGTACCAGGCGGTCGTCGACGACATGCTGGACCGGATCGAGAACAGCGAGGGCATCGAGCGGCGCGGGCTGGTGCTGGCGACCATGACCCGGCTCAAGCAGGTGTGCAACCACCCCGCGCAGGTCCTGCGCGACGGCAGCCGGCTGGCCGGCCGCTCCGGCAAGCTGGCCCGCGTGGAGGAGACGCTGGAGGAGGTGCTCGCCGCCGGCGAGAAGGCGCTGCTCTTCACCCAGTTCGCCGAGTTCGGCGGGATGCTGCGGGCGCACCTGTCGGCGACGTTCGGGCGCGAGGTGCTGTTCCTCCACGGCGGGGTGGCCAAGGCCGACCGGGACACGATGGTCGCCCGGTTCCAGTCCCCGGACGCCGGGTCCCCGGCGATCTTCGTGCTGTCGCTCAAGGCGGGCGGCACCGGGCTCAACCTGACCGCCGCCAACCACGTGCTGCACGTCGACCGGTGGTGGAACCCCGCCGTCGAGGACCAGGCCACCGACCGCGCGTTCCGGATCGGGCAGACGCGCGCCGTCCAGGTCCGCAAGCTCGTGGTCGCCGGCACGCTGGAGGAACGGATCGCCGCGATGATCGCCGACAAGCGCGGGCTCGCCGCCCGGATCGTGGGGACGGGCGAGGGCTGGCTGACCGAGCTGTCCACCGAGCAGCTGCGCGACCTGCTGCGCCTGGACACCTCGGCGGTGGCCGAGTGAGCCCGCCGCCGCGCCGGGGGCCGGGCTCCGGTGCCGGCTCCGGGTGGGGCTCGGGCTGGAACTCGGGCTGGCAGGAGTGGGAGCACTCCGCACCGCTCGCCGTCGAGGGCGGCCTGGCGGCACGCAGCACCCGGGGAGCCATCGGGACGAGCTGGTGGTCCAAGCGCTTCCTCGCCGTCCTGGAGTCGTTCGGGGCCGGCGGCCGGCTGACCCGCGGCAAGGCGTACGCCCGCAAGGGCCAGGTGCTCTCGCTGGACCTGGTGCCGGGAGTCGTGAGCGGCAAGGTCCAGGGTTCCCGGGCGGCGCCGTACGAGGTCTGGATCACGATGCCGGTCCTGGCGCCGACGGTGTGGGAGAGCGTCGAGGCGGCGGTCGCCGAGCAGGCGCTGTTCGCGGCCCAGCTGCTGGGCGGCGAGCTGCCCGCCGAACTGGAGGACGTCGTCGCGGCGGCGGGCGGGTCGCTCTTCCCGCAGTCCTTCGACGACCTGTCGATGCGGTGCACCTGCCCGGACTGGGGCCTGCCGTGCAAGCACCTGGCGGCGGCCTTCTACCTGCTGGCGGAGACCTTCGACGACGACCCCTTCCGGATCCTGCTCTGGCGCGGCCGCGCCCGGGCGGAACTCCTGGCGGGCATCGGGGGCGGTGCCGCCCCACCGGCGGGCGGCGGGTCGGGGTCGGGCGCGGCGGGCGGCGGCGCGGCGGCCGTCGTCAGCGCGGCCTCCGAGCTGGCCGACCTGCCCGGGACGCCGGTGGCCGAGCAGCTCGACCGGTTCTGGGTGGCGCCGGTGCCGCTGCCGGCGCGCCCCCCGACCCTGGCCGCGCCGGCCGACGTCCTGCTGCGCCAGCTGCCCGGGCCGCCGGCCACGCTGGGCGGGGCCACCCTCGCCGCCGACCTCGCGGACGCCTACCGCCGCCTGCCCCGGACGCCCGGGAGCGCGCCCGGGAGCACGGGGCCGGCCGACCGCTGAAGTCCATGATCACGGCGAGGCTCCGGCGCGCGAGGAGGGCGGGCTGATCGTAGGCTCGACGCCGTGACGCTCTCGTGACGCTCTCCCCCGTCGACACCTGCTCCGTCGCCCTGGGGGCGGGACGGCCGAGCCTGGCCGTCCGTCGCCGGTCCGGGGTCGGCCGCCCGTTCCTGCTCGTGCACGGCCTGTCGTCCAACGCCCGGCTCTGGGACGACGTCGCGGCCGCGCTCGCCGATGCCGGCCACGAGACGGTCGCCGTCGACCTGCGGGGGCACGGGCTGTCGCAGGCCCCGGACGGCGGCTACGACACCCCCACCAGCGCCGACGACCTGGCCGCGCTCATCGGCGTCCTCGGCCTGACCGGTGACCGGGCCCCCGTGGTGGTCGGGCAGTCGTGGGGCGGCAACGTCGTCCTGACGCTGGCGGCCCGGCACCCCGGTGCGGTGGCGGGGGTGGCCTGCGTGGACGGCGGGTGGATCCGGGTCCACGACCGGTTCGCCACGTTCGAGGACTGCTGGACGGCGCTGGCCCCGCCACGCTTCGAGGGCCTGCGGTACGCGGACCTCGCCCGGGCGATCCGCGCCGGCCACCGGGACTGGCCGGCCGCCGGCCTCGAGGCGACGCTGGCCAACCTCGTCGAGCTGCCGGACGGCGGCGTGCGGGCCCGGCTGGACCGCGCGCACCACCGCGAGATCGTCCGGTCCATGTACGGGTCCGACCCGGCCGACACCTATCCGGGGGTGGCCGTGCCCGCCCTGCTGGTGCCGGCCGCCGGCCCGGAGCCGGTGGACGGCGAGGCCGCCCGGTTCGACGGCACCCGGGCGGCCGTCCTGGAGGCGGCCGCCGCCCTGCCCGACGCCGAGATCCGCTGGTACCCCGGCGCGGACCACGACCTGCACGCCCAGCATCCGCAACGTCTGGCCACCGACCTGCTCGACCTGGCGGAACGCGCCGAGCGCGCGGCGAAGTCTGAGGAGAACCAGTGAGCCTGCTCGTCGTCATGGGGTCGGGCGAGACCGCGCCGACCATGATGAAGCTGCACCGGCAGATCTTCGAGTCCACGTTCGACGGCCGGTCCCCCGGCGACGACGGGACGCCGCCGGGCACCGCCGTCCTGCTGGACACGCCCTTCGGCTTCCAGCTCAACGCCGACGACCTGGTCGAGAAGACGTGCCGCTACTTCGCCGACTCGGTCGGCGCCGTCGTCGAGCCGGTCCGCTGGCGGCGCGCCGACGCGCCCGTCGCCGAGCAGGAGCGGGCGCTCGCCCAGCTCGGCCGGGCCCGGTGGGCCTTCGCCGGCCCGGGCAGCCCCAGCTACGCGCTGCGCCAGTGGAGGGGGACGGCGGTCCCGGAGGCCCTGGTGGACGTCGTCGGGCGCGGCGGCACGCTCGTGGTCGGGTCGGCCGCCGCCTGCACGATCGGCACGCACTCGATCCCGGTGTACGAGATCTACAAGGTCGGCGACGACCCGAGCTGGACCCCGGGGCTGGACCTCTTCGGCCGGCTGACGGGCATCCACGCCGTCCTCGTCCCGCACTTCGACAACCGCGAGGGCGGCGCCAGTCACGACACCCGCTTCTGCTACCTGGGCGAGGCGCGCCTGGCCGCGCTGGAGGCGGAGCTGCCCGACGAGGTGGGGGTGCTCGGCGTCGACGAGCACACCGCGCTGGTGGTCGACCTGGCCGCCGGCACCGCCCGCGTCGCCGGGAACGGGCGCGTGACCGTGCGCCGGCGGGGCGACGTCCGCGTCTTCCCGACGGGCAGCGAGCTCACCCTGGCGGAGCTGGGCGCGCTGCTGCGCGGCGAGGACGCCGGGGCGGCGTCACTCCCGGGGTCGCAGGAGTCCGGCACCGGCACTGCCGCTGCCGGGACCGGCGTCGGGACCGGCATCGGGACCGGCGCGGCGATCACCGACGGTGACGCGGAGCCGCAACCCTCCCTCGGCGCCGAGACCCGCGCGCTGCAGGCCCGGTTCGGCGCGGGGCTGGGCGCGCGCGACGTCGAGGCGTGCGTCACGGCGGCGCTCGAGCTGGAGACGGCGATCGTCGCCTGGAGCGCCGACACCGACCAGAACGACGACGCCCACCGGGCGCACCGGGCCCTCCGGGCGATGATCGTCCAGCTCGGGGAGCTGGCCGAGACCGGCGCCCGCGACCCGCGGGACGTCCTCGGCCCCTACGTCGACCTCGCGCTGACGCTGCGCGGGCGGGCCCGCGAGGCCAAGGACTTCGCGACGTCCGACCTCATCCGGGACCGGCTCGGGGCCGCCGGCGTCGAGGTCCGGGACACCCCGGACGGCGTCCGCTGGTCCGTCGACGCAGGTCACTCGGCGTAGTCGGGCGGGTGGGCAACCGGCCGACGACTCACGGACGGCCGATCGGCTGCTGCCGGACGGTGACGATCCGGCCCCGGTGACCGGCCGGTGAGGGGATGTTCCGGCCGTCTCTGCCCACCGTCGTCGGCGCTGACGGTACTGTTCGATGGGTTGGGCGGGGGCAGTCGCCTCCTTCGCGCGGCACAAGGAAGGTCGTCGCGTCCGTCCGGGCGGGCACCAGAGCCGTGAGGAGACAGTCAGAAGGTGACGAAAGCCGACGCAAGTCCGGAGTCGATCGTCGTGGCGACCAGGCCGTCGACGACCGCCGCGCTGGGCCCGTGGCCGCAGCTCATGGAGAACCCGGTCCGGGACTACGACTGGGGCTCCACGACGACCCTCGCGCGCCTGCAGGGCCGCACGCCCACCGGCCGGCCCGAGGCCGAGCTGTGGATGGGCGCGCACCCCAGCACCCCCTCCCGCCTGCGCTCCCCCGACACCGGTCCGGACGGCGCGCCGGAGGCCGTGAGCCTCGACACGCTCGTCAGCGAGCGCCCGCTCGACATCCTCGGCGCCACGGTCCACGACCGGTTCGGTCCCCGGCTGCCGTTCATGCTGAAGCTGCTGGCCATCGCCCAGCCGCTGTCGATGCAGGTGCACCCCACCGCCGACCGCGCCCGGACGGCGTACGAGGGCGAGATCGACATCCCGGGTGAGCACCGGTACGTCGATCCCTTCCCCAAGCCCGAACTGCTCTACGCGCTGGAGCCCATCGACGCGATGTGCGGGTTCCGGCCCGCGGCCGAGGCACGCCGGCTGCTCGAGCTCGTCGGTGGCCCGCGGATGACCCAGGTCGCGCAGGCGCTCGACCGGGCCGGCAGCCAGGCGGAGCGGGTCGAGGCCGCCTTCGAGCGGCTGGTCCGGTGGCCGGCGGACGACCGGCCCGAGCTGGTGGCCGAGGTGGGGCGGGCGGCACGCCGCCTGCTCGCCGCCGTCGGCCCCCACGGCGACGACGCTCTCCCCCCGGACGACCGGCGCGCGCTGACCTGGGCCTGCCGGCTCGCCGAGCAGCACCCGAAGGACCCGCTGGTCGCGGCGCCCTTCGTGCTGGACCTGGTGCAGCTGCAGCCCGGCCAGACGCTCTTCGTGCCGGCCGGCGCCCCGCACTGCTACCTGTACGGGCTCGGCCTGGAGATCCTGGCCAACTCCGACAACGTGCTGCGAGCCGGGCTGACCCACAAGCCGATCGCGGTGGAGGAGCTCCTCCAAGTCGTCCACGGCGACACCCGCCCCCAGCGGGACATCCCCGAGACCTGGGTCAGCCCGTACGAGGTGCTGTGGGCGCCCGGCGTCCCGGAGTTCCGGCTGTCCCGGCTCTGGGTGCACGACCGCGCACCGATCACCGCGTACCCGCACCTGGTCGGGCCGCAGATCCTGCTGTGCACGGCCGGCGGGGTCCGGGTGGGCTGCGGCGACCACCACGTCGACCTGGCCCCCGGCCAGTCCGCGTTCGTCGGGGCCACCGGCGGCCCGATCACCCTCAGCGGGGCCGGCGAGGTCTTCCGCGCCGTCACCGGCGAACCCGTCGCCCTGCCGTGATCGAGCCTGTTGCACGAACCCAAAACTGGCGATCATGACTCCACTAGGGCGTCGATTCAGCCCCGCATGGAGCCCGCTCCCTCCACTTCGGGCCTCTAGAGGCCTCGATTCTGGGCAGGCTCACCACAAGATCCCGAATTCCATGTTCGTGCAACAGGCTCGATCATGCACGCTTGAACGGTGCCGCCGGCATCAGCCGCGCCAGGCCTGGCTCAGCTCGGCGAGGATCTCCTCCTCGGTGAGGACGCCGGGCGGCCGCCGCTCCACCGACAGCCGCCGGGCCAGGCGCTGGAGCACCGCGTTCAGCGGGGTGTCGACGCCGTAGAGGCGGCCGAGCAGCACGACCTCGCCGGTCAGGTAGTCGGTCTCCACGTCGCCGGTGCCGCGCGCCAGGCTCTGCCAGGTGGAGCCGCCGGCGCGCGGCGTCGTGCCGACGTCCGCGGTCTCGAGCAGGTCGCCGCGCAGGGCGGCGTCCTCGGCGCGGCTGGCGGCCTCGATCCCGGCCGCCGCGAAGACGGCCCAGCCCTCCGAGCGCGCCTGCCGGGTGAGCCGGGTGATCCCGGGCCCCGGCTCGCAGACGGCCTCGACCGCGTTGGAGAGGTTGGTGATGAGCTTGATCCACTTCCATCGCATGATGTCGTCCCGCACGTGCGAGACGAACCCGGACGCGCCGAACGCCGCCGAGACCGCGCGCGCGACGTCGTCCGAGCCGGTCGGGTAGCGGCCGACGTCCAGGATCCCGGTGGTGCGCTGCGCGTAGGCCTCGACCACGCCCGGCTCCAGGTGCGCGGCGGGGCACAGCACGGGGACGGCGTAGACGTCGGGGAAGCGCCGCAGCGCCGACCGCTCGTTCTCCACCCCGTTCTGCAGGCACACCACCGGGGTGCGGTAGGGCGCGACGGCGGCCAGCTCGTCGAGGAGGCCCTGCGTCGCCTGGCTCTTGACCGCGAGCAGCGCGACGTCGCCGTCCCGCCAGGCCAGGTCGGCGACGGACGTCACCACGGGCAGCTTCACCGTGACCGACGCGGCCGGCGTGCGCAGCGTGAGGCCGTGCCGGGCGATGGCGTCGCCGTGGGCGCCACGGGCCACCAGGACGACGTCGTGCCCGTGCTGCCCCAGCCGGGCGCCGACCGCCCCGCCGATCGCCCCCACGCCGATCACCACGAATCTCATGGCCACCTCCCCGCTCGACCCTATCGAGGCCGTGGGCGAGGGCCAGTCCGCCGCCGGATCGGCGTCCGTGGCGTGGCGGACCCTCGGCGTACGCCAAGCTTTCCCTCCGGAGGTGGGCGGGGTGCCCACCTCCGGGACGGTTCGGGAAGCGGGGAACGAGGCATGCCCTTCATCGTGTCGGTGGTCGGCCAGAAGGGCGGCATCGGCAAGACCACGACGGCGATGTCCCTGGCGGCGGTCACCGCGGAGGCCGGGAAGGTGCTCCTCGTCGACACGGACCCGCAGGGCTCGGCCACCTGGTGGGCCCACCGGGCGGGCGACCGGCTCCCCTTCGACTTCGTGTCCGACCTGCGGTCGCTGCGGCTCGGCGAGCTGCGCGGGCTACCGCACGACGTCGTCGTCATCGACACGCCCGGCTCGCTGGAGGCCCGCAAGACGCTGACGACGATCATCTACGCGTCCGACCTGGTGGTGCTGCCCACCCAACCGGCCGCGCTCACGCTCGTGCCCCTGCTGCGCACGGTCGCCGAGGTCGTGGCCCCGCGCCGGGCACCGCACCGGGTCCTGCTGAACATCGTCGACCCGCGCAGCCGGGCCGAGTGCGACGAGGCCCGGGCGCTGCTCGACCGGCACGCCATCCCGCACTTCGAGGCGACCGTCCGCCGGTACCGGGCCCACGAGCGGGCGCCGTTCGACGGTCTGGTGGTGACGCAGTACCCGACCCGCGACCGGTACTCGCTGCGGGCCCTGGACGACTACCGCAAGGTGGCGCTGGAGGTCTTCGAGACCGGACGCCCGCAGCTGCTGGCGTCCGTGCGGGCCAGCCTGGCGGCTCCGGCACCGGCCTCCTTGTCGTGATCGAGCCTGTTGCACGAACATGGAATTCGGGATCTTGTGGTGAGCCTGCCCAGAATCGAGGCCTCTAGAGGCCCGAAGTGGAGGGAGCGGGCTCCATGCGGGGCTGAATCGACGCCCTAGTGGAGTCATGATCGCCAGTTTGGGTTCGTGCAACAGGCTCGATCATGCACGGTTGAACATCAGAACTACCGGTGTCCAGCCGTGCATGATCACGATAAGGGGGCTTGACCTTGACGCGGCGTCAACCCTTCAACCTGGGCGCATGATCAGACAGAACCCCTCGGCCCCCGCCCTGTCGGTGGCGGCCCTGCGCAAGTCGTTCGGCGGGCGCACGGTCCTCGACGACGTCACGCTCGACGTCGCCGCGGGCTCGGTGCTCGCCCTGCTCGGTCCCAACGGGGCAGGCAAGACCACGATGGTCCGCATCCTGGCCACCCTGCTGAGCCCGGACGGCGGGCGGGCGCAGGTCGCCGGGCACGATGTCGTCACCGAGCCGGACGGCGTCCGGGCCGCGATCGGCGTCACCGGCCAGCTCTCCGCCGTCGACGACCTGCTGACCGGCCGGGAGAACCTGGTGCTCGTCGCCGATCTGCTGCATCTCGGCCGGGTGGAGGGCAGGCGCCGCGCCGCGGAGCTGCTCGACCGGTTCGACCTGGCCGCGGCGGCCGACACCCGGGTCGCCACCTGGTCCGGCGGGACGCGCCGCCGGCTGGACCTCGCGATGACGATGGTCGGCCGACCGCAGGTCGTCTTCCTCGACGAGCCCACGACCGGACTGGACCCGCGCAGCCGGCGGGCGCTGTGGGCCGTCGTCCGTGAGCTCGTGGCGGAGGGCACCACCGTCCTGCTGACCACCCACTACCTCGAGGAGGCGGACCAGCTGGCCGACCGCATCGCCGTCCTCGACGGCGGGCGCATCGTCGCCGAGGGCACCGCGGCCGAGCTGAAGCGCCTGGTGCCCGGCGGTCACCTGCGCCTGCGGTTCGCGGACGCCGGTGTGCTGGCGGCTGCCGCCGCCTGCTTCCCGACGGCCGTCCGCGACGAGGAGACGCTCAGCCTGCGCGTGCCCGGCGACGCCGGCACCGGCGTGCTCCGCGCCGTCCTCGACCGGCTCGAGGCCGCGGCGATCGACGTCGCCGAGCTCTCGGTGCACACTCCCGATCTGGACGACGTCTTCCTCGCCCTCACCGGCACGGCGAACCGAGAGGTGGCCACGTCATGAGCACCGCCATTCCCACCCTCCCCCCCACCCGCACCGTCGGCCGGACGCTGGCCGACTCGGCGACCATGCTGCGCCGCAACCTGCGCCACGCGCTGCGCTACCCCGCGATGACCGCGTCGTCCGTGCTGGTGCCGGTGATCATCCTGCTGCTGTTCGTCGGCGTGCTCGGCGACACCCTGCGGGCCGGGCTCGGCACCCGGGCGAGCGGTGGCGGCTACATCGGGTACGTCACGCCGGGGATCGTCCTCATCAGCGTGGCGGCGAGCTGCGTCGCGACCTCGGTGGCCGTCTGCGTCGACGTGACCGGCGGCATCGTCGACCGGTTCCGGACGATGCCGATCGCGCGGTCGGCGGTGCTCACCGGTCATGTGCTCGGCAGCGTGATCCAGACGGCGGTGAGCCTGGTCCTGGTGACGGCGGTCGCCGTCCTGCTCGGGTTCCGCCCGGCCGGCAACCCGCTGCGGTGGCTGGGGGCCGTCGGGCTCCTCCTGCTGCTCGCCTTCGCGCTGACGTGGCTGGCGGTCCTCATCGGGCTGTCGTCGCGCAACCCGGAGTCGGCGAGCAACACGCCCCTCATCATCCAGCTGCTGCCGTTCGTGAGCAGCGCGTTCGTTCCCGCGGACGCGATGCCCGCCGGCGTCCGGTGGTTCGCGGAGTACCAACCGTTCACCGAACTGATCGAGGCGACGCGCGCGCTGCTGCTCGGCACCGCGGTCGGCCACCACGTCGTCGCCTCGGTGGCGTGGTGCCTGGTGATCGCGCTGGCCGGCTTCCTCGGGTCGCGGGCCGTCTTCGGCCGCCCGCGCGCAGCATGACGGGCGGCACGACCGGCGGCACGGCGACCGGCGGCACGGCCGGCGGCGGGGCCACGGAGCCGGGCGAGCCGGCCCTGCTGACGATCGGCCAGCTGGCGGACTACGTCGGCGTCACGATCCGCGCCGTCCGGCACTACCACGAGCGCGGCCTGCTCGCCGAGCCCGCGCGCGACGCCTCCGGATACCGGCGGTACGGCACGCGGGCCGTGCTGGACCTCATCCGGATCAAGGTTCTGAGCGAGGCCGGCGTCCCCCTGGCCCAGGTGGACGGCCTGCTCGGCGCCGGGCCGGCGGAGCTGGCCACCTCGGTCTCCCGCATCGACGAGGACCTGCGCCGGCAGATCGAGGAGCTGCAGCGTCGCCGGCAGCATCTCGCCGAGCTGGTCGGCGGGGACCGGCTGTTCGTGCCGGAAGCGCTCGCCGAGTACCTGGACGAGCTGCGTGGCGCAGGCGTCGGGGAGCACGCGGTCCAGGTGGAGCGCGACGGCTGGATCCTGATCTTCGCGCGCTACCCCCAGCGGGCGCTGGCGTGGCTCGCCCGCAAGCGCCGGGACTTCGCGGACCCCGAGTTCCAGCGCCTCTACCGGGAGTACGACCAGGCGTCGGGGTGGGACCCGGACGACCCGCGCCTCGTCGAGCTGGCGGCGGCGATGGTCGGCTACGCCGGGACGATCCACCCGGACGACGACGACGTCACCTCCGCCCGGGACCTCGACGACCCCACCGTGGTGGCGCTGATCGGATCGCACTTCGGCAGCACGTCGTCACCCGGGGTGGAGCGGCTGTACGAGTACATCCAGGCAGCCCAGGCAGCCCAGGCAGCCCAGGCAGCCCAGGCAGCCCAGGCGGCCCAGGCGGCCCAGGCGGCCTCGGCGGCCTCGGCAGTCCCGGCCGCCGACGGCGGAGGGTGACGCGGCCCGTCAGGCCGTCGCGGGCAGCGCCTCGACGGGCAGCGCCTCGACGGGACCGGCCGCCGCGTACCCGTGCGGCGGGTAGGTGAGGTAGCCCGCGTCGCCGCCGGTGTACCAGGTGGCCTCGTCGTCCGGGGCGAGCGGCAGGCCGCGACGCAGCCGCTCGACGAGGTCCGGGTTGGCGATGAAGGCCCGGCCGAAGCTGATCAGGTCGGCCCCGAGCGCGAGCCAGCGGTCGGCGGCGTCCCGGTCGGTCCGGCGGGGACCCATCGGGAACACCGGGTTGACCACCAGCGTCCCGGGCCACGCGCGCCGGAGCCCGACCAGCACGTCCTCGTCGGCCGTGGCCTCCAGGTGCACGTAGGCCAGGCCGAGCGGCGCCAGCTCGGCGAGCAGGGCGCCGTACAGCTCGGGGACGTCGGTGTCCCGGGCACCCCAGAACCCGGCGCCGGGCGAGAGCCGGATCCCGGTGCGGGCGCCCCCGACGGCGTCCACGGTGGCCGACACCGCCTCGACGGCGAACCGGATCCGGCCGGTGACCGAGCCGCCGTACCCGTCGGTCCGCAGGTTGGCGGTGCTGGAGAGGAACTGGGCGATGAGGTACCCGTTCGCCCCGTGCAGCTCGACGCCGTCGAATCCGGCCTCGACGGCACGCCGGGCCGCGCGGGCGTACGAGCCCGCGTGCTCCGGCACCTCGGCCGTGTCCAGGGCACGGGGCACCGGCGCGGGCCGCGGTCCGGTCGGGGTGAAGACGTCGCCCTCGGCCGCCACGGCCGACGGGCCGACGGGCTGCAGGCCGGTGGTGTCCGGGTGGGACACCCGCCCGCTGTGCATCAGCTGGGCGAAGAGCCGGCCGCCGTTGACGTGCACGGCCTCGGTCACCTGCCGCCAGGACGCGGCCTGCTCGTCGGTGTGCAGGCCGGGGGTGCCGGGGTTCGACTGTCCGACCACGTCGGGCTGCACGCCCTCCGTCACGATCAGGCCGGCGGCGGCACGCTGCGCGTAGTACGCCGCCATGGACGGCGTCGCCAGCCCGCCCTCCGCCGCCCGGACGCGGGTCATCGGGGCCATCACGACCCGGTTGGGCAGGGTCAGCCCACCGAGCGGGTAGGGGTGGAA
>Ga0302321_100000378_pt1 | contig 39179 bp, 17 predicted proteins | sample Fen_T0_1_FD_202505 | JGI IMG/M metagenome (GOLD analysis project Ga0302321, IMG submission 202505) | Peat permafrost microbial communities from Stordalen Mire near Abisko, Sweden - Fen_T0_1 | ecosystem: Environmental > Terrestrial > Soil > Wetlands > Permafrost | place: Sweden: Abisko... | reverse complement strand
CGGCTGCAAGAAGACGAGGCCTTTGAAGTGGCGCATGAACTTGCCTACGGACTAGCAAAGAAGGCGTATCGGCTGTAAGGAGAAGCGATGAACGGCAAGGTGACGCCAGGGGCCGCGAACCTCTATTTGTTTCTTCAACCTCAATTCGGAACCAGGGCCGCGTGTTCGTAACAGCAGCCTACAAGTTAGGAGTCATCATGAAGCATCAGGATCTGAAACTTAGCAAGTATTCCATTGGAACCGGAGATAGGTTTGCGCATCAGGCTAAGGCCCAGTTACAGGCATGCGTGCAGGCTCTAGCTAACGGCATTGAAGTGGTTCCTGTGTGGAACAAGTCGAACCGCGAACATACGATCATTGGCTCCAAGCCTGCCTCTGCGCGCCAGGCAGCGGATGCAGCCGTCAAAGCGCTTGGCTGGAAGCTGCCCTACTATTGCGACGCCGACCACATCACCTCGCAAACTGTCGGCAATTTTCTCGATTCGTGCGATTTTTACACGCTGGATGTGGCCGACTTCATTGGCCTACCCGCCGCGGAAGCTGACATTGAGAATTTTGTGAAGCGTCATGCAGGGTTGGCCGGACGCATCCAGCTTAATGGGATCGAAGAGGCTTTCAATATCACGTCGGATGATATTCGAAAGGCCGCCTCAAAGTATTTGACCGCTGTGAAAAAGGCCGGCGAGGTCTATCGAATCATCGTGAATGCCAAGGGCGTGGGCAACTTCATTCCCGAAGTCTCCATGGATGAGACTGACAGTGCGCAAAGTCCCGTGGAACTGCTGCTCATCCTGGCAGCGATTGCCGATGAAGGCATTCCGGTGCAGACCATCGCTCCAAAATTCAGCGGCCGATTCAATAAGGGCGTCGATTACATTGGCGACGTGGCGCAGTTCGAGAGCGAGTTTTCTCTTGACGTTGCGGCCATCGCGTACGCGGTTGAGCACTTCGGCCTGCCGGAGAATCTCAAACTGAGTGTGCACTCGGGCAGCGACAAGTTCTCCATCTATCCCGCGATTCATGTTGTCATGCAGAAGTTCGACGCAGGCGTGCATTTGAAGACCGCGGGTACGACGTGGCTGGAAGAGCTGATCGGGCTGGCAGAAGCAGGAGGCGATGGGCTGGAACTGGCCAAAGAGATTTATGGCGAGGCCTTTGCGCACCGCGAAGAGTTATGTAAGCCCTACGCCACAGTTATTGACATCGATCCGGCGAAGTTACCCTCTCCAAACCAGGTGCGTGGTTGGTCGGCGGATCAGTACACCTCGGCGTTGCGCCACGTTCGCGGAGCCGCGGCTTACAACAGCAGCCTGCGCCAGTTGCTTCATGTGGGCTTCAAGGTTGCGGCAAAGATGGAACGCCGGTATCTTGATCTGCTCGAAGCCAACGAAGCTGTGATTGCGAAGAATGTCACGGAAAACCTATATGCCCGGCACATCGAGCCCGTATTCTTGGGGCGCAAGGCATAAACTCCGGTGTGCTTTTGAAATAACTTCAGGCAGCTTTGCCTGAAAACTCGAATGGAATAAGTACGGCTGCGGCAACGAGCGCACTTCTGGCGATCGTTGCCGCAAGTGTTTAGCGAAGAGAAACATTTGCTCCGGTTAGTTTGGTAATGGCTTCGCCCTCGGCAGCTTCAACCACCACACCGGTGCCAGTTACGCTGGCATAGCCGATCGTCAGCCCATGCTGTGCGCCAATTCTTACATTGTGCAGAGTCACCACTGGGATCGGCGCTTCCGGAAGTCCTGCAATCACTCCAGCCGATTCGCTGCCGGTGGCCGTCATGTTCTCGATCGTAATGTCGTGGAAGTGCGGAGTGAGCCGTGTAACCGGCTGTGCCGCCTCTCCGTCAGGCGGCAGAACCTTGGGATAGTATTCGCTGATAATCAGCGCGTTCTTCACGTTCTTCATGTCGATGTCGCGAAAGAACAGGTGTCCTACATCGTTTCCGCGGTCGCGGTTCGCTTTCACGCGAATGCCGTTGTCTGTGCCTTCGAAGTGAATGCGCTCAGCGCGTATGTTCTGCGCGCCGCCGGCAATTTCGCTGCCTATCGAGAGACCGTGTCCATGCAGAAAGGTGCAATCGGTAATCGTGATGTCGCGGCTTGGATCGTCCGGTCCCTGCGAGCCGATCGCGCCTGACTTGATCGCGATGTCATCGTCGCCCACGTCCGCAAAGACGTGATCAATAATTACGTGCGAAGAAGAAAACGGATCGATGGCGTCAGTATTCGGCGAGTGGGCGGGCGCCAGGACCTTGATGTTTCGAATGATCACATCGTCGGAGTAGTACGGAACCAACTGCCACATCGGCGAGTTCTGGATCGTAACGCCTTCTACGCGGACGTGCTTGCAATGGTCAAAAACCACCAGCTTCGGCCGCGGGTGGTCTGAGCCCAATACACCGGCATTCTTGATGGCTCGCGCCATCTCCCACCAACTTTCGCCTGCTCCGTCGATTACGCCTTCTCCGGTGATCGCGACGTTGGTGGCATTGGTCGCGCTTATCAGCGACTGCAAGCTCGGCAAGCGAAACTCGATTTTGGCAGGATAGTCGCCATGATCGCTCGAACCGAGAAGCGTGGCTCCTTTGTCGAGCTGGAGCGTAATGTTGCTCTTTAGCACGATTGGCGCGCTGAGGTACGTTCCGGCTATGAGGCGAACGGTCCCCCCTCCCTTTTGCTCGCACACATCGATTGCCTTTTGAATCGCGCCGGTGTCTTTCGTCACACCGTCGCCTTTGGCACCATAGTTGCGCGGATCGCAACTCACTGGTGCTTTGAGCGCGTTTGCCTGACAAGCTGCAAAGAGAGTTGCCGTGGCCATTGTGAGCAACGCCTGCTTCAATACCAATCTTCGTAAATTCACTCAAATTCCTCGCGAATAGACATGCTTCCCCAACCATCCTACGCCAAATTCACGAGCAGATCACATTGCTCAGCGACTAACTCATCTAGGTCATTTGTCCAATATTGCGTTTACAGTATTGGATGCCGGTATCAACAGGAAACACTCACCCAATCGGTGGCTCCCACACTCTGCTCGGGCATTCCTGCGCCGCTCGGAGATTTCAGTTTCTAAGTCTCTGGCGCACTGACCGCAGCTCCGCCCCAGCATTTCAGAATGCCAACATTACCATCTCGATTGCTGGCCTCTTGAGAGGAATCACCAGGACTCGACTGCCAGGAGCTGAGGCTGCCCTTGACTGCCATTTACCACTGAAGAGCCCAGCACGGCTTCGAAGTTTCTTTTTCCGGGCGGCAGAGCGCGAATCAGCGTCTGCAACAGCTCGTCGTGCGTGAGATATTCGACAGCGGCGTCTGTACCGGCTCCACCGAGTCCAGCGGCGATGATGGTGGGCTGTCCTGTTTCCTGATCGATGAACCGGGCGATCAATGCGTAATCCTGCGCCTGTTGCGAACTGGTTTGGAGCGAGGAGATCTTCCAAACGCGCCCTTCAGGGTTTTGCCGGTCAAAGATGCGAAATTCTCCAGATGATTCACTGCGCCTGTATTCCATCTGGAGACGGAGTCTGCTCAACTCGCGAAGTGTCCATTGGTTGTTCAAGCCGCCGACCAGAACTACCGGGGCGGCGCGAAGATCGGCCAACGATGTGTTCCGGCTCATCTTGAGGTTGTAGTGGTGTCCCCTGGAGCGCAGGAACGAAACCAGGTCGGTCAACGCCAGAACGTCTTCTCGCGTCAGTACATCGCCTCTGGCCAGCGAATCTGCCAAGCTGAGATTTTGTACGAGTTGAGGCTGCCCGGCGCAGAGCGTCACGCGCTGCCCAGGCTCAAAGAGCGGAGCCCAGATTTGATCGACTCGCGGCTTGGGACGGAACGAGATCCATCCGGCTGTAAGAGTTACGGCGAGCAAAGCGAAGATGGCAAGTCCGTAATAGAGGCTCATGGAGCGGCGAGGAGCTTGGGGAGCTTCAACTGAGATTTGGGGTTGTTCGACCAGAGGACTCTCAGCATGATTGCCGTTCATGCCGGAATGCTTCAAATGGCGTTCTTCGATCTCCTGATGAACTTCGGGCGCAAATTTGGACTGACCTGGAAAGATGAAGATCGGCACGTAGCTTCCGGCACGAACTTCAATCTGAGTCTGATCGTCGCGGTCCGTTTCGCGATAGTACTGTGCGATCCTTTTTCGGACTTCGGCCGCAGTCATGCGAACGATCGGGTCGGCGTTGGTGTCGTAGGTTGCCTCTCTGCCGAAGACTTCGGTGCCGATGACTCTCTCTCGCAGCAGTTCCGTTTCCCCACGGAGCGCAGCTTCGACGATGAAGCGCAAGAATGCCGGATATCGCCGGCTCTGGCTGAAATGGTGGCTCGATATAATCTGTTCGAGTTCTGCCAGGACAGCCTGTTTTTGCCCGGCATCGAGAACTTCTGTTTCGGAGATCATGCTGCTTGAAGACACCTCAAACCCGTGCGGACGAACCACATAAGTCGCCAGCTCCGCTGGAGGCAGATTATAGACGAAGCTCCTTGTTACCTGCATTGGAGGGCCGTATCGGTTCTGCTGTGCATCGGGGGTAACCTGTTAATTGTCAAATGCGTACGGCTTGTTACGTGGCGTATTTGACCCGAATCAACCTTACACTGAGATGCGTTACGCCCTAATCTCTGTTTGCCTTCTCGTGCGGTCACGAATCGCACCTACGAGCATGTCGCATGTGAAACTGAGCGGACCAATTTGAACGCCAAACTGGCAAATTGAGAATCGCAAGTCACAGGCGCAGAGGAGAAATCGATGTCGTTTCGTCCATGGCTTTCAGCTTTCTTTGTTCTTCTGCTCGCATCTGCCTCAGGACGCGCGCAAGAACCTGCCTACCTGAACCAGAGCCTCTCACCGCAGGAGCGCGCGCACGATCTTGTGGGCCGCATGACGCTCGAAGAGAAGGCCGCCCAGCTCGAAGACTACGCCACCGCGATCCCGCGACTCGGAGTTCCCGACTACCAGACCTGGAACGAGGCCCTGCATGGCGTGGCTCGCGCAGGCTACGTTACGGTCTTTCCTCAAGCCATCGGAATGGCTGCCACATGGAACCCCGCGACGGTCCACACGATGGGCGACACCATCAGCCAGGAAGGACGCGCAATCTATAATCAGGCGCAGCGTGAAGGCAATCACCGCATCTTCTACGGGCTGACCTACTGGTCGCCGAACATCAACATCTTCCGCGACCCACGCTGGGGACGCGGACAGGAGACGTACGGCGAGGACCCGTTCCTGACCGGCCGCATGGGCATCGCTTTCATTAGCGGAGTGCAGGGCCCCGACCTGAATCACCTGCGCGCCGTGGCTACCGGAAAGCACTATGCGGTGCACTCCGGCCCCGAGCCGGCGCGCCACACCTTCAACGTCGATCCTACGTCGCGTGACCTCGAAGAGACCTACCTGCCAGCCTTTCGCGCCAGCGTTACTGAGGGCAAGGTGCAGTCGGTGATGTGCTCCTACAACTCCATCGACGCATACCCGGCCTGCGCCAACAAGATGCTTCTCGATGAGCATCTGCGCAAGGCCTGGGGCTTCAGGGGCTTCGTTGTCTCCGATTGCGCCGCCATCGTCGATGTATTCAATGGCCACAAGAAAGCCGCCGATATTGAACATGCCTCGGCCATCTCGCTCCAGGCCGGCACCGATCTCTCGTGCAGCATCTGGTCTGCTGGCTTCAACACCCTCGCCAAGGCAGTCAACGACGGTTTGGCTACCGAGGCCGAGGTAACCACTGCCGCCGAACGGCTCTACACCGCGCGCTTCCAGCTTGGACTCTTTGACCCGCAGGGTTCGAATCCTCTGGATAAGATTCCTCATGCGGATGTGGCTTCGGAGGCGAATCGCGCCAAAGCCCTCAAGGCTGCCGAAGAAAGCATCGTGCTGCTCAAGAACGACGGGACGCTGCCACTGAAGCGGTCTACGAAGCGTATCGCGGTTGTTGGCCCCACCGCCGACCTGCTGGCCTCGATTCTCGGCAACTATGTGGGTACGCCTTTGCACCCGGTAACGCCGCTCGACGGATTACTGGCTGACAAAACTCGCGAAGTTTTCTACGCGCAGGGATCCAGTCTAGTGGCGGGCTTCGCGGTTCCGGTTCCGCGCACGGTCTTCGGCATCAAAAAGGGCCTGAAAACCGAAATGTTCGCGACGCCCGACTGGACAGGCCGCCCAGTAGCCGTAACTACAGAACCCGCCATCCAAACCGACTGGGAGGATGCCAAGCCCGCGCCGCAGGTGGAGACCGTCAACTACTCGGTGCGCTGGTCGGGCACCATTACCGCACCCGCCGCCGGTCACTACGTCTTCTCGCTCGATGTCGGTGACAGCTTCCCCTACTCCCCCAAGGAGTCCTACCGGCTGACCATCGATGGCAAGGTTCTCGGCCAGGGCTCTCTGCGCCAACAGATCGACGTCTCTGCCATGGGTGACTTCAAGGTCATGGCGGGAGCCTCACCCACAGCGCCTCCGGTGATGGACTCCCCAAAACCGCCATCGATTCCGTTTGACTTTGCCGACACCCAGCCACACACCTTCGTGCTCGAGTACTCGCACTCGGGCGACCGTGCCGGCGGCGGCGTAACGTTGAATTGGGAAGCCCCCGCACAAGCCCAGCTTGACGAGGCCGTGACGCAGGCTACGCAGGCAGATGTGGTTATTGCCTTCGTCGGCCTCTCGCCCGATCTGGAAAGCGAGGAATCCCGCATCGATATTGACGGTTTTCGCGGAGGCGATCGCACTCGCATCGAGCTACCGGCATCGCAGCAGAAGTTGCTGGAAACTATCGCGGCTACCGGTAAGCCGCTCGTTGTTATCTTGCAGAGCGGTAGTTCTGTCGCACTCAGTTGGGCCAAGGATCACGCGAACGCTGTTCTTGCGGCCTGGTATCCCGGAGTCGAGGGAGGCACGGCCATCCGCCGCACACTCGATGGAACCAACAATCCAGCCGGACGCTTGCCCGTGACCTTTTACGCAGGTACGAAAGACCTGCCGGCTTTCACCGACTACTCGATGAAGAACCGCACCTATCGCTACTTCACCGGCCAGCCGCTGTGGGGTTTTGGTTATGGACTGAGCTACACGAAGTTCACGTACGGACCGGTGAAGCTGTCGGCTGAGTCGCTGAAAGCCGGCGACCCAATCACGGCAACCGTCACGGTGACGAATGCGGGAACTGTGGCAGGCGATGAGGTCGTCGAGGCCTACGTGAAGACGCCGCAAGCCGATGGGCCGCGTCACTCCCTGGTCGCGTTTGAACGCGTGAGGCTCACGCCGGGCGCAAGCAGGCAGGTGTCGCTCAAGATCGATCCGCGGTCGCTGTCGAGCGTCGATGAGCAGGGTAACCGATCGATTCTCGAAGGTAAATATGCTTTGACTGTGGGCGGAGCGCAGCCTGAAGAGACACAGGCAAAGTCGGAGGCGGTCTTTACTGTGAACGGAACCGCCGCGTTGCCGAAGTAGAATTCCATGCGTCGGACTCGGCCTTTCGAGCCGTCGTTGAACCTTCTGCTTCAGTGTTGGGAATCTCTATTATCGTTGTTCAGACAAGCCGATTGTGCTCTTGTCAGAAAAGGAAGTACCAGAAGCCTCGCAGGTTGCTTTTCTGTAGTGCCCAGCTCTCCGCGTGCACCTCCGATGAGGGGTGCGCGCGGGGAGCTTTGCTTGCAGTTGTCGCGCGGCATGATACGATTCGTGCCAGTGCAAGAGGGCATCATGTTCCGAACGGATATGGTTTGTGCGCCAGAACAGACCAGAGTATTTCGAGTAAAGGAAGCTACGATGTTCGCAAGAAAAGAAATTGCTGGAGTTGTTGCAGCAGCGATGATCGCCATTGTTGCTGTGCCGTGTAGTTTTGGACAGTTTTCATCTGGCCCGAAAAGGCCCACAGGCCCATGGATGGACAAGACTCTGACGCCGGATCAGCGCGCTGAACTTGTCGTGAAGGAGATGACGCTGGATGAAAAGATCCAACTGGTTCATGGCACGGGCATGCCCGGATTCGGCACGCCCGATCCTTCGGCCGTTCGTTCCAATGGTGGCGGTGGATTCGTGCCCGGCATTGAACGCCTGGGCTTACCGGGCCTGAAAGTCGGGTATAAGTGGTTCGACGCCGAGAAGAAGCAGCCCGCGTATCCGTTTGGATTTGGCCTTTCTTACACCTCATTCGCCTATTCGAATCTGAAGGCCACAGGCAGCGAATCGACAGAGGTCAGTTTCTCGGTGAGGAATACCGGCAAGCGCGCAGGGCAGGAAGTCGCTCAGGTTTACCTGAGTATGCCAGCATCCGCCGGTGAGCCGCCGAAGCGTCTGATCGGTTGGGAAAAGGTCCCGCTGAACCCTGGTGAGAGCAAGACCGTTACGCTAAATATCGATCCTTTGTATCTGTCGATCTTCGATGCGACAACCGACCGCTGGACGATCGTGCCCGGTGAGTACAAAGTCATGGTAGGGCCATCGTCGGCTACGCTACCGCTCACGGCGACTGTCACTCTGAAGTAAAGAACGACCTGTGATTGAATCCCGCTCTATGCCTCTACGGCAAACCCGGGCGGGATTCAATCATTGCAGTTAAAGGAAAAATGAAATTGATTCGATCTCATTGTTGGTTGCTTCTCGGCGCATTGCTGGCCTTCTGTTCTGTGAGCGGTTCTCGCGTCTTCGGCGAACCGCCCAATCCTGCCCAGCAGACCATTCTCTTCGGCGCAGCCTACTACAGGGAATACTCGCCAACCGACCGGCTCGACGAAGATGTGCGCATGATGAAGGCGACGGGCATCACCGTCGTCCGCATTGCGGAGTCTACCTGGGGCACGCTCGAACCGCAGGAAGGCGTATTCGACTTCAGTCACGTGGATCGCGTGCTGAACGCGATGGACAAAGCTGGCATCAAGGTCATCGTAGGAACTCCGACTTACGCCATTCCCACATGGCTCGCGCGATTGCATCCTGACGTTCTTGTTGTTACTCCTCGAGGCCCCGCGGAGTATGGCCGCCGTCAGAACATGGACATTACCAATCCCAACTTTCGCGCTGCGGCCGAGCGTGTTATCGTTGCGCTCATCGATCACGTCAAAGACCATTCCTGCGTCATTGGTTACCAGGTCGACAACGAGACCAAGTCCTACGAGACCAGCGGACCCAACGTGCAGGCGGCTTTTGTCCAGCGGATGCGCGCCCGCTATCCCGACCTCGCCGTATTGAACAAGGAATTTGGCCTCGACTATTGGAGCAACCGCATCAATCGCTGGGAAGACTTCCCTTCGGCAAATGGCTCGATCAACGCCAGCCTCTCCGGCGCATTCGCCGAGTTTCAACGCGGACTTGTGACGGAGTATCTCGCCTGGCAGGCCGCGCTCGTGCGCCGACATGCGCGGCCCGATCAATTTCTAACTCATAACTTCGATCTCGATTGGCGCGGCTACTCCTACGGTATTCAGCCGGAGGTCAATCACTTTGCCGCGGCGCGCTCGCTCGATATTGCCGGCATCGACATCTACCATCCCACGCAGGATCACTTGACCGGCACTGAGATTGCCTTTGGAGGAGACCTCGCCCGCTCTATGCGCGGAGGGCAGAACTACTTCGTGCTCGAGACGGAGGCGCAGGGCTTTCCGGAGTGGACGCCTTATCCAGGTCAATTGCGCCTTCAGGCCTTCAGCCATCTCGCTTCAGGCGCAAACATGGTCGAGTATTGGCATTGGGGCACCACGAACAACGCGATCGAAACCTATTGGCGCGGCTTGCTTAGCCAGGACAACAAGCCGAACCCAACTTTCGATGAGGCGGGAACCATTGGCAGAGATCTTGCGCGTCTCGGTCCAGATCTCGTCAACATGCACAAGCAGAATCGAATCGCGATCTATGTCAGCAACCAGGCTCTGACCGGCTTCAATGCCTTCCGATTCGGTTGGACATCGAGTACGACCTACAACGATGTGCTGCGGCCTTTCTATGACGCCCTCTACCGCATGAATGCCGAAGTCGATTTTGTTGACCCCTCCTCTGCCGATCTCTCACGCTACAGGCTCATCGTTGTTCCTGCCCTCTACGCGGCCTCCGACGCCGAGATCGAGCGACTGAATGCCTTTGCAAAAGCCGGCGGACATCTCATCTACACCTTCAAGAGCGGCTTTTCTGACGAAAACGTGAAGGTCCGTTCCACCACACAGCCAGGTCTTATTGCAGAAGCCGCAGGTGTCAGCTATAACCAGTTCGTAATTCCCGAGGGAGTTTCTCTCGAAGGCGATCCTTATCACGTCGGAACCGCTGACAACAGCGCGCGCTGGTGGATGGAACTGCTGACTCCCACTACCGCCGCCACCGTCGCGAAATACCATCACTCCGTCTGGGGCAAGTACGCGGCCATCACGCGCAACACCTACGGCAAAGGAGAGGTTACCTACATAGGCTTCATGCCGAGTGATGCTCTCGCGGAAAAGATCATGGAAGAGGCGGTGAAGCGTGCTGGCCTCTGGAGTCCGCAGCAGGCGCTCCATTTCCCCACAATCATGCGCAGCGGAGTACTCGCGAACGGAAACTCGGTTCACTACGTACTCAATTATTCGGCGGCGCCCACCAAAGCGATTTACGGCTTCCCTGCAGGCAAGGACATCTTGTATGGGGAACAGGTACAGCAAGGTGGTGCAATTGCCTTGCCGCCCTGGGGCGTTGCCATCGTAGAGGAAAGTACTCCTCGATAGCTCGTCCTAGACGCGAATGATCTGAATGCCCAGACGCTCAAAGGGTTCCATCGCTTCGGCGCTCACACCTGTGTCGGTAATCAGCGTGTGAATGGCGCCGGCCGCGCAGATGAATGCCGGGCTGACCTTGCCGAGTTTGCTCGAGTCGGCGGCGATAATCACCTTTCTCGCCTGCTTGATCATCTTCCGGTAGACCAGCGCTTCGTCTGCTTCGAGCGTCGTTGCGCCGCGTTCAGCATCGAGCCCGGTGACGCTGAGATAGACCTTGTCCATATAAACGTTATCGAGAAAGTCGAGCGCTGCATTGCCGGTGAGCGAGAACGACCACGCCCAGGGAACCACGCCGCCGGTCAGGTACGTGCGGATGCCCGGCTGGTTGCATAGCTCCATGCCGATATTGATGGCATTAGTGACGACCTGAATCTTGTCGCGGTGGCGCAGGCTGCGGCCAATGTGTGTGGTCGTGGTGCCCGCAGTCAGTCCCACGGTTTCTCCAGCCTCGACAAGTTCGGCAGCCGCAACGCCAATGCGGCGCTTTTCCGTGGCGAACCGCTGTTCGCGTGCCAGGAATGAACTGTCGTAGCGAAAAGGCTCATAGAGCAGCGGTTCAACCAACTCCGCGCCGCCGTGGGTGCGGCGAATCAGGCCGCGATTCTCCAGCCGCACCAGGTCGCGGCGAATGCTGGGTGCCGAAGACCCGGCGACAGCAAGTAATTCATCGATGGTGGCTGTTCCAGTGCGGAGCAGGTAGTTGATGATCTGCTCGGAACGGCGGCTGATGGATTCGGTCATCTCACAGAAATTCTATCCTGCCGAACGTGAATAGGCGGGGGAATTGCGTTCACTTTCCCGGAATTCTATCGATTTTTCGCTATAATTGTTCATAAGAGTGATTGTTTTGGCGCGAATTGATCGCCAAAGCTAAATCTTGAGCCTGCCCGTGCAGGCTGCCGAAGCCGAGGGAATCATGCCAGTTTTTGCTCATGAAATGCTACGAGAGATCTACGAACAGCCCGAGGCGCTGCGCCGCACCTTGGCGCTTTATCTGAGTCCAACCGGTCTCAAGCCCGAGATTGCGCGCCTCCTGGCAGGCTGGTCGATCCCCGAGGGCGAAGTCTTGATCGCGGCCTCTGGCTCCAGCCGTCACAGCGGTCTGGCTGCCGAGATCCTGCTCGAAGATCTCTGCGACCTGGCCGTCGACGTAGAATACGCCAGCGAATACAGCGTGCGCGGAGGCCCTGAGATCTCGACCCAGCGCCGTCCCAGTGTGTTGGTACTCTCGCAGTCGGGCGAAACATCTGACACGCTTGCGGCTCTGCGCGAGGCGGCGCGGCGCGGGCAAAAAACGCTGGCCATCACCAACGCGACCGACTCAACGATGGCGCGCGAAGCTGTGGTTTCAATGCCCCTGGCGGCCGGTGTAGAGCGTGCGATCCCGGCGACAAAGAGCTTTACCTGCCAGTTGGCCGTACTCTATCTGCTGGCGCTTTATGAGGGCTCTCGCCTCGGCCGGATCGACGCTGCCGCGCTGGCCTGCCACATCAAAGGCCTGCGCGCTGAGGCCGACAGCATCGAGTCTCAACTCGACGGCTGGCAGGAGCAGATGGCAACCCTCGCGCACAAATACCGCTCGGCCAACACCTTTCTCTTCCTCGGTCGCGGCATCCACTACGCCATTGCGCGTGAAGGCGCGTTGAAGCTGAAGGAAGCCTCCTACGTTCACGCCGAAGGCTACCCAGCCGGCGAACTGAAGCACGGGCCGAATGCACTGGTCAGCGATAGCGTGCCGCTGGTTGTGCTGGCAACGGTCGATCGCGGTCTTCCAGCCTCAGTCGTGCGTTATGAACGGACCGTGCATCTGCTCGCCGACATGAAGGAGCAGGGAGCGCGAGTGATCGCACTCGGCAACGCCGGCGACGCCGAGGTGGAAAAACTGGTGAGCGATTTTGTCCCCGTGCAGCCGGCCGACGAGTACCTGCTGCCTATCTCAGAGGTCGTGCCGCTGCAACTCTTCTCCTACTTCATGGCTCTCGAACACGGCGTAGACGTAGACCGGCCCAGAAATCTCTCCAAGGCGGTTGTCGAGGCGTAGAGCACGGCTTGATCACTGACGCTTTGTTCTTGGTCTGGCGACGAATACTTGTTGGTAATTTCCGACTTGCCGGTGATTCTCCCTGAGTTCTTGTTGAAAAAACCTTCAAGGACAATATGCAGGTCAAGCAGGCATGCGATCATCTCGGCTAAAGCGTTGGAAGGTTGGATTCGCTAACAACGAATTTCACATTGACCGAAAGTTGTTGTCAATTTTCTTATCTTCAACAACCATGCAGTAAACTCCGCTCCAGTTCTTTTGCCAACGCCAACCCTTCTTAGTTCCAGGGGCATTAGTCTCGATGTACGTGGTCGCCAATTCGGCGGATAAAGGGCAATTGCAGTGTGGGCATCGCGGTGCGGCTCCTCGCCTGAACCTTCCACCGCACGGACAGGGCTCTATGAACGACTCCATAGCAGAACAAATTTCTTGTTGTCCTGGGCAATTTGGCAAACTTAGCATGCGTTTGTCCCAAAGCGAAAGAATGGCGGGCATCCCGCAAGAATCACAATAGGCGAAGACACAGTCTCCGAATCCACAATGTAGAAGCCAGTACTTGAACTCTCGTTGGCAATGCTCGCAAGCACCACAGCTAAGGTCTTTTTCCATCTTTCATCAGCTCCCTGGTGGCTACGATGCTTTCGCTCCAGAGTTCCGGAAGCTGCTTGCGATCTCGATTCGACCGACAATGTGATTATTAAACTCCGCCAGTTCGTCAGACGGAATCCAGTATTCCCGATGGATGCGTGAGCCAACAGTCTGGACTGGAAAATGCGAAAGATAATCGGCATTAACTCTAAATCGAAGCACATGGCCGGTTCCACCATCTCGCGTGTTCCAATCGCGGGCGATTTGCACGGCGTATTCCTCCTCAAGCACCGGATAGAAAATCGGCTGCTCTGGAAGCCGTGGAGGAAATGCTGTCCATCCGCTGGACTCAATCAAAGCCAACTCCGCGCCGCCGACTGGACGATATAGCGTGACTGCGGACATCCACATGATCTCCGTTAATATTCTCGCAGATTGTTGTCGCCCGACTTCACGGTTCCGAGTGCATCGTCGCCAAGCCGTCAGTAATTTTTTTGTCACTGCATTCCTGGCAGCAAAGATCAGCAAATCTCGCAACACGCTCAGTCCGTCCAAACTTACGCAGCAGCCTGCCCCTCAAAGTGAGCCTCAATCTCCTCCAGCGTCTTGCCTTTGGTCTCCGGCAAAAAGAGGGCGACCACCAGCAGATAGACCACCGTGAAGCTCGCGAAGACAAAAAAGATCGAAGAGTATCCATGCTTGCTGACAAAGGGCAGGAAGATAGCCGCGAGCGTTGTGGACACTAACTGATTGATAACCAGCGCAACGCTCATGCCGTTCGAGCGGATGCGTGTAGGCATCAGCTCCGACAGCGCAAGCCATACGCAGACGCCTGGACCAAGCGCAAAAAATGCCATGAAAATATAAAGCCCAATCGCCACCATCCAGCCATGACCCGCGCTCGGAACCTGGCTGATCAGCGCACGTTCAATCTTGAGCGGCGCGCTCCGTGCGGCATCGAGGCTGGCAAGGGGATTCTTGAAGAACGCCTCGACCTTGTTGGCCGGAACGCAACTGGCGCGAGTGATCTGAATCGGCCGCGCGGCAGCGTCGCTCGAGCGTACAAAGCTGGTGGCGGCGGTGAAGTCGCCATAAGAGTAAATGATGGCCAGCGATGCGCGATTGTTGTCGATGAGGCCGGCGCTGCCTTGCGCGGCAAGCAGCTCGCGAGCCTTGGCCGGGTCGAAGCCGAGGGTTAGCTCCTGGCTCGGTCCCACCATCGCCTGTACGGACGCGCGGCTGTCCACGCTGAGTTTTTCCGTCGATAAAAACAACAGGCCCACACCGGCCATCGAGACAATGATTCCCGATGTGCCGAGGATGAAAAGGAACCTCCGCCCCTTGCGATCCACCAGCGCCATTCCCACCATGGTCATGAGAAAGTTGATCGCGGTGAAGACGACAAAGCCCCAGTGCGCCTGCAAGTCAGAGAGTCCGCTTTGCAGCAGAATTCCGGTATTGAAGCCAATGATGGAGTTGATGCCGGTGGCTGTGTTGCAGGTGAGAATCACGCAGGCCAGCAGGAAGGGAACTACATATTTGCGGCGCAGCAGCGATCCGCGCACCTTTTCGCCGGCCGATGGAGCGGCCTTTGCGGAGTTGGCAGCCTCCTCCATCTCATTCATCTCAAGAGTCGCCTGTTCGTCGGTTCGCGAGCGCAGCAGGGCGGCATGAGCGGCGGAAGTGTTGCCGCGCCTGAAGAGCCACCGGGGCGACTCGCCAACAAGCAGGCTGCCCACAACAAAGAGCACTCCGGGTGGCAGCGAGACCCAGAAGATGCGCCGCCAGACCTGATTCTTGAACTCCAACAGTACGGCGGCGGTCGCGGCGTGAGAAACCGCCTCCACCTGATAGCTGTAGTACATGCCCACGGCTGCCGCCACCACGATGCCCAGCGTGAGCAGCCACTGAAAGACCGCTGTCCCCCTGCCCCTGTTCGAGGCCGAGAGACATTCAGCCAGATAGAGTGGAACCACGACGCCGATCAGCCCGCCGCTGATGCCCTGCAAAAGTCGGCCCAGAAAAAGTGCCGCATATCCGTTTGAGAGCGCGATGACGGGAATGCTCAGCACAAATGTAAGGCCCGACAAAACCATCAACGGCTTGCGGCCCATCCAGTCGGCCAGCAGACCAGCAAACAACGTAGAAAAGACGCTGCCCAGCAGCACTGCCGCGACAATCACAGAGAGTTCCGCAGCATTCAAGCCAGAGGTTGCTTCAAGATAAGGCAGCGCGCCGCCGATAATGCCCACATCAATGCCGTACAGCAGGCCGCCCAGGCCCGCCACCAGCAGAAGAAAAAAGTTGTAACCGCGCTTTGCAGAGGCACCGGCAGGCAGGTTGGCGGCTACGCCAGCATTGGTTGTCACAGGATTCCCTCTTGCGCCTAGTATGCTTCAGCGGGCCTGCAGTTGACGCGCTGATCTGGATCGGCAACTCTGCGTGTTCTTCAGTATACAATGATTGAATCTCGACGAAATGCTCAAAACAGTGAATTGAAGGTGGTCAAATGCGGCGTTTAGCCTTGCTCGTCTCTCTCTTCTCCGGCAGTCTGATCTTCGCCGCTGCGGCTGGTGCTCAGTCAGCCGGTCACTTTCCGCTGATGCCTTTGCCCGCGCACGTAACGCAAGGGGAAGGCCAATTCCTGATCGATAGCAGCTTGAGCATTGGCTTGGAAGGACCGACCGATTCGCGCCTGCTCTCGGCCAGACAGCGCTTCTTCGCAACGCTCTCCCGCGAGACCGGCATTCTCTTTTCGGCAGCTACGCAGGCTAGCAAGCCGAGCTTCCTCATCAAGACGGCCTTGTCGGGCAAGCCGGTACAGGAGTTGGGTGAGGATGAGTCGTATCGGCTGGAGATTACCGCAACTCATGCCGAGCTGACGGCGCCAAATCCCCTCGGCGCAATGCATGGATTGCAGACCTTCCTGCAACTGGTGCGAGTTACGCCGCAGGGCTTCAGTGTCCCCGCGGTGGCCATCGACGACCAGCCGCGCTTTCCATGGCGAGGGCTGATGATCGATTCCGGGCGTCACTTTATGCCGCTTTCAGTGATCGAGCGCAACCTCGACGGAATGGAAGCCGTCAAGCTCAACGTCTTCCACTGGCATCTCTCTGAAGACCAGGGCTTCCGCGTCGAGAGCAAGAAGTTCCCTTTGCTGCACGAGAAGGGATCAGACGGGCTCTTCTACACACAGCGGCAGATCGGCGAAGTCATTGCGTATGCGCGGGAGCGCGGAATCCGCGTGGTTGCGGAGTTCGACATGCCTTGCCATACAACCTCGTGGTTCGCGGGCTATTCGCAACTGGCCAGCGGCTCGGGGCCTTATCAAGTCGAGACCCGCTGGGGTGTGCTGGACGCAGCGATGGATACTACAGGAGAGAGCACCTATAAATTTATCGATCAATTCCTCGGCGAGATGACCTCGCTCTTTCCCGACGCGTACTTCCACATTGGTGGCGATGAGTGCGATGGAAAGGAATGGGATGCGAACCCCGGCATCAAGGCATTCATGCAGGCGCATGGCATCAAAGACAATGCCGCGCTGCAATCCTATTTCACGGCCAGGGTGCAGAGGCTGGTTGCGGGTCATCACAAAATCATGGAAGGCTGGGATGAGGTATTGCAGCCCGACACACCAAAAGATGTCGTGATTCAATCGTGGCGAGGAACGGCAGCGCTGGCCGCAGCGGCGCGTCAAGGCAATCGCGGCCTGCTCTCGACCGGCTACTACATTGATCTGAACCAGTCCGCGGCCCAGCATTACCTTCCCGACCCCCTCGGCGGCGAAGGCGGTGCTTTGACCGAGGAGCAACGCGCGCGCGTGCTGGGCGGCGAAGCCACGATGTGGAGCGAGTTCGTGACTGCTGATAACGTCGACAGCCGCATCTGGCCTCGCACTGCAGCCATCGCCGAACGGCTTTGGTCGCCTCGCGAAGTCAGGGATGTGGATTCAATGTATGCGCGGCTGGCGCAGGTTTCGCAGAAGCTCAGTAACTATGGGCTTGAGCATCGGTCTTCTACGCAGAGGATGATTGAGCGCATGATCGGCAACGCCGATCCTGAGCCGTTGAAAGTTCTTGCGTCGGTTGTTCAGCCGCCCGAGGGCTATGCACGTGGCGAATTGAAAGTGTACCGCAACTCGACTCCGCTCAACCGGCTTGTGGATGCCGTACCTCCCGAGAGCGATACGGCGCGCGAGTTTAGCGATCTGGCCAAGCGGATCGCAGCCGGGAAGGCCACGCCGCAACAGTGGCAGGAGGCCCGTAATTGGTTGCTGCTCTGGCGTGACAACGATGCGAAGTTACAGCCACAGCTCGCCGCATCGGAACTGACTGCCGAGCTGGCGCCAGTATCGCGCACTTTGTCGCAGGTCGCTGCGATGGGCCTTCGGGCCTTGGACGATCTCCAGAATCACCACGTCCTCGACGCCGATGCGCTCAACCTGGCCAAGCTTCAGCTCGATGAAGCCGCCAAGCCACAGGCAGTTCTCGTCGACAAGATCGTGCCGTCGGTCGCGTTGCTGGTGCAGGCCTCAAGCGCGCAATAACTGTGTAGTTCAGAACTCAGGCAACATCCGAAGGCACTTCGAAGGTGACCAACTCGGCGCGGAAGCCGCGTGTGCGGAAGGCTCCGTACGTGATTCCGGCAGCCATCCACACAGTGCCCAGCACAAGCGCCTTGCTGCTCAGGTTCACCCAGATCGCAGCGCAGATCAGAAAGCCCAGCGCAGGCACGATGTACCCTTCAATCCCGTGGCTCTTTTCATCCTTCCAATGGTGAACGAAGGCCGCTGCATTCACGCCCATGAACGCGATGAACGCTCCGAAGTTGAGGCACTGCGCGCCGATCTCGTATGCGCCCCCGCCCAGCCGGTTGGCAAAGAACTCAAGCAGCCCTGCTCCGGCCAACGCGAACGCACCCACCGCCAGAATGTTGTTGCGCGGAACGCGGCGCTTGGGTTCGATGACGCCAAAGAACGACTTGGGCAGCGCGTTGCCCCGGCCCATGCCGTAGAGCAGGCGTCCGGCGGCCATCTGCGAGCCCATGCCCGAGCCCATGTTGGCAATCAGCAGCGTGAAGTTGACGATCTGGAAAAGCACCACGCCGCCCGCCTTGCCGCTCACCATTGCAAAGGCCGACTCAACATTCTCGCTGGCAAAGGGCTTCGATCCCCAGATCAGTTGCGCCGCATAAACCTCCAGCCCCGAGAGCAGACCGGTGATCAGGCAAACCAGCACCGTGGCCAGCAGAATATTGCGCCGGGGATTCTTGACCTCTTCAGAAAACGTTGAGATGGCGTCAAAGCCGATGTAGGTAAGCACTGCGACCGAGGTACCTGCGAAGATCTTCGACGGGAAAAAGCTCCTCGGCTCATAGAAGGGATGCGTGAAGAATCCTGGATCGTGGTGAACCTGCCAAACCGTGTGCGCAACGCAGCCCAGAAAAAGCAGCACGACCACGACCATCCCAGCGCACAAAGCCTCATTCAACTGCGCCGATGTTTTGATGCCGCGCAGGTTTAGCCATGTGAAGAAAATCGCGAAGAAAACGATCCAGACATAAAAAGAAAGTCCGGGCAGAATATTCATTGCGGCCTTCGCGCAAAAGGCCGTGCAGATCAGTGGATTGATCAGGTAATCCATCACCATGCCCCAGCCGACAACATAGCCAAGCGCCGAGTGCATCTCCTGGCCGACGTAAGTGTAAGCCGACCCGGCGCTGGGATAGACGCGCGCCATGCGGCCATAACTGATGGCCGTGAAAAGCATCGCTACCATGGCAATGAGAATCGTGGTCACAACGTGGCCATTGGCCTTGTTGCTGATCACGCCGTAAATTCCCATCGGCGCCGTCGGCTGGATAATCACCAGTCCGATGATGATGAGGTTCCACAGGCCAAGCGTGCGGTTGAGGCTGGTGGTTTTAGCTGGCGTATTTCCCGCTCCGGCGGCCATAGGCGTCCTTGCTGGTTTCTGGTGAGCGTTCAGAAAAATTGTGCGCTGAAGTGGCGGAGGTCATCCACTTCAGCGCCGGCTGATTAGTGTGTCGCGATTATTGGCGTAATGGTCTGCACAGCGACGTTCCAGCCTTCGAGTTGCACGATCGTCTCTTCCGGCGCGTTCTCCGGCAGCAGTGCGGTCAGTGTGATCTTCTCGCTAGGCACAAGCTCGATCCAGTTGTCCGACCAGATTATCGGAGCGATCAGTCCGCCGGTTGGTGTGCGCAAGGCCGCATGAAGTTGAAATGCCAAAGCCTCCGAGCCATTGTCGAGTTGCAGGCGAAGCTCGCGGCCGCGTGGCGTCTTCCCGATCTCCGCATGGGCAGCGACCTTGGCTGCGGGCAGTGAGGTCAGCGCTGTCAGATCCTCGTGGCGCAAAGCCGGCGTGCGTGTGTAGTCGGACTTGAGCCAATCGAAGGTGGTCAGCGTACCCGGAACCCAATAGAAATTACGGCTGAGCAGCTTGCCCGAGGCATCTGACAAACTCAAATCGATAAAGAAAATCCGATCCGATCCGGCGTAAAGATTTGTCAGCGGGGTGAAGACCCGCTGCACGCTGTCGGCGCTTGCGTCCAGCGTGGTCTCGGCCGTGTAGAGTTCCTTCCACGCCTGGTTGTGCACATGAATGCTCGCATGAAGTCCTGCAGCCTTCGCATACGTGCTGTTGACCACCGCAATCGATGCGTCGTCGTAGGAGTACTGAATATGCAGCGGCTCGCAGGCCTTCTTCGTGGCGAAGTAACCGGCGCCGGCATCGAGATAGTAGTCGTAGAGATGCCAGATCATCGATGGCCATGCGTTGTTGAGCATCCACTGAATCACGCCGGTCGAGTTGTACTTGTTTTTGCTATAGGCCTCGAACATCGCGCGCTCTGAATCGTACTCCATGGTCTGAGCCATGCGCTCATACTCGGCAGCCGAGTGCGGCTTGGCATAGACGGCTTCCATCGCTCCATCGAAGGCTTTCAGCGTGGCGAAATCTCCGCCGCCGAAGTGCAGGCTCCAGTTTGCGCTCGGCGGCCATGCCTCGGGGTCGGGCAGGAACTTCTGCCGGCTGGCCAGTGAACTAATCGCCGGGCCGGGGCTCGTCTCGGTGTTGAATCCGAAGGCGCCGCCGCCCTGCTTGTCGACCGACCAATAGCTCGGCGCAACATAATCATATGGCCCAGTCATCTTCACGCCGCTTGCGCCAGTGACCGTGGTTGTTGTGCCGGTGGCTGAAGACAAAATCGGATTAGGCCAATGTGTCTCCGCTTCAACCGCGAGATAAGCCCGCTCCACATCTGCCGGTGGAGGATTGTCGCTGCCATTAAGCCACACCATCAAGCTGGCGTGCGAGCGCAGCCGCAGCATCTGTGAACGCAGTGAGGCAGTGGCGACGGTCAGGTCTTCCGGCGTCCAGTCTTTCCAATGTTCCCAGTGGTCGCAGCAGCACCAGCCCAGCATCACCAGAATGCCTTGCCGGTCCGCCAGACGGAAGAACTCCTCGGTCTCCAGCTTGCCTTCCAGGCGAATCGTGTTCAGATTCATATCGCGCACCAGGCGGAACTGGTCGCGCAGGCGCTGCTCGTCGGTGCGCAGCAGCATATCCTGCGACCAGCCCGCGCCGCGAATCAGAATCGGCTTGCCATTGACGCGGAAGAGCCGGCTGCCGTTCGATGTCAGTTCCGAGGTAACATCGCGAATGCCGAAGTCCACGCTTTGCTCGTCACTGCGCACGCCCGCTGCGCTGAAGCCGATCGTCAGCCGCTCCAGATGTGGCTCGCCCATTTGATAAGGCCACCATGGTTTTGGATTGTGAATCCGCAGTTGCAAGAAGCGTTCCGGCGTGAAGACGACGGTGCGAGTTTCATTGGCGGCCAGCTCAATCGGCTGTTCAAAGCGCGCTCCGGCAGCTTCGCCAGATACGACGCCCTTCACGGCATGGTCGGCGGCATTGTGCAGCTCGGCATAGACGGTCAGCTCCGCCGTGCCCAGCGTCTCGTCGGTGAAGTGCGTAACAGCCATCGGCGATCGCACAGTGACCGCGCCGGTTTGAACCAGCTCCACCTCGCCCTGGATGCCCATGTCTTTATCCGGCGGGCAGGGATTCCAATCGACCCAGTTGATGCCCAGATTCTTTTCCGTCGGCGCAAAAGTCTCTACCGATAAAACATTCGTCTGGCCGGGTTTCAGCAACGCTGTCACATCGAAGTCATACGTGCGATAGGCGCCTGCAACCTGCGTCGAATCCGCGATCCTGTGGCCGTTGAGCCAGATTTCAGCGCGGTAGTTGATGCCGCCAAAGTGCAGCCAATAGCGCTCGGCATTCTTCGCCGCGGCCGGAGCCGTGAACTCGTTGCGATACCACCAGCCGCATCTGTAAGGACTATCCTGCGACATCGGCAGGTTTGAGAAGACCTGGCCAATGGGATAGTCCGTACCGGGAATCTGGCGCAGATTGCCGCCGAAATACGGATCGGGAAGACTGCCCGCTGCAACCTGCGCCGCCAGCACCGTACTGGGAACCGTGGTCTTCAGCCAGCCTTCCACCGGGAATCCAGCGACGGCGATCGCCTCGCCGCCGGCCTCGATCTTGCAAGCCGATTGCACGCGCCAGTCGTTGTGCAGAGGAGTTACGACGGCCCCTTGCAGAGCTGCAGGCAGCAAGAACGGCGCAAGAAGTGAGAACAGCAGCTTTCGATTCATTCGCACACCCTCCGAGTGATTTCACTCGCTTTAGCATTTCCGAAAATGCTCTTGAAGACTGGAAAACATTGCAACTCAGCATTCACTGCGCGACCTGCTCCGCGCGGCGCTCAAGGCTTGGCTTTTCTGCGTGGCGGGCGCGCCGAGGACATGCGCACCACCAGCTCTGGTTGCGACATATGCAGGCGCGGCGCTTGCTTCTTCTCTTTTTCCCGCGCATTCAGTGCCTCGACCACCCACTCCGATGCGATCAGTCCCATCTCCCTCAGCGGTTGGCGGATTGTTGTAATTGCCGGAGTGGCCACGGCTGCGGGAAGCACATCGTCGAAGCCCAGCACCGAGCAATCCTCAGGAACCCGCAATCCAGCGCCGGCGAGTCCGCGCACCACGCCCAAGGCCGTGAGGTCGTCAAAGGCCAGCACCGCGGTGAACGGACGGCCTGAAGCCAGCATCTGCTCCGCAAAAAGCAGACCGCCTTCAAAGCCCGAGGTCGGATCAACCAAACTGGGCAATTGAAAGGTCAGCCGCGGGTCCAGTTGAATGCCCGCTTCCTCAGCGGCTCGCCGTGCGCCTTCCCAGCGCGACTCGCTGTCGAACATCTCTGCCGGGCCGCGGATCACGGCAATCTTCCTGTGGCCCAACTCGAGCAGATGGCTCATCGCCAGCGCGCCTCCCGCATTGTTGTCCACCAGCACCGAGCTGATTTTGCTTCCGCTCAAATCGCGGCCCACAATGACGATCGGAACATGGTTTTTCTCAATATCGGCCAGCAGGTTGGCCTCTTCAAAGACCCAACTTGCGATGACGATCACACCTTCGGCGCGCCGCTCCAGAACCATCTTGAGATAGCTGTCGAAGAGCTTGCGCTCGGTCTGCGCATCCATCAGCAGCGGCAGGTATCCGGCCGGCTGCATCCCGGCCTGAATTCCGCGCACGATGGGAATGCAAAATGGATCGGTGAGATCGTAGGCCAGAACTCCAATCGTCTGGCTGTGGCGGCGGCGCAGGGAACGCGCAAACGCGTCGGGGTGGTAGCCAAGCTGCTTTGCCATGTCGCGGATCTTCTGTCGCGTCTTCTCTGCCACATGGCGCGAGAGCGGTGCATCGCTGAGCACGATCGAAACCGTGGACACCGAAAACTCGCAGGCACGAGCGATGTCCAGCAGCGTTACGTGTCCTGACTTACGTTGCCCCACTTGTCGTCCTCCCTGGGTGGTTGTTTCCATTGTCGCAGGAGCAGAAATCAAAGGGGGAAAAGCCGGCGAACCGATTTTCCCCTTGACATCCGAGCCGATTTCTCCTACATTTGCTTTCTACTATTCAAACGTTCGAATGTCAACAATCAAACGTTAGAATAAAAACAATCGAAGGGATGACGGCCATGACATCCGGAAATTCACGATTCAAAATCGCAGGGTACCTTCTCTGCGTGTTGCTTCTTTGTCTTGCGGCTGGAGAGGCCGCCTATGCCCAGGCAGGCAGGGGTAGCATCAGCGGCATGGTTACCGATCCGACTGGAGCCGTCATCCCCGGAGCCAGCGTGGTGGCGCTCAACCACGCAACCGGAGTGAAGATCACCACCGTCTCGACCGGGGCCGGCCTGTATACCTTCATGTCGCTCAACCCTGGCGTCTATCAAGTGACCGCCAGCATGAAGGGCTTTGAGGGCGCAGCCCAGGACAACGTGAGGGTCAGCGTGGATCAGGTCAGCACCGTGAACATCGCGCTGCGCATCGGCGATGTCAGCGAGGTCGTTACGGTTTCGGAATCCTCTTCGCTAGTGGAGACAAGCAACTCCACCGTCGGCCAGCTCATCAGCGAAGAAACCATCCAGCGCGTCCCGCTGCTTTCGCGCAATGTCTTCGACCTGGTGCAGTTGAGCGCCGGCGTTACTCCCGCTAACGGTTCGCCCAACTCCTCCAGTTCGCAGGCTATCACCAACATCGCCAGCGGACGCCCAGGTGTCGATGTCTCGTCGTACAGCATTAACGGCGCGATTCTAGGCTCTGTCTATTACATGCTTGACGGCAGCCCGCTCGGCGTGGCGGAACAGAACGCCGGCGCAATCATCCCGGCGATGGAGATTCCCGAAGATGGCGTAGCCGAGTATCGTGTCGAGACGCAGAACACTCCGGCTTCCTATCAGAGTGGCGGCGCGGGCGTCATCAGCCTGGTCAGCAAATCCGGCGGCAGTCAGTTCCACGGCGATGCATTCGTAGTTCTACGCCCCAATGTCCTGGCCGCAAACGAGTACTTCAATAAGCAAACTCAGCTTCTTGCCGGTCAGCCGAATCAGTCGCCTGACTTCCACCGCTACCAGGAAGGTGGCTCCATCAGCGGGCCGATCCTGCGTACGAAACTCTTCTTTTTCGGCGATTACGAGGCCACGCAGCAGAAGTCCTTTGATAACTCGAATCAGTATGCGGTTCCCACCTCTGCCGAGCGGACCGGCGATTTTTCCGCCGACAACTTCACGATCTACGATCCGACTCAGCCTGACAATCCTGACGGGACTCGCCAGCCCTTCGTGGGCAACAAGATCACCAATCCAAATCCCATCGCGCTGAAGTTTCTGTCGATGTTCCCCAAGTGCAACTACCCCGATCCAGTCACCTGCGATGCGGCCACGGACGGAGCGGTCAGCGGGCCCAATCTTCGCGTTCCCGGGCTGGACCCCACAACGGCGCAGAAGTTCGACGTACGTCTTGATTACTATCTCAGCGAGAAGCAGCGCCTCTTTGGCCGCTTCTCCTTTGACCGCCTCTATTCTTCGGGAGTGAACGCATTCGGCAACATGTGGGATTTGAATTACGCCCAGAACATCACAAATGGGCGCAATTTCATCGTGGGCTACGATTACACCTTCAACCCAACTACCGTGTTGCAGACCCGCTATTCTTTCACGCGCCATTACGAGAATCAGGGCGGCGATCCCCGGCAGGTCGGCTTCGATATCACGACGCTAGGATTCCCGTCGGCTCTCGCGGCGGACCAGGTCTACAAGACTCTTCCCTACGTGAACTTCAACGACCTGGGCGGTGGCATCGGTGGAACCTGCTGCTGGAATACCTTTGTCTACGCCAGCCAGAACAGCGATGTGAGCGCAACCCTGACCAAGGTTTGGGGTAAGCATGAATTCAGCGCCGGCGCTGAGTACATGAAGAGGTTCCTCAATGTGGGCCAGCCGCCTGCCTCCTCCGGCTCGTATGTCTTCGACATTTCCGCGACCGATCAGATGACGGTCACGGACGCACCCGTCGGAGGCAGCGACTTCGCCTCATTCCTGATGGGGATGGGAATGGCGCCCGGCAACGAAAGCTATAACTTCACAAAGGATCTCTTCGTCGCCGAAGCGAGCCCCTATTATGCGGGCTTTGTCGAGGACACGTATCACATCAGCAGCGCACTGATCCTCACTGCGGGGCTTCGCTGGGATGTCTTCGGCGGTAAAACGGAGCGGCACAACCGGCTGGAATACTTCGACCCGAAAGCTGCGAGTACTGTAAACGGCGTTTCGTATACCGGCGCCGAGGTCTATGCTTCCAGCGGCAATCGTACGCCATTCGACATCAACCTTGCCGACTTTGGCCCACGTCTCGGCTTCTCGTGGCAGCCGGTCAAGCACCTGATAGTACGCGGCGGAGCCGGCTTCTACTTTGGGCCGAGCGCACAAATGGTGGGCAGCGCCTCACTCGATAGCGATGGCTACTCCTCGGTAACAAACTGGGACGCCACCTGCCAAAACGCCAACGGCAACACGGTCTACAACGGCACCAGCGCATGTATCGGTGCGGCTCCGGGCAGCCCGGCACCGAGCAATACCGGCATCTATTCGCTGAGCAATCCATTCCCCCAGGGCACCGTTCCGCTGATCAGCGCGCCCAAGGGTCTTGGTAATAATCTCGGAACCTCGTTGAATACGATGCTCCACTCGCAGCGTACGCAGGAGACCTACAACTTCAACTTCGGCGTCGAGTACGAGTTCCCGCATGCGATCGTTCTCAGCGTAGGATACGTGGGCAGCCGAGGGCTCTTCCTGCCGCTTGGCCAGGTCGACATCAACCAGCTTCCGCTTGGCGTCATTGCCTCGCACGGCGCATCTTTGTGCGTTGATACATCCGATTCAAGCTGCGTCATGGTGCCCAATACCTGGGCGAACATTTTACCGGCCGGGAACGCCAACGCCGGAGCGGACACGGTCCCGCTGTGGATTTCGCTGCAGCGGTTCCCGCAATTTGGCAGCGGCAACTATGGCGCAGGCAACGGCGTCCTGGTGCATGGCTATCCGGGCGGCGACTCCGAGTACAGTTCTTTGCAGACCAAGATTCAAAAGCGCATGACCAAACACTTCACGACTCTCGCCTCCTTCACCTGGGGCAAGATCATGACCGATGACGGCAATCCTCCTCTCGGCTTTGTTGGCAGTCACGGCGGATCGCCTCAGAATGCGATGAATCTGAAGTACGAACACTCAGTCAGCCCTCAGGATGTTAAGTATCAATTCACTTGGCAGGTATCCTACGATCTGCCCGTCGGCAAGGGCAGAGCCGTCAACGTGAGCGGACTGGTGAACTCCATCCTCGGCGGCTGGACGGCCAACGGCGTTGCTTATTTGAGCACCGGCGTTCCCATCGCTGCGCCGGTCATGGGGGAATCAATCTCCTACTTTAATCAGCGTACGGATATGACCTGCGATCCAAGCAAAGGCGCGCCGCACACCGCGGATCAGTGGTTCACACCGGGTTGCTTCTCCGCGCCGGCCACTAAATTCGTGGCTGGATCGGCCCCGGCGTATCTCGACCACGTCCGCACGATGGGCGCCAACGATGTGGATGCGACTTTGTCAAAGAGCTTCAGCCTAGGAAAAGAAAGAAGCCTTCGCTTCGAGATCTCTTCCTTCAATCTTGCCAACAAGGTGCAGTTTGCTGCGCCGAATGTATCTTCGCTGGCCAGCGGTTATCCAAGCTTTGGCCAGATCACCAACAGCATCAACTCGCCGCGCCAATTCCAGTTCGGATCGCGCTTCACGTTTTAATGTGTTAGCCATGACGGCATAGAAATGTGTGTGCTTACCTAGACCATAGCTTTGTTACTGTGGCCTAGGTAAGCATCACGACACTCATAGAACAAAAATAGAAAGAACTCTCAATAACTCCTTATCGCGTCTGGCCTCCTCTACTGAACGGTGAGTTGCACGGTCGTGGATTGCTGGATAGTGCCGCTCGTTCCAGTGACGGTGATGATGTAACTCTCAGAAGTGTGTCCGAAGCCTGCGAAACCGCCGCCGCATCCTGAGAGAGCCGTGAGTGCGCCGAGAGAAGCAAGAAGAAAAATACCCAGCGTGATCCAGCGCCTTCTGCGCTTGCCGGGCACGAAGCACAGTCCGAGCAGGCCAAGAGCCGGCATCGCCAGCGGCCACGCGGAGTTTCTAGCATTCGAGGCGGTGGTTGATGCTGTCTGAACGGTTAACTGCGAACTTGCTCCACTAGCGCCTGGGGTCACCGTCGCAGGCGAGAAGATAGCCGTCGTCCCGGACGGCAATCCGCTCGCCGACAGAGTCACGATGCTTGAGAATGTGCCGTTCACCGGATTGACGTTGATTGCGTAAGTGGCTGCGCTGCCCGGTTGGACGGTTTGCGCCGGGGTGGTCGAGGTTACGGAAAAGCTGGAGACGATCGGGGTCGTTCCCGTGCCGCTCAGGATGGCGGTTTGCGGCGATCCTGAGGCGTTGTCGGAGACCGAGATCGTAGCCGAGAAACTAGCCGCCGAAGCTGGAGTGAAGGTGATCGAAATGGTGCAGGAAGAGCCGGCAGCAAGGGTCGATCCGCAGGTGGTCGCCGACTGCGCGAAGTCGCTGGGGTTTGTTCCGGCAATGCTGATTGCAATGCCGGTCAGCGGTGCGTTGCCGGTGTTCTGCAGTGTGGCAGATTGCGGCGCGGAGGTTGTGCCTGTGTTGGCGGTGAAGGTCAGTGAGGGCGTAAGCGCGACAGCAGGGAATTGAAGCGTATAAGTCCCGGTGGAAACTGTACTGTTCAGGTAGCCATCGACGATGGCTACGGCGTTGATGACCGTCCCGCTGGTGGCGACGGAGATCGGCGCGCCGTTGTAATGGATGGATGGCGTCACGGTGGCTGGTGTGCTTCCGTCGGTGGTGTAGTAGATCTGCGATCCCGCGGTTGTTGTCGAGAGCGTGACCGACTGCGCACCGGAATAGGTGCCCCCGGGCGGGTTTAGCTCGGGGGCTGCGGCTTGCAGAGTATAAGTGGCCGAGGCGACGGCGCTGTTGGTCGAGCCGCTCACTGTCGCGATGGCCTGGACTGTCGTGCCGGTTTGCGCCACGCTGATTGCGCTGCCAAATGTCGCTCCGTGGCTGCACGTGCCATTAGATGCACTCGGCGTTGAGTTGTCGATCGTATAGCAGATGACCGCGCCTGCGGTTGTGTCCGCAATGGTGACGGACTGATCGGTGTTATAGGTGCCGGCTGCCGGCGAGATCTGCGGCGTAGCCACGGTTGGCGGAACATTGATTATCCAGCTATAGCTTGTGGTGGCACTGTTGTTGCCCGCGCCGGCCAGAGCTTCCACTGCGAAGGTGTGCGAACCAACGGCGAGCGGCGAGTAACTGAGGCCGCTCACGCAAGCAGAGTACGCCGCGCCGTCCAAGCTGCACTGGTACGTTACACCCGCTTGTGTATCGCTGAAGGTAAAGGCTGCCGTGGTTGCAGTCGTCGGGTTTGCCGGTTCGGTGTCGATTGTGGGAGCAGGAGGCGGAGTGGATGTAATCACGCCAACCGTCCACAGATCGTTCAGATAGCCATTACTTCCATTGGCATCCTTGCCGTAGCCGCCAAAGATCCATGGATTGCCGTCTTTGTCGATCCAACGCGCGGCGAAGTAGCGCGCTCCGGGTGCGTCTCCAGCGGCGGGAGTTTTCAACGTGCCGTAGATTCCCTTGCTCCCGATGGTGTTGCTGTCGCCCATCCAGGTCCAGAGGCTCGTGACAGGGTCGAACTCCCAAAGGTCGCCAAGCTGGCCAGAGTTGCCGTTGACATCGAGGCCGAGACCTCCAAAGAGCCAGAACTTACCGCTGCTATCGATCCAGCTCGATGCGTTCTGGCGGTCCCCTGGCATATTGCCGGCAGCCGGTACTCCCAGCGTGCCGTAGATGCCGGGAAGACCGCTATAGGCGATGGTGGTGTTGCCGCCGCTCACCCACATCCATCCTGTTGAGGGCGATGCGGGATTGAACTCCCAGAGGTCGTTCAGTTCGCCGAAGACGCCGTTGGCGTCATAACCTTCGCCGCCAAAGAGCCAGAAGTTGCCGCTCTCGTCAGACCAACTCGTCGCGCTCAATCGACCACCGGGAACGTTGCTGGAAGCAGCCGACCCCTTTGATCCATACGATGCGGAATATTTGCTGGCGGTATTGCCGCCGCCCATCCAGGCCCATTGGCCCGTGGCGCCTAGCGAAGGATTGAACTCCCAAAGGTCGTTGAGATAGCCCAACGTTCCCTTCGAATCGTAGCCCTGGCCGCCAAAGAGCCAGAGATTGCCGCTGCTGTCTGCCCAGCCGACGGCATACTGACGGCTTCCAGGAAGATTCAGCGGGTCAAAGCTGCCGAGGGTTCCGTAGATACCCAGCTGACCGCCGGCGCCGGTTGTGTTGCCGATCGTCTTGGTCCCGCTCATCCAAGTCCACATCTTCGTAGAAAGATCGAACTTCCAAAGATCGTGCAAAGCTCCACTGGTACCGGCTGAATCATAGCCGTTACCGCCAAAGAGCCAGAAGTTGCCGCCGCTGTCAGTCCAGCTCACTGCATATTGGCGGCCTCCGGGAACGTTATTGACGTCGGGCGTTCCCAACGTGCCGTATGTTCCCGGCTGCCCGCCCTTGCTGCCGACCGTGCTACTGCCGCCCATCCACGCCCATCCGGTGGAAGGACTGAACTCCCAAAGGTCGTTTAGAAGGCCCAGAGTTCCGGTGGAATCGTATCCTTTGCCGCCGAAGATCCACAGATTGCCACTGCTATCGGTCCAACTATTGCCGGAGCTTCTTCCTCCGGGAATATTGTCAGGACTCGGCGACTTGAGAGTGCCGTAGGCTCCCGGCTTGTTGCCGGTGCTGTTGCCGCCCTCCCATGTCCACTCCGAGACAGGTGCAGAGACCGGATAGAAGTTAGCGGTGACATTCAGTGGTGCGCTCATGGTGACGGTGGTTGATGCGCTGCCGGAGTTAGCCACGCTGCCCGACCAGAAGCCAAAGGGGAATCCGTCGTTGGGGGTGGCAGTCAGATTGACCACTGTGCCCGATGGATAAAAAGCGCCCGACACCGGCGAGACCACGCCGCCATTCGCTGGATTGGCCGCAGTCGCTAAAAGATACGAGGCGGTGAACGTGGCCGTATAGCTGGTCGTGCCAGCCGTCGCTGTTACTGTGTGCGAGAGATCTCCGCCATCGGACCAGGAGACAAATGTGGCCTGTATCCCGGTGGGTGATTGGGACGAGGTTGTTGCGATGGTATGAACGGAACCTGCCGCCCAATTCAACGACGTTGAGTTGGAGTAACTTGTGCCGTCCACGGTGAAAGAAAGTCCAGAGGGGGAGGTGCTAATGGTTACATGCACAGGGACTGCGGTAATTGTCCAACTGAAGGTTGTTGGGCTGCTGACATTGCCATAACCATCCACCGCCTCAACGGCAAAGGTGTGCGCTCCGATGCTGAGCGAAGTATAGACAATGGTTCCGTTGGGGTTCCCATCCGTGGCGCCGCATGCCGTGTAGGCTGCGCCGTCCAGGCTGCACTGATTGGTTTCGTTTGACAAGCCATCCAGAAAATTGAAAGTAGCCGTGGTTGCGGTCGTAGAACTGGCCGGATGCAAGATCAGCGTCGGAGCAGGCGGCGGGTTGATGACTGTCCAGGAGTAAGTTGCAGGCGCGCTGACGTTGTTCGAGGCGTCCACTGCCTCGACGGAGAAGTTATGTGTGCCGAGAGCCAGAGATGTGTAATTGGCCGGGGAAGTGCAAGCCGCATAGGCTGCGCTGTCCAGGCTGCACTGGAAAGTTACGCCCGACTGCGTATCGCTGAAGGTCAAGGCTGCCGTAGCCGCGGTGGTCGAACCCACAGGTCCAGAAGCAATCACCGGAGCAGGAGGCAGGATTGATCCGCTGCCAGAGAGGGGAATCGTTTGCGTTCCGCTCAGAGCGTTATCGGTCAGCGTGATCGTGCCCTGCAGTGCACCGGCCGAGGCTGGCGCAAAGATCACTCCAACGACGCAGGTCGCATTGACGGCCAGGGAAGCGGAGGTCGAGCAGGTCGTCATTCCGCTATCGAGCTTGAAGTGAGTGCTGGCCACAATAGAACTGAAGGTCAGCGGTGCATTGCCGATATTCTGGATCGTTGCCGTCAGCGTTCCATCTGCCGTATCCGTCGAGCCGTGAGCGGTGGCCGTGGGGAAGCTCAGAGTAGGGCCATCCTCAGCATCAAGCTTGAACACATTATTGGTTGCCCCATCGACGACAAACAGATTCGCCGCCCCATCAACGGCAATGCCCACGGGCGACTTCAATTGCGTGTAAAGGATGGCGGGCGACTCGACGTAGCTCCCGTCAGTCTGCAGTGTTAGTTTGTATGCGGTGTTCGGCGTGCCGCCATTATCGGCGACGAATAAATTTCCATTGCCGTCAACAGCAATCTCGCTCGGTGCGTACAGACCGCTGACGATCGTGCTTTGCGCATAACCGCTTCCAGAAGGCGTCAGCTTGATAACCGATCCGAGCTGGAAGCTTCCATTTACCGTTCCCCAATCGATGGCGGCAAAGACATTTCCATTGCTATCTACCGCCAGGTCGTTCAGGTTGGCAATTCCGCTGGCGATGACTTGCTGCGTATAACTGCCATTCGACGGCGTAAGTTTCGAGATATGGCCATTGCCAATGTCGGTAACATAGACTGTTCCGGCGCCATCCACGGCAACGCCCATGGGGTTGACCCATGCGCTGCCGAGAGGGTTCTTGATGTAACTGCCGTTGGACTGCAATGCCAATTGATATACGGCTGGTGAGCTTGTATTGCAGCCGTAATCGGCAACATAGATGTTTCCCGCGCCGTCCGCCGCGGTGTATTGCGGGCAGTCATACGAGATATTCGGGACGCTCGAACCGTTCATTCCACCCAGCAGGGATGAGGTGTAGTTTGTGCCGCTGCCCGGCGCTGTCAACAGCCACACAGCCTTCAACCCATCGGCAAGATAGAGATTCTCGCTGCCATCCACTGCGATTCCTCCCAGCCAGTTGAAGGATGTATTCACGGCGACAAGCGGGCTGGAAAGCGTGCTTGGCTGAAAAGCCACCTGCGCACCTGTGCCGATGCCTTCCAGGTATGCCGTTCCAATCGCATGGGCAGGGGAACTGCTGTCGTAAAGCACCACTGCGCCATGGCGTGTGCCGGTGAAGAGTGGCTTGAAGGTCGCGTTCACCGTGCAGGTATCTCCTGAGTTGAAGCTCGCGCCGGATGTACAGCTCCCGCCACTGGCCACGGCAAAGTCCAGCCCAGTTGCGCCCTGAGTCAGCGCCACTGGGCTGCCAATCGCCCCGGCGCTGTCAATGGTGAAAGTCAGCGTGATCGCCGTGCTGGTTTGGCCAGCGGCAACCTTTCCGAAGCTCACTTCCCGGGTTTCAAGCGCGACCACTCCGTCGCTGTGATCGGCGACAACGACATTGCCATTTCTATCCACTGCAATGTCATTTGGAGCGCTGAGGCTGCTGTTCAATGTGAGAATGGTTGGGGAAGCAGGGATGGTTCCGTTGATCGCCAGGATCTCCTTCACAGCGCTGGTATTCAACTCGGAAAAGAAGACGTTGCCGATCCCGTCTACCGCAACGCCCGTGGGTGTGCCGACAGTGGCGTAGCTGCTGGCCAGCGTGTTGACGGTGGGTGAGGCTGGGATGCTTCCCTTGACTGCCAATATTTCCTTCACCGCATTGCCGGTATTGTCGGCGACGTAGACGTTGCCGCTTCCATCCACCGCGACGCCATCTGGCAAGACGAAGCTGCTGCTCAACGTATTTACTGTCACGTAGCCTCCGGCCGCCAGGATCTCCTTTACCGCATGAACAGTCGGCGACCCATCAGCGACGTAGACATTGCCGGCGGCGTCCACAGCAACGCCGTTGGGTAAGCTGAAGCCGCTGCCTAGAGTGTTGATGGTGGGAGAGGTGTTTGGAATGCTGCCATTGACCGCGAGGATTTCTTTTACCGCGGCGTTTCCAGAGTCAGCGACAAAGACGTTGCCGCTGTTGTCCACCGTAATGCCCTTCGGAGAATTGAAGCCGCTGCCCAGCGTCCTGACGCAACTGTCAGATGTGCAGCCGGATGGAATCTCTTTCACCAGGTTGCTGCCGGCATCTGCGACAAATACGTTGCCACTGCCGTCGACCGCTACGCCTTGGGGATGAGTCAAGCCCCCGCCCAGCGCAACCTGGGCGTAGCTGAAATGGGCGGTCTGAGCCCCGGCACTGACCGACAGCGCGAATGACAATAAGATTGCGAAAACCAGGCTTACAGACGGGAAACGAACGATGCGCATGAGATCTCCTTACAGTTCTTCAGAGCGTGCCACTGGCAAAAGCGGAAATTCGCTATTTACCTAGTCGGCGTAAAGCGTAGGCAGAGTGGGTCAGGTTTCCTGGCGAAGGCAGATTGCCCGCAAAAGCTTAATGGAGAAGAGAAGGCGTGAGGGGTGGTAAGCTGTCGGAGTTGGGGGAGACGGGCGCGCCGCGCGCACGGAGGCGGTTTTGCAGCCAGCACGGGGAGAGATCACCCTACTTTTAGCCAAGTGGAAGGACGGCGAGCCGTCGGCCTTCGAGGAGTTGATGCCGCTGGTCTATCCTCACCTGCGGCAGGTGGCTGCGTCGTATGTGCGCCGGGAGCGGAACCCCGATGTATTACAGGCCACGGTGCTGGTTCACGAGCTCTATCTCAGGCTGCTGAATCAGAAAAAGGCCGACTGGGAAGACCGCCGGCACTTCTACACTTTTGCCGCCAAGGTGATGCGCATGATCCTGATCGATCACGCGCGTGAGACGCAGGCGCAGTCGCGCGGCGGCGATCGGGAGCGCATTCCGCTCAGCGACGATCTGGCATGGATCGACATCGACAGCCCGGAGCTGCTGGACCTGAACCGTGCCCTGGACGAGCTGGCCGCGCTTGATGCAGTCAAGGTGCAACTGGTCGAGCTGCGCTACTTTCTGGGCTGCACGGCCGAAGAGACCGCGGCGCTGATGCAGATTTCGAAATCCACCGTGGATCGCGAACTGAAGTTCATCAAGAGCTGGCTGTACCGGCGCGTTCACGCGGGCGACGCCGAGAATACAGCCGGGTTGTGATGCACTTTGGCTCGGGTTTCCGCACTCTGAAAGTAAGGTGTGCAAGCCACAGACGGGATTGTTGCGCAGATGAACGAAACAACGGAAAGCTTCCTGCGGATTGAAGCGATCTTCCACGAGGCGCAAGCTGCTCAGGCGGAGGCGCGAAGGGATTTGATCGAGAGCCGCTGCGCCGGCGACCAGGAGATGGCGTCCGAGGTCTGGTCGCTGCTCGAGGCCTGCGCGGCCGAAGAACGCGTGACCGCATCGCGCCATGCGGAACCGGAGACGGGCCGGGAGAATCAGCCTGCGCTGAAGCGCGTCGGGCCGTATGAAATTGAAAGATTGCTAGGACGCGGCGGCATGGGCGCGGTCTATCTAGCGCATCGCGCCGATGGACAGTTTGAGCAGACGGTGGCCATCAAGCTGATCGATCTGCCGCTGGCCACTGAGATCTTCCGCGAGCGATTTCGCCAGGAGCGGCAGATCCTTGCCGAGCTGCAACATCCCTTCATCGCGCGGCTGCTCGATGGCGGAGTGGCCGCTGGCGGCGACCCGTACTTAGTGATGGAGTATGTGGACGGCGCGCCGATTCAGCGCTTCTGCGAAGAGAAGCCGCTCGCCGAGTCGCAGAGAATCGCGCTTTTTCTGCGTGTCTGCGAGGCCGTGCAGTTTGCTCATCAGAACTTCGTCGTTCATCGCGATCTGAAGCCGGATAACATCCTGGTCACTGAAGACGGCACACCGCGGCTGCTCGATTTTGGAACGGCCAAGCTGCTGTCGCCCTCGCTGGCCGGGCCGGGCGTGGAGCTAACGCGCGAAGGCTATCAGTCTTTCACACCACAATATGCCAGCCCGGAACAGGTGCTGGGTAACGCGATCACGACGGCGACGGACACGTATTCGCTGGGCGTTTTGCTATATGTTCTGCTGACTGGAACGCAGCCCTACGAACTGAAGGAGCTGACGACCGGAGAGATGCTGCGCGTGATCTGCGAGGAGGCTCCGCGCAAGCCGACTCATGCGGCGGGCTCGGAAAAGCGGCTCGATCCGGACTTGCAGGCGATCCTGCTGAAGGCTCTGCGCAAGGAGCCGAAGGAGCGCTATCTGACCGCTGAGCAGTTGGCCTCTGATCTTCGTGCTTATCTAGAGGGGCTGCCGGTGGCCGCCAGACATGGCACGCTTCGCTATCGGGCCACGAAGTTCATTCGCCGCAACCGGCTTGCGCTGGCGGGCGCGGCTCTGCTGATTGCAACACTCGCGGCAGGCGTTGCAGGCGTGATCTGGCAGGCCAGAGTGGCCAATGAAGAACGGCGCAAGGCCGAGGCGCGCTCGGCCGATCTGCGCCAGTTGAGCAACAGCCTGCTCTCTGAACTGGATGAAGCCATCCAGCAGCTGCCCGGCTCGACCGGCGTGCAAAAACTGCTGGTGACTCGCGTGCTCGAACACCTCGACCGCATGGCCAAAGACGCACACGGCGACAGAGTCACGCAACTGGATCTGGTCGATGCCTATTCACGGCTGGGGAACCTTCAGGGCAACCCATACGATCAGAATCTTGGAGACCCCGCCGGCGGGCTCGCCAGCCTTGACAAGGCAATTGCCTTGGCCGGGCCCATGGCTTCGGCAGGTTCCAGGGATCAAGAGGCTCTTCGAGCGTTGGCGACTGCGCAGCAGTCTCGCAGCGAAATCTTGTTCGGAAGTGCGAGGACCCAGGAGGCCATCTTCTCCATGCGCATGGCCGTCCAGGCGTACGAGCGGTTGATTGCCTTTCCCGATGCCACACCTAACCTGATCTGCCAGACAGCGAGCGCATACGGTACGCTGGGCGATGAATTAGGCCAGTCCGGCACGGCCAGCTTAGCCGACACAGCCGAAGCGCTGAATGCATTTCGCGCATCCATTGCGTTGGACAATCGCGCCCTCGCCATCGATCCTGATTTCGCTCGCGCGAGGCGCGGTCTGTCAATCAACCAGATGAAGATTGGCGGCGTGGAGATGGCGACGGATCCGGCTCAGGCGCTCAAAGACTTCCAGATGGCCTTGAAGCAGGCGGACTCCCTGCCTCAGGCTCAACAGAGCAGTCTCTCGAATTTGAGAATGCGCAACATGCTGCTTCGCAAAGAGGCCAACGCACTGGTTGAGTTGGGGGAGTTCTCGAAGGCAACCGAGATCTTTTCCGATGCCGTCAACGAACATCGGAAGCTTGCCTCGGCGGACCCGCAGGATCTGCGCGCCCTCGCAGATCTTCAGGTTGTTCTGAACGACGAGGCATTATGCTTTGAGGCGGCGGCCAATCCGCTCTTGGCTGTCTCACCCAACGACCGGCGCAAGAATCTCTCCGCCGCGGAGAAGCTGCTGAGTGAGGCTCTCACCTTAATAGGGAAAATGCTGAGCCAAGATCCAGCAAATGAGACCTGGAAATCGGTTCAAGCGGACGCGCAAGTGCGGCTCGGCTCCATCGAGTTCGAGCTGCACAACACTGGAGACTCCGCCGCTCTTGCCCAAAAAGGCCTCTCCACAATGAAGGAACTGGTCAGCAAGGATCAAGTCTCCCCGATGATTCTGGATCAGGCCGCGAACGCCTTTGCGACGGTGAAACCTGTTTCTCTCAGAGACCCGGAACTTGCCGTCTCGTGCGCCGAGCGCGAGGTCGCTTTGAACCATCGAAAGGCACCATTCAAGTTGCTGAGCCTGGCCCAGGCTTATCGCGCCACGGGCCAGTTGGAGAAGAGCCGCGCTACAGCCGCAGAGGGACTGGCGCTTTTACCTGCCTTGCCGCCCGGAGGCGTGAAGCCCAGCATTCGAAAACTGCTTGAGATTCAGGCGCAGTTCGTCAAATAAGCAATCGGATGACAGCCTCAGTGAGTGGCCTGGCGGAAGAGCCAGAAGAGCGAACCGGAGAGCAGCGCCGCGGCCGGGAGCGTCAGAACCCAGGCCATCGCGATGTTGCGAATGGTCGCGAGTTGCAGGCCGCTGCCATTCGCGGCCATGGTTCCGGCCACGCCCGAGCTGAGCACGTGGGTGGTTGAGACCGGAAGTCCAAAGTTGTCGGCGGCCGAGATGGTGCACATCGCGACCAACTCGGCGCATGCTCCCTGCGCGTAGGTCAGGTGCTCCTTGCCGATCTTCTCGCCGACTGTAACGACGATGCGCTTCCAGCCGACCATGGTGCCCATGCCGAGTGCGAGTGCGACCGCCACCTTGACCCAAGCGGGGATGAATTTGGTTGCCTTGTCCACGCTGGCTTTATAGGTAGCGAGTGTCTTGGCCTCGGCGGCGGTGAACTTCGGATTGCCGTTCTTCTGCATCAGGCGGATGGCCTCGCTGGCAACATACATATCGTTGCGGACGTTGGCCTGCTTGCTGGCTGGAACTGCCTTGTACTCCTTGTAAACGGTCACGTCGCCTTCGAGATCCTTCACCAGTTCCCTGAGCGCCAGCACCGTGTCTGGCCTCACCTGCTTGGTGCGGATGTAGTCGGTAACCTCGGCGCGCGCATCCTCGCCGAGGACGCCGCTCTTGTCGACGTGCTGATTGAGAACGCTTCCCGCCTGCTCAGATGCAGCAATGAAGGCCTGCGTCTCGCGCCCAGTGACAGCATGGTTAAGTGCATATGCAGTCGGTACCGTTCCGATGAGGATGAGCATGATCAGTCCCATGCCCTTTTGCCCGTCGTTCGAGCCGTGCGCAAAGCTGACGCCGGAGCAAGTAAAGACCAGCAGCGCGCGGATGGGCCACGGCGGAGGCGTGTTGCCCTTGGGCGCCGTGAAGAGCACGTCGGCATTCTCAATTACGATTCGAGCGCACAACGATAAGACGAAGAGCCCAATAATTCCAACCAGAAGCATGACGGAGATCAATCCAACGGGGTATTGCAAAGCCTCAACAGATAAGACTGCCGGCCAAATAGGAGCGCCCAGCGGCCCGAAGAGCCCGAGAACCAGCGGCGCAACGAAGTTCATTGCATACGTTCCGGCAACGCCGGTGACCACGATGGTGGGAATCGCCAACAGCGGCTTCTTGTGATTCGCATCGTAGTGAACGGCAAGCGCCCTGGCCCACTTCGTCAGGATGAATAGCTTGGAGAGCAACAGCAACAGAGCAGCCGCGCCGAAGCCGATCAGCGGCGAAATAAGCAGCACCTTGAAGACCTTGGTGGCCTGTTCCCAGTCAACGCCCGAGGTGCCAGTGTGAACGCTCATCAGTTGGTTGGCGATGCCGACGCCGATGATCGATCCGACCATGGTGTGCGAACTCGATGCAGGCAGTCCAAACCACCATGTGCTGAGATTCCAGATAATGGCGGCGATCAACAGCGCGAAGACCATGGCAAAGCCCGCGCCAGAGCTGACTTGAAGAATCAGCTCGACCGGCAGCAGGGTGATGATCGAGAAAGCCACCGCTCCGGACGAAAGCAGAACGCCGGTCAGGTTGCAGAGTCCGGACCAGACGACGGCGATATTCGGGTCGAGCGAGTGAGTATAGATGACCGTTGCGACGGCGTTGGCCGTGTCATGAAATCCGTTGACGAACTCGAAGCCCAGAGCGATCAGCAGCGCAACAATCAGCAGAAGATAAGGCCAGACGCTGCCGATGGCCACGCCGCTGAAGTCCTGTGCGATGTTGACGCCGATGAAGCCAAGGCCGATAACCAGCGCTGCGAAAACAATGCCGCCGCTTACCATGGCGTGGGACTTCTTCATCTTTTTATCGAGGATAGCCGCGGCGGCGGGCCGG
>Ga0302321_100000376_pt1 | contig 39258 bp, 31 predicted proteins | sample Fen_T0_1_FD_202505 | JGI IMG/M metagenome (GOLD analysis project Ga0302321, IMG submission 202505) | Peat permafrost microbial communities from Stordalen Mire near Abisko, Sweden - Fen_T0_1 | ecosystem: Environmental > Terrestrial > Soil > Wetlands > Permafrost | place: Sweden: Abisko... | reverse complement strand
GGTGTATTGGTCGCCTGGGCAATGAAAATAGCCGCCATTGCGAGATAAATAGATGTGCCGTCAAGGTTGAATGAATAACCTGTAGGAATAACAAGCCCCACCACCGATTTGGAACAACCTAATTTTTGCAACTTTATCATGATGCGCGGCAATACCGACTCTGACGATGAAGTACCTAACACGATAAGCAATTCATCTTTGATGTAGACAATAAAACGTAGGATGCTAAAACCAGCAAACCGCGCAATAACGCCCAACACACCAAAAATAAACAAAAAACAGGTCAAATAAAAACTGCCCATCAAGGTTGCAAGTGGCAGAAGTGAGGTAACACCGTACTTGCCAATCGTAAACGCCATCGCACCGAACGCGCCGATGGGCGCGAGCTTCATAATCGTCTCAACGATACCAAACAGCGCATGTGAAATTTTATTGATGAAAGCCACCACGTCTGCGCCCGTTTCCTTCATGGCAGCGAGGGAAAAGCCGAACAGCAATGAAAACAGCAATACCTGCAAAATATCACCCTTGGCAAAGGCATCAATCACGCTGGTCGGAATGATGTTGAGCAGAAAATCAACCACGCCGTGAGCCTTTGCCGCCTCCGTATACGTGGCAAGGCCTTTGGTATCCAGTGTGGTGGCATCCACATTCATACCCACGCCGGGCTTGACGATATGGACAACCAACAAGCCGATTATCAGCGCCAGCGTACTCACCACTTCAAAATAAATGAGAGCTTTAACGCCGACACGCCCGACCTTATCCAACTCCTGCATCCCGGCAATGCCCGTAACCACGGTGCAGAAAATGATTGGCGCAATAATCATCTTAATGAGTTTGATGAAACCATCGCCCAATGGTTTCATCGTAATAGCTGTTTCAGGGCAGAAATGACCCAGCAAAATGCCGAGGGTGATGGCAGTAAGGACTTGGACGTAGAGGTGTTGGTAGAGTTTTTTATTGGCCTGCATGGGTAGGGTGGCTTGCATGTTTTTGAATTCGATTGTTTAGGGAAATATGTCTGGAGCCGTTCGCCTCGAGCTCGTCGAAAGTCCAGTGGACTTCGACAGGCTCAGCCCGTACGGAGTCAATAATTCAAAGTGGCAAAGCAAAATCTCACGTAGAACGCAATACTCATTCATCGCAACGCTTTTTCCCATCGGCTAATCGCCGCTGATGCCATACTATTTCCAAACACATTAGTCGCACTGCGCCCCATATCCAGAATCTGATCAATTCCCAGCAACAACAGCAAGCCAGCTTCGGGGATTTTGAACATCGACAGAGTGGCGGATATAACAATCAGCGACGCCCGTGGCACTCCCGCAACGCCTTTGCTGGTGAACAGCAACACCAGCAGCATCAAAAGCTGGTCAGCTAGCGGCATATCAATTCCGTAAGCCTGGGCAATGAACAGTACGGCGAAGGTCATATACATCATGCTGCCGTCGAGGTTGAAGGAATAACCCAAAGGCAACACCAAGCCACATACTTTTTCATCGCAACCGAAGCGTTCCAGTTGCTGCAATAGCTTGGGGTAAGCGCTCTCGCTACTCGCGGTGCCGAAAGCCAAGAGCATGGGCTCTCGGATGTGACTAATCAAAGAAAAAATTCTGCGCCCCAGAAAGAGAAAGGCGAAACAGCCTAACAAGCTGCACAACAATAACAGCCCAAAATAAAATTCCCCGATAAATTTACCGTAAGTCAGCAGCACACCGATGCCATGCTGTGCGATAACTGCGGCAATCGCAGAAAACACCGCCACGGGCGCATAGTGCATGACATAACTGGTGACTTTCAACATGATGTGAGTTAATGAGTCCAGCAATTTAACCATCGGCTGCGCCAGTTCACCCAACGAGGCACAGGCCACGCCAAAGAACATGGAGAACACCACGATTTGCAAAATCTCGTTGTTAGCCATTGCTTCAACCACGCTTTTCGGAAAGATATGTGCGGCAAATGTGCTTAATGTCGGTTTAACGTCCGGCAGTCCGGTCGCAGCACCTACCGTGGGCAAATCGATATGCAACGAACTCCCCGGTTCAAACACATTCACCAGCAACATGCCCAACAACAGGCTGAATAGTGATGCCGAAAAAAACCACAACAACGCCTTGATGCCGATACGCCCAACCGTATTAATGTCGCCCATTTTTGCCATACCCACGACCAGCGTGGAAATCACCAGCGGCGCGATAATCATTTTGACCAGCCGAAGGAAAATATCGGTTAACACGGTAAAAACCGAAATGATCTGGCTTAATAGAGGACTAGCTTTTATCTCCTCTGAGCCACCCAGTGTTAAGTTGAGCAATTCTCCAACGAAGATGCCCAATACAAGAGCGATGACAACGTAGAGGGTTTGGCGATTGGGTTTGTGGACGTGGGTGTGAGTAGCTGTGGTCATTGATTATGTGCCTTAATTGACTGTATTCAAGCAACTTTAACAGAGTGGATGATGTTAAGACAATGTATCGCTAACGCGAGATTGATTTTAAACGGGTTCTCGCACCCGAAAGCGAGATACTTTCTTTTGCACGGGCATAACGTAGGGCAAATGGTTGCAAATAATAATCTTTTAAATATTGCTAATATTTATCATATATGATATTTTAAATTGAATATGACAATTTTCATAATTATCCAAATGTACGCCACTGACTGGAACGAAAAAGCCAAACGCCTATTAAAATCAGAGCTTGTCCGAAGAGGAGTAGGTTCTGATGATTTGGTTGCTTTACTCGAAAATATCGGTGTCGAAGAAACTAAAGCCAGTATTGATAGCAAAATAAGTCGTGGCACTTTTAGTGCCGCCTTTCTCATTCAATGCCTTAACGCAATGGGTGTCAGGTCATTTGTCCCCGAAGTTGATGCCCAGATGATAGTATCCGAACCCATTGTGTTGTATAAGACTAAAAATACCAAAGCCAGGGCGAAATCATGAGGACAGTCAGATTTATTGATTTATTTGCAGGTATTGGAGGCCTTCGACTTGGCTTTGAAGAGGCATTTAAAATTGCAGGTTTAAAGACAGAGTGCGTAATGACTTCTGAAATTAAGCCCCATGCGCTTAAAGTTTTGGAAGCCAATTTTTCACATGGCTATTTTGTCGGCGATATTTCCAAAGTGAAGAACGAAAATATCCCAGATTTTGATTTTCTGCTCGGTGGCTTTCCCTGCCAGCCATTCAGTGCAGGTGGAAAGCGCTTGGGGTTTGTCGATACAAGAGGAACTTTGTTTTTTGAAATTGAAAGGATATTGGCCGAAAAAAAGCCTTACGGATTTATTCTCGAAAATGTTGAAGGGCTTGTAAAACACGACCTTGAAAACAAGAAAGACAAGGAAGGCAGGACACTTAGGGTTATCTTGGATAAGTTACAATTGCTTGGTTATAAAGTCAGTTGGAAAATCCTGAATGCCGCCGATTTCGGCTTGCCTCAAGAAAGGAAACGCATCTTTATCGTTGGGACATTAAGTGAACAAGTTGGTCTATCCGATTTCCCGGTAAAGAAAAATCAAATTAAAAACATATTGGAAAAAGGCTTGTCGCCAATGAAAAGCAAGTTTGCTGATTTGCTTTTAACCCATTTTTCTATCGAACAATTACACGGTAAATCAATTAAAGACAAACGCGGCGGTGTAGACAATATCCATAGCTGGGATATTGAATTTAAAGGCAGCGTGACGAAAGAACAAACAATTTTATTGAATAAACTATTTAAAGAAAGAAGAAAAAAACAATGGTGTGCTGAAATTGGAATTGATTGGATGGATGGAATTCCATTGACTTTCGATCAAATAAAAACCTTTCACGATTCTCCAAATTTAAAAGAAATGCTAGATGATTTAGTGGAGAAAAAATACTTAAAATTTGAGCATCCCAAAAGTTTAGTCACCGAAAACACTTTGTTCGGAACTAAAACGTACCGTTTGGAAAACAAGGCACTTAAGCCTGGCTACAATATTGTTTCGGGTAAATTAAGTTATGAGATAAATAAAGTGATGGACCTGAATGGAATTGCCCCAACACTTGTTGCCACTGATATGGCGCGAATAGTCGTCCCCGATGGCAACGGCTTGAGAAGAATGACGCTACGGGAAGGTTTGCGGCTTTTCGGTTATCCTGAATGGTTTAAAATGCCCGTTACTGACGACGGAGGCTTTGATTTGCTTGGAAATACCGTTGCAGTAAGTGTGGTTGCTGCTGTCGCCGAGAGATTGGCGGAGACATATAATTCTTCTACGCTTAGTGAAGCCAAAAGCAATCAGGTTAAGTCCCTGCCTGTTGCAGTTTTGTAGCCTTTGATGACATTTCTCAACCAAGTGCTTGTTATTGCATCCCTTTCTGTTCTTGTCCATTGTCTTTGATTGCCGTCAAAGGCATTGAGAAATTCAAGTGCCGAATTAAATGGTTTATAAGTTGTCCTTTCAGCGTTATACCATTTTACAGGCCTTATATTGACGACCTCCCCTTGCTTCACTTGGCATTTTAAAGGCCAATCTTCACTTGAACCAGTAATTTCCCAAACCTTTTTAAGCCAAACATCTGCAATTTCAATACTATTACCGACCATTTTATAGCCAATGATTAAATAGTTGGAATCAAGTCGGTAAGGATGCGCCAAAACAGACCTTCGATAAGCCAAAAATTAGCAACATCAAAGTTTGCTGACTTTGAATAATCAAAGGTTTTTACTTCCAACAAGCCAGTCTTGGGGTTATCCGTATCAAGCAGAAAATCAGGAAAGTTTTGGCTGTGTGGTGGGTTTGCAAATTCTATTGAATTAGAAATCATCCAGGCTTTTATCCATTCTTGGATTAAATTTCCTACAGTGTCTTTAGTTTCAATTTCTACCGTTATATCTTTTAGCGTAAAAGATATTTTGCCCTTCTGGCCAACTAATTTATAGTCGTTTACCAATTGCTCATATAGTTGTTCAGCGGTTACTTTCATTTAGAAAATGCAATGAAGATTATTTGCAAAAAAATATCAACAGTAAGCAATCTAATTCAACTTCCCATGACACTGCTTAAACTTCTTCCCTGACCCGCAAGGACAAGGATCATTACGCCCTACCTTATTGCTTTCCCTTACGAAAGGCTGGGTAGGCGCGACTGGCATTTCTTCAAGCGCAGCTTCCGGGTCATATTCACCCAAGGCTGATGCCTCGGCATGTTCAAAGTGCATTTCCCTGGGCGCTTGCATTTGTTCGTCCATCGCCTGGATGTCTTCCTCTTGCCGTACTTGTACGCGGAACAGGATACGGGTGACTTCGTATTTGATGTGGTCGAGCAGGCTGGTAAACATGTCGAAGGCTTCGCGCTTGTATTCCTGCTTGGGATCTTTTTGTGCGTAGCCCCTAAGATGTATGCCCTTACGCAGATAATCCATCGCTGTCAGGTGTTCTTTCCAGCTATTGTCCAAGACTTGCAGCATGACTGACTTTTCAAAGTGTCGCATGACATCTGAGGTCATTTGCTGCTCTTTGTGATTATACAGCTCTCCTAAAGCCTCAATAATACGGGTACGCAGCGACCCTTCTTGCAGGTTTTTGTCTTGATCGAGCATTTTTCTGATTGGGACTTCAGTATTAAATTCCTGATAGAGATGTTCTTCGAGCCCCTTGATATTCCACTGCTCTTCCATGGTTTTGGGCGGGATATACTGGGTGATAAGGTTATTCACCACGTCTTTACGGATTTCGACGATGATGTCGGAAATATCCTTGGCTTCCATCAGCTCGTTACGTTGCGCGTAGACTACTTTACGCTGGTCATTGGCAACATCATCATAAGCTAAGATTTCTTTACGAATATCAAAGTTACGGTTTTCTACCTTGCGCTGGGCGTTTTCGATGGAGCGGGTTACCCAGGGATGTTCTATCGCTTCGCCACTACCCATACCCAGTTTTTGCATCAAGCCAGCGACACGGTCGGATGCAAAAATACGCATCAGGTCATCTTGCAACGCCAAGTAAAAGCGTGATGAGCCTGGATCACCCTGACGACCGGAACGACCGCGCAATTGGTTATCGATACGGCGGGATTCATGGCGTTCGGAGCCGATCACATGCAAGCCGCCAGAAGCAATGACTTGGTTATGGCGTTCCAGCCACGCAGCTTTAACCTGATCCTTATCACCGCTGGCATCAGCACCTAACGCCGCTAATTCAGCATCCAAGTTGCCACCCAACACAATATCGGTACCTCGACCAGCCATGTTAGTAGCGATGGTTACCGCACCGGGCATACCGGCTTGTTGCACAATATGCGCTTCGCGCTCATGCTGCTTGGCATTAAGCACTTCATGCTTGACACCTAGCTTGGTAAGCAAAACCGATACCCGTTCGGAATTCTCGATGGACGTTGTACCTACCAGAACCGGCTGTCCGCGCTGGACGCAATCTTTGATATCTTCTGCTACGGCGTTATATTTTTCGTCGGCGGTCAAATAAACCATATCGCCCAAATCCTTGCGGATCATTTTCCGGTGCGTGGGTATGACAACCACTTCAAGGCCATAAATCTTGTTCAGCTCGAATGCTTCGGTATCAGCCGTACCCGTCATCCCTGAGAGCTTTTCGTACAAGCGGAAATAGTTTTGGAAGGTAATCGAGGCCATCGTCTGATTTTCATTTTGAATAGAGGCGCGTTCTTTCGCTTCAATCGCCTGATGTAAACCTTCTGACCAGCGCCGACCCGGCATAATACGACCGGTAAATTCGTCAACGATAATGACTTGATCGTTTTGTACGATGTAATCGACATCGCGTTTGAATAGGGTATGGGCGCGCAAGGAAGCGCTTAAATAGTGCATCAAGCGGATATTAGTAGCATCATACAAACTGGTGCCTTCCGCCATTAACCCGTGTTCCACCATTAAGTGTTCTACATGCTCGTGACCTTTTTCGGTTAAATGAGCTTGGCGTTCTTTCTCATCAACCCAATAATCGCCGTTCCCTTGCTCTTTTTCTTGCCTGATCAGGAAGGGAATGATGGCATTCGCTTTAACGTAAACCTCAGTGCTTTCTTCCGTAGCCCCGGAAATAATCAGCGGTGTCCGTGCCTCGTCAATCAGGATGGAATCGACTTCATCGACTATGGCAAAATTTAATCCGCGCTGGACTTTTTGCTCCAGGTTGAAGGCCATATTGTCGCGTAAATAATCAAATCCGAACTCATTGTTGGTGCCGTAGGTGATGTCTGCCGCATACGAAACTTGCCTGTCAGAATGTTCCATCTGGCTGATAATAACGCCGGTGGTTAATCCTAAAAAGCTGTACAACCTGCCCATCCATTCGGAATCCCGTTTGGCGAGGTAATCGTTAACGGTGACGACGTGTACGCCGTTTCCAGGTAAGGCATTGAGATACGCCGCTAAGGTCGCCATCAAGGTTTTGCCTTCACCTGTTTTCATTTCGGCAATTTTGCCGTCATTAAGAATCATCCCGCCGATAAATTGCACATCGAAATGACGCATTCCGAAGACCCGTGATGAGGCTTCCCTGACTGCGGCAAAGGCTTCTGGAATCAAACTATTCAGCTTTTCGCCTTTATTTAACCGATCGCGAAACTCTTGGGTTTTGGCTTTTAATGTTTCATCAGATAATTTTTCATATTCTGAGCTTAGCGCATTAATCCTTTTGACAAGTTTCTTCTTTTTCTTAACAAGCCTGTCATTTCGGCTTCCAAAAACAAATCTAACCAGCTTGCTCAGCATGTGTATTTCCGATGTAAATTGAATCAAACCGTTGATTATATACTGTCTGACATATTAGGTACAAAAAACAGCCACTGTTCTTAAACCTAGAAAAATCAGTTGGGCCTTCCAAATCCCGTTCGCCCTGAGCCTGTCGAAGGGTGATCGGGATTTGGAAGGCTCACCCAATGGGTAGTGTGCTGTAGTCCGTTTATGCTTCGACTAGCTCAGCACGAACGGTCTACAGCACACCCCAACTGATTTTTTTAGGATAATGCAATGGCTGCCTTATAGCCTAAAAGATATACGAACAATTTTTTGAAGAACTTTGCCGATAATCAATCAGTTTATGCATAATGGGCTTAGGAACGATAATCTCAAGTCGTGCGTACAATTAACAAGCACGCATGTTTATTAAGGAAGCCCTGAATAAGTCCTTCGACAAGCTCAGGACGAACGGCAAAGCGTTGATTTCGTTCGTGGTGAGCTAGTCGAACCATGAGGAAAATCAACTTATTCAGGGCTTCATTCAACACTCAATCTAAAACGTTCTATGCAAAAATCTCCTGTGAATAAACGATTTCTAACGCTTATCATTTTAGTTTTACTGGGGCTTTGCTCAGCTTTCCTGTCATCTAATCGTGGCAGTTTTGGGCTTGACCCCTATCACAAAGTACAAAATCCGATTTAACAGACTTAGATGCATTTAAGAAAGCTTTCGATAACCAACAAAGCAATATTCAGGTAAAACAGGCGGGACGGATAGCAAAAATATTACGGGACGACGACCACGGGCTAAGACATCAGCGCTTTGTAGTCCAGCTAGATTCTGGGCGGAAACTACTCATTGCCCATAATATTGATCTAGCAGCTAAAGTTGAGGGCTTGAAAGAAGGAACAGTTATTTCTTTTTCTGGCGAGTACGAATGGAATAATAAGGGCGGCGTTGTGCATTGGACGCACCGCGACCCGAAAGGTTTACATCCTGGCGGATGGTTGCTCTATAACAATCGTAAATACGATTAACGGAGAATTTTTGGCAATAAAAAAGCCACAGCCCCTTCACTTCAGTGTGATTGGGCTATGGCTATTTGATCTTTAGCTAGGCGAGAGTGACTTCTTCTGCCTGTGGGCCTTTTTGGCCTTGTGTGATAGTAAAGTTCACTTTTTGGCCTTCATCCAGAGATTTAAAACCACCACCGCTGATGTTGCGGTAATGGACGAAAACGTCCGGGCCACTTTCTTGTTGAATAAAACCAAAACCTTTTTCTGCGTTAAACCATTTAACTGTACCAGTTGTCATGTATGTTCCTTTTGTATAGAGTAATTAAAGCCGTTAGGCTGATGGCGCTGGGAAATTTGAAAATCACTTAATGACAAACAGGACGAGTAATACAGAAAAACTTCGTAGAGATAAGCATAGCGGTAAATCAATTTCAAGCTAGTGGGATTGTATAGGGATGTGGATACTGTGTCAATGACTTGTTAGGTAAACAATATTCGTTGATTTGTAATTATTGAATAAGATCAGGAGGAACTTCTATACAACCCTAACGCTTGATGATAAACCCGATGTAGCCAGATATTAAGACAGGACGGGAGGTATACTGCCAACATAGTCGATATGCTCTTGGCAAATTCGGCTATGATGCCCAATACAAGCAATAACTCACTTCGAACAACATGGCACAAAACACAAAGCCACTTAAAGCAGTTTTATCTTACCCAAACAAAACAATTGCTTTGCTTTGCCTGCAAATCAATCGGCAATTAGCTATCTTGGAACGCATTAAAGCCGTTTTACCCAAAGAGTTGGCTAGTCATGCTTTGCATTGCCTTTTTAATGACAAAAAGTTTAATAACAGAAAGTTGCTTATTTACACGGATTCAGCCATCTGGGCTTCCCAATTACGCTTTTATGGTACATCCATACTTACGGCTATTGAATCTGTTACTTCAGACCCTGTATCCGTATTACAGGTCAAGGTCATTAACGTGCCGGAAACTGCAAATACTGGCAAAAAACGCATTGCAGTTATTCCTTCTCAAACCGTAGCCGATGAGATTCGAAACCATAGCCTCATGGTCACAGACCCGCAACTTAAACAAGCGCTGAGCAAGCTCAGCTCAACCCTGGCACGTTTGCACAGCAGGGAAAACTAATCCTTAAGCAGCTGACCGAGGTGATTCAGCAGACGGCATAAAAGAAATCGGCGCTTCATCCTCATCGTCAAAAGTGATCTTTTCCCAAGCATCGGTATCGGCCAATAAAGTTCGAAGCAGCTTATTATTTAGTCCATGGCCCGATTTATATCCCGTAAACTGGCCTATCAGGCTATGTCCCAAAAGATAAAGATCGCCAATAGCATCAAGAATCTTGTGCTTAACGAATTCGTCAGCGTAACGTAAGCCGTCTTCATTGAGGATTTTACTATCATCTACCACGATGGCATTGTCGAGACTACCGCCCAGGGCGAGATTATTTTGCCTGAGCATCTCGATATCCTTCATAAAGCCGAAAGTCCTGGCCCTGCTGACTTCTTTTACAAACGTAGTCGATGAAAAATCCATCGTCGCCGTCTTGACTTTATCTTCAAAAGCCGGGTGCTCGAAATCTATAGTGAAGGTTACCTTGAAGCCATCGAACGGCTCAAAAGCTGCCCATTTATCACCGTCTTCGACCCGTACACTGTGTTTGATGCGAATATATTGTTTAGGACAATCCTGCTCTTCAACGCCCGCCGACTGTAGCAAAAACACAAAAGGCCCAGCACTCCCATCCATAATGGGAACCTCGGCGGCGCTGACATCAATAATTGCGTTATCGATGCCCAGCCCCGCAAAAGCAGAAAGCAGGTGCTCTATCGTCGAAATTTTTATATTCCCAGAAACCAAGGTGGTCGAGAGTACAGTTTCGCCAACATTTCCAGGCGTTGCCTGAATAGTGACCGGAAATTCCAAATCCACACGACGAAATCGGATTCCGGTGTTGGGTTCTGCCGGACGTAAGGTCAAATACACCTTTTCGCCAGTATGTAGGCCTACACCAGTAGCTCTAATCGTATTTTTTAAGGTTCGCTGTTTAATCATATCGTAAGCCAAGTAAGTGGGGCAGAAAGCAATACTATCACATTCAGCCCCAGAGTGAGGTAAAGCAAACCATAAACTGCTAGTCTGCTTGCCGTCTTAAAAAGGCCGGAATGTCCAAATAATCCAAATCCATCTCTTTCTTGGGTTGTGCACCAAACCGGGTTTCCCTGGTTTCAGGCCTGTTTTGGCGCATGACGGTAGGCTTATCCAGCACACCATAATTAATTTCACCGGCTGCTGCTTTTTGCATCAGTCTATCTGTTGTCCTGATGATTTGCGCCCGTGGCAAGCCCATTCCAGTAGCAACAACCGTTACTTTTATTTCATCGCCCAGTGATGAATCAACGGCTGTCCCGATTTTAATGATAGCATCTTCTGATGCAAATTCGTGGACAATACTACCCACTTCGTTAAACTCGGCAATGCCCATATCAGCGGCAGAAATATTCACCAAAATACCACGCGCACCTTGCAAATTGATGTCTTCCAATAAGGGGCAAGCGATGGCTTTTTCTGCGGCTTCCCGCGCGCGGTTTTCACCTTTGGCTGTACCTGTACCCATAATGGCAGCGCCCATACCAGACATGACCGTCCGTACATCGGCAAAATCTACGTTAATCAAGCCGGGGTGGACAATCAGGTCAGTAATACCTTGAACAGCATCCAGTAATACATCATTCGCCGCTTTAAACGCATTCATCAAAGAGGCGTTTTTTCCTAATACTGGCAATAATTTCTCATTAGGTATGGTAATCACTGAATCAACATACTTTTCAAGCTCGGCAATGCCTTGTTCAGCTACAGCCATTTTCTTTTTACCCTCAAATGAGAAAGGCTTGGTCACGACAGCAACTGTCAATATGCCCATTTCCCTGGCAATTTCAGCAATCACTGAAATGGCTCCAGTGCCTGTGCCACCGCCCATACCAGCAGTTAAAAACACCATATCCGCGCCGGTAATGACTTCCTTGATGCGCTCTTTGTTTTCTACTGCGGCTTGTTTGCCAATCTCTGGGTTTGTTCCTGCACCTAAACCTTTGGTCAGCTCAACACCCAACTGAATAATCGTACTGGTATTCAATTTTCTGAGTGCCTGTGCATCGGTGTTCGCACAGATAAATTCAACGCCTTCAATATGGCAATCAACCATGTGATTGACTGCATTACCGCCACCGCCGCCAACGCCGATAACCTTGATTACCGCATTTTCACTACACATATCCATTAATTCGTATTTCATAATTACTACCTCTAGTAAGACTTGTTATTGATTAAAAATTGCCCTGAAACCAACTTTTCACTTTTGCAAAAAACCCTAAATCCTCTGGATCAACACTCCTATTACCACCTTGATGTTCCTTTCCATACATTAACAATCCGACTCCAGTAGAGTGGATTGGATTTTTTACCACTTCTGTCAATCCGTTAACATTTTGTGGCACACCCATACGCACCGGCATATGGAAAATTTCTTCCGCTAATTCTATTAACCCCATCACCTTTGAACTACCACCAGTCAGCACAATGCCGGCAGCAATCAATTCTTCATACCCGCTACGCCTTAGTTCCGACTGCACCAGCAACATGAGTTCTTCGTATCGTGGCTCTATAATCTCGGCCAGATTTTGCGTGGAAATTTTGCGTGGTGGCCGATCGCCTATGCTGGCCACTTCAATGACCCCATCAACACTGGCTAATTGGGTGAGCGCACATGCGTATTTGCGCTTGATTTCCTCAGCATTAACGGTAGGCGTCCGTAAAGCCACGGCAATATCGTTAGTCACCTGGTCGCCAGCTATAGGAATCACCGCAGTATGCTTAATAGCACCCTCGACAAAAATTGCGATATCCGTGGTGCCGCCGCCGATGTCGATTAAACAGACACCCAGCTCTTTTTCATCTTCCGTTAGCACCGAATTACAGGAAGCCAGTTGTTCCAGCACAATGTCTTCAACTTCTAAGCCGCAGCGCCGGATACATTTGATAATATTTTGTGATGCACTGACGCTGCCGGTCACCATGTGGACCCTAGCCTCCAGACGAATGCCCGACATGCCGATAGGCTCCTTGATGCCGTCCTGAAGGTCAATAATGAATTCCTGCGGCAGGATGTGCAGAATCTTCTGGTCTGCCGGAACTGCCACAGCACGGGCGGAATCAATCACCCGGTCAATATCGTACTGGGTGACCTCCTTATCCTTGATAGCCACTACGCCATGAGAATTGAGGCTGCGGATATGGCTACCAGCTATGCCCGCAAAGACCGATTTAATTTGGCATCCTGCCATTAATTCGGCTTCCTCAATAGCGCGTTGAATAGATTGCACAGTCGATTCCAGGTTGACCACCACGCCTTTTTTCAGGCCACGGGAAACCGTAGAGCCTATTCCTATGACTTCTAGGACACCATCACTGGATAGCTCACCCACGATAGCGGCAACTTTGGAAGTGCCTATGTCTAGCCCAACTATTAAATTACGTTCTGTTTTCTTCGCCATATTATTCGCTCTGTGTCATCTGCATATTGACAATCTATTATTCCTGGACTTGCGGTTTTCCCCAGTTTATCGGTTCACTATCGGGCTTCCATGACACCGCATAACCATTGGGGTAACGCAAATCAACTACCTGCATAGCAGCGACTTTCTCCTGCCCTAAAACGGGGAAAGTATCCAAAAACCGCTGTAATTTTTCTAATTGCCCCGTCCGCCCCAATAATATTTCCAAACCTGTCTTTAATTTTATTTTCCAAGCTTCTCGGTCATTGACGCTAAATTCCGCCAATTCCAAAGCTTGATCTTCCAGGGCTGTGTTTACGCCCTTCATAATCTCTAATGTCTTAGCTTCCTGCTGTTTTGGGCCTTCTACCAATAACAAGGATTGAAATTGATCCACATTACTGGGTGTAAACAATTCGCCATATTCAGTCAGCAATCCTTTTTGTCCCCACCGCACAAAGGCTTTACGTTCGTGTACCTTTATATCAATCGTATCCGGCCAAACCCGTTCAACACTTGCATTTTTTACCCAAGCCAACTTTGCAACCGTCTCATGTATAAGTTGCATATCCGCATCGAAAATACTGGCTGTCACCAAAGGCATCAGCGCTGCCTTTATTTCATCTTTACTAAGGTACTGAAAAACACCTTCCGTTCGCACATAACGGATAGGCAAGGATTCAGCTACCTTGTCGCTAACAACTTGCTGCCGCAATCCCCAAACCGCCAATGCCAACAGCGCAAAGACCAGTAGTGTTTTTACTATTTGCATGTCTCACGCCCGACAACTGGTTTCCAGGATTCGCCAAACCAATTCATCAAATTCAATACCCGCTTGTTTAGCCGCCATCGGTACCAGACTGTGGTCAGTCATACCGGGTACGGTGTTAATTTCAATCAGTTGAGGTTGTCCAGACTTATCAATGAATACATCCACCCTTGCCCAACCTTTCACGCCGATTACTTCACCAGCTTTTACTGCCAACTGCTGTAGTGCTTGTTCTTGATCTTCACTTAATCCGCATGGACAGTGGTATTGGGTTGTGGTGGCATTGTATTTGGCTTCGTAGTCATAAAAGGCATTCGGTGTTTCCAGGCGAATAATCGGCAACGCTATACCATCGAGTAATCCAACCGTATATTCCTTGCCCACTACCCAGGATTCTGCATAAACGTCACAACTGTATTTAGCAGCCTCTCCGAGTGCCTTCGCCAGTTCAACCCTGTTATTGGCTTTGCTCATGCCGATACTGGAACCTTCCTCTGCTGGCTTGACAATGACCGGAAAACCCAGCTTTTCTATACAAGCATCCAAATCATCGGCACTTTTTAACAGATACCATTTGGGTGTAGCCAAGCCATCACCCAACCAACATAATTTAGTGCGTAATTTGTCCATACTTAACGCCGAAGCCATAACGCCGCTGCCGGTATAAGGAATCCCCATCACTTCTAGCACAGCTTGCAAAACACCATCTTCGCCGCCTCTTCCATGAATGATGTTGAACACCCGGTCAATCCGTTGACCTGTGAGTGCGTCAATGGGGCTGCCAGTGACATCAATAGCAACGGCATCAACTCCCTTGTTTTTTAATGCTTCAAAGACTGCCGCACCACTTTTTAGCGAGACCTTCCTTTCCGCAGCAGATCCACCCATCAATACGGCAACACGTCCAAATTCTTCCGGTTTTGTTATCACACTTTTTCCTCGCCTATCATACAAACCTCCGTTTGCAACTCAACACCATGAATATATTGGACTTTCCTTCTCACATATTTAATAAGGTTTTCTATGTCTGTCGCAGTTGCAGTACCTGTGTTAACAATAAAATTTGCATGTTTTTCTGACACGCACGCACCACCGATGCTATAACCTTTCAATTTCGTTGCTTCGATTAATCGAGCCGCAAAATCACCTTCCGGATTTTTGAAGACTGACCCGCAACTCGGTTGATTGGTCGGCTGCGTTTTTGCCCTTGTCTCCAATAGGCTTTTAATTTTCTGGATGCTGGTTGCGGAATCACCCGGCGCTAGCGACAAATTTACCGACAGAAACCATTCATTATTTGCGTTCTTTACAGAACGGTAATTGATCTCGAAATGCTTCGGGTCTCGCTGTGTAACATCACCTCTAGCATTCAGCATTTCCACATTTTTTACGATGCGCCACGTTTCGCCACCAAATGCCCCTGCATTCATCTTCAATGCGCCGCCCATCGTGCCGGGAATTCCCGCCAAAAACTCAGCACCAACCAAGCCCTGGTCTACGCAAAATCGGGCAACATGGGCACAGGGAACACCCGCTTCCACATACACCGATCCGTCACCGTTAATCTGCATGTCTTTTAAACGTCCTTTGGTATTAATGACAGTGCCACGTATGCCACCGTCCCTTACCAAAAGATTACTGCCCAGCCCCATCCAAAATATCGGCTCGTCTTCTGGCAAACTTTTGATAAACGCACACAAGTCTTGTTTATCAAACGGCAAATAAAGCCGATCAGCCGCACCGCCTACACGCCAACTGGTGTATTTAGCCAGCGGTTCATTGCGTAACAAACGGCCTTTTAGTTTGGTAATGCTCTGACCTTTCAACGATAACAACTCTTTCGCTAATAATTCAGGTAACTCCGCGGCTATCTGGCCTACATTCCCAGCACCTACCGTTAAAATGACATCATCCTTTTTGACTATGCCCGCCAACACGGCTGCCAGTTCTTCCCAGTCTTCAAGAAAGACCGGGTCAACCTTGCCTCGTGTGCGTATTGCCCGGCACAAAGCCCTGCTATCTGCACCCGGAATGACGGTTTCTCCTGCTGAATAAACATCCATCAAAATAAGGACATCCACAGTGGAAAGCACATGTACAAAATCCTCAAATAAATCGCGGGTACGGGTATAGCGATGGGGTTGAAATATGACAATCGCACGCCTGTCCGGCCACGCTTGACGCAAGGCCTCAAGTGTTGCCGCAAGCTCACGGGGATGATGTCCATAATCATCAACGAAGGTCAGTTTACCGTTATTAAAAGCCAGATCGCCATTGACCTGAAACCTTCTGCCCACACCCTTGAATGCAGCTAAACTTTTTATGATTGCATCATCACCGACCTCCAGCTTTGTTGCCACAGTAATAGCGGCAAGCGCATTGAGCATGTTATGCCAGCCGGGCATATTCAAAGTGATTTGCAGATTTTTTGGCTTGCCCTTTCGAACCACATCAAATGAGGTGTGCATTCCATCTTGCCTTACATTTTCAGCGCGAACATCCGCATCTTGATGGACACCGTAAGTTGTTACCGGTTTGGATATTTCCGGCAATACTTCCCTAACACCCTCATCATCAATACACATGACGGCCAGTCCATAAAATGGCAAATGATGGAGAAACTCTATAAATGTATCTTTTAATCGTTGATAATTATTCTGGTACGTCGCCATGTGGTCTTGGTCAATGTTGGTGACTATCGCCATCATCGGTTGCAAATACAGGAAAGAAGCATCGCTCTCGTCAGCTTCGGCGACCAGATAATTCCCCAAACCCAGCTTGGCATTAACCCCCGCACTATTCAAGCGACCGCCGATCACGTAGGTAGGATCCAGTCCACCTTCGGCTAACATGGAAACTGTTAAGCTGGTAGTAGTCGTCTTACCATGCGTTCCAGCAACAGCAATACCAAACCTGAAACGCATCAATTCCGCCAGCATTTCAGCACGAGGGATGACAGGTATCCTGTTCAAATAAGCTTCATCGACTTCATCATTTGTGCGGTCTATAGCACTAGAAACTACCACCACATCGGCCTGTTTAATGTTTTCCCGTTTATGGCCTATCGCCACCTTCACACCCAGTTCAACGAGTCGTTGGGTAACCGCACTTTCTTTGATATCCGATCCCGATACGGTGTAACCCAAGTTAAATAAAACCTCGGCTATGCCACACATACCTGTACCGCCGATACCGACAAAATGTATCCATTTGATATTTCCAAATACACGATTTGGTTCAAGTAAGGTAGAAGCAATCATTTGTTGGCCTCACTGATACAAAACTCTGCCACGACCTGTGTAGCATCCATCCGCGCACATTTTTTTGCTGCATTAGCCATGCTTTCAAGTTGCTGTTGAGCCTTTGTTATTAGCTCAATCAAGGTAGCCGCATTCAACTCTTTTTGGGGTAATATCAATCCAGCACCTGCGTCGGATAAATAACGTGCATTAGCCATTTGGTGATCGTCAATCGCATTGGGCAACGGAATTAAAATGGCTGGTAAACCCATTGCTGCCACTTCGCTCACCGTCATCGCACCCGCACGGCAGATAATGATGTCCGCCCATTGATAGGCCGATACCATATCTTGTATGAACGCAGTCGCTTCAGCCTTCACGCCTAGTTCTTGATAACGTTTGGTTACTTGCTCTTGCATGGCGACACCCGTTTGATGTTTTATCTCTAGCTCTTTCAATTTTGCCAATGCATCAGGAACAACTTCATTTAAAACTTGGGCGCCCTGACTACCGCCGATGATTAATAACCGTAAATTCCGCCCATGAATCGTACCTTTTTTGTTCGGTAAATTTTGAAATTGTTTCCTTAGCGGATTGCCCGTACATTTAGCATTGACTTCTTTTTTAAAACTATTCGGAAATGCTTCTAGCACTTGATTAGCGATCTTTGCCAACAACTTGTTGGTTGTGCCAGGGATACGGTTCTGCTCGTGGATAACCAGAGGAATTCTTAACAACTTCGCCATCAATCCGCCGGGCCCTGCAACAAATCCGCCCATGCCCAACACCACATCCGGTTTGCGCCGACGTAGTATTGCGAACGCTTGTCCGCAAGCTGCTATCAATTTGAAACCTGATGCTAACTTCGATAGCACACCTTTCCCTCGTACCCCCGCAACAGATAGCCAATCTATTTCAATGCCATGCTCAGGAACGACTTTACTTTCCAGACCTTTATGCGTACCCAACCAACTGACTTGCCAACCGTTTTCGATAAGCCACTGGGCAACAGCCAGCGCAGGGAACACATGGCCACCTGTCCCACCTGCCATAATGATTATGCGCTTGCCCATTTTGACCTTGCTTGTGGTGTTTGTACGTTAAGTGCCGCTGTTTCGCTATGTACTCTGAATAACAACGCAAAGGCGCAGCACATAACCATCATGCTGCTACCGCCATAGCTCATTAGCGGCAAAGTCAAGCCTTTGGTAGGCAAAATGCCCATATTGACACCCATATTTACGAACGATTGAAAGCCCAGCCAGATACCCAATCCATAAGCTATATAAGCGGAGAACTGTTGTCCTGCCTGTTCTGCTGCAACAGCTACGGTAAAAGCACGCCAGATTAGTAAGGCGTACAAGGCAATCACGGTAATCACACCGAGCAAGCCCAATTCTTCACCGATGACCGAAAACAAAAAATCAGTGTGCGCTTCTGGCAAATAAAATAATTTCTGGATGCCGCTGCCTAGACCTACCCCAAGCACTTCACCACGACCAAAAGAAATAAGCGCTTGCGAAAGCTGATAACCTGACTTTAGGTAATCATCGAAAGGATTAAGAAAACTAAGCACCCTAGCCATTCGATAAGGTGCAACAATAACCAGGGATGTTGCCAGCGCGACCACTAACGCCAGCAAAATGATGAACTGCTTTAATCTTGCCCCACCCAAAAACATCACACCCATAGCGATCATAAGAATCACGACGGCTGAACCAAAATCTGGCTCCAGCAATAACAGTACGCAAGCGACAGAAAACAACAATAACGGTTTGATAATGCCGTACGCCGAGCCTTGTAAATTATCCCGATGTCGGGTGACATAACCCGCCATATAGATCACCGAAAAAAACTTCACCACTTCGGATACTTGTATCCGTATTCCACCTAGTGATAACCAGCGAATACTGCCATTGACCTTTACGCCCAAGCCTGGAATCAATACGATAACCAGCAAAAACAAACCGCCGATGAACAAGCCCGAACCAATTTTTTCCCAGCTTTCCATTGGAACTCTGGCAATACCTAGAGCCAAAGTAAGCCCCAAGAAAATATGGGCCAACTGCCTGACAGGGTAATAGAGGCTGTCTTGTTTCTGCTCCACACCTAAGTGCAAAGAAGACGATGCCACCATGACATAGCCTATAAACAGCAAGCTAACAGTCACGGCAACCAATACTGGGTCGAAGTGAAACCGTTGCGCTTTTAATGTAACAGTTCGCCCGTTCATAAACCCGCCATTGCTGCTGGAAATTCCACAGGAGCGTCGTGGTCAAGTAGCCCTAATACGGCCTCGGTAAATTTATCACCACGATCCTGATAATTTTTATATTGATCGAGACTGGCACAGGCTGGCGATAGCAACACGCTCTCTCCGGCGGTTGCTATGTTTGCAGCAATGTTGACTGCTTGCTGCATGGTTGCTGCTTTGTATACAGGTACACAAGCATTGAGAGCTTGCTCTATTAATCCGGCATCTTTACCCATTAGCACGACGCTTTTGGCTTTTGCCCTGACGACCGGCACGAGTTCATTCATATCAGCGCCTTTCGCATCTCCGCCAGCAATTAGGATGACTTTCTGTTCATAACCTTGTAATGCCGCGACACACGCGCCGATATTGGTTGCTTTGGAATCATTCACCCACACAACACCGCGAATTTCGGCTACCCGCTGCATCCTGTGTGCCAGCCCTTTAAATGATTTAAGGGCTTTGCACATGGCTTGTCCATCTAATCCGACAGCCATACCTAATGCCAATGCAGCCAGTGCATTAGCAGCATTGTGCCTACCTTCAAGCGGCAGTTCAGACAAGGGCAGCAAAGGCTTTTCACCGTACATTAAATACTCGTTATCTTGATCTTTGCCGATCCAGAAATCGGCTTTTTTATTGATAGAAAAAGTAAAAGTCCGTCTGCCCCCTTCTTGCATAGCCGCTACGATTGGATCATCGGCATTGATTACCATGACTCCATCACCTGCGAAAATTCGTTGCTTTTGTGCAGCGTAGTCTGAAATATCTGCGTGCCTGTCTAAGTGATCGGCGGTAATATTCAATACTGTCGCGGCGGTTGCATTTAACACCTTAGTTCTTTCTAATTGAAAACTGGAAAGCTCCAACACGTATAATTCTGCTGCTTGTTCCACTAACTCCAATGCGGGAACGCCCAGATTCCCGCCCACACCTGCTTTTATTCCTGCTGCATTGGCCATTTCACCCAGCATCGTTGTTACGGTGCTCTTGCCATTGGAGCCAGTAATGACAACAATCGGCGCAGCTACGGAACAAGCAAACAAGTCGATATCGCCGATAACTTGTGTACCATTACGGACGGCTTCCGCTATGGCTGTTTCATCCAATGCGATACCGGGGCTGACTACCAAGTGGGTCGCGTTACTGAATAATGCTGCGTCAAATTCACCTGAAAAAACCGTTATATTTCCTAATTCTTCCCGTAGTTGTGTTACGGACGGGGGTTGTTCCCGGCTATCGGCAATAACAAAATCAAACCCTAATCCCGCGAAATAACGCGCCACTGAAATACCGGTAACACCAAGTCCGACAACCACTATTTTAGATGTCGCAGCATCCAAACCTAGATTGGCTCTTAATTGTTCTGCAATAGTGTTTTGATCCAGTTTCATCTCAGTTTTAACGTCGCCAAACCGACCAATACCAGAATGAAAGTAATGATCCAGAAGCGGACGATTACACGCGGCTCAGGCCAACCCTTCAGTTCAAAATGATGATGGATAGGTGCCATACGGAATACCCGCTTGCCAGTCATTTTGTAGGAAGCCACCTGAATTATCACGGACACCGTTTCCATGACAAAGACGCCGCCCATAATGACCAATACAATTTCCTGCCTGACCAACACGGCTAAAACGCCTAAAGCGCCACCCAAAGCCAATGCGCCGACATCACCCATGAACACCATCGCAGGATAGGTGTTGAACCACAAAAATCCGAGTCCAGCACCTACTAATGCCGCACAAAATACAATCAATTCACCTGCGTTGGGCAGATAAGGGATAGCCAGGTATTCCGAAAATCCGACATGTCCAGAGAGATAAGCAAAAATGCCTAAACCCGCTGCCACCATGACGGTTGGCATGATAGCCAAGCCATCCAAGCCATCGGTCAAATTGACAGCATTGCTGGTGCCGACGATGACGAAATAACTGAGAACAACGTACATCCAGCCCATATCGACCATAACGTCTTTAAAGAAAGGTACGATAAATTGCGTTTCTGCTGGTACTACAGCAGTTTGATAAAGGAACACAGCAGCCATAAAGCCGATAATGGATTGCCAAAAATACTTGGCTTTTGCCGACAAGCCATCACTGTTCCGCTTGACCACCTTACGGTAGTCATCAATAAAACCGATGATGCCGTAGCCCAAAGTGACCAGCAAAATGACCCAGATATAACGGTTACCAAGATCAGCCCACATCAAGGTGCTAAAGGCAATTGCAACCAATATCAGCGTACCGCCCATGGTTGGAGTACCCGCTTTTTCATAATGCGATTGAGGGCCTAATTCACGAATACTTTGGCCGATTTTTTTCCGGCTTAACTTCCTAATCATGACCGGCCCGATAATGAACGAAATGATTAGCGATGTTAGCGCACCTAAAATGGCCCGAAAGGTCAGGTAGTGAAATACCCTGAACCCGCCTTCGAACGTCATTAAGTAATCCGCAAAATAAAGTAACATGCCTTATGTCCTGAAATTTTCCACCAGAGCGGCAGCGACATTTTCCATGCGCTGCGTTCTTGAGCCTTTGATCAAAATGGTTTCATCACCTTTTAGCTCGGCTTTTAATGTGCCGATCAGTTCATCCTGGCTGTCAAAAAAAGTGGCTCCTTTGCCAAAAACCCTTACGGTATTTTTGGCATCGGAGCCAAGAGCCAACAGGCGCACAACACCTTTCGATTTTATTAATTCACCAATATCTTCGTGCATTTTTGCGCTTTCCGGCCCCAATTCGCCAAATGCGCCTAGTACTAGCCAAGGTTTTCCTTTGCACACAGCCAACACATCAAGACCTACTTTTAAGGAAGCTGCATTGGCGTTATAAGTATCATCAATCACAATATTGCCTAGACGGCTCACCAAAGGCTGCATTCTGCCCGTTACGGGTTTCACACTTTCAAGCCCTGCTTTAATCTGCTCCAGATTAAAGCCAAATGCCAAACCCGCTGCTGTAGCCGCCAGCGCGTTCAGTACGTTATGTTGTCCAGCCAACTTCAGATTAACTTTCAACACAACTTTAGATGTAACCAAATCGAAAGCTGTAACAAAGGCATTGTCGGTAATTTCTGTCCGTATATTCCGCGCACTAACATCAGCGCCCTCACTCAAACCAAACGATAAAACCTTTCTGTTGGCTGCTATCGACTTCCAATAATCGAAATAGCTATCGTCCTTATTAAGTACCGCCAAGCCATCCGCTTTGAGGGTTTCAATGATTTCCCCTTTTGCCTTGGCAACGCCATCCAAACTGCCAAATCCCTCAATATGCGCTGCTCCGGCATTATTAAGAATCACTACATCAGACTTGGCATAGGTGCTTGTATAAGCGATTTCCCCAGGATGGTTAGCACCCATTTCGATCACTGCATAACGATGTTTTTCGCTCAGTCGCAGCAATGTTAAAGGCACACCAATATCATTATTTAGATTGCCCTTGGTATACAGCACAGAGCCAACCACGCCCAGAATGGCTGCGACCATTTCCTTGACTGTCGTCTTACCGTTGCTGCCTGTAATGCCCACTACTTTTACTGCGGCCTTGTCGCGCCAGGCACCTGCCAACTGCGCCAATGCCAAACGCGTGTCGGCGACCAAAATATGCGGTAATGATGTGGTAAAGCCTTTATGCAGGATGGCCGCTGTTGCACCAGCCGATTCAGCTTTGTCAACAAACTCATTGCCATCGAATTGATGCCCTTTGATAGCAACATAAAGCTCGCCGGGCTGGATTGCACGGGTATCAATACTGACCGAAGAAATTTCTACATCGCTCCCGACATGCTCACCATTTATCGTGTTGCCAATCTCGCTAAGCATCATCTTCATTGCATTGCCAACCTTTTATGTAATGCCTCTTCTGCAATTCGCTTGTCATTAAACGGGTATTGGATACCGTTGATTTCCTGGTAAGTTTCATGCCCTTTACCGGCAATCACTATGCAATCGTTTTCCGCTGCATGGGTAATTGCATGTTGAATCGCCTGTTTTCTGTCCTGGATCAACATAACCTTATCCGAACTACAACCTGCCAGGACATCATTGGCTATCTCTACATTATTCTCAAATCGCGGATTATCATCGGTGACAATGACACGATCCGCCCATTGCTCTGCGATGCTCCCCATTTGCGGACGTTTACCGGTATCTCGATTACCACCACAGCCAAACACCACCCACAACGCCTGATGGCTATGCTTACGCAAACTTGCCAACACCCGGTACAAGGCATCCGGCGTATGGGCATAATCTACGAAAACACTCAACTCGTTTGCTTTGGTTTCGCAACGCTCCATACGGCCTGTTATCGGTTTGATGGACTCCACCTTATTTGCTGCCTCAGTTAATGATTGACCCATTGCTAGCATCACTGCCAAAACACATAACAGGTTTTCGGCATTAAAATCGCCATAGAGCGGTGCCTTTATATGTTGGATCTTCCCATTCCAACGCACATCAAATTCGATTCCCTCAAGCGTGTGCTGAATTCCCTCAGCGATAACGGACTCTCCTGAATTAACGCCTTTTCCCTTTGCACTCACTCCCCATACCACTAACGATTCAGGCACAGCAGCGATAATCTCATCACAACTCGCATCATCCAGATTCACCACCACAAACCTAAGCCCTGGCGCCTGCAACAATTTCAACTTTGCCGCCAGATAAGCCTCCATTGAGCCGTGATAATCAAGATGATCTCGGCTGATATTGGTGAACACTGCGCCTTTAAAATACACCCCGTTAACTCGGCCTTGATCTATCCCGTGGGACGAGACTTCCATCGCTACGGTTTGCTTTTTTTCTTTAACAAATTCAGCCAATATTTGTTGTACCGCTAAAGCATCAGGAGTCGTGTTGACCGTCTTATTTAACTGCTTCCATTCGCCCCAGCCTAATGTTCCGATAATCCCGCAATCGTCAAGCAACTGGCCTAAAAATTGGCTACAGGAAGTTTTGCCATTAGTGCCGGTTATACCAATCACATCCAAAGCACTGGAGGGATTGCCGTAAAACCGTGCAGCCAACTCCCCCAACACAAAGCCAAGATTCTCCACTGGAATAAGGGGAATATCCGTTATATTCTCCGCAAGTCGATTGCCTTCACCAGAAGGGTCAAACAATACTGCACAAGCGCCCTTGTTTATTACCTGATTTATGTGCTCCAAACCATGCTGCTTAGCACCCACTAAAGCAATAAACAAATGCCCTGCTTCAACCACCCGGCTATCCAAAGACAAGCCACTAATTTCCAAGGCATCGACTATTTTCGAATGCTTTTCCGAAACCGCAATCGATCCTTTAAGTAGCTCTGCAAGCCTCATTCAACCTGCTTAGGGAGCTTTCCTGGCTAACAAAATAGGCATGGTATTTTCCTGGTCGGGTGTTACGCCTAGCAACCTTAAAGCACCGCCCATCACCTTTGAAAACACTGGTGCGGAAACCAAACCACCGTAATACTGCCCAGCCGAAGGCTCATCAATCATCACTACAATGACCAAGCGTGGGTCACTAGCAGGTGCCAATCCTGCAAACACCGCAAAATAACTATTTGCAGAATAGCCATGTGCGCCAGCTTTTTTTACCGTACCCGTTTTGCCCGCAACACGATAACCGTCAACTCTGGCCTCGTAAGCAGTACCTTCTTTTGTTATTACGCTTTCCATCATCGTCCTGACAGTCTTGGCTGTTTTCTGGGAAAACACCCGTTGCGCGTCGATATCTTCATCCCGTTTCAATAAGCTCACCGAATGCAACAAACCATCATCAGCCAACGCGGTATATGCTCTCGCCAGCTGTATCGCTGACATACTAACGCCATAACCAAATGACAATGTCGCCCGGTCAAAATCCCGCATTCTCTTAGCAACCGGCATACGACCACTGGCTTCCCCAGGGAAACCGGTAGCAGGTGAACTGCCGAATCCCAATTTGCTGTAAGTACCCCAGAAATAATCAACCGGCATTTTCAAGGCCATTTTAGCAACCCCGATATTGCTAGATTTTTTAATCACTCCCTGCACATCCAATGCCCCGTAATTATGCACATCCCTGACCGTATGGCTGCCCACAGGGAAAACACCAGCGGTGGCAAAAACATCATTGGGGTGTACATACCTACCTTCTAAGGCTGCGGCAACAACAAACGGCTTAACCGTTGAACCAGGTTCAAACACCTCTGTAAACGCACGGTTCCTATAAATACTTTCCTTCAGGTCGTTTTTTGAATTCGGATTAAAAGACGGTTGATTGACTGCCGCCAATATTTCGCCATTCTTTGCATCTAAAACCACCAATGTGCCAGATTTAGCCTTATTGGCTTCAACCGCATTCTGCAACTCCCGATAGGCCAAGTATTGAATGCGCTTATCAATACTCAACTCCAGATTTTTTCCTGGGATTGGGGATGCCACATTTTCAACATCGGCGATCACTTGATGTAGGCCGTCCTTGATGACCCGTTTCTTTCCATCCGTACCTTTCAAAAGTGTTTCGTAACTTTTTTCCAGCGCAACCTGGCCAATGTCTGCTGCATCAGTGAATCCAAGCAAATGGGCTGTCACCTCGCCTGACGGATAAAAACGTTTGAACTCCCGAAGGATATCGACACCGGCCAGTTTTAATCCTTTCACTTGTTCCGCAAGTCCAGGGCTGATTTTTTTTGCCAGATAAGCAAAGCCCTTTTCTTTCTTTTCATTGAGAATGGCACTGACTTTACCTGTTGGCAGGCCAAGCAATTTTTCCAGTCGCCCAATCTTTGCCGCCTTCTCTGTCTTGTATGCGGTATTTACTTCCTGTATTTGACTTTCAGACAACTTCTCACCGCCATGTTCCGCCCTGAACTGCTTTTCCATTTGCCTAATGACACTTTCGTCGTTTTTAACGAATTCTTTCGGGTTTATTGTTATAGAAGGCGCAGGAGAGCTGATCGCCAATGCCTCGCCGTTCCTGTCTTCAATAATGCCCCGATATGACGAAATGGAAACCGTATCCACATAGCGGCTATGCTCTTGCAAAAAATCTTTTTTGAACACTTGCAAATGCACGGCACGACCGACAAGCACCACCATGCAACTCATGATAAAAGTGAGTAAAAACTTTCTTCTTCCTGAAAAAACTCCCGCCTGTTTCCGTGGCCTGTTGGCATTGCTTGTCTGCATCTAAGGCTTTATGTAAATAATACTTTCACGCGGTGGCATAATCAGCTTCAACCGTTCTTTGGCAATCGCTTCAACGCGATTTTGTTCAGCCAAGGTCGATAATTCCAATTGCATTTGCCCCCACTCCACTTCATATTGGTCTAATGACCGTTCATGGCGTTCGATCTCAATGAACACCGAACGCGAGTAGTTCTTACTATATATAACCGCCAATGCCGACATCATTAATGCGACCAGTAGTATGATTAACCCTATCAACCCATTCCTACTGATCGTAAGGTCATTTATCATTACTTAAACTCGCTCGGCCACCCGCATAATCGCGCTACGTGACCTTGGGTTTTGTTCAATCTCAAATTTATCTGCCTTCAACGGTTTTCCTCGTTTTACTAAAACGCCTTTAGCTATGTCCGCTTCCTTTATAGGAAATTTACCCGGATCGTACTTAGCGCCCGATTCATGCCTTATAAACTGCTTAACTATCCTGTCCTCCAGGGAATGGAAGGAAATCACCACCAACCGACCACCCTGTTTCAACACCCGTATGGATTGCTGCAACACATCTTTCAATTCATCAAGTTCTTTATTGACCTCAATACGTATCGCCTGAAAACTGCGTGTTGCCGGATGTTTATGTTTCTCACGCTTAGGGATAACATCCTCTATAAGCTTCACCAGTTCTCGCGTTGTTGTTAACGGTTTTTCCGCCCTAGTCTCAACAATCGCATTGGCGATACGCCTTGCAAACCGCTCTTCACCGTATTCAAATAACACCCTGACCAATTCTTTTTCATCAACCTTGGATAACCACTTAGCAGCCGTCATGTCCGAGCTGCTATCCATCCGCATATCCAAAGGGCCGTTTTGCATAAAACTAAACCCGCGCTGGGGATCATCCAATTGCGGGGACGACACGCCCAAATCCAGCAAAATACCGTCTATTTGACCTACCAAACCTTCACCAGCTACAACGCTTTCCAAAGCCGAAAAGCAGCTATGCTTCAACGTAAAGCGCTTATCCTTAAGCATTGCCTTGGCAATTTCTGAATCGACTGCATCCACATCGCGGTCAAACCCTAACAAATGACCCGATGCACCCAGCAACGACAAAATTCCCTGACTATGACCACCCCGCCCAAAGGTGCCATCCAGATAGATACCATCTTCCTTGATTGCCAACTGCTCTAAAACCTCAGCCAGCATGACTGGCCTGTGCTGCACCTGTTTAGTCCGCTTAAAAAGACAAATCGCCTAACGCATCTAGTCCCTCAATGTCCTCATTATCCTTAAACTCAGACTGCTCTCTGTTCCATGCATCTTCATTCCAGAGTTCAAAGCGGTTAAGCTGGCCTACCAAAATCATTTTTTTATCTAAGTTTGCGAATTTCCGTAACATTTCCGGCAGCAAAAGGCGGCCCTGCGAATCCATTTCACATTCAGCGGCATAACCAATAAGAAATCGTTTTAACTTTATTGCCTTTTTATTAAGGTCAGACAATTTTTTGATGGTATTTTCAAGCTCTTCCCATGCTGGCAAGGGATAAATCCATAGACAGCCATCGACACCGACACCACGTTCGTTGACAGCAACCGTAGCGACCAATTGACAGGCGCAGATTTCCTGCACCCGATCCCGATAGCGGGTGGGGATGGCAAAACGGCCTTTTTCGTCGAGATTGACTGTGGTATTGCCTCGAAACAAGATTCCCCCGTAAAATCTTTGCTGAGCTACTCCACAAAACACCACAAAGCAACCCAAATTCACCACATATTTCCACTTGAATAAAGAATAGCACAAGCTTAGGGGAATTAAAATAGAAAATTTTTCTTTTTTGACAACAACTTAGAACTAAACGAGGAAAAACTTATGAGGGCTAATTAAACAAAAATAAATTGTATTTTTATCAGTCTGTTAAATAATTTAGTTAATAAACTACCTTAAATTTGGGGGCTTGTTTTGGTTTGATTTCGATTTTCATTCAAAAAAATACAGGGAATTCCTCTGAAAACGACAATTCCGAGTGACAGGGTATGTTACCCGTCACTCACGTTTTGCCGATGGATGGGTTTTTGTGCCACGTTGAAACCCTACGAACGGGGCAACATGCCCCGTCCGGCTCCGGCGTAATCAACTAACTCGTTCGGATTTTCAGTTAATTAATCTACACTTGTATCTAAAGTAACCAAAAAAACGAGAAACCATGCCCTTATCTTGGAACGAAATCAAAGACCGTGCCTTGAAGTTCTCCCATGAATGGGCGGATGAAAGCTCCGAAGATGCCGAAGCCAAATCGTTTTGGGATGCGTTTTTCAATGTTTTTGGCGTACCGCGCCGCCGCGTCGCTACGTTTGAACAACCGGTCAAAAAATCCGATGGGCATGATGGCTATATCGACCTGCTGTGGCGCGGCATTATCCTGGTCGAACACAAATCACGCGGCAAAAATCTCGACCGCGCTTTCCAGCAAGCCAAAGACTACTTCCCCGGCCTTAAAGATAGGGACTTGCCCCGTTACATCCTAGTTTCCGATTTTGCGCGTTTTCGCCTTTATGACCTGGAGCAAAACGCCCAGCAAGAATTCACCATCAAAGAATTCTACAAAAACGTCAAAATGTTCGGTTTCATTGCCGGCTACCAAACCACCTCCTACAAAGAACAAGACCCCGCCAACATCAAGGCCGCCGAGCGCATGGGCAAGCTGCACGACAAGCTCAAGGCCATCGGCTATGAAGGGCATGACCTGGAAGTGTATCTCGTCCGTTTGTTGTTTTGCCTGTTTGCCGAAGACACCAGCATATTTGAACGCCGCTTGTTCCAAGATTTGATCGAACAGCGCACGGCGGAGGATGGCAGCGATCTTGCTATGCGGCTGGAGCAGTTATTTCAAGTTCTCGACAGTCCACAGGAAAAACGGCTTAAAAATCTCGATGAACAGTTAGCCGCTTTCCCTTACGTCAACGGCAGCTTGTTTAAAGAACGCCTGCCGATGGCATCGTTCGACACCGACATGCGGGAGATTTTGCTGCTGTGTTGCGCCCTGGATTGGAGCCGGATAAGCCCGGCGATTTTCGGTGCCTTGTTCCAGTCCGTCATGGACCAAAAGCTGCGCCGTAACCTGGGCGCGCATTACACTACGGAAAAGAACATCCTCAAGCTCATCCGCCCGTTGTTCCTGGACGAGCTACGGGCAGAATTCGAGCGGGTGAAAAGCCAGCCCAAGAAGCTTTACGACTTTCATCAACGGCTTGCCAAGCTCAAATTCCTCGATCCGGCCTGTGGCTGCGGCAATTTCCTGGTCATCGCCTATCGCGAATTGCGCCTGTTGGAGCTTGATGTCATCCGCAGCCTGTATGGAAAAGCGCAATCCACATCCATAGACGTAGCGGAATTGAACATCCTGTGCGACGTAGACCAGTTTTACGGCATCGAGATAGAAGAATTCCCCGCCCAAATCGCCCAAACCGCGTTATGGCTGATGGATCACCAAATGAACCTACGCGTATCGGAGGAATTCGGCAGCTACTTCGTCCGCCTGCCTTTGCGAAAATCCGCCACCATCGTGCGGGGCAACGCACTACAACTCGACTGGCGCGACATCGTTAAGGCGGAGGAGTTGAGTTACATATTGGGTAATCCGCCGTTTATAGGGAAAACCTACCAAACCGCAGAACAAAAAGCCGACATGGAAAGAATTTTTCATGACGTGAAAAGTGCCGGACTTCTTGATTATGTTGCCGCATGGTATCGTAAGGCAGCAGAGTATATGTCCAACTCCGTCGTTCCGGCAGGGAATGCCGGAACCCAGAAGCCAGGGAAGGTAAGCGCTTCACATCCTTGTGAACTGGATTCCGGCAATCCGTGCCGGAATGACGCTTATCCCATTAAAACGGCGTTCGTCTCCACCAACTCCATCACCCAAGGCGAGCAAGTCGGCGTGTTGTGGCCAGATTTATTGCGTCGCAGGGTGAAAATCCACTTCGCGCACCGCACGTTTCAATGGTCGAGTGAAGCACGCGGTAAGGCTGGTGTACATTGCGTTATCATCGGTTTTGCCCTGCATGACGCGACGGACAAACGACTTTTCGATTATGAAACTTTACAAGCTGAACCTCATGAGATAAAGGCCAAGAATATAAATCCGTATTTAGTCGATGCTACAGATGCACTATTATCAAACCGACGCACGTCAATATGTGAAGCACCGACTATCGTATTTGGTTCCATGCCAAATGATGGCGGACACTTGCTACTTTCGGAAGATGAAAAAAATTCACTTCTCAAGGAAGAACCATCCGCTAAAAAATGGATACGCCCTTTTTTGATGGGGGAAGAATTCATAAATTCAATACCTCGTTATTGCCTTTGGCTATTGCATTGTCCGCCTGATACGCTGAGGAAAATGCCGTCAGTCTTGTCTTGCGTGGAAAAGGTTCGCCAACATCGCCTTAGTAGTACTCGTGGAGCTACTAGAGATTTAGCTAACAAACCTTCATTATTCGGAGAGATAAGGCAACCAGATGTGCCTTATTTAGCCATTCCTCGCGTATCTTCGGAACGACGTAGATATATACCCATTGGTTTCTTGCCAAGTAAATGTATCGCAGGAGATAAACTTGAAATAATTCCAGATGCGTCACATTACCACTTCGGTATTTTGTCTTCATCTATGCACATGGCTTGGGTTCGTTCTGTCTGTGGTCGCTTGAAAAGCGATTACAGCTATTCAATAAACATTGTCTACAACAATTTCCCCTGGCCTCAAAACCTGACCGACAAACAGCGCCAAACCATCGAAGACGCAACACAAGCCGTGCTGGATGCCCGTGCCTTATATACCGATTCCTCGCTTGCCGACCTGTACGACCCATTGACCATGCCGCCGGAATTGGTCAAGGCGCACCACAAGCTCGATGCAACCGTTGACGCGGCTTACTCCAAAAAGAAATTTTCCGGCGACAGCGACCGCGTAGCATTCCTGTTCGAGCTATACCAGCAACTCACCAGTCCGCTTACCGCCCAAGCTGGCAAAATCGGTTAAAGCACCACTGCTTGAGTCCCTTCTCCCTTGAGGGAGGCGGCACGGATTCCCTATCCGTTGCCGCACTTCCCCCATCCTTGGAGGGCGAAGGTTAGGATGAGGGGGATTTAAAAAAGCACAACCTTTTTGATCCTCCTCACCCCAACCCTCTCCAGCAGGAGAGGGGGCTTTTAGTGTAGGTCGGCGGTCAATGTTGGGTTACGGCGCACAGGAAACAGGTAGGATTTTTGGCCTGCTTTGTTGTGTGCGCCTAACCCAATCTACACTACTGCGAGCGGATTTGAAATCAAAAATCTGCTACAATCTAGCTAAATAATTAGCTAAGGTGAAAGCCCATGAAGCAAACCATCAACATCCACGAAGCTAAAACCCGCCTTTCCCAATTGCTTCAACAGGTTGAAGAAGGGGATGAAATCATTATTTCGCGGGCTAATAAGCCTATCGCTCGGCTGGTGGCCTATCAGGAAAAACCTATGAAACGCCGTTTGGGAGAGGCAAAAGGCATGGTGGAAATAATGCCGGATTTCGATGAATTGCCGGAAGATTTTATGGTACATTTTGAATGAAGGTTCTGCTCGATACCTGTGCGTTTATCTGGCTGGTGACCGATAATCCGAAATTATCGGAACTAGCCAAAGAAATTTTTCTGGATGAAGACAATGAAATATTACTTAGCGCGGTTACCGGGTTTGAAATCGCCGTTAAATATAGTTTAGGTAAATTACACCTGACCGAACCGCCCAGAGAATTCGTGATTCATCGCATGAATGCCAATGCCTTAACGGAATTACCAGTGTCCATGGCCCACGCACTGGCATTACAAAATATGCCCTTGCACCATAAAGACCCCTTTGACCGCCTACTGATTGCACAAGCAATGGTTAACCAAATACCTTTATTAAGCGCCGATCAACAGCTTTCTGTTTACGATATTGAACGGCTTTGGTAATCAGCATGTAGCCTGGATGGAACGTAGTGTAATCCGGGAGTATGTGGCACGAATGTCCCGAATTCCGTAAACCCCATCAGGGCTACATGCTGAAATAAACACAATCACACGAGGAATAAGATGAAGCACGATGTAATTGACGCACAAATATCGCCTGATGGTCGACTGGAGGTTTTGTCCAGGCAAGAGGTCAGCAAATTGTTGGACAGCAGCCAAGGTGGGTTGTACCAAACCTTCCGAAACTGCGCATTGGCGGTATTGAACTGCGGCAGCGCGATGGATGATGGCAAGGAGTTATTGGAACGCTATCCCGATTTTGCCATACGCGTTGTCCAGGAACAGCGCGGCATTAAGCTGGAGTTAAAAAGCGCACCCGCACAAGCCTTTGTTGATGGGCACATGATTAAAGGTATCAACGAGCATTTGTTTGCCGTGGTGCGCGATATTATCTATGTGAATGATGAGGTCAATCATAACTCACACTTCGATCTTGAAACGTCTAACGGCATCAGTAATGCCGTGTTCCACATACTCCGTAACGCTTATATTTTGCGCCCGATGTCTAACCCCAAGCTCGTCGTGTGCTGGGGTGGGCATTCAATAAGCCGTAAAGAATACGACTACACCAAGCAAGTTGGCCACGAAATGGGTTTGCGCGGGCTGGATATTTGTACCGGCTGCGGCCCTGGCGCGATGAAAGGCCCGATGAAAGGCGCGACCATCGGCCATGCCAAACAACGGATCAAAAACGGGCAGTACCTGGGCATTACCGAACCCGGCATTATTGCGGCGGAATCGCCCAACCCCATCGTCAATGATCTGGTCATTTTGCCGGATATTGAAAAACGCCTGGAAGCCTTTGTCCGCACCGGGCATGGCATTGTGGTATTTCCCGGCGGCGCGGGTACGGCTGAGGAAATCCTCTACATCTTGGGGATACTGCTCCATCCAGAGAATAAGGACATGCCGTTTCCGTTGATTTTTTCCGGCCCCGATAGCGCCAAAGCGTACTTCGAGCAAATCGACAGCTTTATCTCAGCCACACTGGGAAAAGAAGCGCAACGCAGGTATCAGATCATCATCGACGACCCCGTCCTGGTTGCACGTGAAATGCAGGCTGGTATAAGCCAAGTCAGGGCTTTTCGTAAGCAACACGGCGATGCTTATTATTTTAATTGGCTGTTAAAGATCGACCCGGTTTTTCAGGAACCTTTCGATCCCACCCACGAAAATATGAAAGCTTTAGCCTTGCACAGCGACCAAGAAAAACACCTGCTAGCCGCTAATTTACGCCGGGCTTTTTCTGGAATTGTGGCGGGAAATGTCAAAGATTCCGGGATACGTGCCATTGAGCAATACGGACATTTTGAAATTCATGGCGACAGCCATATCATGGCTTTAATGGATACCTTACTGGCTTCGTTTGTATCGCAACACCGCATGAAGCTGCCGGGGAAAAAATATTCGCCATGTTATCGCATCATTACCTGATGCCTGAACCTATCAACCCCGAAGGATGTAGCAAAGCTTATTTGCCCTAACATGCTTTTGGGGCAAATTAAGGGAACTCTGATTAAGTCCTTCGACAAGGCTCTCCTGAGCGCAGCCGAAGGGCTCAGGACGAACGGTAAGTGGTTGATTCCGTTCGTGGTGAGCCTGTCGAAGCATGAGCGACCTAACACTCTCACCTATATTCCAAAATCCCGTTCGCCCTGAGCCTGTCGAAGGGTTAGCGGGACTTTGGAATGCCCAAGTGCTCTTTTTAAGATTATCTCTCTTAAAAATATCAATTTCGGCACCTTATTGCTTTCTTTATCATGACCGAAAATTATTTTGGCCTTCGCTTGAACCTTACGTTCTTCCTATCAGGCATCCCTTTACTGAATTCAATCACACATACGACAATCTCACTCCAAAAAGGCCCTGACTGCCGCAATTCCCTGCCCTCCAGATTGCTGTGCAGTGGGCAAATCAGCTTTGGATAGACCGCCTAATGCATAAACAGGCAGGTTTGTATGAGAGACTAGCCCGGCGAATTGATTCCAGCCTAAAATCGAAGCTTCTGGATGTGTCGGGGTAGGCAACACCGGGGCTAACACGACAAAATTGACACCTATTTTTTGGGCATGGTGCAGCTCGTCAAGGTTATGGCATGAGGCAGCAACCCACTGTTTGTTTTCAGGCCGCTGGTAGGTAGCCATCAAATCTCGACTGGTTAAATGAAGCCCATCAACTTCAAACCGCCCGGAATGTTTAACCCCAGAATTCAACAACAGCCAGGCATTATGGGTTTTACACAAAGGACGGGCTTGTTCAAGAAACCTTTCTACCGCTGCAACAGATAAGGTTTTTAACCGCGCCTGAATCAATTTAATCCCTTTATCGAGGATTGTTTTCAGGTTGACCAGCAAAAGTGTGGGATCGGCATCATCCAGGATCGCGTAATAGTGTGGCAATCGGGCTGCGATAATAATTGGCTGATTGGCGGCTGGAAAAGCGTATTTGGTCAAATCATCAGGATTCACCCACAGAAACGGCTGACCTTCGCAGCTTTTCACCTCACCGTCATAACGCCCAACTGTAAATACGCGAAGTTGCACGGCTATATCGGGGTATTGATGGTTGATGGTGATAAGCGGTGTAGCCGCTTGAACGGTTATATCCAGTTCTTCCTTAAGTTCCCGTGTTAAGGCTTGTTCTGCGGTTTCTGATTCTTTAATTTTGCCGCCGGGGAATTCCCATAGGCCGCCTTGATGTAACTTATCGTTCCTTAACGAGATTAAGACTTGGCCAGATGGATTTTTGATAACGCCGACGGCGACTTGCAGGAAGCTCAGGCTAGTTTCTTGATTATTTGGTATCGTTAGGTTCACTAAAGATTTAGTTGGTAGGTTAGGATGGCGTTAGGAATCCCAACAAAATATATTATATTCCACAACGTTGGGGTTCGTTTCTCACCCCAACCTACGAGTCGTAGGGTGGGCAAAAGAAAGAAACTCGCCTTCGGGTGCGAGAACACGATTAAAACAACCGTCGCGTTATCGACACACACCACTTAAGTCCTATATTCCGCATTGATCTTCACGTAATCGTAAGAAAAATCGCAGGTCAAAACTTCCTGAACCGCTTGCCCTCGTCCTAGTTTTACGGTGATGGTAATTTCTTCCTGCTTCATCACCCGCTGCCCGGCAGATTCGGTGTAATCGTCTGCACAGCCACCGTTTCTGACAATGCAGACATCATCCAGAAAAAGCTGCACGTCTTCCAGCACCATATTATCAACGCCAGCGCGTCCTACCGCCGCCAATATGCGTCCCCAGTTGGGATCGCTGGCAAAAAAGGCGGTCTTCACTAAAGGCGAATGGGCGATGGTTTTGCCTACCCTCACGGCTTCTTCATCGGTTTTAGCTTGTTCGACGACTATCCGCATCAATTTGGTCGCGCCTTCGCCATCGCGGATGATTAATTCCGCCACTTGTTTACAAACCGCCATGATGGCATCGGCAAAGATTTGATAATACTCACTATCCGCAGTAATTTCCGGTGCTGAAGCACAGCCGCTCGCCATCAACACACAGGCATCGTTGGTGGAGGTATCGCCATCGACGGTAATGCGGTTGAAGGATTGTTCAACTGCCGCTGCTAGACAGCTTTGCAACAAGGGCTGGGCGATTTTTGCATCCGTGGCGATAAAAGCCAGCATCGTCGCCATATCCGGTTGGATCATGCCTGCACCCTTGGCTATGCCATTGATGGTGATGGAGTGTCCGTCCAACGTGATGACTTTGGATACGCCTTTGGGGAAGGTGTCAGTTGTCATGATTGCCCGTGCCGCTTTGTCCCACAAGCCAGCACTTAACTGGGCAAAAGCGGCTGGTAAAGCGGCTGTAATCTTGGCAACAGGCAAAGGCTGGCCTATAACACCTGTAGAAAACGGCAATACTTGCTGGGCTTGTCCACCAACTACTTCGGCAACACCAGCGCAAGACAGCTGGGCATCATCCATGCCCTGTTTGCCCGTCCCGGCATTGGCATTGCCGGAATTAATCAATAACCAGCGGGGCTGATGTGTCATATTGGCTTTGGCAACATGCACAGGCGCGGCGCAGAAGGCGTTGCGGGTGAACACGGCAGCACAGGTCGATTGTTCCGCCATTGCTATCAGCACAATGTCGTCTTTTATGGTTTGTTTAATGCCTGCACAGGCTGTCCCCAGGGTTATACCCGACACTTGTAGCATCTTGGGGAATTCATTTTGTCCTACTGCCATGTTGGTGTTTCTCTTTAAAGAATATAAATGTACAGTTACCCCCTCTCCTTGCGGGACGACTGCACGGATGCAGGAGCATTTGCCGAGAGGGTCGGGGTGAGGGGAACAAATAAGGAAAGATGTTATTAAGGAAACTCTGAATAAGTCCTTCGACAGGCTCAGGACGAATGGTAACTTGTTGATTCCGTTCGTGGTGAGCTTGTCGAACCATGACCGGAATCAACTTGTTCAGAGTTTCCTTAAATCCCCCCTCATCCTAACCTTCTCCCTCAAGGGAGAAGGGACTTAACTGCTTAGCCCAACGTCATTGATTAACCACCCACTTCCAAAACAATAATATATTCATGGCCACCAGAGCTACTTTCCAAAACCTTGTGACCGTTGATACGACACCACGCAGGAATATCCTGCATCACGCCGGGGTCGGTACAGATGACTTCCAGTTGATCGCCCGGTTGTAATTGCTTGACCTTGTCTTGAGTGCGAATGACAGGCAAAGGACACAGTAAACGCCGTGCATTAAGCACTTCCCTCATATCAGCCATTCCTCGGGCAGTTTGTCCACAGCTAAGGGTTTGACCTGAATAGTCCGCTCCGAACCGTCTTTCTCCATGATCGCCATATCGACTTGTTCCGCATCGCGGCCTTGTCCGTAACGTGCGGTAATGCTTGCTGCCAGATACAGGTCTTCTGCGGAAGGCGAGCCGTCCAGCAGCACTAATGGCCCGCTATGGCTGGTGCAAAGCATACTGATGTAATCCCGTTTGTAACCTTGCATAAAGCGCCCCTCGCCTTCTTCCCTGGCGACGATCATTTTAAAATGCGCTTTGGGACGAATGTGCCTGCCTACCTTTAATAGCATGACATCATCAAGCTCATAATCCTTGCTATCCCGCGCCTTCCAGAGATCGACCAGTTTTGCCGAATAGCTTTTATCAGTAAGGAAGCAGCAACCTCCGGCTGGCTGGGCATAATCATCAATGCCGAACTTTTCAGCCATTGCCATTTGCGGTTTACGTGACCGTCCGGTAATGTCATGCAGCTTTTCCCTATCGACCCAGCCTTCGCGCTCAGGCAGCGTTGCTGGTAAATTTTTCGCGCATAAGGGACGCAGCAGCAAATCATCCGCGCCAGATTCTTTAGCCACAATCGGCATGGTGGCTTTGCGTTGGGACATCGGCCTTTGTCCGATCACCTCGCCAGTAATAATAAAATCGAAGTTATTTTCGACTATCCATTGCTTGGCTTTACTCACCATAAAAATCTTGCAATCCAGGCACGGGTTCATGTTTGCGCCGTAGCCGTGCTTGGGATTAATCAATACTTTTTTATATTCTTCAATCACATCGACGATATGCAGCTTGATGCCTAATTGCTCCGCAACCCACAAGGAATTATTGCGTTTCGGTTTGGCCTTGTCGCGTTCGCGGATGCCATGAGTATGGCCTTCCACACAAAATCCGGTGAAAAAATTGATGCCTTCGACATGGACTCCCTGCTCCATCACGGTCTTTGCCGCCAGCATGGAATCCAGTCCGCCGGATATAAGGGCGATGGCTTTTCTTTGTTGCTTCATTTTACTTAAATTCTTTATTTATTTTGGGCATTGTAACCGACTTGACCAACCATATATTTGATCTATCCGATACTTTATGAATCATCAATCTGTTCGGCAAGTTTGGCTAATTGCCTGAGCGACTGCTCGAATTGTTCGGCTGATTCTGTACGTACAGTGGCATGGGCAACTTTTCGGCCTTTGCGAGAACTTTTACCGTAAAGGTGCAGATGTGTGTTATCAATAACCATTACGTCCTCGATTGCTGGTATGCCGCCAATAAAATTCACCATTGCCGCTTTGCCTACTGCCGCCGTCGAACCCAAGGGCAAATCCAGGATCGCCCGCAGGTGGTTTTCAAACTGGCTGGTTTCCGCACCTTCTATCGTCCAATGACCGGAGTTATGCACGCGCGGAGCGAATTCATTGGCTATCAATTGGCCTTCCACTTCAAACAGTTCCAATGCCATTACGCCGACATAATCCAGTGCGTTGAGCAAACGCGAGATGTAATCCTCAGCCTGTGTCTGCATCGGGTCATTGGCGCGGTTTTCGGCAATCCGCAGTATGCCGCCTTTATGCAGGTTTTCAGAGAGCGGATAAAATACGACAGAACCGGACACGCTACGTGCGGCAATGATGGAAACTTCCCGTGTAAAAGGCACAAAAGCCTCAACAATCGCCGGAAAACCCTGTATCAGTTCCCATGCAGGTTTCAGGTCT
>Ga0302321_100000374_pt1 | contig 39416 bp, 34 predicted proteins | sample Fen_T0_1_FD_202505 | JGI IMG/M metagenome (GOLD analysis project Ga0302321, IMG submission 202505) | Peat permafrost microbial communities from Stordalen Mire near Abisko, Sweden - Fen_T0_1 | ecosystem: Environmental > Terrestrial > Soil > Wetlands > Permafrost | place: Sweden: Abisko... | reverse complement strand
ATCGTGACGACGTCGCCGGGCGGTAGCGCGCCGCCGGCCACCAGATCCGCGAGGCTCTGACCCTCGAGCAGCTCCATGACGAAGTACGGCCGGCCATCGAGCAGGTAGCCGAAGTCGACGACGTCGACGATGTTGGGGTGGCGCACCCGCGCGGCGGTCCGCGCCTCGCGTAGAAATTTCTGCGCCGCGCCGGCGTCGCGCTCGATCACCTTGGTGCGCAGCACCTTGAGTGCGTAGCGCCGCGTGAGCGCGACGTGCTCGACCTCGAACACCGTGCCCATACCGCCCTCGCCGAGAAATTCCAGTACGCGATACTGTCCTATCGTATCGCCGCGCGATGGCCCGACCGGGTCGCGCGCGGTCGGCGCGCGACCCCGGCCCCGCGTCATCACCATCAGGTCGGCGCACAGCGAGCTGCCCGGCCGCACCGTGATCACGACCTCGGCCTCGCGCGACCCCGAGCGGACCGGCAGCACCGCGCTCGATGCGTGGGCGGCTGAGAGATCGATGTCTGCGAGGAACGCGAGCCGCGCGATCACCGCGGCGCCGAGCTGCGCGTCGACCGTCACCGTCGACAGCACCTGCGATGCGCGCTCGAGCGTGATCGCGTAGGTGTCGTCGGCCATCGCCACGGGTTCGATGTACACGGCGTCCGCGTGCGCGCGAATCGCCGCCGCGAGCGTGAGATCCGCAACCCGACGCGGATCGGCGAATCGGCCCGCTTCACTATGGGAGTCACTCACCGCCTGCACGGTCACTCGCGTATATTAGCAGCTGCAATGTCGATCGAAGGGTCCGCAACGAGTGATTCCACACCAACGGGTGTGCGCGTCCTCGTGGTCGACGACGACGTGGTGATCTGTCGGCAGATGGCCGCGGGGCTGTCCAGCGCGGGATATCAGGTCGTCACCGCCCACGACGGCGCCAGCGCGCTCGATCAGGCGGAGGAGACCCCGCCGGATCTCGCGATCGTCGATCTCGAGATGCCGGGGACCAACGGCCACGACGTCATCCGCCGGCTCAAGGGGCTTTTCGGGCGCGCGGTCCACATCGTCGTGATGACCGGCCACGATGACGAAGGCAGCCACGCCGAGGCGTTCGAGGCCGGCACCGATGACTTCGTCGTCAAGCCTACGGGGATGTCGGAGCTCAAGCGCCGGCTCGCGGCGGCGACGCGCAACCAGCGCGCGTTCGTCGAGATCCGCGTCGCCAAGGAGGCCGCCGATCGGCGGATGACGTACGGCGCGGAGGCCAGCGCGCTGCTCGCGCACGACCTCAACAACGGCCTCGCCGTCTCGCTATCAAATCTGCAATATCTCCGTGACGTCCTCACGTTAGATAAAGACCAGGCCGACGCGGTCGACACCACGGTGCGCTCGCTGCACCGGATGTCCACGCTGGTCGCCAACTTCGTCGATATCGCGCGGTTCGAGGACGCCGCGGTCAAGCCGATCGTCGCCGCGACCCAGGTCCACCACGTGCTCGAATCGGTGCTCGAGGTCAGCGCCTCGACGCTCAAGCGCGGCGTCAAGCTCGAGATCATCTGCGAGCCCGATCTCGTGGCCAAGTTCGATCTCGCGCTGGTCGAGCGCGTGCTGCACAACCTCGTCGGAAATGCCGCGCGCTACTGCAATCAGGGTGGGAGGATCTCGGTGACGGCCCGACGTTGGGACGACGACGACAGCGTCGACATCGCGGTGACCAACTCGGGACCGCAGATCCCAGAAAATATCCGGGGCCAGCTGTTCGGCAAGTACGTGCGGGGTGGCGGCGGCAAGCGCGGCATGGGGCTGTATTTCTGTCGTCTGGTCGCAGAGGCGCATGGTGGGAGAATTGACTATGAAGCCGCCATCGAGGGCCCGCGTTTCGTGCTGCGACTACCCGGCCGCGCCTGACGGTTTTGCGCTAAACTCGCCACGTGCCTCACGCGATCCTCATCTGCGATGACGATCCGGATATTCGCGGTGCGATGAAGCGGACGCTGCGCGGCTATGACGTGACCGAGACCGCGTCGCCGCGCGAAGCCCTCGACGTGATGAAGGGCCGTTCGTTCGACGCGATCGTCAGCGATTTTTCGCTCGAGTCCGACACCGATGGGCTCGATCTACTGCAGCACGTCAAGATGCAGTATCCCGATACCATTCGATTTCTCGTGACCGGCAATAGCGACATCGAGATCGCCGCCCGCGCGGTCAATGAAGGCGCGGTGCACCGCTACTTCTCCAAGCCGTGGAGCGACGAGAAGCTGCGCGCCGCGCTCGAGATCGTGCTGCGGTTCCGTCCCCAGCGCGCGCCCGGCGGAGAATGACCGTGGAGCTCGGCGCGGCGAGCCCCACGCACCTCGGGCGCGTGCTGGTCGTCGACGACGATGCCAGCATGCGGCGGCTGTGTGCCCGCGTGCTGGCCAGCGAGGGCTGGGACGTCATCGTGGTCGACGGTGGCCGCGCGGCGATCGCCCACGTGAGCGACGAGCCCTCGCGGTTCGACTGCGTCGTCACCGACGTCCACATGCCCGAGATCGACGGCTTCGCGCTGATCGCGGCGATCCGCCGCTACGACGACGAGCTGCCGGTGCTCATGATGACCGGCGATCCCTCGCTCGACGGCGCGGTCCGCGCGATCGACAGCGGCGCGGTGTCGTATCTGTCCAAGCCGTTCGACGGCGATGCGCTGGCCGCCGGCGTGGCCCGCGCGGCCCGCCGCCACGGGGTCGCGCGGATGCGCCGGCGCGCCGCGTCGCACACCGAGGCCGAGCTCCGCGAGACCGCGGCGCGATTCGAGACCGCGCTGGCGCGCTCGTGGATGGCGTTCCAGCCGATCATCGACATCACGACCAACCGGATCTTCGCGTACGAAGCGCTGGTGCGCACCGATGAGGAATCGCTGCAGCGCACCGACGTGCTGATCGCGACCGCCGAGCGGCTCGGCCGGATCCACGAGCTCGGCCGCACCGTGCGCGCGGCGGTCGCGCGCGCGGCCGACGAGGTCCCCGACGGCGTGCTGATCTTCGTCAACGTCCACGGCCTCGAACTCACCGATGAGGATCTGTTCAGCGATCGCTGCGCGCTCGCGCCGCTCGCGCACCGGGTCGTGCTCGAGATCACCGAGCGGATCGGCCTCGACCCGGTCGCCGGCCCCGCGCGCGCGGCGCTGCTGCGCAAGCGCGGCTACCGGATCGCGGTCGACGACCTCGGCGCCGGCTACGCCGCGCTCGGCGCGCTCGCGACGCTCGAGCCCGAGATCGTGAAGCTCGACATGTCGCTGGTCCGCGACGTCGATCGCCACCCGACCAAGCGCCGCGTCGTCGGCGCGATCGCGACCTTGTGCCGCGAGCTCGGCAGCCGCGTGGTCGCCGAGGGCGTCGAGACCCAGACCGAGTTTCGCGCGCTGCAGGACGCGGGCATCGAGCTGATCCAGGGCTTCTTGCTGGCGCGACCGACCCGCGAGCTCGCCGTCCCGGCCGTGTGACCGGCCGTGGGGGGACCGTGGACCGCGCCCGCGCCGCGTTCATGTCGCAAGGATGGGCGTGCCGCCGCTCCGCTCGAGGACGATCTCGAGGATCCGCCGGGTCAGCCCCCAGATCACGTGACCCTCGTACGCCCAGCTCGGGAATGCGATCTGGCTGGTCGGCACCGTGTGCGTGCTGTCGAGCGCGCCCGACGCCGCGAGCGGCAGCGGCAGCCAGAACGCGGCGAGCGCCTCGGGGCCGCACACGGGCTCGAGCGCCTCCGTGGTCGCGAACACGAACGGCGTCACCTCGATGCCATCTGGACCGGAGGTCCGCGGCTGCAGCGCCTCGAGGTTGCCGAGCAGGCGCGCGCCGGCCAGATCGATGCCGAGCTCTTCCTGGGTCTCGCGGATCGCGGTGACCCGCAGATCGCCGTCGCTCGGGTGAAATCCCCCGCCCGGCAGCGAGATGTGCCCCGACCATGGATCTCCGGGCCGCTCGACGCGCTTCATCAGCAAGACTCGCGGCCCAGGTTCACCGTGCAGGATCACGGCCACCGCGGCGCGACGCCGACCATCCGGCGCGGGCCGAACATCGCCGAGCGAAATGCGCGCAGCGAGTGCGTCGATCAGCACAGACACGTTGGTCTCGAGGGCAACTCCGTCACCCGTGGATGATAGCGCTTACCGCGCAAGGTAGGATGGCGGCATGCGCACGCGGCAGCTCGGCGGGGCGAGCACGTCGGTCCCGGTGTTCGGGATCGGGACCTGGAACATGGAGCGTGACGACCGCAAGCGCGCGGTCGACGCGATCCGCCGCGCCGTCGAGCTCGGCATGCTGCACGTCGACACGGCCGAGCTCTACGGCAGCGGCCAGGTCGAGACCTTGGTCGGTGAGGCGATCGCGGGCCAGCGCGACCGGATCTACCTGGTCACCAAGGTGCTTCCGCGCAACGCGAGCTACGCCGGCACGATCAAGGCGTGCGACGCGAGCCTGCGCCGGCTCGGCACCGAGCGGATCGATTGTTATCTCCTGCACTGGCGCGGCGATCTGCCGCTGGGCGAGACGTTCCGCGCGTTCGAGCGGCTGCGCGAGCAGGGCAAGATCGGCGCGTGGGGGGTCTCGAACTTCGACGATGAGGATCTGGCCGAGGCATACCGGCTGGTCGGCCCGGGCAAGATCGCCTGCAATCAAGTCTTGTACCACCTCGGCGAGCGGACGATCGAGCACCGCGTGGTGCCGTGGTGCGAGCGCCACGGCACCACGGTCGTGGCCTACAGCCCGCTCGGCAGCCGGGGCGGGTTCCCGACCAGCCGGGCGCTCTCGCAGATCGCCCGCCGGTTCGGCGCGACGCCGCGCCAGATCGCCCTGGCGTTCCTGACCCGGCACCCCGCGACGTTCGCGATCCCCAAGTCGGCGCACCCTGCGCACGTCGACGAGCTCGCCGGCGCCGGCGCGATCGTCCTCGACGCCGCGACGATCGCCGAGATCGAAGCGGCGTTCCCGCTCGCGCCGTGGCATGGCTTGCCGACCTTATGACCCGCGAGCTCGACCTCATCCTGTTCGGCGCAACGGGGTTCACCGGCCGGCTGGTCGCCGAGTACCTGCAGCGCGCCGCGGTCGACGCCCCGATGCGCTGGGCGGTCGCCGGGCGGTCGCATGACAAGCTGGCCGCGCTGGGGCTCGACGTGCCGATCGTGGTCGCCGACGCGCTCGATGCCGCGGCGGTCGGGGCGCTGGCCCGGCGCACCAAGGTCGTGTGCACGACGGCCGGCCCGTTCGCCCGCTACGGCAGCGCCCTGGTCGCGGCCTGCGCCGACGCCGGCACGCACTACTGCGACCTCACCGGCGAGGTGCCCTGGATGCGCCGGATGATCGACCTGCACCACGATCGCGCCCGGACGACCGGCGCGCGGATCGTCCACACCTGCGGCTTCGATTCGATCCCGTCGGACCTCGGGACCTGGGCGACCCAGCAAGAGTTCATCCGCCGGTTCGGCGGCCCGGCGAGCAAGGTCACGGCGCTCTACGGCGAGCAGAGCGGCAGCGTGTCCGGCGGCACCGTGGCGAGCGCGATCGAGACCGCCCGCGAGGCGAGCGGCGATCGCGCCGTCCGCGCGCTGCTCGCCAACCCCTACGCGCTCGATCCCGATCCGCGGGCGCCGCGGCCCCCGGCTCCCGACGAGCACGCGATCGGCTGGGAGCCGCGGCTCAAGCTGTTCACCGCGCCGTTCGTGATGGCGCAGGTCAACACCCGGGTCGTGCGGCGGGCCCACGCCCTCGCCGGCTTCCCCTGGGGCGCCGGGTTTCGCTACCGCGAGGCGATGTCCGCGCCGCCCACCCTGCGCGGCGTCGCGCTCGCCGCCGGCGCCACGATCGGCGGCGCGGCGATCGCGGTCGCGACCCTGGTCCCGGCGGTGCTCGAGCAGCTCGCGAGGCGCGCCCCCCGGCCGGGCGAAGGCCCCTCGGCCGAGGTGCGCCAGCGCGGCCACTGGAAGCTGCGCCTGCTCGCCGATGGCCCGAATGGCCACACCCTGAGCTACGTCGTCTCGGATCGCGCCGATCCGGGCTACGGCTCGACGGCGACCATGCTGGGCGAGTCCGCGCTATGCCTGGCGTTCGATCCGCTGAGCTCCGCGGGCGGCGTCCAGACCCCCTCGGTGGCCATGGCGCAGCCGCTGCTCGATCGGCTGCGCCGCGCGGGCCTGGTCTTCGAACCCGCATGAGCTCGATGGCGCGTTCGCGATGTCAGCCCCCGGATCTAGGGTCGGCTCCGTGGCCAAGCTCTACTTCCGGTACGGCACGATGGACTCGGCGAAGTCGATGAACCTGCTGGCGGTGGCGCACAACTATCGCAAGCAGGGCAAGCGCGTGCTGCTGGTCAAGCCGCGGCTCGATCGCCGGTTCGGCCACGACAAGATCGCATCGCGCTCCGGGCTCGAGGCCACGGCGGACTTGCTGGTCGACGACGACAGCGCGCTTTCCCCGCGCGACTTCGAGAGCATCGACTGCGTGCTGGTCGATGAGGCGCAGTTCCTGCCGCCCCGCGTGATCGACGACCTGCGCCGGATCACCGTCGACCCGGGGGTGCCGGTGATCTGCTACGGCCTGCGGACCGACTTCCGGACCCGGTTGTTTCCCGGCGCGCAGCGGCTCATGGAGCTCGCCGATCGCATCGAGGAGGTGAAGGTCACCTGCCAGTACTGCGCGAAGAAGGCGATCTGCAACCTGCGCTTCGTCAACGGCACGCCGACCGTCCACGGGCCGCAGATCCAGCTCGGCGCCGACGAGCAATACGCGCCGGTGTGCTGGTCCCACTACGACGAGGCGACCCGGCCGCTGGCCGGGGATGTCACCGGCGCGGTGGTGCGGCCGAGCTGACCGCTCTCGATTCAATTGAGGTCGGCGCGCCGGGTGCGCCACTCGACGAACAGCGCGCCGAACCGCGGATCGCGCTGCAGGGCCGCGAGGTCCGGATCGGTCTCCATCTTCTCGGCGTGCTCGTACTCGTGCTCGATCGCCTTGGCGACCTGACCCAGCGCGCGATCGATCTGGCCGACCGCGGCGTACGCGCAGGCGGCCGAGTGGTAGATATAGGGGTTCTCGGGGCCAAACGGCTGGCCGCCATCGGCGAGCTCGACCGCGAGCGGGTAATCGCCGAGCGCGTGTGCGTGAATGCAGGCGTTGTTCCACGCCATGACCAGCGCGGTGCGCGCCTCGCCGGACTCGCGCGCGGGGATCGGCAGCGCGAGGACCTTGCGCAGGATCGCCAGCGCCTGCGGCCGCTCGACCGAGAAGCTCGTGTTGTAGAGATACGGCACCAGCGCGCGATCGTCGGGGAGCCGGCCGAGCAGCGCGCCGAGGTAGGCCGGCGCGTGGCGCGCGACGCTGCCGGTCAGATCGCTCAGCTCCTCGGGATCGGTGCCGGTCAGCGTGCCGGCGTCGAGCAGCTCGATCGCGGCGGCGAGCTCGGCCGGGGCGTGCTCGGCGGTCTCGCCGACCACGAGCAAGCGGACATCCCGGCTCGCCGCGGACCGGGCCAGCGCGATCGCCTCGGCCAGCCGGTGCTGTCGTACGAGCACGATCGCGAGATAGCCGTTGGCGTCGGAGCTACCGTCGAACGCCAGCGCCCGCCGCAGCAGCCGCTCGGCGACCAGCGCGGTGCCCGGGTCGTCCGGATCGTGCTCGAGCGCGACCTCGATCAGCATGCCGGCCAGCTCGCGCCGGCTCCAGATGCTCTGGCCGACCGCCCACGCCAGCGCCGCCGCCTCACCCTGGCGGCGAAACCGGTCGGCGAGCGGGTTGCCGGCGAGGATGAACGGCTCGTCGTTGGTGCCGCTCGACGTCCCGCCGGTCGCCCGCGACTTGACCGCATCGTCGACGCTGTCGAACCGCGCCCAGGTCACCGGGAGGATGTCGTTGATCCGGGCGACGATCCACAGGAGGAAGTGAACCTGATCGGGCGCCGTGGCCGGCACGGTGAAGCGTTCGACCCACATCAGCGCCGAGCGGTGCTTGCGGTCATGGACGACATCCGCGCGCTGGAACGGCTCGAACTCGTCGACCCGCTCGTCCTGGTAGACCGAGAGCCACAGCGCAAAGAACGCGTTGATCACCGACTCCTCGCCGGCGAGCGGCGTGCCCGCGAGCTTGATCGCGATCCCGAAGCTCTCCCAGTCGTAGTCGTCGATGATCTCCGGGTAGCGCTCGATCGGAAACTGCACCGAGTGCTCGAGGGGCGGGACGCCGTTGCGCCAGTGGCTCTCGAGCGCGACCTCGGACGCGAGCTCGAGCTCGTCCTCGAGCGCGGAGGTCTCGTCGTCGTCATCCTCGTCGTCGACGTCATCGTCGTCGACGTCATCGTCCACGGCGGTCGGCAGCGCGGGATCGGTGGCCGGCGCATCAGGCGCGCTGTACAGCACCTCGGCGGTCGGCTCGGCGGTCACGCCGGCCTGCACCGCGCCCGGTTCGGCCACCGCGGCCGCCGGTTCCCGGGCCTCCGCGGCCGTGAGATCGAGCCACGCGACCCCGTCGATCCCGGTCTCGACCTTGATGCACCAGATCGCTTCGAGGCCCTGGGTATGGGCCGCCCGCTCGAACGCCGCGCGTTGATCATCGACCTCGTGAGCTGCCGGAGGCAGCCACGGCGCCGCCAGCCACTGCCGCGCCCGGCCGTCATCCTCGTCGTCGGTGCCGGCCTCGCTCGGCTCGGTGACGCCGGCCGCGCCGAGCGCCTCCCACAGGGCGCGCTGGGCGCTTGCATCGAGCGGTCGCGAGCTCCGCGCGATCACGATGCCGCGTGCAAGGTCGCTCCGTCGCGGCTCGAGGCCGACGATCTCCACTGGCCGCAGCCTACCTCACATCGCGACGGCGGGGCCGCTCAGCACTCGATGATGTTCACCGCGAGACCGCCGCGGGCGGTCTCCTTGTACTTGGTGCTCATGTCCGCCCCGGTGCGCCACATGGTCCTGATGACCTTGTCGAGCGAGACCTTGTGGGTGCCATCGCCCTGAAGCGCGAGCCGGGCCGCGTTGATCGCCTTCACCGCGCCCATCGCGTTGCGCTCGATGCACGGCACCTGCACGAGGCCGCCGATCGGATCGCAGGTCAGGCCGAGGTTGTGCTCCATGCCGATCTCCGCGGCGTTCTCGACCTGCGCGGGGGTCCCGCCCATGACCTCGGCGAGCGCGCCCGCCGCCATCGAGCACGCCACGCCGACCTCACCCTGGCAGCCGACCTCGGCGCCGCTGATCGACGCGTTCTTCTTGTACAGCGCGCCGATCGCCGCCGCGGTCAAGAGGAACCGGATCGTGCCCTCGTCGTCGGCGTTGGGCAGAAACCGCCGGTAGTACATCATGACCGCCGGGATGATGCCCGCGGCGCCGTTGGTCGGCGCGGTCACGACCCGGCCGCCCGCGGCGTTCTCCTCGTTGACCGCGAGCGCGAACAGGTTGACCCAGTCCATGATCACCAGCGGATCGCTCGACCCGGCCGGGTCGCTCTTGAGCCGGCGATGCAGCCCCGCCGCCCGCCGCTTGACCTTGAGCCCGCCCGGCAGGATGCCCTCGCGCTCGCAGCCGCGCTTCACGCACGCCTCCATCGCGCGCCAGATCGCGACCACGCCGCGCCGGACCTCGTCCTCGGGCAGCACCGCCTTCTCGTTCTCGAGCATGAGCCCCGAGATGCTCATGCCGTGCTCGACGCTGTGCTTCAGGAGCTCGTTCGCCGAGTTGAACGGATACGGGACCAGGACCTGCTCGGCAGGGACGCTGCCATCGGCGGGCGCGCCCGCGTGATCGACGACGAAGCCGCCGCCGACCGAGTAGTAGATCCGCTCGACGACCACCCCGCCGGCCACGTCGTGCGCGGTGAACCGCATGCCGTTGGCGTGCAGCGGCAACTTGTCCCGGCGGTGGAACACCAGCTGGGTCTCGGGATCGAGCGCGACCTCGTGCTTGCCGAGCAGCGAGATCCGCTTGGTCTTGCTCGTGTTCGCGACCCGCGCCGCCACGCTGTCGACATCGACCGTCGCCGGTTCGTCGCCTTCGAGCCCGAGCAGCAAGGCCTTGTCGGTGCCGTGGCCCCGGCCGGTGAACCCGAGGCTCCCGAACAGCTCGACCTTCACGCTCGCCACCCGAGCGAGCTGGTCATCGGCGCCGAGCCGCTCGGCGAACCGCTTCGCCGCCCGCATCGGACCGACGGTGTGCGAGCTCGATGGCCCGATGCCGATCTTGAAGATGTCGAAGACGGAGATGTGCACGGACGGTGAGTGTAGACGATCCGACGCCGCCTGCCCTCCGGGTTCGCGCGGACCCGCGCTGGGGCTAGAACAGGATCCGCGTCTTGATGCTGGTCGGCAGCCCCGCGACGCCGCGCTTGACGTCCTGCGACACGTCCTGGTCGAGGTCCATGATCAGGTAGCCGATATCGGGGTCAGTCGAGAGCAGCTGGGCGCGGATGTTGGCGTTGTGATCCGACACGATGCGGTTGATGTCGCGCAGCACGCCCGGCACGTTCTTGTGGACGTTCAGGATCCGGTGGGTGTCCTTGGCCAGCGGCAGCTCGACCGCGGGGAAGTTGACCGCGCCGGTGGTCGAGCCTGCGTTGATGTACTTGATCACCGCCGCCGAGACCTCGCGGCCGATTGCCTCCTGGGCCTCCTCGGTCGAACCGCCGATGTGCGGCGTGAGGATCACGTTGGGCAGGCCGCGCAGCGGCGACGCGAAGCCATCGCCGTTGGCCTCTGGCTCCTCGGGATAGACGTCGACCGCGGCGCCGCCGATGTGGCCGCGCTTGATCGCCTCGGCGAGCGCGTCGAGCTCGACCACCGAGCCGCGGCTGGCGTTGAGCAGGCACGCGCCCCGCTTCATGCGCGCGAGCTCGTCGGCGCCGATCATGTTCTTGGTCTGCGCGGTCTCCGGGACGTGCAGCGTCACGAAGTCGGCGGTGTCGAGCACGTCCTCGAGCCGGGCCAGCGCGCGGTTGTTGCCCATGGGCAGCCGCGCGGCGATGTCGAAGAACACCACGCGCATGCCGAACGCCTCGGCGAGCACGCCGATCTGGCTGCCGATGTGACCGTAGCCGATGATCCCGAGGGTGCGGCCGCGGACCTCGTGGCTGCCGACCGCGACCTTGCGCCACCGGCCCTCGTGAACCTCGCGCGAGCGATCGCCGACCTGGCGCGACAGGATGACGATCTCGGCGAGGATCAGCTCGGCGACCGAGCGCGTGTTGGAGAACGGCGCGTTGAATACCGGGACGCCGCCGCGGCTGGCGTGGCCGAGCGCGATCTGGTTGGTGCCGATGCAGAACGCGCCCACGGTCAGGAGCCGGCGCCCCTCGTCGAGCACGGCGTTCGTGACCTGGGTCTTGCTGCGGATCCCGAGCACGTGGACGTCGCGCACGCGCTGCGCGAGCTCGGCCTCGGGCAGCGCGGTCTTCAGCGCCTCGACTTGAAAGCCCTCGCTGCGAAACGCCTCCGCGGCGACAGGATGCACGTTCTCGAGCAGCAGGATCTTGATCTCGCTCTTGGGGAACGATGTCGCGGGCGTCGTCGTCATCGCTAGCTCATAGCTCGCCGCGCGGCTTCGTCACAGCCGTGGCGCCGAAAACGTATCGCAGGCCTCGAACCGGCCGGTGTCGAACCCGGTGCGGAACCAGCGCACCCGCTGGGCGGAACTCCCGTGCGTGAACGTCTCGGGGTTGACCTCGCGGCCAGCCTGGTGCTGCAGGCGATCGTCGCCGATCGCGGTCGCCGCGGTGATCGCCTCCTCGAGATCGCCGGCCTCGAGCAGCTGCTTGCCAGCCGCCGCGTGGCCCCACACTCCCGCGAAGCAGTCCGCCTGTAACTCGGTCCTCACCGAGACCGCGTTGCGCTTGCCGCCGCGGCCGAGCGCCTCGGCGCGCTGCTCGATCCCCATCAGCTTCTGCAGGTGGTGGCCGATCTCGTGGGCCAGCACGTAGGCCTGCGCGAAGTCTCCAGGCGCGCCGAACCGCTGGCGAAGCTCGCGGTAAAATGACAGGTCGATATAGGCGTGCTCGTCGGCCGGGCAGTAGAACGGGCCGATCGCCGCGGACGACTGGCCACAGCCGGTGTTGATCGCGCTGGTGAACAGCACGAGCTTGGCGTGGCGGTACGGCTTGCCCTCGGCCCGGAACATGCTCTCGAACGTATCCTGGACATCCTTCATCACGAACTTGACGAACCCCACCAGCTCCTTGTCGGGATCCGGTCCGCGCGGCGGGTGCGGCTGCTGCGGCCCCGCCGACGGCGGCGGCGATCCGCCCCCGGTCGACAGCAAGCCGCTGATGTCGTAGCCGAACAACCGCGCGACCAGCACGACCACGACCACCGTCGCCAGTCCACCGCCGGTGAGCCGGCCGAACCCACCCCCGCCGCCACCGCCGCTGCTCCCGCGCTCATCGACGACATCGTCGTTCTCGGTTCCTGGGATCCACTTCACGCTGACAGGGTACTACAGTAGCGCTGGAATGCCGCCGCGCGCGAAACCCACGCCGAGGACTCCCGCGACGTCGCGCAAGCGCACGCTGAAGCCCGCGGCAGGCACCGTCGGGCTCCACCCCAGCGAGGTGATGTCGGATCCACCGCCGCCCGAAGTGAGTCGCCTGAGCACGCTCATCACAGAAGCCGGCGGCACGGTGATCGCCCGCTATCGCGAGCCGTTCGGCGGGTTCTGGGTCGCGCTCGCCGCGCTCCCGCTCGCGGCGATCAAGCCGACGCCCTACCAGCGCGAGCTGTCGAAGACCCACGCCCAGAGGCTCGCCACCGTGATCCCCAAGGTCGGACGGTTCCTCGATCCCGTGATCGCGGTGCCCGATGGCGATGGCTTCATCACGCCCAACGGCATGCACCGGCTCGCGGCGCTCGGCGCGCTCGGCGCCAAGGCGGTGATCGCCCTGGTCCTGCCCGAGCCCGAGATCGCGTTTCGCATCCTGGCGCTCAACACCGAGAAGGCGCACAACCTGAAGGACAAGGCGCTCGAGGTGATCCGCATGGCGCGCGCGATCGCCGCGGATCCGAAGAAGTCCAAGGTCAGCGAGGCCGACGTCGCGTTCGAGCTCGAGCAGGCATCGCTCCTCACGCTGGGCGTGTGCTACGAGCGCAACGCGCGGTTCTCGGGCGGCGCCTACAACCCCATCGTCGCGCGCACCGAGGCGTTCGCCGACGGGCCGATCCGCACGAGCCTGGCGCTGCGCGAGGCCCACGCCGAGCGGCTGCTCGAGCTCGACGTCGCGGTGACCGCGGCGGTCGCCCGGCTCCAGGAGGCCGGGTTCACGACCGGCTACCTGAAGCCGATCGTGGTCGCGCGGATCAACCCGCTCCGGTTCGCCAGGCCTGGCAAGGCCGACGCGCGTCCCGATTTCGACCGGACGATCGACCGGATGCTCGACGGCGCCCACCAGTTCGACCCCTCGAAGGTCAAGGCCGCCGACGTCGCGATCGCCGCGGCGGTCGGCGGCAGCGGCGAGGACTAGAAGTAGTAGTGCACGCCGGCTTCGCCGACCGTGTTGCCCGTGATGTTGACCTCGGAGATGTCGCCGGCGCCGACCTCGATGCCGCCGGTGAACGACAGCGCGACGTTTGCCGCAACGAACACGCGGATCTGGAAGCTCGGCTCGAGGAACACCAGCGTGCTGCTCGTGCCGTCCGCGTTCTGCTGGTTGCGGATCCCCAGGCTGCCGCCGACGCCGAAGTCGGTCGTCGCGGTGGACGCGACGTGAAAGAAGAACCGGCCACCGATATCGAAGATCGTGTTGTGGGGACCATCGGGATCGCGGAGCCCGACGAAGCCGCCGACGTGGAACTTCCCGGTGTCGTAGTTCGCCGACAGACCGCCGATGCCGCTCAGCTGGAACTCCGCGCCGAGCCCGACCGAGCCGGGGTTCCCGCCCGCGCGCGCGGCGCCGGCAGACGACAGGATCAGCAGCGCAACGATGAGACTGGTTTTCATGCGCGGCATGCTCGCGCGGCGCGACGCTGAAGGCAAATCTAGCGCGCCTTCAGGTGGGATGATCTTGCGCCGTGTGCAGCGCACTTCACCCCGGGGCGGTATGGTGAGGCGTGCTCTCTGCCGAGCTCGCGCTCACCGACCTCGATGCTCGCCACTGGAAGAACTGGTGGCGTCTCCTGACGCCTCCGCGCGTGCTCGAGCCGGCGCGCTGGGCGCTCGTGATCCTCGACCATGGCACGCCGATCCGGCTGATCGTGAACGGCGAAGGCGCCCGCCCGCCGGTCCCTTTGCCCGGGCTCACCGCCAAGGCGCTCGCCGAGTACGCCAAGGCGCTCGGGGTCGCCGCGGTCGTCGTGGTCGAACGCCGGGTGATCGCCGAGCTGACCGCGGAGGTCGAGGCCACGCTCGCGATCGACCAGGACCTGATCGCGCAGGGCCTCATCATCTTGCGCGCGCTGAAGAAGCACAGCGGCAAAGGCGTGTGGACCTTGCCGGCCGTGCTCGAGCTCCTGCCGGCGCCGAGCTACGAGCCGCTGCAGCGCACGTTCGACCTGCTGGTCCCCGATCGCTCGGCGATGCTCGCCTACGTGATCGAGGACGATCGCAGCCGCGTCCACGCGTCGATCATCGCCGTGAAGGCCAAGGGCGATATCACCACCGCCGCGACCCACCGCGCGATCGACGACCTCGTCCCCGAGGCCGTGCTCGCGCGCGACTGGGACAAGGGCTACCGCCGCGTGGTCCAGGCCGTGGAAGAGCGGTTCGCCAGGCCGAGCCTCGCGCTGTTCGTCGAGCGCACGACCTTGCTCGGCATCCTGACCGGCCCGAGCGATCAGCTGGCGCGTGAGCTCAACGCCAAGCGCGCGGTGATCGATCCCGCGCCGGCATGGCTCCTGGGCCTGCTCGGCGGGACCGCGGTCGCGGCAGCGGCCGGGCGCGCGGCGACCGCCCTGGCAAACATGCTGCCGCAGTCGACCCGCGATCGCGCGTCGGCGCTGGCCCAGCGCGCGCGAGACGCCTTCAAGGACAGCGGCGCACACCCGTTTGCCATGCTCGGCTTCGACCCGATCGAGCTGTGGTCGCGGCTGAAGCACCACTATCGCTAGCATCGCCCGCGCGGTGACCGGCTGTCGGGGTGTCGGGCCTGCGGGGTCAAGCGAGCCGCGTCGCCGCGGCGCCCGACACGCCATAGCCATCGCCGCACCGGGCGCACACCGCGGTGGCGTGCTCCGGTAAGGTCTCGCCACAGCGGCAAGCCCAGCCGATCCGGCGCGCAGGTGCGCCGACCACAAGTGCATGCGGTTGCACATCGGAGGTGACAACCGCACCCGCGCCCACCATCGCGTACGCGCCGATCGACACGCCGCACACGATCGTCGCGTTGGCGCCGATCGTCGCGCCGCGGCCGACCCGCGTCGGCGCGTATGCGTCCCTGCGCGAGACGTGCGCCCGCGGGTGCTTGACGTTGGTGAACACGCACGACGGCCCGAGGAACACCTCGTCCTCGAGCGTCACGCCATCGTACAGCGACACGTGGTTCTGGATCCGGCAGCCGCGGCCGATCGCCACGGCGTCGACGTAGCAGCCCTGGCCGATCGAGGTGTCATCGCCGATCACCGCGCCGGCCCGGACGTGGACCCAGCGCCAGATCCGGACCCGCTCGCCGAGCTGGGCGCCCGCCTCGACGATCGCGGTGGGGTGAACCTCGGCGGTCACGGCGGCGCGAACGTGGCACGCGGCGGCGGCCCGAGCAAGCGCAGCGCGCGGGGCCGCCGTCCCGTGCCAGGGCACCTCTTTCGTCGCCGCGCCGTGCGATCCTTCGCGCTCGCCGGTGGTTTTGCGCCGCGCAGCCGCAGCGGCGACGGCGGATCGCCGCGGCGTCAGATGGCGGAGCTAGACTGGCTGCGCGTGCCCAAGCGCCCTCCACGTGTTGTTCGCGAGCTCTCGGTACCCCAGGACCTGCGTGGCCAAGGTCCGACGTGCGCGCTGACCGTGCAAGGCGCAGGCGTCCGCGGCGAGCTGTGGCACGCCGACGTGTTGACGCTGCTCGGGCGGCTCCCCGATGGCTCGGTCGACCTCGTCGTCGCCGATCCGCCCTACGCGATCGACAAGGCGGACTGGGACGAGTTCGAGTCGCTCGACGTCTACCTCGCGTGGTGCGACGGCTGGCTCGCCGAGGTCGCGCGCGTGCTCGCGCCGCATGGCTCGGCATATGTCTGTGGGTTCTCCGAGATCCTGGCCGACGTCAAAGCGCGCAGCGCGCGGCGGTTCGCGAGCTGCCGGTGGCTCATCTGGTACTACCGCAACAAGGCGAACCTCGGCCGTGACTGGGGCCGCTCGCACGAGTCGATCTTGCACTTGCGCAAGGCCGGCGCGCGGGTCGACGTCGACGCGATCCGGATCCCCTACAACGGGCACACGACGAAGTACCCGGCGCGGATCCAGGCGGTATCGTCGCAGTACGGTGGCGCCTCCGCCAAGCGCGATCGCTGGGAGCCGAATCCGCTCGGCGCCAAGCCGCGCGACGTGATCGAGCTGCCGGTGATCTGCAATGGCATGGCGGAGAAGACCCCGCACGCGACCCAGAAGCCCGAGGCGCTGATCGAGAAGTTGATCCTGGCATCGAGCGCGCCGGGCCAGCTCGTCGTCGATCCCTTCGTCGGCTCGGGGACCACGGCGGTGATCGCTGCGCGGCTCGGCCGGTCGTGGCTGGCCGGTGACGCGGACCCACGGTTCGTGGGTCTCACGCGCGAGCGGCTCGCGGCGCAACCAAGCACGTTGTCCCCCAGCCCGGCGGAGCGGCGAAGCTCCGAGCTCCACCGCGATCCGCTCGATGCGGCACCCGCCAAGCGGCTCCGGCGCCCACGCGCGCCCTCCAGCGCGACCGTCAGTGCCCCTCCGCCGGCCCACGCGCGCCAGTCTCCCCGACCGGCGGCGCGCAAGCCGCCGACCGCCGCCGCCCTCACCGCCGCAAGCGCCCCCCCCGCGCAGCCCGCCACAAGCAACCCCCCCGCGCGGCCCGCCGCGAGCGAACCGCCGGCCCTACCCACGACACGCAAAACAGCTGGGCGGGGCGCCCTCCCGGCCACCCGCAAGCCGGCAATCTCAGGGGTCCCCAAAGTCGCACCAGGTGGGCAGCAGGCGCTCGCGTTTGACTTGTTCCCACCGCTCGCGCCAGCCCCGATGAGCGCCAGGCGGCGGAAGTCACCTCCCGCCTGACCCGGGTCGCGTAGAGCGGCCGGGATTCGGGCCACAGCCGCCACAGCCCGCGGTCGATCGCGGCGGAAACGCTCGTCGGCGCGCGTGGGGTTGCGTCGGCGTGGAAGAACCTTCCCGTCGAACCATCGCCGAAGCGCTTCGTCGATCGGCCTCGAGGTACTCCTGGAAGCCGTGGTCAGGACGCCCCGCGCGCGGCGCGCCTCGGCATCCTCCCCCCGTCATCGGCTCGGCGCCGGGCTACCAGGCGAGAGCTTGGGGGTCAGCCCCATCTCCTTGATCAGGTGGTCGCCACCATCGAGCAGGTCCAACGTCCAGATCATGTAGCGCGCGTCGACCGAGATGGATCGCGTGGTCGTCGGGTTGAACACCACGTCCGACGCGACGCCCTCGAGCGTGCCATCGAACAACAGGCCGACCAGCTCGCCCTTGCGGTTGAGCGTCGGCGAGCCCGAGTTGCCGCCGGTGGTGTCGAGATCGGTCAGGAAGTCGATCGCGAGCTCGCCACCGAGAGCGGGATCGCCGTAGGGCCCGAACGCCTTCGCCTTGATCGCGGCGAGCAGCTTCGGAGGCGCGTTGAACGGCTCCTTGCCGGTATCCTTCGCCAGGATCTGCGACGCCACGGTGAACGGCCGGTCGGCCGGATCCTTGGACTCGGGCTTGAATGACTTGACCGTGCCGTAGGTGACGCGCAGCGACTGGTTGGCATCGGGCGCCAGCTCGCCACCGAGCACCTCGCGCATCGCCTCGACGTAGGCCGGCGTGACCAGCAGGCGCTCACCCTGGCGCGCATCCTGCTTCTTCTCGTCAGCCTTGACCACCGGCCAGATCCGCTGCGCCGCCCTGAGGAACGGATCCTTGGATGCCTTGAGCTGCGCGAGCGTGGCGGTCTGGAGCAGCGAGACGCGGAGCTTCTCGTCCTCGAGCTGCTGCGCGCCGTACCAGGCGTCGAGCGTCTTGTCGATCAGCGCCTCGTCGATCTTGGTGCCCTGCTTGACGTCGAGCAGCGTGGCGAGCCACGCGCGGTCAGGCTCCGGCAGCTGGAGCGCGCGGACCAGGCCCAGCCGGAACACCGCGCGATCGAGCGTGCGGTCGTAGGTGCGCGCGAGCTGCTTCTGGCGACCCAGCGCCTGGTTCAGATCGCGATCCTGGTAGCCCGCCTTGCGCTCGTCGTTGGGCTTGACCCGCTCCTCCGCCCAGCGCGTGAGGTCCTGCGCCGTCGCGAGCAGCCGGGATCCATCGAACGCGGCCCGGCGGTCGAAGTCGACCCGGGCGGTGCGGCGCGCCTCGACGTCGAGCTGCTCGAGCTTGTCGATCGCCTGCGCGATCGCCTCGTGGCCAGGCTCGGCTGCCCACGCCTTGATCTTCTTGTCGAGCGCGTCCTTCTGCGCGAGCAGCTCGCCCTTGGTGAGCCCGGCGAGCACGCCCTCGTCCTTGGCGAGCCGGTTCTGCGTGCCCTGCTTCATCACGATCGCCTTGGTGCCGGTCTCGCTCTCGTCGGCGACGTGCGCCTCGGCGATCGCGTAGCGCTCCTTGGCGAACGCGATCTGATAGGGCAGCGCCCACTCGACCTCGTGATGGATCTCGGCCGCGGTCCGCGTGCGACTGGTGTTGCCCGGGTAGCCGGCGACCATGACGAAGTCGCCCGGCTGGAGGCCCTCGGTCGTCACGTGCAGGTAGTGGTTCGACTGATACGGCACATTGTCGGGCGAGTAGTCCGCCGGGCTGCCATCCTTGCCGACGTAGGCGCGATAGAAGGACCAGTCGCCGGTGTGACGCGGCCAGTTCCAGTTGTCGGTCTCACCGCCGTAGTCGCCGACCGAGCGCGCCGGCGCGTAGACCAGCCGCACGTCACGGATCTCGAGGTTCTCGGTCTGGATGTACATGCCGCCGCCGAAGTACGGCCGCACCGTGCAGCGCACCGTCGGGCGATCGTGCTCGCAGGCCGCGAGCAGCGCCTTGGTCCGCCGCTCGGCAAAGTCCTTGCGCGCGACCGGGTCCTTGATCTTGTCGAGGCCATCGCGGACGTCCTTGGTGACGTCCTTGAACGCCTGGGCGACCAGCACGCGCTGCGCCGGCCCCGCGGACTTCTCGTCGCCGCGGGTCCTGGCCAGGAAGCCATCCTCGACGTAGTTCTGGTTCTGCTTCTTGTTGGTGTTGAGCTGCAGCGCGCCCTGCACGCAGTGGTGGTTGGTGACGATCAGGCCCTCGGGCGAAACGAACGAAGCGGTGCAGCCGCCCAGCGAGACCACCGCGTTGAGCGGCGCCGCGAGCGGATCGGCGAGCGCGGCGGGGTCGATCTCCACGCCCATGTGGCGAAAGTTCGAGGCGATGCCAGGCAGCGTCATCTGCTGCGGGAGCCACATGCCGCCCGGATCGGAATACTGCAACCGAAAGCCGAGCGCAGGATCCGCAGGACGTGCGGCGACCGGCTCCGCGGGTGCAATCGGTGCGGCCGCGGCAGTCATGACCGGATCGGAGCTCGCTGGCTTCGGACTCCCGCCACAGGCGGCACCCGCGGCGACCCACCACAAGCCAGTCACGATCGGCGTCTGCTTCATTGCCGATTCCTACCAAGGATTCGCGTTGACTCGCGATCGGAACCGAAGACGCCGGCTATCCGGAAGCCAAACATAACGTCGTGCGCCCGGCAGCTTGCCCCCGCGTGCGCAGGTCCGCTCCCGCGGTACGCGATCGCGCGCGTGCGCTCCCGCCGCCTGCGCAATCATCTCGACGCATTGCGCATGGTATGCGTCATGCACATATTTGCTTACATGCGTACCTTCATCGGCTGTATGGGGCTGTTGGTAGGAGTTCTGGGCAGTGGCGCGCACGCGAGCAGCACCCGCCCCCCCGTACTCACGCAAGCTACTGAAACCACGCCAGCGTCCCGCGTTGACCCCGCACCACACGGCGAGCCGGGACGGGACGCCGACGGGCGTCCCGCGCGCAAGCCCACCTCGCTGACCGCGGGCGAGGTCGCCGCCGGCGTCGCGCCTCACGCGCGAGACATCCAGCGCTGCTACCGCGACGAGATCGGCGAGGCGCGCGGCGCGAACCACCTCGAGCTCACGCTGGTGATCGCCTACGACGGGCGCGTCCGGTCGGCCACGGTGGCTGTCCCGAGGCTCGCGGCCAGGACGACGCGAAGGATGGCCGCGTGCATGCGCACCGCCCTGGCGACCGCCCGGTTCCCCGAGCGCCGCAGCGACACGATGGCGATCTTGCCCTACTACTTCCAGAAGACCGAGGCGCCGGACGCCGGCCCGCAGCTCAGCTGCTGGAACCGCAGCGGCTGCCCGTAGCGTCGACCGACGCGCCGACCGCGCCGCTGACGCGTCGGCCGGCAGGCCGCGTCAGTCGTCGATCGCCAGCGACGCGAAGAACCCGCGGACCTCGTCGGTCGGGACCTTCGCGCGCGCCTCTTCGGCGATGTCGCGGACTTCGATCAACTCGTCGGGGATCTCGAGCAAGAACCGCGATGGCGTACGCACCATCGCGCGGCCGCGCTGGACCCGCGTGCACGCGCGCGTCAGGTACAGCTTGCGCTGCGCCCGGGTGATCCCGACGTAGCACAGCCGGCGCTCCTCGCTGATATCCGTCGCGTGGTCGGCGTCGAGCACGTCGGTCGCCTGCGGCTGCAGCGTGCGGGCATGCGGCAGGAGCTCTTCCTCGAGGCCGATCATGAAGCACACCGGAAACTCGAGCCCCTTGGCGCCGTGCAGCGTGGTCAGCACCACGCGGTCTCCCGATTCCTCACGCTCGTCGGAGGTCTCGAGCGACAAGAGCCGCAGGTACTCGGCGAGCTGCTCGCGGCCCTTACCCTTGTCGCTGAACCGCTGGAGCGAGCCCAGGAGGCCCTCGACGTTGTCGATCCGGCGCTGCGCCGCGCTGGCCGAGCCGGCCGCCTCGCGTAGATCGTCGTACAGCCGGATGTCCTCGATCAGCGTGCGCGTCGCCGCGACCACATCGGTGCCGCTCTCGAGCGAGGCGCCGAGCTCGGACACCACGTGCACCAGCTCGATGATGCCGTTGCGCGCGGCGCCCCGGAGATCGCCGACGTCGACGTCGACCGCGGCCGGGTCGTCGTCGTCGCGCGGCAGCAGCGTCTCGAGCCCCGGCAGCGTGCCAGTCCCCGAGATCGCGCTGCGCAGCGCGTCCCACAGCGAGGCGTGCTTGGCGTGCGCGGCGGTGACCAGGCGATCGACCGTGGTCGCACCGAGCCCGCGCGCCGGGTAGTTGATCACGCGGCGCAGCGCCAACTCGTCGCGCGAGTTGAGCGCGACCCGCAGGTAGGCGATGACGTCCTTCACCTCCTTGCGCTCGAAGAACTGCTGGCCGCCGTACATGACGTACGGCACGCTGGCCTGCCGCAGCTCGTCCTCGAGGGCCTTGGCTTGCAGGTTCGATCGGTACATCACCGCGATGTCCTGCCAGGGCCGCCCCTCCTTGTGGAGCTTCGCGATCTCGTTCGCGACCCACTTCGACTCATCCTCGGCGGTCGCCGCCACCGCGTGCGTGATCGGCTCGCCGGCGGCGTGCTGCGACCACAGCTGCTTGCCGTGGCGCTTCTGGTTGTTCGAGATCACCTGGTTGGCCGCGCTCAAGATCGTCTTGGTCGACCGGTAGTTCTGCTCGAGCTTGACGATCCGCGCGCCGGGAAACAGCTCGGTGAACCGCAGGATGTTGGTCGGGTCCGCGCCCCGCCAGCTGTAGATCGACTGATCGTCGTCACCGACGACCACGAGGTTCTGGTGATCGGTGACCAGGTGCTTGACCAGCCGCAGCTGCGCGGCGTTGGTGTCCTGGAACTCGTCGACCATGACGTAGCGGAACCGCTCGGCCCACCGCCGCCCGGCCTCGGCGTCGCGCTCCCACAGCCGGACCGGCTCGACGATCAGGTCATCGAAGTCGTACGCGGCACACGACCGCATCATGTCCTGGTAGCGCGGATAGACCTCGGCCGTGGCGACGTCGTACTCGTCGGCCGGGTTCGGCGCGTAGGCCTCGGGCCCGACGAACCGGTTCTTGGCCAGCGAGATCCGGGTCAGGATCGACTTGACGTCGAACCGGCGATCGCCGTCGCGTTGCGAGCGCAGCGCCTCGCGCACGCAGCCCAGCTGGTCGGACTGGTCGTAGATCACGAACCCGCGCGGCATGCCCAGGGCCTTGCGCTCGCTGCGCAGGATCTGCAGCCCGAGCGCGTGGAACGTGCCGATCGTCAGCTTGCGCGCCACCGCCTTGTCGCCCAGGAGGCTCGCGACGCGCTCGCGCATCTCCTCTGCGGCCTTGTTGGTGAAGGTCATCGCGCAGATCGCCGTCGGCGGGATGCCCTGGGCCAGCAGGTTTGCGATCCGGAAGGTGATCACGCGCGTCTTGCCCGAGCCCGCGCCCGCAAGCACCAGCAACGGACCACCGCCGTGGCCGGCCGCCTCGCGCTGCGGCGGATTGAGCTTGCCAAGATCGACCACGGGCCGTGACGCTACGGATCTGCGCGCGGCTCGTCAACGCGCCGGGGACGATGTCGACCTGGCACGCCGGCGCGACGCGGTTGCCGTAAGCTCGCTGCCATGACCCCCAGCGAGCGCCGTGAAGCTGCGCTGATGACCGCGCTTGGCCTCGAGTTTCCGGGCTTGCGGATCGTGCGCAAGGACCGCTCGGCGCTGCACAAGTTGATTCACTACGCGCTGGTCGGCCTGACGCTCGGCCGCATGACTTCCTACCTGGATTCGTTTCAGACCACGATCGGCCGCACCGTCTACGTGACGTCGGACTGGGACGCCTGGGATCCCGATCGCCGGTATGTCACGCTCCGCCACGAGGCCGTCCACCTCCGGCAATTTCGCACGTTCACCGTGCCCGGAATGGCCGTCATGTATGTTCTTCTGCCGCTGCCGCTGGGTCTTTCGTGGTTCCGCGCCTACTTCGAAAAAGCCGCCTACGCCGAGAGCATCCGCGCCGCCGCCGAGGTGTGGGGGCCGGCGCATCCCCGCAGCCCCGGGTTTCGGAACCACGTGATCGCGCAGTTCATCGGGCCCTCGTATGGCTGGATGTGGCCGTTCCGCGCCGCCCTGGAGCGTTGGTATGATGGCGTCCTGGCGAGCTTGCCGTGCGCGAAATAGCCCTCATCGCCCCTCATCGGCCCTTGTCGCCCATCATCGCCCCTCCGTGAGCGCTCCTTGAACGATCCGATCGTCGGCATCGACCTCGGCACCTCGAACTCCGTCGTCGCGCACGCGGACGCCGCGGGGACCGTGCGGGTGCTCGCCGACGACAGCGGCGCTAAGGTCCATCCCTCGGTCGTCTCGTTCCATCCCAACGGGGGCGTGGTCGTCGGTGCCGCGGCCAAGCAGCGCAAGGTCATCGACCCGGCCAACACGATCTACTCGGTCAAGCGGCTGATCGGCCGGGCGTATCGCGCGACCGAGGTCCAGACCGCGAAGGCGCGGTCGCCGTTCCAGATCAAGGAGGGCGCCAACCAGGCGCCGATCATCGCGACCCGCGGTGGCGAGTTCGCCGTGCCGGAGATCTCGGCGATCGTGCTCGATCACGTCCGCAACATCGCGGCGGCGCGGCTCGACGTGCCGGTCAACCGCGCGGTCGTCACCGTGCCCGCGAGCTTCAACGACGCGCAGCGCTCCGCCACCGCGACCGCCGGCGCGATCGCCGGGCTCACGGTGGTACGCGTGCTCAACGAGCCGACCGCGGCCGCGTTGGCGTACGGCCACACCCGCAACCTGCGCGAGATCATCGCGGTCTACGACTTCGGCGGCGGCACGTTCGACATCACGCTGCTGAGGCTCGAGGACCAAGTCTACGAGGTGCTCGGCACCGCCGGCGACAGCTTCCTCGGCGGCGACGATCTCGACGAGCGGCTGGTCGACAAAATGGTCGCCAAGTTCCTGATCGAAAACCGCCTCGACCTGCGGACCAACGAGGTCTCGATGATGCGGCTCCGCGCGGTGGCCGAACAGACCAAGATCGAACTGTCGCGGCGGTCTCGCGCCGTGGTGCGGATCGACGAGATCGCCTACGGCGCGCGCGGCGTGCCGCTGAACCTGCAGATCGAGATCTCCCGCGACGAGTTCGTCCGCGACGTCGCCGACCTGATCGAGCGAACGTTCCCGGTGTGCACCGAGGCGCTGGCGCTGGCCAACCTGCCGATCGATCGGGTCGCCGACGTGATCCTCGTCGGTGGCACCACCAAGATCCCGCACGTCCGCGACCTGGTCGGCCGCTATTTCGGCAAGCTGCCCCGCGCCGACGTCAACCCCGAGGATGCGGTGGCCGCAGGCGCCGCGCTCCAGGCCAGCTCGCTCGAGCGCATCCTGTCGCGCCGGACCTCGGGCAAGGTCTCGGTGCCCGCCGCGGTCGTCGAGGAGCCGACCGCGACCGAGGTCCTGCAGTTCGCCGAGCCGGAGGCGGGCGCGACGATGGCGCCGCTGGAGCTGTCGCCGGCGCCGCCCACCCGGACGCGCCGACCGACCGCAGGGTACGCCACGACCGGCCGCCGCCCGAACGAGCCTGTCCATCCGGACACCAGCTACTCGGCCACCCGCGGCGGCGTCCGCGCCAAGGGGTCCGATCCGGAGCGCGATCCGGCCGCGCCGATGGTGCCGCCGCGGTCCGCGGGCGGCTTCGAGACCCGCACGCCCCCCGGCGCGGGCCAGACCCAGCCACTCGGGAGAATGACCCGGTCGGCCGCGGCCGTGTCGCCGACTCCACCAGGCCAGGTGCCAGCGCCAGCGCCGCCCGCCGCCCACCGGACGATGCTCGGCCTGCCGCCGCCGCCCTCCGAATACGACGTCGATCTCACCGGCGTGGCTCCGCCGACGTCGCCGCTGGCCCCGTTGCCCCGCCTCCCCGGCCGTCCCTCCGTCGCGACGACGACCGGCCCGACCCCGGCGATCCCGGCGGTGGCTCCCGCGCCGCCGCCGCGGCGCGCCACCACGCCGCCGAAGCTCCCCGCGGCGAAGCGCCCGACCGCGCCTACCGTCGCAGCGCCGTCGCCGGGGCCACAAGCCCGCGCCTGGGCCGACGTTCCGGATCCAGTGCTCCCGGCGCCGCGCGCTGGCTCGGAGTCGGAGGATGCGTTCGGCGATCTGGACTGGACCGCCAGCGATAGCGAGCTCAGCACCGATCCCGTCTCGTGGCTGGCCCCCGAGCCCGCGATGCCGACCCGCGTGCTCCGCGCGCCGGCCGCTCCAGCCCCGGCCGCCGCACCGTCGGTGCTCGCGCGCGCCGCGGCGTACGAGACCTCGTTCACCGGCGCGCAGGCGCGAAGCGCCGACGGCCCGATGGCGCCCGTGCCCCCGCCCCCGGCGCAAGGCTTCCAGCCGCCGCAGAGCTATCCGATCCAGCCGCCCGCACCCGCGATGCAGGCGTTGCCGCGGCAGGCGCCGATCGTCCTCGAGGTTACCCCGCGCGGCCTGGGCATCGCCACGGTCGCCGGGTTCTGCGAGGAGCTGATCCGCCGCAACTCGCGGGTGCCGACCGAGATCAAGAAGCTGTTCACCACGTCGCGCGATCAGCAGGATCTCGTGCGCATCGTGGTCTGTCAGGGCGAATCACGCCGGCTCGACAACAACACGATCATCGGCGATCTGGTGCTGCAGAACCTGCCGCGCCGGGCGCGCGGCGAGACCTCGATCGAGGTGACGTTCGCGCTCGACGCCGCGGGCATGTTGCACGTCCAGGCGCGCGATGCCCTGACCGGCATCGCGCAGCGCGCCCTGCTCGATCTGGTCGGCGGCGTGGCCCAGGCCGATGTCGCGACGTCGCGCGATCGGCTGCAGCAGCTGCGCCGTTAGCGCGGACCAGCGGGCGTAGGGATCGTCAGCGGGGGGCGGCCGCCGAGCCGCCGCCATCGCACCACGGCAGCTTGATCGACTTGCGCTCCGCCAGCGTCTTGGCGTCGATCACCGCGAGCTCGCCGAGCCGCGGCCCCCGCAGCATCACCAGGAGATTTTTCGAGCCGGCGACCGCATCGGCACCGATCAGGTGCGCGAAGTTCTTCGCGACGAAGTCCTTGCACTTGGCGGAGCCCGCCGCGGCCGGATCGCGCCACAGCGCCTCGAGCTCGTCCTTCTTGCACGGGCTGGCCGGCAGCTTGCGAACCAGCTTGGTTCGCTTGCCGCTATCGATCTCGTAGATCGTCAGCGTCGACATCCCCTGCTCGGAGATCGCGACGCGCGCCTTGTCGAGCAGGATGAACGAGCCGTTGCGGGTCGACAGCGCCGCCTTGTCCTTGCCGCCGAGCGCCTCGAGCGGGCCGACCGGCGTGCCATCGGGCTTGAACACGTAGACCGGCGACGTCGTGCCATCGCTCGCCTCGACGAAGATCGCGTCCCCGTTCCAGTGCACGGCGGTGGGCTCGCTGGCGACGCCCTTCTCGCCGCGGATCGGAAAGCTCATCTCGTGCTGCTTGGTCGCCGCGTCGAACACGTGGACGGTATCGCCGGCGAGCACCGCGACCTTGTTACCGTCGAGGTTCCACGTGATCTGCGCGACCGGATCGGCCGGCATCTTGGCGTCCTTGGGGATGCAGAAGCCCCGCGCACAGCCGTCGTCGATCATCACGCTGAAGCCGCGGCCAGGGATCGGCGTCGCGGCCTGGTAGCTCAGCGCGCCCATCCGCGCCGCGTCCTTGATCTCGACGTTCCAGCAGGCGACCGGCCCGAGTAGCCGCGTGCGCTCCTGGTCGACGGCGCACACCACGGCGTCGCTGCCGATCGCCGCCAGCTCGAGATGGGGCCCGTTCAGGCTGTGCAAGCCCGCGGGCAGACACGTGCTGCCGGCGGGCACGATCGCCAAGCCCTCTTCGCGGCGCTTCTTCTCGCGATCCTCCTCCGTCGCCGCGACCGGCAGCGTCTGCTTTACCTCGTCGACCCGGGACGGCTTGACCGCGTCGGCGTGCTTTGCGCCGCCGCCACAGGCCCACAATGCGACCGGGACGAGAATGCGAACAATTGTCGCTGGATGCCAAGCCATAACGCTGTTTGTACGATCGGTGACCACCTGATACAAGGAGGCGTGGCGCGCACCGCTCGGATCGAGCGAAACACCAAAGAGACCCAGATCAGCCTCGAGCTCGCGCTCGACGGCAGCGGCCGGCGTGCCCTGGCGACGCCGGTACCGTTTTTATCCCACATGCTCGACGCCGTGGCCCGCCACGGTGTGTTCGACCTATCGGTCCGCGCGGCGGGCGACATCGAGATCGACGCCCACCATACCGTCGAGGATATCGGCCTGGTGCTCGGCGCCGCGTTCGAGCAGGCGCTCGGCGATCGCGCCGGCATCGTGCGCTACGGCTGGGCCACGCTCCCGATGGACGACGTCATGGTCACCGTCGCGGTCGACTTCTGTGGCCGCCCGGCGTTCGTGTGGAACGTCGGCAACCTCGATGGCAAGTGGATCGGCGACTTCGACTGCGAGCTCGCCAAGGAGTTCTTCGCAGCGTTCGCGACCCGCGCGCAGTGCAACCTCCACGTGCTGCTGCACTACGGCGGCAACGCCCACCACACGATCGAGTGCATCTTCAAGGCGTTCGCCCGCGCGTGCGACGCCGCGACCAGGATCGATCCGCGGCTCGGCGGCGCGGTACCTTCGACCAAGGGGACGTTGACCACATGATCGCTGTCGTCGATATCTGTTCGGGCAACCACCGCTCGGTCGAGCGCGCGATCGCCCGGGCCGGCGGCGACGTCGTGGTCACCCGCGACGCCGACGTCGTGCGCCGCGCCGACAAGATCGTCGTCCCGGGCCAGGGCGCGTTCGGCACGTTCGTGCGCGGCCTCGCCGAACGCCACCTGGGGCCGGTGCTGCGCGAGGTCATCGCGAGCGGCCGGCCGTTCCTGGGGATCTGCCTCGGCATGCAGGTGCTGTTCGACGAGAGCGAGGAGCAGGGCCCGCTGCCGGGGCTCGGCGTGCTCGCCGGCCGGGTCGAGCGGCTGCGGCTCGACGATCCGCAGCTCAAGGTGCCCCACATCGGGTGGAACCAGCTCGTGGTCCACCGCGCCGAGCCGATGCTCGCCGGGCTGCCCGAAGCCGCCTACGCCTACTTCGACCACTCGTACCACGTGGTGCCGGCCGACCCCGCGCTGGTCACGGTGGCCGCCGATCACGGCATCCGGATCACCGCCGCGGTCCGCAAGGACAACATCTTCGCCTGCCAGTTCCACCCCGAGAAGAGCCAGCACGTCGGGCTGCAGATCCTGCGCAACTTCGTGGAGCTGGCGTGAGGCTGTTCCCGGCGATCGACCTGCTCGGCGGCCGCGCGGTCCGGCTCGAGGAAGGCAAGCGCGACCGCGCCACGGTGTTCCACGAGCGGCCGGTAGAACTGGTCGCCGAGCTCACGCGAAGCGGCGCCGCGCGGCTCCACGTCGTCGATCTCGACGGCGCGTTCGGCGAGCCCCGCCAGCTCGAGCTGATCGCAGCGATCGTCGCCGCCTCGCCGATCCCGGTCGAGGTCGGCGGCGGGATCCGCGACCGCGCGGCGATCGATCGCATGCTCGAGCTCGGCGCTGCGTTCGTCGTGCTCGGCACCGCGGCGGTCCGATCGCCGTCCCTGGTCGAGGCCGCGTGCCGCGCCCACCCCGGCCGGGTCATCGTCGCGGTCGACGCGCGCGATGGCGTGGTCGCGGTCGATGGCTGGACGACCAGCGGCCAGATCACGGCGATCGAGCTCGGCCAGCGCGCCGCGAGCTGGGGCGCCGCCGCGCTGCTCTACACCGATGTGGCGCGCGATGGCCTCGGCGGCGGGCCCAACATCATCGCCACCGCGGCGCTCGCCCGGGCCGCCGGCATCGAGGTGATCGCCTCGGGCGGCGTCGGCTCGCTCGAGGATCTCGCGGCGCTGCGCATCGCGGGCATCCCGGCGGTGGTGGTCGGCCGCGCGATCTACGATGGTCGGTTCAGCGTCGCCGACGCCGTACGCGTCTCCCAAGGAGCTGCCTGATGCTCGCCCGCCGCTTGATCCCGTGCCTCGACGTCAAGGATGGCCGCGTCGTCAAAGGCATCAACTTCCTGCAGCTGCGCGACGCCGGAGATCCGGTCGAGCAGGCCGCGGCCTACGATGCACAAGGCGCCGACGAGGTCTGCTACCTCGACATCTCCGCGTCGCCCGAGGGCCGGTCCACCCTGCTCGACGTCGTCGCGCGCACCGCGGATCAGATCTTCGTCCCGCTCACCGTGGGCGGCGGCGTTCGCACCGTCGACGATGCCCAGCGCCTGCTCGATGCCGGCGCCGACAAGATCGCGATCAACACCGCGGCGATCCGGACGCCCGAGCTCGTCGCCGCGTGCGCCGCCCAGTTCGGCAGCCAGGCGGTCGTGGTCGCGATCGACGTCAAGCGCGACGCCCAGACCGGCCACTGGGGGGTCTACAGCCACGGCGGCCGCACCCCCGAGGGGCTCGATGGCCTCACCTGGTGCAAGCGCGTCGCCGAGCTCGGCGCGGGCGAGATCCTGCTCACGAGCATGGACCGCGACGGCACCGGCGCCGGCTACGACACCGAGCTGCTCGCCGAGGTCGCCCGCGCGGTCTCGATCCCGCTGATCGCCTCGGGCGGCGTCGGTACGCTTGCCCACCTCGCCGACGGCCTCGCCGCGGGCGCCGACGCCGTGCTCGCCGCGTCGATCTTTCACTTCGGCCAGCACACGATCGGCGAGGCCAAGGCCTACCTCGCCGAGCGCGGCCTCCACGTCCGGCGCTAGGCGGGACGGCCCGTAACGCAGGCCGGGGCGTGAGTTGGCCAAGCCAAGACGTTGACAGGGTGATCCGCGCTGGCCAACGTAGGTGACATGCAGGTCGAGCCGGCATACGACGATCGCGGCCTGGTGCCCTGCATCGTGCAGGACGCGAACACGGGCACCGTGCTGATGTTGGGTTGGATGAACGCCGAGGCGCTGCGGGTCACCCGGCAGACCCAGGCGGTGACGTTCTGGTCGCGTTCGCGCCAGGCGCTGTGGACCAAGGGCGAGACCTCGGGACATACGCTCGCGCTCGTCGAGCTGCGGTTCGATTGCGATCTCGACGCCGTGCTCGCCCGCGCGGTGCCCGCCGGGCCGACCTGCCACACGGCGGCCACGAGCTGTTTCTTTCGCCGCGACGACGAGCCCGATGACGATGGCCCCGCGCTGCCGATCTTGCACCGACTGGCGCGGATCATCGAGGCGCGCCGGGACTCGACCGCCCAGAAGAGCTACACCAAGTCGCTGCTCGACGCCGGGATGCCCAAGATCCTGGCGAAGATCGCCGAGGAGCACGGCGAGCTCGCCGCCGAGCTGCCCGCGGGTCCCGACGACAAGGTCGTCCACGAGACCGCGGATCTGCTGTTCCACGTGATGGTCGGGCTGGCGGCGCGCAAGATCGCGATCGAGGCGGTGCTCGGAGAGCTCGCCCGCCGGTTCGGCACCAGCGGCCACGTCGAGAAGGCGCAGCGGACGTGACCGCCACCGCCGGCGACCTGCTGGCGCCAGGCGGTGGGCTCGCACGAGCGATCCCGCACTACGAAGATCGCGCCGAGCAGCGCGTGATGTCCGCCGCGGTCGCCCGCGCACTCGCCAGCGAGCGGCCGCTCATCGTCGAGGCCGGCACCGGCACCGGCAAGACGCTTGCGTATCTGGTCCCGGCGCTCTTGTCCGGCAAGCGCGTCGTGGTGTCGACCGGGACCCGCGCGCTCCAGGACCAGATCGCGCGCCACGACGTGCCGCTGCTCCGCTCGATCGTCGCGCGGCCGTTCACCGCGGTCGTCCTGAAGGGCGTGGCGAACTACGCGTGCAAGCGCAAGCTCGCCGAGCTGGGCTCCCGCAACGCGACGCGCCAGGCTCCCGACGTCTCGATCGAGGCGCTGGTCGACTGGGCGCGCGACAGCGAGACCGGCGATCGCGCCGAGGTCGAGTGGCTCGCCGAGGCGGCGCCGCTGTGGGCCGACGCGACGACCACGCCGGATGCGCGGGTCGGCCCGCGCTGTCCGTACTTCGATCGCTGCTTCGTCACCCAAGCCCGCCGCCAGGCGGACAACGCCCAGCTCGTGCTGGTCAACCATCACCTCTACTTCGCCGATCGCGCGCTGCGCGCTGCCACCAACGCGCGGATCTTGCCCGACCACGACGCGGTGATCTTCGACGAGGCGCACCAGCTCGAGGACGTCGCCACCGAGCACTTCGGCGCGCGGGTCTCGACGCCGCAGCTCACCGAGCTGGTGCGCGACGCGTTGCACGCGCTCGCCAGCATGCCGCTGTGGACCGGCCGCGCCGCGGAGGAGACGGTCCGCGCCGTCGAGCGCGCCGGGCTCGCGCTGTTCTCGCAGCTGCGCGCCCAGCTGATCGCCCAGGGCGGGCGGGCGAGCGGGCCCAGCCACGACGGCAAGTTGCTGCTGCCCACCGGCCTGTTCGATGCGCCCGAACGCCAGGCCGCGTGGTTCCGGCTCGACGCGGCGCTCGAGGAGCTCGCCCGCACCGCCGAGGCCGAGTCGGCGCCGCCGCCGGAGGACGCCGAGCGCGACGGCCGTCGCGAGGCCGACCCCGCGGCCGGTCCGCGCGCGGTGCTGTCGGGCCTGGGCCGACGCGCCCGCGCGATGCGCGAGGACCTGGCGACGATCGCCGAACAGCGCCACCGGAGCCACGTGTACTGGGCCGAGATCCGGCCGGCCGGCACGTTCCTGACCGCGTCGCCGATCGACGTCGCCGAGCTGGTGCGCCGCCACATCCTGCGCGCCGGACCGACCCCGGTGCTGACCTCGGCGACGCTCACCGCGGGCGGCACGTTCGACTACACGCGCCAGCGCCTGGGCCTGGGCCGCGCGCGGGCCCGCGGTGACGACGACGACCCGACCGACGAGCTGGTCGTCGCTTCGCCGTTCGACTACGCGCGCCAGGCCATGCTCTACGTGCCGCGCGATCTGCCGCCGGCCGCCCTGGGCTACTCCGAGGCCGCCGCCGCGCGGACCCTCGAGCTGCTCGCGATCACCGCCGGGCGCGCGTTCCTGCTGTTCACGAGCCACCGCGCGCTGCGCGAAGCCGCGACCCGGCTCGGCGAGCTGGCGTTTCCGCGGCTGGTCCAGGGCGACGCGCCGCGCGCGGCGCTGATCGACCGGTTCCGCGCCACGCCCAACGCCGTCTTGCTGGGCACCGGCTCGTTCTGGGAGGGCATCGACGTCCCCGGCGACGCCCTCTCGCTGGTCGTGATCGACAAGCTGCCGTTCGCGCCCCACACCGATCCGCTGATCGCCGCGCGCATGCAGGCGTGCGCCGACGCCGGCGGCGATCCGTTCGCGCAGATCCAGCTCCCCGCGGCGGCGATCGCCCTCAAGCAGGGGTTCGGCCGGTTGATCCGCCGGCGCGATGACCGCGGCATCGTCGCGATCCTCGACGGCCGGATCGTCAGCCGCGGCTACGGCCGCACGTTCCTCGACACCCTGCCCGGCGGGCTGCCCCGCAGCTCGTCGCTCGAACAGGTCCGGCGGTGGTGGCACCAGGGCGCCGAGCCGGTGGCTACGCCAGCGCGTTCAGCGCCGCGATGATCGCCCGGAGGTCCCGGCTCTCGGCGAGGTGCACGGCGTCGAGCGCGGCCGTCAGCAGGCGGCCCGGCTCGGCCACCAGCCGGGCCAGGAAGGTGGCCTTGGTGTCGAACAGGCAGATCGTCGGCGCCTGTTGCGTGGCGGTCTGCGCGACCAGCAGCTCGGCGTGCTGCCAGGCATCGCGGCGCGCTCGGTCCATGCTGAAGTTGACCACCGCGTCCTCCGCCGAGGTACACAGCTCGTCGAGCAGGTGCAGCATCGGCGAGAACCGGGCGACGACCTGCTTCACCTCCGCGGTCAGCCCCGCCAGGATCTGGTTGATGCGATCGAAGTCGTCGCGCAGCGCCGGCAGCGCGGCGCCCGGCGCCACCGCGGCGGCCGCGACCCCCAGATCGAGGTTGATGTGGGCGTTGATGCCGAGCAGCAGGTGCTGGACGAGGATGAGATCGCTCCGCTTGGTCGCGTCGAACGCGAACTGCCAGCACCGGCTCGGTGCCCCGCCCGCGCGCCAGGTCGCCAGCGCGGTGAGGTAGCGGTTCGCGAACGCGGTATCGAGCCGCGCCATCCGCGGCCCATCCGTGAAGAAACCATCGGTGATCCGCTGCCGCACGCGCAGCGTGACCTGGCGGTACAGCGCGGCAAACAAGCCCAGCCGGCTGCGCCCCGCGATCGCCGCGGCGATGATGCCGTCGAGCGCTGCGATCACCTCGTCCATCGTCCCTGCGTCCGCCATGGCAACCCCCACGTTCCACGGTAGCGCACGGCACCGCCGCGCGCCCACAAGATCCGCTACCAGACCTTCGCGATCTCCTCGCATGCTTGCCCCGCCACGCGCTGCAGCAACGCGCCCGCCGCGCCGACTCCCGGCACCGCGAAGCGCTCCCCGACGAGCGCGACCAGCGGCGCCAGGGCGAACTTGCGGTCCGCGAGGCGCGGGTGAGGAACTTCGATCGCGGCCGTGGCGATCCGGCGCTCGCCCCACACCAGCACGTCCAGATCGATCGGCCGCGGGCCCCAGCGCACCTCGCGCTCGCGCCGCCGGCCGAGCACCCGCTCGAGCTCGAGCAGCGCGGCGATCAGGGCCTCGGGCTCGCCGCCGGCCAAGGCGAGCGCCACGGCCGTGTTGAGATAGGCCGGCTGCGCGGGGCCGATCGGCGCGCTGCGATACAGCGGCGCCGACCGGAGCGCACCGAGCTGCGCCAGCGCCTCGCGCGCCCGGCCAAACCGCGAGGTGATCGCCAGCTCATCGCCGACGTTGCCGCCCAGGCCGATCACGACCGGGGCGATCACGGCCGCGCGATGACCGGGTTGCGCAGGACGCCGATGCCCTCGATCTCGATCTCGATCACATCGCCCGGGGTCAGGTTGGCGACCCCCGACGGCGTGCCGGTGGTGATCACGTCGCCCGGCTCGAGCACCATGTGCTGCGAGCAGAACGCGATCAGCGCCGGCACGTCGAAGATCAAGTCTGCGGTGGTCGAATCCTGCCTGGTCTCGCCGTTGAGCCGCGTCTTGATCGCGAGCTTCGATGGATCGAGCCCGGCGACGATCCGCGGCCCGATCGGGCAGAACGTGTCGAAGCCCTTGGCGCGCGTGTACTGGACGTCCTTCTTCTGGAGGTCGCGCACGGTCACATCGTTGACGCAGACGAAGCCGAGCACGAAGTCGAGGGCGTTGTCCCGCGACACCCGGCGCGCGCGCGAGCCGATCACCACGCCGAGCTCGGCCTCGAAGTCCACGCGCGCGTAGCCCGCGGGGCGCTCGATCGCCTCGCCGTCCGCGATCATCGAGGAGCGCGGCTTCAAAAACATGAGAGGCTCCTCCGGGAGGCCGCGTCCCATCTCGAGCGCGTGGGCGCGGTAGTTGACGCCGATGCCGATGATCTTGCTCGGAACCAGGTCGATGGACTCGGTCGAGCCGCCGCGGACGAGTGGAATGCGCATGGGCGGAAAGGTAGGACACCGCGAGGACGGTGTCATTGATCCGGGCGTCGGTGACCCGTACAATTCTACGGATGGGTCGGGCTCCCAATTCTGCCGTGCCGCAGCGCGTCTCTGCGCATGTGGTGGCCAAGCCCCCGTCGTTCGTCCCTGACGAAGAAGACGACAAGACGATGATCGAGTCGGGCTGGGAGGACGAGCCGAGCACCACCGTCGAGCAGGGCGAGGTGGCGGAGAAGCTCCGTCAGCTCGGCCTGGGAGGGGACGCCGGGAAGCGGACCCCGAGCACCCCGGCGGCCGCCGACAACAGCCCGACGACCGAGGAGCCGGCCATCGATGATCAGCGGGCGAGCGCCGCGCATTCCCCGTTGCCCGCCACCATGACCGCGCGGCTCACCGTCACCCAGGGCAACGATCTCGGGCAAACCCTCGAGGTCCGCGTCGGCAAGACCTACACCATCGGCCGCGGCATCGACAACGATCTGGTGCTCAGCGACCTCGCGGTGTCGCGCAAGCACTTCGACATCCGCAACGATGGTAACGGCGGCTGGCTGCTCACCGATCGGCGCTCGGGCAATGGCACCCTGGTGAATACCCAGATCGAAGACGCGCCGTTCCTGCTCGCAAATGGCGACGTGATCGAGATCGGCAATACCGCGTTTCGCTTCGAGCTCCCCAACGGCCCACCGCGGGTCCGGCCGGGCCGCACGCCGGCCGAGGATGACGGCGAGCTGTCGACGACGCCGGGCGCGCAGCTGCGGGTTCCGACGCCGCTGCCGTTCGTGAGCGGGGGCGCCGACACGCCGATCGCGGCTCCACCGCCGGTCGCCACCCGTCCCGCGACGCATCGACCGCTGTCCGGCCTGGCCGCGGAACGCCCCGTGGCCGCGGGCACGCTGGCGACGCTGGCCGGAGGAACCGCCGCTGCGGCTGCGCGATCGGGCCTCGCCGTGCCCGTGCCAGGCAGCGTCGCGACCCACGCGCAGACCACGCTCCCGCTGCTGCCGATGAACCGCGGCCAGAGCACACAGCTGCCCACGCTGCGCGGCCAGGGGCCCGCGGTGGCGCCCAGCCATTCGTCGCGGTTGCCGTTCCCGACGTCCCCTGCGTCGGAGCTCTTCGCCGTGAAGTCGAGCGGAAGTGCGCGCGGCTCGACCGCCACGCCGCAGCCCGGCGGCCGCAAGGGGCCCGACCCAACCTCGACGGCGCTCGTCCATCCGATCGGCTACCCCGGCCGCGCACCCGCGCCGGTTGCCCCAGCGCCCCGCGCCGCGCGCAACCCGGCGATCTCCGCGAAGCAGACCCTCGCCGCGGTCGCGGGGATCGTGCTGAGCGGCGTCGCGGCCGCGTTCCTGTTCACGCGCGACGCCGACCCCGGGCCCGGCGATCCAGCGCTGGTGCCGACCGCGGGCGAACCGGCACCGCGCCCCCGACCCGATGAGCTTGCGCCGCAGCCCCTGCCGCCGAGCGAGCCGACGGCGCCGACCGTGCCCTCGATCGCGCGGCCCGCGCTGCCGCTGACCCCGCCGGTCGCCAAGATCACCCCGGCCCCGGCCAGGCCCGCCGCCCCGCCGGCCGCCAAGATCGCCGCCCCGGCCCCGGCCAAGGCCACCGCCCCGGCCAAGGCCGCCGCCCCGGCCCCGGCCAAGGTCGAGCACATCGAGCCCGCGCCGCCCGCCAAGCCGGGCGACAAGAAGCCGTTGAAGCGGCCCCCCGAAAAGCGGATCGAGCGCAGGCCCTCGGGGGAGGACGGCGAGGCCACGGGGCCCAAACCCGACCACAAGCGCGTCGCGCGCACGGTGCAGGACGTGCGGACCGAAGCGAATGTGCCGTATCGCGGCAAGAACTTCGCCGCCGCCGCGGCGCTGGTCACGGCCGCGCTGCCGTCGTTCACCGGCGGGGATGTCCAGGAGCTCAAGAGCCTCGCGGCGAGCTACACGCAGTTCGGCAACGCGTTCAACGTTGGCATGGCGCCAGGGACCAAGCCGACGATCGCTTATGTCCAGCTGAGCCGCGCGCGCATGCTCGACCGCGACCTCGGCGCGGCCTATCTGCCCGAGATCGAGCAGCGACTCGCGGCGGTCGCCTCGCGCGCCGCCAGCTCGTACATGGCCACCAAGGAGTACGAGTCGGCGTTCGCGGCCGTCCGGACCTCCGACGCGCTCGGCAGCCAGAGCTCGACCAACAAGATGGTGCGCGACGCGCTCGACGCGGCCGCGGCCGAGCTGCTGCGGGCCGCCGCCGCCGAGCGCGGCTCGGATCCCGAGGACGCCAAGAAGAAGGCGCGCCAGGTCCAGTCGATGGTCGAGAACAAGAACCCGCTGTTCGCGCGGGCCGGCAAGCTGCTCAGCGGCTCGTGAGCAGGTCGCTGATGATGCTCTCGAGCCGCTCGAACTCGAACGGCTTGTCGAGGTGCGCATCGGCGCCGTAGAGCGGCGAAGTCAGCTCGTTCACCTGCTCGCCGATCGCCGTGACCATCACGATCTTGATGGCCTGGGTCACCGGATCCTGCTTGAGGGCCCGCGCGACCTCCCAGCCCGATTTGCCAGGCATCATCACGTCGAGCAGCACGATGTCCGGATGCTCGCGCTTGGCGAGCTCGAGCGCACGGTGGCCGTCGCTCGCCGTGGTGATCTTGTACCCGCGATGGCGGAGGCGCGTCGTGAGCATCGCTACGATCTCCGGATCGTCGTCGACCACCAGGATGCTCGCGCCCTGCTCCTTGCTCATGGGCCCACGCTACGCCCCGCGGCTTCCCTCGGTCAACCTTCCGCTATACTGAGCGGATGTCGGTAGGCGTCGATTTCGATTTCGCCAGATGGATCGCCGCGCGGCGCGGCTCGCTGGAGCAGCAGCAGCGCGAAGGCGCGACCTACGCGTTCGCCGGGGAGCGGACATTTCGCCGCACGTTGACCATCGCGCGTCCGGTCACGATGGCGCTCGAGGCCACGACGCGGCTGTGGCGCGACGTCGCCCGCGCCGAGCTCCTGGGCAGCGCGATCAAGGTCACCGACGAGCAGTACCCACGGGTCTACCGCGCCGCCAAGGCCGCGGGGGCGGCGCTGCGGGTCCGGGTGCCGGCGGTGTTCGCCGCGCCGGCCAATGGCATCCTGGTGAAGGTGCTCGGCACCGACGACGCGCCGCACCTGATCGTCAATCTCGAGGTCGCCGAGCGACTGTCCGATGACGCGCTGCTCGCCGCCATCGCGCACGAGCTCGGCCACGTCCAGAACGGCCACATCTTCTACGCGACCGCGCTGCACTACCTCACCACGGGCGCCGCGTTCTACGTCCGCTGGGTGGTGCAGCCGGCGATCATGACGCTGCAGGCGTGGTCGCGCCGCGCCGAGATCACCTGCGATCGCGCCGCGCTGCTCGCGGTCGGCGACCTCGACAAGACGCTCCAGGCGCTGGTCACCCTCGAGTTCGGCACCGACCCGGGCACCACGTTCAACGCCGACGACTACCTGCGCGCGATCCCGGAGACGCCGGAGAAGGGCGGCCTCACGCGGTACGCCGAGCTGTTTCGCTCGCACCCCAACGTGCCCAAGCGGGTGCAGGCCCTGCGGCTGTTCGCTGGCTCGGCGCTCTACGCCCACGCCCGGGGCCAGGATCCGGCCGGCAAACCGAGCCTGGCCGAGATCGACAAGCAAGTCAGTCGGCTCATCAGCGTGCTCTGAACCGGAAGGTGCCATGATCCTCCTCGAACACCACAAGCAAGCCAAGCGCGAGCTCGTCGCGCGGTTCCAGCAGCTGGCCGAGCTGGCCGAGCGCGTCGGCATGGTCACGCTGGCCCGCGACATCCGCACCACGCGGATCCCCAAGCTCGAATCCGAGCGGTTCCACCTCGTCGTGCTCGGCGAGTTCAACCACGGCAAGTCGACGTTCGTGAACTCGCTGCTCGGCAGCGACATCCTGCCGACCGGCATCACGCCGACCACCGCGTCGATCAACCACGTGCTGTACGCCGCGCAGCCGACCGCGCGCGTCGTGCTCACCGGGGGTGAGAGCAAGCAGCTCGATCCGCACCAGCTGAAGGAGTGGGTCACCGTCGCCGGTGGCCACGCCAGCGAGGTCGCCTACGTCGAGCTCGGCTATCCCAGCGAGCTGCTCCAGAACCACGTCGTCCTGGTCGATACGCCGGGCGTCAACGATCTGAACGAGCAACGCGCCGAGGTCACCTACGGCTACGTGCCGCGCGCCGACGCCGTGGTGTTCCTGCTCGACGCCGGCCAGGCGCTCAAGGACAGCGAGCGCGAGTTCCTGCGCAGCCGCGTGTTCGAGAGCGCCCGCGATCGGCTGATCTTCGTGCTCGGCAAGATGGACATGCTGTCGCCCGACGAGCGCACGGCGGTGCTCGACTACGTGACGACCGGCCTGACCAAGATGATGCCGGCCCCCGTGATCTTCGCGGTGTCGGCCAAGGACTGGGCGAAGACCAAGGATCCGGCGAGCGGGATGCCGGCGCTGATCGCGTACCTCGAGCGGTTCCTGTCGCGCGACCGCGCCCAGGTGATCCTCGACAACGCCGCCGCCGACGCCGCCCGCACCGCGGGCTACCTCGAGAACAACCTCGGCGTCCGGATGGGTGCCTATGACCTCGACATCGGCGAGCTCGAGCAGCGGATCACCGCGGTGCGCGAGCAGCTCGATACCTCGAAGCGCAAGCTCGACGATCTGCACGTCCGGATTGACGCCGACGCCACCTCGATCAAGAACCACATCAGCCTCGATCTCGAGGCGTTCACCAAGGCGTTCGTCCAGGCGCTGCCGGCACAGATCGACGCGGTCGACGCCAACGACGTCAAGCTCTACCTGC
>Ga0302321_100000373_pt1 | contig 39492 bp, 56 predicted proteins | sample Fen_T0_1_FD_202505 | JGI IMG/M metagenome (GOLD analysis project Ga0302321, IMG submission 202505) | Peat permafrost microbial communities from Stordalen Mire near Abisko, Sweden - Fen_T0_1 | ecosystem: Environmental > Terrestrial > Soil > Wetlands > Permafrost | place: Sweden: Abisko... | reverse complement strand
GTGCTGTTCCAGGCTGCGTTGACTGATGCTTCGAGAGTCCACTGCGCATTGTCAGCGCCTTCCTGAGCATCGACTGTGACCGATACGCCATTGATGTGGATGAGCTGCCAGGCTGCGTTATCCTGTGCCTCTGTGCTGTCCCAAGTGACTGCATCACTGAGGTTGACTGTCCATGCTGGGACGTCTTGTCCTTCAGTTGCATTCCACGCAACACCAAGGGACAGATTCGCTGTCCATGCTGCGTTGTCGGCGCCTTCTGTTGCGTTCCAACTGACTTGAACCGATGCTGCAAGGGTCCAGGCTGGTACGTCCTGACCTTCAGTCGAGTTCCATGCAACGGCATCGGACAGGTTGACAGTCCACGCAGGGACGTCAGCACCCTCTGTGCTGTTCCAAGTAACGTTGTCAGTGCTGGTAAGCGTCCAGGCCGGAACGTCTGCGCCTTCAGTCGCTGACCAGTTGACAGTGACCGTTGCGCCAGCAGTAACCGTGACTTGCCAGTTAGGCGTGTCCTGCCCTTCAGTGCTGTTCCAGGCGACTGGATCACTTGCATTGAGCGTGAATGCTGGGCTGTCTTGGCCCTCTGTGCTGTTCCAGGCAACGCCGAGCGAGAGGCTGGCAGTCCATGCGGGAACGTCCTGACCTTCGGTTGCGTTCCAGGTAACGTTGTCGCGTACCGTGAGCGCGAATGCAGGGACATCAGCGCCCTCTGTTGCATTCCAGGTTGCGGTGACGGTTGCAGTCGAGACACTGACAGCCCACGCTGCATTATCTCCGCCCTCCGTAGCGTTCCATGTGATGGTCGGAGTCGTTGCACCGGCTGGAGGTTGCTCGAATAGACCAATCGAACCCGCTCCAATTGGTCCATATCCTAGATTTGGGCCTGAGCGTGCCATTCATCAGTTATCCGACTCTTGGTAAATACTGATGATGGTGAGCGACATAGCGGCGGTACTCACTGAGAACATGTTCTTCACTGCTCTCCAGCTCAACAACGTGTCAGCACTGACCACCACCGATGATCCGCCTGAATACACTTTGGTCGTGTACGTATCCGTGTTGATGTTGTACAACGTCATCGCCAGCGTATTGCTGGACGTCGCTGGAGCGAACATCGTCAGCTCATAACCCTGATTCGTGGTCTGCGCAGGGAATGCAGCTCCAAGATTCAATGCTGGTCCTGTCGATGATCCATTGCAGAACATCTGCCAATTGGCAAATGAACTCATCTGCACAATGCCAAAGGTATTCACGAACGTCGTGTTACCGAAATTAGTTCCCAGAGTTGGTGCCAAATTCGTGCTGGACATTCCCACAAATGCAACGCCAGTGGACATTGGCGTCGTATTGCCGTCCTGTATGCCAAAACGAATATCCACCCAGAATCCACCACTTCTTGAACCGTCACCCGTTGTCAACTGGCTCAGGTTCTGCACGATTGATACCTGACTGGATGCGGCCCCGGTCGTGCCAAATCCAATACGACGCATCCTCGTGTAAATGTTCGTCGTTGCAGTCGCCTGACTGCTGACAGTTCCCGCCGTACCTGGCGCGACCATGCCGAACACGCCCGGCACCACCGTGGAATCGCCACCAGGGTTATAGAAGCCGATCTTGTTCGTTGCCATGAACGGCTGCAGTCTGGATGTCAGTCCGGACGGGCCACGCGTTGCAAGAAATGCCCTGTTTGCAAGCTCAGTTATAAACACGGCAGTCGAATTGTTCCCTGGCGCCGATGGGAATCCACCCTCAAGGTTCGGGAAGATCAGATCATTGTCCACTGACCAGTAAGGAGTACGTGCTGCAATCTGGGACATGGCAACGTAGGTCGTACCTGCCGGGAAGTTGACCGCTGCATTGCTGCTGCTGCTCTCATAGACGGTCGTGCGCGTGACAGTGCTGTTCCCGTACGTGCCCATCCCTGACTCCCAGTCACCGCTGGGAACCCCGTTTGCATCCACTTGCCAGACAGAGTACGGGAAGGTATCGGTGCTGGCACACACTGACGAGAACTTGCGGAAGCCCGCTATCCCCGTAGTTCCAAGCAGAGTGAGGACACCTGTCCCAGCAGTGGTACAGATTTCCATCACCCGGTCATGAAACTGCTCAGCCATTTACGGATTGCCTTCTGTGATCTTGGCCGAGGTGATCGTGACCGTCACGCCCGAGGTAAGGACGTTAGTGTTCAGGATGAAATCAGCCGCTGCTGTGGACACCGAATAATCAGCGATGAAAGTTCCTGAGCTGGTCTGATGTCTCGCCCATGTCGCAGTCGAGCTGAACACGGCAGTCGTGGTCCACACAGCAGGAGAGGTGCTGTTGACCAGCAGAATCGCTGACGTGGCTGGCTGGGCGAACGTGCTGGACATCTGGAACGATGCCAGCACAACGGTCGAGGTTCCGCCCGTTGCCGGTCTTGTCCCTGCGTAGATGGTAACGAGTGAGAGCGCACCGGATGTGTTCGTGATCCGGTCCATGCGTTCGTTTCTGAGTGCTACGGCATACCCTGGCATGATGATTTACTCCTAAGTTGACGCCTTGACGACAGTCGGCGGTCCAATATCTTCGGCGGTGTAACTGCCGTCCTTGCCCTTGGTGATCTTCTTCTTGCCGGATGGCATGTGAATGTTGATCACTGGAGGTGTAACGGGCTTCTGCGCCTCCTTTTCCTTCTCTTTCTTGGCTTCCTCGCGTGACTTCTCATCACGCTCCATGGCCTTCATATCCAGTTCCAGCAGCTTTATGTGCTGATCTGCGGCAATCTTCTCCAGCTTGGCCTGGAAGTCGAGCAAGGTCTTCATGACTGCGTTGTTACCCTTGCTGCCATCATCAGCCTTGCCCTCGATGGCGGCCAGCTTGGTCATTACATCAGCCTGAATCTTCGCCATCTTGGCTTCGAAGTCCTTGCCGATGGCCTCACGCTCGTTCAGGACTGCCGCACGCTCGATATCGCGGTCTTTTTCCTTGTCGCCCAGCAACTGCACAGCCTGATCATGTTCCTGCTTGAGCTGCTGCATCTGCTGCATCAGGCTGGATACCAGTGCCTTGGCCTCTGGCGGCAACTGTTCGATCTTCTTGTCGAGCAGATGGGGCGGGAGCATGGATGCCAAGCGGCTGGCAATCTCATCAGCACCAGGCCAGTCCATGTTCTTGGCTATCAGGTCACTGATCAACGGGCCAGACTGGGGCACGAAGCGCATGAACTGGAGCATGCTGTCAGCAGCCTCGGCCCGTTTCGTGGCAAAACTGGGACCGACAGTGACAGTCACGTCATAGTCGCCCAGCTTCGGGTTATAGATGTGCTGCACACGCCCATCCATGCCTGTACCCTTGCTGTGTGGCGTGCCCTGCTGCGGATCAACCTTGACACGCTCTTCGCTGTCATCCTCGCGCAGGATGGTCAGCACACGAGGCGTGTCGTATATCTTGGGGATCAGGTCAATCAGTATCTTTCCAGTGTACTTGAGCGATCTCGACAGGTTGTCAACGTAGTGGAAGTTCCCCAGATCCCCGATCTGCTTGAGTTCGCGCAGAGCTTTGCCACTCTCGTCGTACGTCCTTTCCTGGTGCGTAGCATCAAAGCGTATTCCCGTGACTGCCTGCATGTCTTGGGCAGCCGATATCTTGGCTTGTACAACACCTGTAGGAGGCCCCGCGAACTGCTGTCTTTGGGGAGGAGGCGCAGGCTTACCAGCAAGATTGACTCCTTTGTAAAGTAGGTACGGCAGTGACTTGTTGTTGGCTTCCTTCCAGCGTTGCTCGTGGCCCTCGATCTGTCCCTCTTCCATCAGCCACGGGGCTTTAGGCGCCAGTGCGATCAGTTCAGTCTCGGATGTGCACCAGAAGTTGTACATGCGCTGCGGGTCTTTGGCTGGCCTGACCAGTCCCATGAGCTTGGTCTTGCCCTCGATGTCCAGCATCTCGCCGACAACCTTGATCACAGGGATGTATTTCCCGGCCCATTCGTTCTCTTCTAGGACTTCTTTGCTGGTGATCTTGCACCACTTGATCTTCTTGCAATGGACTTCACGCGACTCCACCACGCTATCAGGATTACCAGCGATCGAAGTCTGAATGCTCTCAGAAAGCTCATCACGCCACCCTATGTGACCGTTATCCAGCTTGACCAGCTCACGCATTTCCGTGTCGGTGTAGTAATACTCAGCCACCCTGACGTGCGATGACGTTGACCATGTTTTGTACTCATCACCCGGTCCACCCTCCTCCCACGGCCAGCTATCAGCATGGGGAAACTCGTCCTCGAACTCCTCGCGTACCATCTGGGTTGTGATGAAACACCACTTGGCGTCAGATCCGTCCGGCATCTTGCTGTCAGGGTCCATGTAGACCGTGAACGGGTTCTCGATGGACTTGACCTTGATCACCTGGTCAAAGGTATCTTCGTCCTCGTACTCAGTCAGGATGCGCCAGTATCCCCATCCCATCGTGCAGGCAGACTCGAACCCAACGTCATAGGCGATGTCTGCATTGCTGGTGCGCTCGATCTGCCTTATCAGGCCCTTGAGCATCTTGGCTGTGTCAGGGTCTGACTTATCTCCCACTGGGCTGACCTTGATGGCTGGACGGTTCTGGCGCTGGTCATTCACTATCTGATGCACGAAGGTGCCAATCTTGTTGATGGTCAGGCAGGGTCGTTTCTCGATGGTCCTTTGCGCCTTGATCTGCTCGGGCCACTGGTCTCCGGCGCGGAACTTGAGGTCGTCGATCGCTTCCATGCGGTTCTTTGCTTCGGCAGACTCAACCTTCGCGAATCGTTTAACCGCTTTGTGGATGAACTCAGAATCATCTCTCTTCTTAGCCTTGCTTCCCTTTTGTTCATCCGTCGGTTCCCGAGCGGTTGATGCTGTGTACTCAGCCAATTGTCACCTCATGCGGAGGCATACGCTGGCTCATGCAGCCCAGCACGTAGTCCTTGAATGCTTCCCTGCGCGTGCGCAGCTTGGACGCTGGGCCTGATCCTGGCACTCGTGCGCTGTACGAGCCTTCGGGCGTCGTAGCCATCAACGTGATCACAGGTTCATCCTCCCAGACGTCATATTCCTCGTACTCAAGGAACCGCACATGGAATGTTTCGATCATCCCATCCACAGTGCGGACTCCTCTGATTTGCTGTAGCTGATGATGCGTACCTGTTCCTTGGCTACCCTTGGCTTGGCAAACTTGTGCCCGACAGCCAGTTGCATGAATGCATCAGCACCGTTCGATGCCCAGTCGTGGTACGGCTCATCACTGAATGCTTTGCGCTTGTCATTCCACTCGTAGTGATAGCTGACCAGCGCATCCCGGCCACGCTCGGTCTTCTTGCGGTCGAAGTAGCACCTGGCAATGAATGACCGGCCAGCGTTGATCTGGCTCTGCTTGTCCAGCTTCTCGGTGATGCGGAACTGCAACCCGAGCTGTGCAGCCACATCACGCGTGGACTTGCCACCCGCAGCAAACTGATGCGCTTCCAGGTCATGCGGTCCATTGTGAGTGCCCCACACATAGGGCATGTTCTGCAGGTGCTTGACGTAGTGATCAATGCCCACGCCTGCGCCCGAGTTCTCGTAATAGTCGATCACATGAATCTCACGCCCGATGGTCTGCGTGAACCAGATGGCGGTCGGATCACCAGTGCCAATATCCCACCAGGTATCGACAGGCATGTCAGGCTGCCATGGGACGCCACATACTCGACCATCGTTGTCAGCATCCTGCATGGCCTTGCCGAACACTGAGCCAGACTGCACGCCCATGAACGAGCAATAGAACTCCTGCTGAATCATATCCTCGGTCATGCCTGAATTGCGCTCAGCCTCGATGTCTGCATCGGTCAGGACCTTGGTATCGTTGATCGTCAGCACCTCAGCGAACCAGTCTGAATTGTTCTTGGCCATCTCGTACAGCGTGTAGCCGTGGTTCTTACCACGTGGCGTGTAATCGAATATGGCCCAGCCGCCGTTCTCACGCAGGATAGGGCGGATGTAGTCCCAAGCTGCAGGGTCTTGCAATGAATACTCGCTGAACACGTTGCCGATAGGATTCGTGCCCATGATCGAGTCGTAATTGTCCGTTCCCACCAGCTGGAAAGCTGAACCGTTGACCAGCTCGATGCGCAGGTCTGACTCGTTCTTTTTCTTGATGATCTCTTTCGGGAAGTGATCCATGAACCTGAAGCCTGATCCGTCCCGACCATCCCACAAAACACGCTTGGCCTGGGCAAAGGTGGGGAACAGGTAAAAGTACGTTCCCACGCGCCTGAATGCTTCCTTGGCGCAATAGTTCACGAAGGTCTTTTCCTTGCCAGCCCGGCGGTGCCATACCGTGACAGCACGTTTGCAGCCGTTGTCTAGGGCTTTCAGGACAGGGAGCTGGTAGAAGCGTGGCTCGAAATTATGTGGAAGTAGGACTTCCATAGTTGACCACGCTGACTGTTACATCGCCGCTATGCTCAACGTCGAGCTTGTCACCGTAACGCTTGGGTCGTAGCTTGGCAGCAATCCACTTACGGGAATCTACCCTGACCCTACGGCTGTTTGCGTCCTCAGTCACATCATCCGAGATTTCGACAATCTCGTCAGCGAATGAGTCCGCCTGAATTTCGCGCGCGTGCGCGTATTGTTTTTGGAATTCCGCGTTCTGCCCCAGCCACTTGCAGATGGTTGATGCGCTTGGCATGTGCGGTGAATCACAGACCTTGCGCAGACTCTCCCCGGTGGCTATGCGCTCGCATACCTCATCGGCAATGGCTTGGCTGAATTCCAGTGCCACGACTCATCCCCGCAGCTTCTGGGAGTTCTTGGGAATACTTGACGGTATCTTCCCTGCCCCTCGTTTCATCAGAGCAGCTTGTGGCGTGGGCTTTGATCCGCCACCCATGGCACCCTTGCCGCTGATCTTGAAACCATCCTTGCGGCTGGATGAGCGATCATTCGGCTCGTCAGGGTCCTGACCGTTACCCTGAGGCTGGCCGAAATAGACGCCGGTGACCTTTGGCCCTATCTTGGTCATGATCAGCCCTTGTACCCGGTGCCGCCGATTTTGTTCGACGGGCGAATCATCTGCGAAGAGACAGGATTGCTCGACATGATCTTGACCTTGCTGGGCGTGGGACGGGAACCGGAACCGACTGCCGTACCCTGGCCCATGGAACCGCCGGTCTTGTTGCTGGTGGCCTGGCTGACGGTCATGTTCGAAACGCGATTACCTTGTGCTCCGGCACGAACGCCGGGTGCGGGCTTAGAGGCCATGATCTGATCCTTTCGACGAAAAAAAAGCACGTGCTCGCAGGGGATGCGATGCAAGTGCTGATTTACAAAACCATGCTGGCATATGCGCCTAATCGCTGGTGGATGTGTGCTTTATACCACGCTTTCAGGAGTTGTCAACAGGTTTTGCACAGGTTTTACACAGGCACGTCCTCAACCAGTCCTGAGCTGTGGATGATCTTGACGGCTTTGCCATCCACGTACACGACCAGTGGCCACCGTGAATCTTCAGGCGATCTGACCTCAATCTGGATCTTTTGCATGCTTGTAATCTCCCATGGAAACAACGGATTCGACTGTCGAATACGTTCCTGTCTTGCGTGAATATCTCAGCTCCACCAGACCGGTCTTGCCGATGTGCTTGAACCTGACCTTATGCACCAGCACCTCGACCAAATTGTGCGATGCACTAACATCCCTCCACACCGTTATCGAGTTATCGCATTTTGCCCACCAGTGATGCGATCCGGCAACGTCATTCGGTCCTGGCTTGGGTGCTTTGCCATCCTTGTCCCGTTGCATTTTGGCTGGATGTGCAACGATCCAAACATGAACGTTCCATTCCCTAGCCCATGCCCTGATTTTCGACAGTGATTCCGAAATGTACTCAGTCTCGGTTTTGTTTGCAGGGCGATTGTGCTCCAGCTCGTTCCATGGGTCTATCACCAGTCCCCACGGTCCGGTGTGGTTGCTGTTGTCCATGGTGTTCGATGCAGCCGTGATAATCGCTTTCACGTTGATCTGATCCGACGCCAGCACAAACTTGAAATTGTTATTCACCACGGCCAGTGACAGGTCCTTTTCATCGGTATTCATCCTGTCGGACGGTCCCTCAGAAAATGGCTTCATGGCGTATTTTTCCATCAGCTTTGCCAAGTGTATTTCTTGAGGCAAGTTCTCCGCTGACCATACCACGAACTTCCACCCGTGCCGGGTCAGGTTAACCATGAGCGCATCGACGAATTCTGATTTCCCGTGTCCAGGGAAACCGGTCACCAGTGTCCATTGACCAGGTGCCACGGTGTACAGGCTATCCAACGATTTCCATCCGGTCGAATACCCAGTAGGCAAGCCTCGCTTGTATAGCTCATTGACTCGCTTGATCAGATCCTTTTCGTTGTCGATCATACGAAGTCCCTCGTGTCCTGTTGAGCAACGATTTCATCATCCCACCCACCCGCATTCAGCCATGTGGCTGGCAATGGACAAAACTGCCTTCCCTCCTTCGTCCAGTCTCTGGATTTGGCTAAAGCAGGTAACACGGTGAGTATTTTTTCCTGAATGGCTTGGGATGGCTTGATCTTGCTCCAAGCTTTCATTGCCGATTGCTTACTGCGCTTTTTCGGATATGCATCCCAGAAGCGTTCGAATCCGTCAGGATTTGAACAAGAGGGTTTATCTCTTCCCTTCCCTTCACTTCCCTTCCCTTCAGCAGACGCAAGCCTGTCTTGCACCTGTCTTTCGTCAGGTGAATTATCTGCAAGTGTTTGTTTTTCTTGGTCTGTAGTCCATGGGCTAAGAGGGAATATTCGCTTAACATGACGCAAACGCTGACCAAATCTAGGGATGTGCAAAAACTCCTTTGCACAAACTTGATACAAGCGTATGAGGTCATGGTTGGTCAGCTCGGTTAGGGTTTTGGCTACCAGGCTGTCCGTGTTAATCCCGAAGTCTCGCCACAACCTCATCAGCCGGAACGGTTCGGCTGAGAAGTTACCCAGCGCATCGGCTTTAAGCAGGAGTGAAATGTATGCCAGTCGGTCGGCATTGTCCTTAAGGGATAGCCATCGTTCCGACTCCAGCAGTTCGTCTCGAATGATTCGATCAGGCATCTGACCACCTCGCAACCAGCCGCAAGGCTTTGATCAGGGCATCCACGTCACATGAGGGTATGACTACGAACTCGTCTTGATCTTTATTGGCAACAACGATGTTGTTGTCTGGATTCAGATAGACACGAATGCAAACGTCGTCAGTGGTAACGCACATTTTTTCACCTCCGGTAAAGGTTGGGTGGATAGCTGGGCCTGTTACCGGCAGGACACCAGCCATCCGAACTACAGACCAGACTCTACCACACATTTCGCTTGACATCCTAAAGCTATTGCATAACACTGCCGTCAATAGTACAGTGCAACCGCAACAATATTGGAGGCAATATCCGTGATCGACCTTCACAAGATGCGTACCGATGAGCTGGAATCCACTGTTAAAGGGCTTGTAGACATGATTCGTAACGAGGGTTTATGCGAAGAATCACCCACTTGGCGGTATGCCGTAGCACTGGCTGAATATATTTTGCGTAATCCGCTTGACAAGCGGGTACAGTGAGCGCAGAGTTACACCATCAACAACGCAACGGGAGAAACTGAAATGTTCAAAATGATCGAGAAAACACTGTCAGACGGAAGCAGAGTAGGCGACGTATACGCGGCAGTTGACGGTGAAAAGATGGACTTGTGTATTACGCCAGCGTCGATAGAAGAAGCAGATGGCATTGCAGACGTTTTGAACAAAGTAATTGGCCGTTTTGACAAGTGCGGCAGCTACACAGAGCACGCAGAGGTCTACAACCGGATTATCGAGGCTCTGCACAAATAGGCTGACTGGCCCATGCGCCTCTCTAGGGGCGCATCAACGAGTCAACCAAGGCCCAACAATGATCTCACCTAAAGTTCAACACGCACTGTCCCTCGTCCGCAAGGGCGAGACCTGGAAACGAGCCGCGGCCATTGCTGGATGCCATGAGTCCAGCATAGCAAAGGCTGTTTCAAAAAAACTCTGTCCGAACTGTGGGCAGACCATCATCAACAAAAGGACGAAAGGATAGTCATGATCGGGAAACAAGTTATTGTCAGAACGTACTCGGCAGGTGTGCACTACGGCACCCTGTCCGGCCAGAATGGCAAAGAGGTACTGCTGACCAAGGCGCGTCGCATTTGGTATTGGGAAGGTGCATTTACCCTTTCCGCCGTTGCGACCAAAGGCATATCCAAAAACTCAAAACTGAGCGTTTTTGTGGATGAGATTCTGCTGCTGGAGGCCATCGAAATAATCCCCTGCACCAAGGAGGCTATCGCCATTTTGCGCGATATGAGGGCACATGAGTAATACCGTGGCCGGGTCCGGGTACGGGGCCGGGGACGGGGACGGGTCCGGGTACGGGGACGGGTACGGGTACGGGTACGGGTCCGGGGACGGGGACGGGGACGGGGACGGGTACGGGGACGGGTCCGGGTCCGGGGACGGGAACGGTTAAATTTAACCAAGGAGCAATCATGCGCACATATGCAATTCGCAGTCTCATCCTGTCCCTGATCATCAACGCTGCATTCGTGTGGCTGGTCAATGACGCGCTGGCCATGGACACCTGGACCTGTACGTGGACCGGCAATACCCAGACGTGCCAGGGCTGGCAGGGCGGGCGCTGGGTCATGTGCCAGACCACATGCACGGGCAACATGTGCAACACCATCTGCTGGTAAACGATGGACTCGGCCAAGCTCATCAAAGCCAAGATGTTTCTCAAAAGGAGGCATGACATGGAACATGCAGAACTGGCACAGATTGCCAAGATTCTGAACAAGTTGAGCGATGACCTGCGCATCGCCAATGACCGGATGGATGCGGTCGAGAAGGCAGCACGCGAGGCCAGCACCAGTGCATCGTTCCTGGTCAAGACACTGGTCGGACGCCAGAGTGACTAAAGATCAGCAGGAATGGGTTGACGAATACGAGCGTTATGAACAAGTTTACTGGACACAACAGAGAGGAAAAGCAGACATGCGTGCATCAGACATGATCGAGAGCAAGTATCTCAAACAGTCGGACATCGACGGGGATACCATCGTCACCGTGCAGAAACTGGGCAAGGGCAACGTGGCACAGGAGGATGAACCGCCCGAGCACAAATGGATGATCCGCTTCAAGGAGTTCCCGAAAGCGATGGTCTTGAACAGCACCAATATCCAGCTGCTGGAAAAGGCTCTGGGCGAGGAGACCGATGACTGGATCGGCAAGGAAGTTATCCTGTACGTTGATCCAAATGTCAGCTACGGTGGCAAAGTTACCGGTGGACTGCGCTTGAAGAGTGCAAAGCCTGCATCGGCTCCCAAGCGGGTCGTGGTCACCCGTGACATTGACGATGAAGACATACCTCTATAGCCATGGCCAACGATCTCGCCCTGTACCAGATAGCCGACGAGTACATGCAGGCAGTCGAGCGCCTGTCAGACATGGATCTGGATGAGCAGACCATCTCGGACACGCTCGAAAGCCTGCAGGGGGACATGGAGACGAAAGTGGTCAACGTGTCCAAGTTCATCAAGAATATCGAGGCCAGTGCAGACGCCATGAAACACGCCGAGGCCCAGATCAAGTCACGACGTGAGGCAGTCGAGAAGAGGATAGACCGCATGAAGCACTATCTCAAGTTTCACATGGAACGGACCGGGATCAGCAAGATTGACTCGCCCTGGTTCAAGGTGGCAATCAGGACGAATCCGCCCTCAGTGGTCATTGATGCAGCACCGGCCATCCCGTGTGAGTTCTACGTGTACCCGGAGGCACCACAGCCCTATCCTGACAAGAAGGCCATTGCCAAGGCCATCAAGGACGGGCAGGACGTGCCTGGGGCGCATCTGGAGCAATCTACGCGAGTGGACATAAAATGATGAGCATCCATCACGATTTCCGCCAGCTCAAGGTCCGCAAGACCATGGAGTCGGATGTACTGAAGTCCATCATGGCCTACCTGAAGATTCATCCGAAGGTGGCCTGGATTGCGCGGATCAACACTGGCGCCATGCTGATTGATCATCGCTTTGTCAGGTTCGGCTTCAATGGATGCAGCGACATCATCGGCCAGCTCAAGGACGGACGATTCCTGGCAGTCGAGGTGAAGCGGCCCGGCAATGTCCCGACCAAGTTGCAGAACGCGTTCATCCAGATGGTCAATGACAATGGTGGGCTGGCGTTCTGGGCGGATGATGTGTTTACGGTCGAGGAAAGGTTGAGCGATGCTTAGTCTTGAAAGATTGAGAGATGTGTTGCATTACGATCCAGAAACTGGACTGTTTACTTGGCTTATGGTCACATCTAGACGAATCAGTGTTGGCCGCGTCTCTGGGTCCATCTCAAGTCATGGCTACAGAAAAACATCAATAGATGGGCGTCCATACTATTTGCATCGCTTGGCGTGGTTGTATGTGTACGGTGAATGGCCGCATCAACAGATAGACCACATCGACGGCAACAAGCTGAACAACCGCATTGAGAATTTGCGAGATGTTTCACCATATGCCAACAATGAGAACCTGCACAATCCTAAGAAGCACAACAGCACTGGTGTTTTGGGCGTGCGGAAACGCGGCAACAAGTACCACTCTAGAATCGTAGTGAATGGAATAGAGAAGCACTTGGGAACGTTTCCCACTGCTGCCATTGCTCATCAAGCGTACATTGACGCTAAACGCAAGTACCACAAACACGGGAATTTGTGATGCTGATTTATTTATTTGACGGTACGCACACTGGACAAATTGTGGCCTCCAATGTCATGCCACTGGCAATAGGCATGATAGGTGCCACGATCCTGCGAGACATTCCTGGCGCCCGTGTCGAACTGTTCAAGATGCCTAATGACTTGAACGAGGCCACTAGCAATGAATTACCAGACGTGCTAGGACTCAGCGTCTACTCGTGGAATACCAATCTGGGCATGGAGTACGCACGCCGTATGAAACTTCTCAAGCCTGACATGATTGTCATAGCTGGCGGTCCTAACTGGGAAGACAACTACTGGCAACTGTTTCCATGGGTGGATTTCTACGTGGAAAAGGAAGGAGAACTTGCAACCGTCGAACTGTTACGCACGTTGCAAATGGTGGACATGCAGCCAGATGTCGCCAAGATGACTTTCGAGATGCCCAGCACGCATTTCATGTTTGAAGGTCAACTGATCAAGACTCCATTGATGCCTCGGGTCAAATCTTTGGATGATCTGCCATCACCGTACACGACCGGCCTGATGGATAAATTCTTCGATGGAATTCTGATTCCTCTACTTGCTTCTACACGTGGATGTCCTTTTTCCTGCTCGTTCTGTACTGAGGGACTAGAGTTCTGGAACAAGGTTGCCCGCAAAGTTTCATTGGCTGATGAACTGGAATACTGCGCCAAACGAGTCGGAACAATTCAAGACTTGTACTTCTCCGATGCCAATACAGGGATGCTCTCCAATGCCCTGCCGATTGCCCATGAAATAGCAGCAGTGCAGAAGAAATACGGATGGCCGAACTATATCCATTGCTCTGGAGGCAAGAACAATAAGGAGCGCGTACTAGAGTTCGCCAAGATCGTCGGGGGCAAGATGGGAGTCAGTGCTTCTCTGCAAACAACTGATCCGACCATCCTGAAGAATATCAAGCGAGACAACATCAGTCATGATCAGTTGATGGCCGTTGCCAAGGAAGGCTCCAGGATCGACGCCAACACGTATGCCGAAATAATCCTCAACCTGCCCGGCGACAGCGTGGCTGCGCACACCCAGAGCCTGCGGGATGCGGTTAACAGTGGCGTGTCATACCTGCGCATGTACCAGGTCATCATGCTTCCCGAGACCGAGATGAACACGCAGGAGACGCGCGACAAGTTCGGCCTGCACACGGCTGTTCGGATCATGCCCCGATGCTTCGGGCGTTACCAGTTCAGAGGAGAGACATTCAATGCCGCCGAGATCGAAGAAATCGTCATCAAGCAGAATTCCCTCGCTTTCACCGATTATATCGAGTGCAGGGAACTTGACCTTACCATCGAGATTATTCACAACACCGGTCTGTTTCGAGAACTATTTGGACTTTGTGGATTCACTAGTTACGAGTGGTTCAGTTTACTACTACGTTTCCACTCCAAAAGAAGGCAGTTCGTCGGCAGCCTGTACGATCACTTCCGTGAAGATTCGATAAAGCCACTGTGGGCCAGCCGTGACGAGGCGTTGGCCTTCGCGCAGTCCAATCTCGACGAGTATCTGCAGGAACAGTTGGGCACGAATGAACTATTCAATGCCAAGGCAGTCGCGTTCTTCAAACTACAGGAGCCGTTGCATGAAGCCATGTATTCCATCGCGTCCGATATCTTTCCCCAGTACCAGCACTATCTGGATCAAGCCAAGATATTCAGCCTTGAGCGCAAGCGTGACCTGCTTACGACTGAGCCAGGACAGTCCAGATGCTTTGATTACGATTTCCCTGCGCTGCTGGAAATGGACTTTTGCGGAGATCCAGGTGGTCATCTTCGGACTGTGGAAATAGAGTTCAGCCACGACACCGAACAACGAGCCATGATTGACCAGCTCGTGCACCAGTACGGGACCAGCACGACAGGATTAGGTCGGATCATGTTGCGCGCTCACATCAAGAAACTGTTTCGCAAGATGACGGCGGACGGGATCACGACTGACCGTGGCTTCGAGACATCCTATCGACGCAGCTCTAACCTGGCAGGAGACTGACATGTACCAGTGCTATCAGCAAAACGCATTCTGGGTCGTACTGTGGGGTTGCTTCATATTCGGTGGCGTGTTGACGGCTGGCCTGCTCCACGTGCTGGATAGGAGGCATGAGAAGCCATGAGTGACGTCTGGCTTAAGCGCAACGCCTTGGACAAGGAGCGCCGGACCTTCATGCGAGTAGCCATGGCCGATTTTGACAAGACCTATCGCATCAAGGTCAGGGAGCTACAGCAAGAATGTGAACAGGATGGTGGGCACAGTTGGACATTCGATACCTGCGGACCGCTTGGTGATCCATGGTTCACTTGTTCACGGTGCTACGCACGAAAGGTTGAATTGGGGGATGAGTCATGAGTAGCAAGAATTACTGTGCGCACAGGGAACCTTTATCAAGCGGATTTTGCCCGGACTGTGAGTGTGATGTAAGCATTTGGAAAACCATGAGTGACACTCCGTGGAAATGTGAGAGTTCTACTGAACTCCTGCATATCGCGCCTGATCACGTCACACACTCGAATGGTGAGCGATTTTTGTCCTACGGAGCCATGTCATTGTGCGATAAGTTGAATTCATATGAGCGCGACCTCAACACAGCAAGAGAATTGCTCCGCATCAATGGCGAGGCCAACGCGAAGATGGCGGCAGAGTGCGCGGAGTTGCGCTCTAAACTGGATGCGGTGTTGAAACGAACCAGCCTTAGTTTCAAATACCCGGAAGGAGAGAAGCCATGATATGGAGCAACATCATCACCATCCCAAATAGATGGATGGCCAACTATCTCAAGCGTCGTGGGTGGGTCGTGTTCTATCTCGAAAAGGAACATAGAACTTGCAATGCGAAATGCTGCTGGTTGCAGCTTTATGAGGAAGGAGAGAAGCCATGACTGCGACTGAATGGACTGTGGCGGTTTTGCTGCTTTTAGCTGCCGTACTAATCGGATATTTTGCAGGCTATGGATGAACGCGAACACATTTTGAGCAAAGACTGCTGGTGTCAGCCAAGATAAACGAGGGGCGGCGCACACGCGGTGCGGTAAACAGGATGGGCCTGATCGGCAGGTGCAAATCCTGCCCCCTCACCTTAACTACAGGAGAGACACATGAAACAGAAACCGAAGCAGCCAGTCACGAAACGCCCAGTCAACACCAAACTGCCAGCCAAGAAACCAGCACCGCCGCCCCAGAAGTGGCCTGACATGGGAGGTGCGCGTGGCTAGAGTCATGCTCACAGGTGCCGCAGGCTATGTCGGCACCAATCTATCAGGCAGGCTGGTTCAGGCTGGTCATGAGGTGGTACCTATCGATGTGCAGTGGTTCTACTCGCTGCCGTTCAAGTCTCAGGACGTGCGCACTATCACGCACCTGGACAACTGCGAGGCCATCATCCATCTGGCTGCGATCAGCAACGATCCGTCGGTCAGCCACTATCCGAGGTTATCATGGGAAACTTCGTGTTTAGCTACTCAGCAACTGTGCCAACTTGCGAGCAAAGCGGGAACGAGGGTCATATACGCTTCATCGGTAAGTGTGTACGGTGCGGATCGGGGCCTTGTCACGGAAGATATGTCACTCAGCCCGCTATCGGACTACAACAAAACAAAGATGTGTACCGAGCGCGTCCTGATGTCATATCCGGAACTGCGTCCGCAAATTATTCGACCGGCTACTATCTGCGGGTTGGCCCCGAGGATGAGGTTGGACCTGACCGTCAACATGCTGACCGTTCAGGCCATGCGTGACGGTGTGATGACGCTCCATGGTGGACAGCAGATGCGTCCCTCCATCCACATCGATGACATGTGCGACCTGTATCTGTTCATGCTGGATCATCCCGAGCATACCGGGATATTCAATGCGGGCTTCGAGAATCACTCACTCGCTGAAATTGCCGACATGGTACGGGTCAGGACTGACGCGAAGGTGATCGTGACGCCGGTACGTGATGCGCGGTCCTATCAGGTCAACAGTGACAAGCTGCTGGCTACTGGGTTCCGGCCTCGCAAGACCATCCACGACGCCATCCTGGAAGTGATGCGGGCATGGCAGACGAAGGAACTTGTGGACGATCCGAGGTGGAACAATCTCAACTGGATGACCTCACAGGGGATCAAGGACTCATGATACGAGACAAAACATGGCTGGATTCTCGCATAGAGCAAATTCCCGAAGCCGGTTGCTGGATTTGGCTTGGCGCGACCAGATCGTTCGGACATGGCCTTATCAACAATCATCCGCTGCCGGGTAATACTTTCGTTCATCGGCTGGCATGGACGCTATACAGAGGCGCAATTCCTGAAGGCATTGATGTCTTGCACAAATGCGATGTCCCTCCATGCGTAAATCCTGATCATTTATTTTTGGGAACAAGAAGGGATAATGCTTTGGACATGTGGAAAAAAGGCAGAGGCAATACCAAGAACAATTTCGCCAATCGGTGGCTTAATCGTGTCTAAGGTCCTGGTAATCGGCGCCTCTTCATTCTCTGGCCGTCACTTCTGCGAATATCTGCGAGAGCGTGAGTGCGAAGTATGTGAGCAATCGGCGCGGCAGGTCTTTCTGTGGGGCAATCAGACCGAATACATCGTGAACTTTGCAGCGGCTAACGTGGTCGCGCCAAGCTGGGACTATCCGCACGGGTACATGGAGAGCAATCTGGATTTCGCCATCCGCATCGCTGATTCCTACCGACACGGGGCATTGCCACACCTCAAGCGGTACGTCCACATCAGCACGCCAGAGGTCTACGGCAATGCTGGCGTATCACCCATCAAGGAGGACACGCCGTTCCAGCCCAGCACGCCATACGCAGTCAGCAGGGCCGCTGCTGAGTGGATGCTGCAAGCCTATCGCAAATCGTTCGGCTTCCCGGTCGTGTTCACGCGGGCCTGCAACGTGTACGGGCCAGGCCAGCAACTGTACAGGCTCATCCCCAAGGTGATGGCCAGCATCAAGCACGGTATCCGGTTCCCGCTAGAAGGTGGCGGGGCCAGCTATCGACAGTTCATCCATGTGCATGATATGTGCGATGCGTACTGGCGGGTCATGCTGCATGGCGAGGTGGGCGAGGCGTATCACGTCGGGTCCGACATCACCCTGCGCATAGAGACGCTGGTCAGGCTGATCTGTGCTGGCATGGGAATGGACTGGAATAATGTGGTCGAAGTCATTCCAGACCGGCCCGGCAAGGACCCGGCTTACATCCTCGACTCGACCAAGATGAAGGCATTGGGCTGGCAGACTGCCATCACCATGCCTGACGGCATCGAAGAGGTCAGGAAATGGATCAATGACCACTGGGACGTCCTGAAGGATCAATCACTCACATATGAGCATAGACCATGAAAAACGCCATCATAATCGGGTCACACTCAGACATCGCCCAGCAACTGACACCACTGCTCCAGGCTGATGGCTGGAACGTCGAGGGCTGGGCACGCGGTGAACTCCAGAGTATGGAACAGTTCGGATTCTGGGATCTGTGCATCGTGGCGGTCGGGCGCATCACACCGGTCGGGCTGTGGATGGACAATGACATGTTCGAGTGGAACGAGACCATGAAGTCGAACCTGTTGCTGCCCATCGAGCTGCTGCGCCGTCTGTGGCCCAAGCATAACGCAGGGGCAAGCATATGCTGGCTGGCCGGGTCCAATCCTCAAATGATCATGGACGGATACAGTGCCTACAACGTGAGCAAGATGGCCGTCCTCAAGGCAGTCGAGCAGCTTGACCATGAGACACCGGATGCCAAGTTCTTCGCACTCGGGCCGGGGATAGTCAATACCAAGATTCACAGGGGCACGCTCAAGGCAGCATGGCCGAATCCCAAGCTGGCAGCAGCAATCGAGGCGCAGAAGTTCACACCGATTGAGCGGGTATATGGGTGCCTCAAGTGGTGTATGGATGCGCCAAAATCTTTAGTTGGAGGGCGCAACATCTGCGCATCAGATCCTTGGCACATCAAGATGGAAATAATGAATCTGGATGCTGACATCATGGATCTGTACAAACTGCGGAGGGTCGAATGAAGCTCTCCCACTTCGTCGCCAAGTTCCTTGAGCAACAGGGTATCCGCCACATCTTCGGTGTAAATGGTGGAGCAAATCTGCACCTCATCCATGGAGTCTATGATGCCACGCAAATCCAGTTCATCCCATCGACGCATGAGTGCAACGCTGGCTTCTCTGCTGATGCGTATGCTCGTCTTACCGGCCTTGGCTGTGCTATGGCCACGTCTGGACCGGGAGCAACGAACCTCATCACGGCAATCGCTAGCAGCTATTACGATAGCGTCCCGGTCATCTACATCACGGGCGCGGTGGCAACGCACAGACAAAGTGAAAGGTTCGGAGTCCGACAGTACGGGTTCCAGGACACGCCGATCACCGGAATGGTCAGAGACATCACGAAATATGCAAGACGACTCGAAGGAGCGCAAGCAATCGGACCAATCCTCGCCGCAGCTCTATGCGCCGCTCAGACCGGACGCAAAGGACCCGTCCTGATTGATATTCCAGACGACTTGCAGAGGGCGGAAGTATGATGAATGACATCGAAGGAGTCGGCGCAGAACTGGAAGCCCGGCAACGTCCCATGTTCATCTGGGGAGCAGGTGTGCGTGGGCATGAGAAGCTGGCCCTGCGCGTGGCAGAGGACATGAACATACCCGTCGCGGTCACCTGGGGCGCAATCGACCTGATCCGGCATGATCATCCCCTGTTCGCAGGCGGGTTCGGCACGCATGGCAATCGTGCGGCCAACTTCGCCATCCAGAATAGTGACTGTCTGTGCGTGCTCGGGTGCAGGCTGGACACCAAGGCGACAGGACACGGAGAACACTTCGCACGTGAAGCGCTGATCTACATGATCGACCAGGATCAGTCCGAGATCGACAAGATGGAGAAGGTCGGGGTCACGCTACAGGCCGGCATCTGCATGGACGTGGGCGCGTTCCTGACAGAGATGAACGAGTACACGTTCAAGCTGCGATCCCACTCGTGGAAGTACCAGATTCAGACGTGGCGGGCCATGTGGGACGAGCCTGAAGTGGACTGGCCTGGAGTCAATCCGTACCAGTTGATGCGCGATATTGCCAAATACACCACACCGGATGACATCATCGTCAGTGATACCGGGACCGCAATAGGATATGTATGCAAGGCATTCCCATTCAAGGGAGAAAGGATGTTGCACGCATGGAATTACACTCCGATGGGGTACGGTATCCCGGCTGCTATTGGCGCATCATTTGCGACCACGCGAAGAATAATCCTGATTACCGGGGACGGTTCCTCGCTAATGTCCCTTTCCGATCTTGCCCTCATTGCCCGGTGGAACCTCAACATCAAGATCATCCTGCTGAACAACGGGGGCCATGCGATGTGCCGCCAGACTCAGAGACAGTGGCTTGATGGGAACTACTACTCGACTAGCATTGATGGTGGATTGCCTGATCTTGATTTTGATGAGCTGGCGCATGCATTCGGAATAGTCGGACTGGGAGAAGATTGCCGCGACTTAAAAGACCTGTTTTCGTTTGACGGACACGGATTCATGCAAATATTCATCCATCCCGACGCCCAGCTCATCCCTCAGTGCAAGTACGGTCAGCCACTCGAAGACCCGGATCCGCAACTTGATCGGGAGGAGTTCAGGAACGAGATGATAATCGCGCCTATATGAGAACACTGCAAGATGATCCTATTCTGTCTGCGCTGGGTACGGCAGTCGGCAAGGACGTCAAACAATGGTGTACCGAGGACTGGATGGTGGCGACAGGCGTCCTCATATACGCCATACGCACTATCAGTCGAGACCAGATGCAGCACTATCTTGCCTTCGTCAGTGAGGCGAGCCAATCAAAGGAGCCATGAATGAGCCGTGAGAAAGCGCAGGAACTGATAACCGAGCATCTTGGCCCCTATGGCAAGATAAATTTCCCATACTATCAAATGGGACGCATCGACAGCCTGGACCTGTTCGGACCGTCCGAGCTGATGATCCTGAAACTGTACTGGGACAATCGCACGCGCTGGCATAACGTGCTGGATATCGGTGCCAATCTTGGCCTGCACTCGATCCTGATGAGCAAGCTGGGCTGGACTGTGCGTGCGTTCGAGCCTGATCCTGAACACTGGCCGAAGTTCCTCGATAACCTATTCGCCAATGGCGTCATGACCGTAGCACCGTTCAATGTGGCAGTACACACCTATGACGGGCAGGCGCAGTTCGTACGTGTGCTAAATAACCTCACAGGTAATCACATCGTCGGCTACAAGGACTCATACGGCCCGCGTGAGACTGTCACGGTCAAGGTAGTGGACTGCCGGTCCCTGTGGGAGGGTACAGACTTCGCCAAGATCGACAGCGAGGGCAACGAGGCTGAACTGTGCGCCACCATGACATCCGAGGTCATGAACCATATGGACGCCATCATGGAGGTGCGCAACGTGGAGAATGCAATGAAGATAATGGACCACTTCCAGGCCATAGACGTGCCCATGTGGTCACAGAAGATCGACTGGCACCGGGTTACCAGCATCAATGACATGCCGCACAAGAACCGGGAAGGGTCACTGTTCGTCGGGAGGAATCCGCCATGGATATGAGATTTGCAGAGAATGTATATGGCGCAATCAGTCAAACCAAATCGGACGGAGAGTGGCGCCCTGGCCATAACCATCACTGGCTGGTCGGGAATGGCGGATCACGGGCCATCTGTTCCCATATCGCCACTGACATGCTCAAGCAGGGACTGAGCGCGTTCGTGGTCGGGGATGATGCGTCCCTGACCATGGCCGCCAATGACCACGGCTACGGCGAAGTGTTCTCCCGTCACATCCGAGTCCATGCCCGCCCTGGCGACACCCTGATTGCGATCAGCTCAAGCGGGAACAGCATCAGCATTGCAAACGCCATCGAGGAGGCCCGTGGGCATCGGTGCGGGATCGTGACCTTTACTGGATTTAGTCCAGACAATCCAATCCGCAAGATGGGCGACATAAATTACTGGATACCGTCCACCAATTACGGTACAGTTGAACTTGCAACGCTGACGATTCTACATGCCATTGTAAATCCAGGTACTACCACCTAGCCGCCCTCCTCCCGCGCTAGGTGACTTCAGGCCCGACCGGTTCACCCCCTTGTCGGGCCTCTTTTTTACCAGGTGGCGATGAAGTATGCCACCACGGCACCGAATCCTAGAACAATAGCCATCACGGCTGCTACCAGCCAGAGGAAGACGCCCCCAACAAATGATTGCCGAGGGCGCATGTTACTCAACCTTCACTGACGGGTTGACTGGCACGCTGACAACTACCGACCTGCCGCTACCCAATATCCGCTCGATACGCCTGAGCAGTTCAAGGATAAGATGGCGAATCTGATGTGCAGCGCTTGACATCATGACACCACAGCAGTGACCACGCCCGGAATAGCAACGACCGGGAGGGGAGGAGACACAATGCTAAACGAAACGGTCGCAGGTGCTCCCAGAGCAGCCCCCAGGGAATCGACACGTTGCACCGTAGCATGATAGTCCGGGTCAGTCTGGGCTTCCACCGGGACATTCAGAAAAACTGCGGGCGACCCTGCAGAATCCAAGGTCATGGGGACAAAGCCAGCGGGACCGCCATTGATGGTGCAACGAAATCCACCAGCGATAGTGCCAGTGGGGAAGGTCTGGTCCGTAGTGGTCCAGGAAATTGTGACAGTAGACATGGAGAACTCCTTAGGCGCCCGAGTATGAGCATTCTAAGGGTGGACTGATTCTAAACGTGCGTATGTACGCTACCGCACATTACTTACTGGCGACTCCCTCGATCTTCTCTTTGGTGCGCAGCCCTGACAGGCCCAGCATTCCGCCCAGCAGTGTAACGAGAGTTCCAAGGTCCAGAATAGGCGGAGCGGTGAGAGTGTGATTATTCGCCCACCATGTAAGCAGTGGCTGTGCAACGAAGGTATAGACCAGCCCGAACACGCACACCCAGCCGACAGCCGGACGCCATCCGCTGACGAATAGCGATGGATTGGCCGCTTCGACCTTGTTGATGTCGGTCTGCGCGATCATGGCAGACAGTTCCCCTGACTGCTGTAGGGCCAGCAGTTTCAACTGTGCTTCGGCCTTGGCGGTCGGATCGGGGAAGAACTTGTCGATGAGTTTGCCACCGATGTCGAGTGCTGCTGTGACTGGATCGAGTGCCATTACTTGGTCCCTCCATATGAGGATGAGAAGTGGTTTCCATCGGGTTTACTAAACGCACCTCCCCAGGCGTTGATCGGGTCCAGACTGCACCAGAAATCGCCCAGTGGCCGGTAGGCTTCGGTATCGGTCTGGTACACGCCATCCTTGAACAGGTTCAGGTCAATGGCCAGCTTGATCAGGTGCAGGCTGTTGGCTATCCCTGCACCCGTGGTAGCGTTGTGTGCCGCCTGTTCAGGAGTGCGCAGGGCTTCCCCGAAGGTCAACTCATAACCGTTGTCATACGCCCACTGAATGAGCTTTGCGACGTTCAGCGTGAATGCGCGTTGTTGTTGGCTGAGACTCATTTCGGGATGTCTCCTTTACTTGAAAGCCACATGAAGACACCGATCAACGCCGCCCCCGCGAGCCAAGCAAGACGTTTAATGACGCTCTTCCCAACTTCATTGTAAATCTTGTCCAGTACCCGTTCTGCAGCCGCGTTGGCGATCTCCTCAATTTCATCGGGGGTGAAGCGGGAGCGACGCCTGTCAAAATCTTCGAGTTCATTCAAGAAAGTCTCCTATGTTCTTAGGATTCCGTACAGATTAAACGTCCCGGTAGAAATATTCCCTGCGCTCATTAATATACGCAAATTGTTATACGTTGCACTGGAAATCCATCGCCCAAATGCCATGATGCCATTGGTTCCACCGCTCGCTTCAGCGTATCCGTAGAACTGTATTTTTTTGTTTGATACGCCTGAAATTGGATCAAAAAACCTCAACTGTCCACTGATGGATTTTTGCACCCCATTTCCTACATTGTCAGCGATAACCACCGCCGTCGCCGTTGTTGCCGATCCAGTCAAAGAGCCAGCATCAGAAACGAATATGCGATTGCAATCGTAATTCGCTCCCGTGTCATACACTCCGCCATTTCCAACCCTGACGAACACAGCAGTGCCGTTATTGTTTGCAGTTACATCCAGAAAATCCACGACGTATGAATTGAACTGTGATGTCAGGTTGAAATCTACAGTTGCCGCTGCACTTGCTGCCGCTACTGTGGTAGACAACAACAACACCATGGCGGACTCAGCACCCACTAATGACCTGAAAGCAGGAGTCGCCGCGGCTCCTGTTGACGGACCTGCAAAGACTAGGGTTGAAGAAACCGGTCCGGAAACACTAAGAGGTATTCCTAACGCCCTGGAATACATGGTGATCGTTGCAGTAGATACCGTCTCAGCCCTGACAGTAGCCCTGTCATTTGCGGCAGTGGTGACATTACCGAACGGAATTGATATTGACGCGCTACTATTCAGTGATAGAACGCCGTCAAAAATAATGGTCTTTGCATCTCCTGCGTAAGCAGCAGACGAAAAGTTGTTGATCGTATTCGTTCCAGTAACGTGCAGGTAATCACCAGCCGTACCCCATATATTCGTAGTGCCGTTCCCGGCTGATGCCACTGCTGTCGCTTTGCGATAAATGAACTGCGAATCGATAGATGGATTTGCAGGACTCAGCAGTCCGTAGGACACCGCAGACAACCCGGAATCCAATGAGCCGCTATCACTCACTACGCTGACGGTCGTCGTTCCTGCACTAAATCCGACCGATGTGATGGTGCTGTAAATGGTTCCTGCGGTATTGGTGGACTTTATTCTGCGCCCAGCAACAAAAGTTGCCGTCTGATCACCGGACAAGGTAAAACTGGTCGCGCTGACAAACGTCGGCACCGCACCCACTACCCACTCCAGCGCCGTCAGTGACCCACTGACATCGTTCATGCCGGATAGATTGTCCTTTGTCCAGTACGGAGACGTCGGCGGGTCAGTATCATTGGATGGCGCAAATACCACCTTGTACGTGACACCAGACTGAAACCAGACCTCGCCACCCGATGGAAGGTTACCGCCCGAATCCAGCACAATCGGATTCGACCAGGCCACCGCCGCGGCATTGTCCTTGTATACGGTCGTTTTGGTGGATGTCCCGGCAGCATAGAAGAACAGTTGACCACCGTTGGCAGGCACGATGCCGCCCGGTATGAACTGCATTGACTGGATTGGGTCAGGTGCGTAATAGGTCGTTGCCATAGGTCACCAGTGCGGGAATTCCTCGTATCCGAGGGCATGTAATTCGGGTAACTGCTTCTCCAGCCGCTTGCCGATGTCACTACGGACCATGCGATTGGGGAATTTGATCTTGTCCACTGTAGCGTAGACCTGCGGGATGCAGTCATGGACATCCGGGGCCAGCGCCAGGGCCACGCAGACATAAGTGCCAGTGGTCAGGTATTGATCCTTCTTGAGCATGACATGGGCCGGTGCCACGTTGCTCCACTCGTCCTCGATACCACTGATGAGCAGTCCCATGGCCTTCTGGTCCTCGTCAGGGTATGGGAACGGAGGCGCCGCCATGACCACACCGATGGCGGTGCGATCGTCAACCACCAGCGAATCCTTGCCGGTAATGGCGTCCTTCATCCACTTGATCGGGTCACCCTTGTGGCTGTGCATCAGGATGTAGGTGGAGGGCCATCCGAACCTGCTCGTGTACTCCAGAGCATGCGGAGTGCCCTTGTCATCTATGATGCAGTTGATATCCAGATCCCCGATGTGACCGGCCTTGATCAGGGTCTGCTCGATGGGTTTCAGGACCGTATCGGCCAGTTTGCTGGTCTTGGCGTACTTGCAGACAGTTCCCATCTCACCTGTGGCGGGTCCGTAATCGTCTGACATGAGCTTCTTGAACTCGAAATTCACGTTCCACTTGTCAGCCAGGAATCCACCCTTGCCCATCCAGCCGGACACGCCCACCTCGATCCCCTCGATGAAGTCCTGCAGCATGCACGGACCCTTGAGGGTCAGTCCCTCCTTGATCCAGGCTTCAATACGCCACACCATGTCCTCGGGAGAGCTGGAACAATAGGACATGGACTTGTCCTCCTCGCTGCCCAGAGTCTTGAATACCAGACGATCATCCGATTTCTGCGCATGGGCTTTGGCCTCCTGAAGACTGCTTAACGTCTTGTAAGGAGGCACGCTCACGCCAGCAGCTTCCAGGGACTTCATGCCGAGTTCCCGCTTGATCTCGAGATTGGCCGAGGCCATGCTTGGACCGAACACGGGGAATCCGAAGTCCCTGTACCGGTCCAGTTCCTTGGTCAGTGCGGGCGTGTTGAACAGGTTGATGATCAGGCCGGACTTGGCCCAGTTCATGTGCTCCTTCCAGCCTGGCACCTTCTGGATGCCTGGGAATCCCTCGCCGTCATGGCTGATCTGGCCCTTTTCCTTGGCTTGCCAGAGCCGCACGGCATGACCTGCCTCGGCTGCACGGTAGGCGCAGTCAAGGCCGCAGCGGTCTGAGTCTAGAATGAGGACGTTCACTTGCCTATCCTGTTCAATGGCACAGACTGCTTAAATAGCGGGTTGTACAGGGCTTCGGATGCAGCCTTTTCCTCGGCCTGCTTCTTCAGTTCCATCATCTTCTTTTCCCGAGCCTGCTTGATGAAGTGACCGGCCACCGCACCGGCTGCACCGAACGAGGCACCGCCCGTCATGCCTTCCATCATCAAGCCACCAGCCAGACCAGCCGCGCCGCCTCCAGCTGGACCGAGCAGCAACTTGTCCATGAGTGACACGGCATTGGATACTGTGCTGGAGCCTTCCTTGCTGGCCGGGATAGTCTTGACGTCCTGTGCGGTTTCCAGAGTAGCCCGCAGCTCGTCTGCGGCTGACTTGCCGATCAACATTTCCAGCTTCTTCGGTCCTATCTTGTCTATCGCCCGTTTCATCTGTCCTGGGTTGACTTCTGGCTTTTGCCGCTCGTTCAGCGAGACGCCCTTGGTGGCTTCGCCCTTGATGTATTCCACTGTCTGCGCCGCCACATCACGCCAAGCCTTACGGCCTGCTTCCAGAGTGTGCTTGTCCTTGGCTGACAACAGTTGCAGCTTGATGCGTTGCAAGTCAGCAATTGAACCGCCCAGAACGGTCTTGTTCCAGACGTCCTCAAGCGCCACCTTGCGATCTGTGCGGCTGGAATCCTTGAGCAAGTCCGAAATGATCTTTGGTTCCTCGAATTTCATGGCGTGCTGTGACCTGGCTGCCCTTGCCGCCTTGTATGCCTGCCCACCAGCAGAATCAGGGACCATCTTGTCGATGGCCCGGACTGCCTCGCCCGCATATAATCTTGTTGTACCGTCACTGCTTGTCCCTGCAACCTTCGATGCAGCCCGGCGTATTCCCTCCAGTTCGTTCAGTGTGATGTCGTGCGTCGGTACCAGGTTCCCGAACTGGTCATCTTTCGCCAAGTTCAGGGATTTCAGTTTTGAGGCAATAAACCCCACGGTTGCCGGGTTCTCATGCGTCCTCAGATATTCGGTCAATGGCTTGATATCCACCGTCTTTTCCATCTCGCCAGCTGATCTTGCCTTGTCATACAGCGAATCTATGTTCTCGTTTGACTTGCGTTCTGCAATGGTCAATGCGCCCTCGATATCCGTCTTCTGGCCTTTGCCCTTCTCGCCAGCCATGCGCCGCCCGATGTCCTCAAGCGATACCGATTTGGGCGCCGCCGACTGCTTGATGGATTCCAGGTTGGCCAACAGTGCATCATTCTGGTCAAGATGGCGCTCGCTGATCTGGCGCCCTGATTCGGTCTTCTTCAGTATCTCCTCGGATCTAAGCTGACCTTCCCGGCGTGTCGCTTGTCCAACAGTCAACGGGACCGGATGACGAAGATTCGCTGCCCGTGCCACCCTGGCCAGCGCAGTCGGGTCCGTTCCCTCGAAATTGTTGGCACTCTTGGCGAAGTCCATGACCTTCTGTTGCACGTCTGGAGCGAGGTTTTTCCAGTCAATTCCACCCTGTTTTAGCTTCAATTGCACAGCCGTTTCAATATTGGGAAAGGCTGCTGCGGCTGCTGGTGCAATGGATGCCGCCTTCGGTGCCGCTCTGACTGCTGAGGCTGACCGGCTCGCAGAACTCAACAGACCGCCGCCGAACATGTACGGGATAGCGTCCAGACCTGTCTTGGCTATGGTGCCCATCAGTGGACCCATCCTGTCAGCAACATGCTCACCGACGTAATTCGAGCCAGCGTTGAGCAGCATTCCAGGTATTCCAGCCAGACTGACCAGTCCTTGCGCCTCTGGTGAGTGGGGCTGATAGGTCAGTGCCTGTTGAGTCTTGCCAGCCCATGCCGCGCCCTGTCCCTCTGGACCAGGTGCAACTGATCCGGCCATGCCTGCATAGCCTGCCGCTGGCTGTGCTGCCATGCCTGTGCCAATGGTTGCCGCTGCCTCTGGCACAGCAGACAATAGATCGACGCCCATCTGAAGCGGGGAACGGCGTTTCTGAGGCCCATCCTCTGGCGCGTTTTGCCAGTTCTGTCCTTCTTCTACTAGAGGAGCATCAGCCCAGCCCATTACGGCTTTCTCCTGAGTTTTCCATCAGGTCCGATAAACATTGCACCTGATTTCAACTTGTTGTAATCGTCATCTGACTTGATCTGCACAGGTGAACCAGCAGCGGTATCACCCGGAATTACTGCGGATGGCGTATTACCTAGAGGCGCGACTGTCTTGTCTGGCTTCTTGCGCGCCATCTCCTCGCCCATCTCGTCACGCACCGTGATCGGGGCTTTGCTGGCCGCCTCCGCTTCCTGCATGAGCGCTTTTAGTGTCGCCTTGTACATCTCAGGCGTCTTGGCAGTGTTCAGCAGTATTTCCGCCTCTTCGGTGCTGTGTACCGTTGGCGCACCACGACTCGACACCTGAGCAAATGCGTTGATGACTGCCCTGTTCTGTGCTGCGAAGGCTGCCTGCTCAGGACTCCACTGATCGCGTCCCTTCTTCATCAGGATATTGAGTGGCACGAAATCGGTTCTCGGCACCGCATCAGACGCTTTCTGTGCAAGCGGGATGAACTTCTTGAGTTCTTCCACGGCAATCGCAAGATTCGCCTCCCTGGTGCCGAGCGTGCGATGCGCTGACATGTAGGACTGGAATCTGGCCTTGCCTGCGTTGATCTCTTCTGGCGTCTTGTTCTGTGCCCTCATCTCACGCGTCACAGCGTCTGCTATCTTGGCTTGTGCTGCCTGATTCCTGGCAAATCCCTGCGCCGCTTGATGATCACCAGCCACAAAACTCTTTGCGATGCGAGACGCTGTTTCGTCAGAGATCGGCGCCTGATTCATCTCAATCTTGACTTTATTGGCAGCTACCCTGCTCTCATGCTCTTGCCGGTCCGCCTCTGCCACCAGCAACTTGGCCTGGTCGCGCTGCTTCTTGGCATTGTTGACGTTGCCCAGCACATCCTGTGCGACTGCACTCTGACGCAGCTTGTCCGCCTCGGCACGTTTCTGAGTGGGTGTCTGACTCTTCGGACCAGTTGCGCTCACTTGTGGAGTTACCACTTTATCCAGTCCGACTCCTGTTAATTTTTCGGACACACTGGAAAGGGCGTTTTTTTCATCATTGGCCATGCTCTCCGTCAGGACTCTGGCTTTGTTCGCATCCTGGCGCATCTCTCTCACATCTTGAGTTCTATTATTGCCGTCCTTTTCTAGTTCACTTTGCGGTGGATTGACAAGCGCTGACAGCGGCATAGCCTGCACCGACTCTTGTTGCTTCGGAATACCAATCTGTGGACCTTCCGGTGCTGGTGCCGGACCGGCTGGTGCTGCTGGTGCCGGTTGCCCAGACATCATCGCTTCAAGCTGCTTTTCCAGATCCTCGACCTTCGTCTGCGATGCTTTCAGATGCTCGTAATCCTTGGGCAGTGCTTGCAGGTATTTCTGGTGATGTTCCTCGTTCAGTCCCATCTGGGCAGCCTCACCAGACGAAAACAGTTCATTGATCCGGTCAACCATCTTCTGCCGGACGGTACTGAATGCCTCTGACATGGGCTTCGACTTGGACTCAGCCGCCAGATCCGCCAACGATTCCTCGTACAGTGTCTTGGCCCATGTTGCCGACTGTTTCTTGTTGCTGATGTCGATGTCATGCAGGCGTTTCTTCTGCTCTGACATGGAACCAAGTGTCTGCGCGTACTGGTGCGACACCTTACCGGCCCACTCTGGACCCAGTACACGCCCACCAGCGATGATGCCATTCGTATTCAGTCCACCCGTTTCCTTGTCAAGATACTGCGGATTACTGAATATCTGCTTCATCTGCTGGTCCTGCTGCATCTTCTGCTGGCGTTGCTGATCGTCGAATCTGGCCTGCTTGACCTGTTGCTCGAAGCCGAACGATTCCGCAGGCGACTGGATATGCGGTCGCAGCAGATTGGAAAGGGGAATATTGGTATCGAGTGCCATTAGCTGAATCCTCCAGCTCCTATCGGACTACCACCTCCATAAGCTCCATACGTAGACTGCTGCTGACGCTGCAATATCTGGTTCTGCAGGTAGTTGTTGTACGCCTGCGTGCCACCGTTCAGAGCATTACCGACTGCGCCGGTATACCCTGCCGAGGTAGCCTCTCCACCCATGATCCCGTAATTGCCAGCAGCACCCGCCGCAGCAGCACCGAATCCACCCTGTTGCACGGCTGCGTTCTGTCCCATGCCTGCCAGAGTATTCAGGCGCGAGAACGTATTTCCCTGATTCTGGTTGTACATGTTGTAGGCATTGGTGAACTCGTTCGAGGCCATGCCCTGTGAGAACTTCGACAGGTCTTGCAATGTCTGCGGTGCATACAGGTTGCCTCGTGCATTGGATGCCTTGTCGATGGCTTGCTGACCCTGTTGCAGGTTGAAGTTGTACGCGGGAGACGCCTGAAAATCAGCCAAGCTGAACGGCTTGACACCTGGCGCATTAGGATTGAATCCACCCGCACCGACTCCTGTATAGTCAGCCAGATTCGACATGGCCGTCTGACCAGTCTGCAGGAACGGCGCCAGATTCTTCTCAGTCTGTCCGAACTGCTGCTGACTCATTCTCTGCGCATCGGCTGCGGTATTCGCCATCCGCCGCCCTGAATCCATAGAGGATATGACGCCAACTGCGCCAACTGCTGCGGCTACCCAAGACATGGCAACTCCTTCAATTTGTTTCGTGCATCAAATAGCGCGGTGCTGTCCTTCTCGACTAAATCACGCTCAATCTTGTCCAGATTCTTCTTGGCTGTCCTGTGTACCGTCAGACACACCGAGTCCTCCAGGGCCAGCACAGCTCGCTTCGTTCCAGGTTGCGACACGATCACCGAACCTGCCAGATATACGGTCTGCCCTACCTGTACCGCACCCTTGGCCACGATGTAGAAGTGTTCTCTACGATGGACCTTACCCACGATCAGCGTTCCTGCTGCACGTGTCACGACTCGACAGTACATGCCATCTGCGAAGTAATGATCGGTCTTCAGCTCGACCTGCGGCATGGTCATCATGAGGGCTTGCAATGCCTCAACCTGTGAGCGTTCAGCGAGATCGTTCATACCGTTGTCCCTGTCCCATCCTTCCAGATGAATGGATTGGTACTGGTCAGGAATATTGGCTTGTTCAGCGTCGTGTCGTAATATTGCATGCCGATGTAATAGCCCTTGATGAGCGAGGTCGGGCGCGATGCGGTCGGTCCACTGCGCGTGATGTTGAATGTCGTCTGTTGCATGGCACGAAGCAAGGTCTGCCACTCAGGATGAACTATACCGTTCTCATCAGTGAGCTGCTGGTAAGCAGTCGGGAGCTGGATTTTGGGGCCATTGATAGCCATCAGAATGACCATCCCGTCAGATCAGCCGTGGCACCTGTCACGACTCGATGAATCGGGTCAGTAATGCGCAGCTTCAGCACCCAGTCCCGCGCAGCACCCAGACTGCGCCAGATACAGCGCGTGGTGTAGTTTCCAATCGGCCCCATGCTGGAGAATCCGACCGAGTAGAACGACTGTCCACCGTCCTTGCTGACCTGCAAATCCATGACAGGATTTACGCCCTGCCCGGTTGCGGTTCCTGATCCACTCTCGATATCAATCTGGATCTGATTGATACCGATGTACTTGTCATCGTTCCAGATATGCTTTGACCATACTTCCATGCCGAATGTGTTACCCGTGTCATCGTATGCGTTCGGGTCAAGCTCGTAGATGGTCCCGGTTGAGTAATCAGACAGCAGGAACATGCCCTGGAATGCCGAGAACTTCTGACCCAGGAACCTCCCGCCATTCGTGTCCTGCCATTCAGACCATATATTGGTCAGTCCGTCATATGCCCATGTGTCAGTGCCGTCCACGTTCAGTAAGTAGATGGGATGTCCGCCGATCATGAAGGCGCACCCGACCGCCTGCCCGACATCACTGGTCGCGTACTGGCTAAATATCTTGTCCATGTCAGAGTCGGACAGCTTGCGCAGTGCAAAGCCTTGCAGTCGTGATACGTTGACCGCGCCCATCTTGTTCTTGAACAGTCCGACTATTGAGTTGTCGAACTTGGACAGACTGAATGCTGATGCAAGCCCGAACTCGGCTGACGATCCAGGAATCTGTCCATACGGCAGATCAGGCGTGCCATTGTCCTGCCAGAATTCCGAGGTATTGCCGCCGAACACGTTCAGCACCGAGTGATCAGCCATGACTGCCTGCAACGAGTCCGCAGCACTCTGGGCAAACGCGATCTGCACGGCAGGCCACACGGCAGGGTCAACGCTTGGCGTGATCTGCGATAGCTGGAACTGCCTAGACGATCCCGCGTTGACTATAAAGTAGTTGTCCTGCCAAGTGACCGTCTTGGGAGATGTGGTGAAATTCCCATCCGTGATCTTGGTCAACGCACCTGGAGTCTGCATGTTGTACCAGTACCCGGCCGAGCCATCGACCAGTACCAGATACTTGCCATCATCAGCCATGCTCACATCGCCTGATGTCGTGGCAATCGTGCCAATGGTGGACACTGACCCTGCGTTGTTGATGCTGTACAGGGTCGCGTTGTGAACCGTGAAATTAAGTGGCGTTGACAGCGTATTAACCGCCCACATTCCACGAGATGGATTAGAGCCTAGCACTGTAGCCGATACGAATTGTGTAAGACCGGACCTCGCCACCAGTGCAAAAGCAGTCTTGTCCTGTTCCTGCCTGACTTCGACGAAGCAATTGATCCGCTTCTGCGCCGTGATAGCGGGCGAAGTGGATTTAGTTCCGACGCCGAACAGTTGAACCTTCATCCTCGTGGGCTAGAATCTGAATAAATGTTATATGTCGCGTTCGACTTGGAAATGATGGACGAGTCAAACTCCGCCACGACTTCCTTGATATTCGCACGCTTGATATTGCCCTTGGCCTCTGCTGCGTTGGCTCGCAACTGGGCCAGACCATCACCCACCAGCAAGCACGGGAAGCCTGCCGACATCATATCCAGTGCCAGATTCAGCACAAAGGCGCGCTCATAGCCGACCGGCAGTGACAGAGATTGGGTCAGGCTGGTGAAATCCACCTGATCCGTCGTGCTGTTGAAATACACCACGTAATTGACCAGCGGAATCGGGAAGATATTGATGACCCCCAGCGGGTACTGTGAGTCATAGAACAGCGTGTCCGGGATCTGGCTGGTGATGGTCTTCAGCCCGATCTTGTCCCACTGATCCTGATTGAATATCTGCATGGGATAGTCATTGCTGTTGTTATCCCGGATATACGCAGAGATCACGTCATAGGGACGCGTGCTGTTGATGTTGCCACCTGTCCCGATGGTGTACTGCTGCTGTCCAGCCACCATCGGGAAGCTCCGTTGCAGCTCAACATACGACATCAGGGCCTCATTCGACCATGAATCAAGCAGGGCGTTGAAACACACCAGACTGTCATTGGCATCCGCCGCAGACAGGACTTCAGTGCGTCCAAGGTAGCCCAGCGCCTTGGCTGAACGGGTCAAGATGTCGGATGCTGTGGTCATTTATGCCGCCTTTGCCGCTTCCGCAGCCTTGTTTTCTGCCGATGCTCTCACCATGAACTGGTGATAGTTGCCCTGCCATCCCTTCACACCGTAGTGTCCAAAGGTGGCATTCGGGTAAATCCAGCCCTCTACACCAATTGCAGCCATGCGCCGGCCGAACACGCGATCCTCGCCCCAGCGCAGGGATAGACCTTCCTCGTTCAGTTCGCGCTGACAGGTGAAGAATTCGATGTACTTGCGATCAGGATAGGACGGGTCGGCGCCCATGTCGTGGTACACATAGTCCGGGTACGCATCGCGGTAGGCTTCCAGAGCCTGGCGCTTGATCCTGATGAATCCTCCGGCCAGATACGCAGCCTTGATCAGTGCTGAACCGTCCTGCAGGATGCGCCCGACTGGATGCTGGCGCCCGTCCTGCGTCTCCAGTACCGGCCTGGCTGTGTACACCTCCCACTGGTTCTTTTGCGGGTAGCTGCCCATCACAATCGGTTCCGGCAGCATCAGGAAGTCCACCACTGAGCGCGGCTCCCACTGCATGTCCGAGTCGATCATGAACAGGTCAGTCGCGTCCGGGTCTTCCAGGAACCGGCAGAACAGGGTGTTTTTCGCCCGATCCACGTAGCTATCACCAGACAGCTCCCAGAACTCGTGTTCGATACCCATGCGGGTCAGTTGCTGGATGGTCCCGCACAGGGATGCGATATACGGACTGAAGCCGCGCATCTCATAGAACGGTGTCATGATGATCACCTTCATGCGGGGCTGGTAGTACGGGAGCCGCGCATCGTGATATCGTTGCTTCAGCTTCCGTCCCTCTTCGACCGAAAGCAGGGACTTGTTTCCGTCGTGAATCCGCGTGTGGGTCAGATTCTCCTCGATAACCTTGATGTTCTCGCGCTGCAACAGGCGCAGATACATCTCGTAATCAGTCAGCACACCATGTGAGGCTTCCCAGCCGCCCACGTCCAGCAACACCTGCCTGCGGTACATGCCCACGCCGAAATACTGGTTTCCGTAGTAGAGCTGCTGCAGCCATACCTCGCGTGGCTTGTTGCTGGCCTTCAGGATGTGCTTGAACGGGTGATCCGCCTCGAACGGCTTGCCCTCTGCATCAATGAAGTCTGTCTGCGTGGCCACGAATTCCAGCCATGGATCATTCTTGAACTCGGCAAGCATCTTCTCAATGGCGTTCGGCTCCAGCACGTCATCAGCTGCCAGACTCACATAGAAATCACCTGTGCCAGTCGCAGCCATCTGGTTGATGGCCGCCACTGTGCCTCGGTTCTCGTCGAACTTGAGATACTTGATGCGCGGATCCGCAAAGGTCTGAATGACAGCCTCTGTCCCGTCCGTGCTGGCATCGTTCAGCACCAGTATTTCCAGATCCTGATAGGTCTGGCTGATCACACTCGAGATGGCGCTGGCCACGAACTTGTCCATGTTGTAGACCGGAATCCCCACCGTGACCTTCCCTGACGTGGGCGGGAAGTCCAGGCTGTGCAGGGTCCGCACATAGGCCATGTCTGACTGGAATTTCTCTGCCTGTCCCTCGTGAGGAGCGGTCAGTCGCGTATCTGGCTGGTCTGCATCGGCCCAGCGATACGGCAACACCACGCCATCATGCTTCTTGAAGAACCTTACAAACCATTCAAGGTCAGACGGACCGAAGATGGCAGGGTCAAATCCGCCAATGTCCATGTAGGCGGTACGGCGCATGAGCATGGAGGCTCCGCCGATTGGAATGTTTTCGAGGTTGAGTAGTGTCCTGATCCAAGCTTCACGTGACCGGTTGTGAGCGCGGTACGCAAACTGCTGCCACGTCGGGACTGCGCCCCAGCCTTCCGCTTGTTTGCCAGGTATGCCCCATACGCAGTCGATATTCGGATGCGAGTCGAGATATGAGACTTGATCTTCGAACTTACCCGGCTCGATCCACTCGTCAGCCGAGAGCGGTTGCAAATATTCCCCTGCTGCGTTCTCAAGCGCCCAGTTAAGACCATGTGGAATCCCCTTGTTCTGTTCAAAGCGATGTAATTTGATGCGCGGATCATTGAACTCCGCGACCACTGCGGCGATATCTTCGGTGGAGCCGTCATCAACCAGCACGAGTTCCCAATCCTCGAAGGTCTGCGCACGCACGCTACCGATCATCCGCTTGAGATAGTCGGTCTGGTTCAGAACTGAGGTACAGACGGAAATTTTCACTGTTCAATAACTCCTATCAGGGACCCTTCCCGCAACACGACAAACTCTTCGCCGTTGATGTTGGTGATCTGGTGTCCGTTGGTTGAAAATAACACCTTGTCCCCCACCTTCACGGCAGGGGGCGCAGTGTGCTGGGTCTTGCAGGTCTTGCAGCCGTAAGTCTTGCCGTTACCCACCGCGGTCACGACTCCGATGTCCTCGCGGAAATCAGGGTCGTAGACCAGATGGATACCGCCATCCGACACCTCTTGAGGTGCCGAACGGCGGATGACAACGACATCGCCCAGAGGGGAGATGTTCATCCTGCGACAGACGTGCAGGTAATGAGTCCCAGCTGCCCGAGGAACATTGCCATGGAGCTGGCAAGCGCACCGGATGACTGCGACAGGGTTGCGAAGTTGGTGCCCGACTTGGCTACAGCAGGCGAGACACCATAGAAACCGATCAGGTCAGTTGCAGACTGACCGAATACGGTTCCGAGTGAGTTACCGTCAGAAATCTGACGGACTGCGTTACTGGACGAGAGCGGCATGATTAACCTCCTAACCTTACGCCAAGTTCATCGTAGTACACGGTCGAGCCGTACAGGATGTCAATACGAGTCGGGAAGACATCGTTATTGATATCGTACGCACGGATCACCCGCATGCTGATATTGCGGTACGTCTCGCGGGCCGCGAAGTCCACACCCTGCGGAATCTCCATCGGGACCATGACCAGACCAATCGCATCACGCGTGAATGCAGCGTTGTGAGGCGTTGCGATCTGCGCCGAGGTCGTACCCGTCAGGAACGTGACACCCGCACCAGTCGAGGCCGGGCCGGTCACGTTCTGGTACGGACCAGAGGTGACGATGGCCGGGCTGAACGTTGCGGTCCAGGTGGATGACGTGGGCGTAGTGCTGGCAGTGATCACGAAGTTCTTCAGGACGCCGGTTGACTGACGAGACTGAGGATTGACGTTGAACACACCGGCCACTGTGAACACTTCGCCTGCCTGGATGGTTTCCGTCGCCGTGCCACCAAAGAAACCGATGGACGTGCCGGAACCTGCCGCGGTCGTGACGACCATGGCGACCGACGTGTTGTGCTGCGCCGATGCCTGTTGCTGGATGTTCTGGTCCATGTAAATCTCGTAATTGCCGAGAGTCGCAAGGTAACCCTTGACCAGTGCATCCTTGGCGGTCGGCATCACGAACGAACCGACCTGACCGGCAGCCATCGACCAGTACGCATTCGGGTTCAGGACCAGAGTGCGATTGTCCTGCGGGGCCGCGTTGTCATCCATCCGACGTCCGACCAGCTGTACCGAGGATGAGAAGGCAGACGGCGTGACACCCGGCGTGCCCACGTAGTTGCTGAAACTGAACACGTTGGTCAGCACGTCGAAGTCGATCTGGTTCGCCAGCGAAGCCATCGAGGGCTTGAGGTAGCGTTCCGAGAACTCCTCGACGGTCAGCGTCAGGTCTTGCGACGTGAACTGGAAGTCAACGTGTTTCTGGTTGTTGATCGTGATCGTGACAGACGGCTCAGCGATGTTCTGCACCTGCAGGCCAGCACCACTCGCCACCGTGAACCGGTTCGGCTTGCGGATCGTGAGCTGGTTGCCGATCTTCACGAACTGATTTTCGAATTTGCGGTTAACCCTGTTGGCCGCAACTAAGTTGTTTTCGAGTATGACCAAGCTTTCCTTGGTGATCACACTCGGGGTTAGCAATACCTGGGAGGACATTATCTAAACTCCTGTTCAGTGCCTTGCGTTGGCTCGCTTCTCGCGTTCGCGTCGGTACTGAGCGTACTCATCCATGGACATCTCGTCCGGGGACTTGGACACACTCTCGGAACCTGACGTAACGGGTCGAATCGGTTTCGGCGCGGCTGATATAGGGGGCTTGGGCTGGGCTGGCTCGCGTAGCTTTGCCGAGATCAATCCAAGTTCCATGAGCTGTAGGGGCGGTGAGAGTTGCATGATGCGTGCAGCCTCATTCGGATTCTTGCCGAGGTAGTATTGAATGTCCGGCCCATCTGGTGCATTGATGATGGCGTGTGCCATTGGTATGGAGACCTGAACATCTGGCGTCTCAGCGACTTCAGCGAAGTCGGGGTACTTTTCCATGACCTTCGATTTCCTGCCTGTGTAGGCTTCACGCGCTGCCCTCTCGCCCGCCTCAATGGCATCCTGCTGGGCTTTCGCCTGCATCTCTGCCTGGGCACGCACGATCTCCCGCTTGGCTGTCCACGTTGCCTTTTCCTCGACGTATGTTTCCATCGCCAAGTCATACGCATCGGGGTCGGGATAATCGTTCTTGGAGGGCTTGACCGGTACCGGGTCCGTCTCGACTGTCTCTGACCTGCGGTCGGCCTGCGGCTGTTCACCACGGGTCTCCAACAGGGCCAGCAATCGAAGCTTCTCGGCCTTTTCTGCCTCGTACTGAGACTTTGCTTCCTCTCGTTGCTTCACCAGCTCGTCTAGTCGTTTCTGAACACCTCGGGCCTTTTTAGGCTCGGTTGTCTCGGATGGACTCTCCGGGGACTCTGCCGACTCGTCCTCTGTTTTGCCTTCCGTTTCGGGGACTTCCTCGTCCTCTACAACGTCAGGCGCGGCAATAGAATCTGGTTTTGTCTCTATGACTGGCAGATCAGACGTAGATGACAAAGCCGGACCCTGCTGATCCAGTATGTCGATGACTTGTTCCTTGATGATGTCCATGTATGGCTCCTAAAGTAAGTGGGCTATGACCGCAATGATCTCTTCTTCTTCCTGCTGTTCCTCAACACGTCTGGCGACTTCCTGTTTCCACTCACGACGAGCATCAGCACGTACGACGCCAGAAACACGTTGAATAAGCTGCTCGAACTCCTGCCGCAGTTCCTTGACCACTGGCGCAGGCTTGGGCAGCGTGAGGACGGCCTCGACAGCCTCCTCGATAATCTCCTCAATCTCGTCGCATTCCTCATCATCACACCCGTACTCGTCACGATATCTCCACCAGAACGGACCACCACCGCGTGGCGGTGCTGGCTGATCTGCTGGTTGCTGCTGAGTTTCGAGAGTAAATGCAGGCTGGTCTGATCCTTCCGTGACGATCCAGTCCGCAGTGATGCCGTTGACCGCACTGAGCAACCAGACTGCGTTGTCCTGACCTTCACTTGCATTCCATGTGAGCAGATCAGATGCAGTGATATTCCACGCGGGAACGTCCTGACCTTCTGTTGCTGCCCATGTGATGAGAGTGGGCGAGGTAGCGGTGAGCGTCCAGACCGGCAGATCCTGCGCTTCTGTGCTGTTCCAGGCTGCGTTGACTGATGCTTCGAGAGTCCACTGCGCATTGTCAGCGCCTTCCTGAGCATCGACTGTGACCGATACGCCATTGATGTGGATGAGCTGCCAGGCTGCGTTATCCTGTTCCTCTGTGCTGTCCCAAGTGACTGCATC
>Ga0302321_100000372_pt1 | contig 39495 bp, 38 predicted proteins | sample Fen_T0_1_FD_202505 | JGI IMG/M metagenome (GOLD analysis project Ga0302321, IMG submission 202505) | Peat permafrost microbial communities from Stordalen Mire near Abisko, Sweden - Fen_T0_1 | ecosystem: Environmental > Terrestrial > Soil > Wetlands > Permafrost | place: Sweden: Abisko... | reverse complement strand
TCATCCCCTTCGTCGGGTATGCCCTGGGACGTCGCTATATCGGTTACGTCGAATGCGCCGGGGAGCGCCTCACCGACCTCCTCAATCGGACCGACTCGATTGTCCTGCACGAGGCCTTCGTCGAGAATTACGACGACGAGACGGTCGTCAACCTGGGCGACGGCGAGGTGGACCGCTCGCTCTTCTTTGCCGTCGAAACGTCCGGCGGTCGGAGCGAGGACTCGCGGCGCGTCTACACGGTCCGCCACAGGTTGCAGGTCCAGATCGGCCCGTACAGCGCCCTCGGCCAGCTGCATGCCACGCCGGGTCAGATGCCACTGCCGTACCTGACGTCGCGCGGCCCGATGATTCCGCTCTCCGACGCCACTCTTGGGTTCGTGGCGCGAGGGATCCTGAAGATGCGGGACATCGGAACGCTGATCGTGAACCGGGACCTCCTCGACTGGGTCCGAGCCAACGACGACGAGGCGGGCGCGTTTCCCGGAGTGCCCGTCGTCAGCGATCGGGCCTGAGCCCGCTCCGTTCCGCTCCGGCACCCCGGGCCGCGTGCCCTCGTGACCCCACCGCGCTACGATCCGCTCATGAGCCGTCTACGAGTGGCGCTGATCCAGCTGGCCGCCGACGAGGACGTGGCCGCGAACGTGGAGCGGGCGGTCGCGCTGGTTCGGCGGGCCGGAGAGTCTCGTCCCCAGTTGATCGCGCTGCCCGAGATGTTCCAGTACCGCGGCCCCGGAGCGGGCCTGCGAGAGTCGGCCACTGAGCTGCCTGGGGCGGTAACCGAGCGCTTCGCCGAGCTGGCCCGCGCGCTCGACGCGTGGATCCTGCTGGGAAGCCTGGCCGAGCGCTCCACCGACCCGCGGCGCCCCTACAACACCTCCGTTCTGCTCGACCCGGCAGGCCAGATTTCCGCGACCTATCGCAAGCGTCATCTCTTCGACGTGTCGATCGACGGCGGCCCCTCCGACCACGAGTCTGCGAGGACTACGCCCGGTGATCGGAGCGTCGTCGCGACGATGCCGGGGGTGGCCGAGGAAGCGGACGTGCGCATCGGGCTGAGCGTGTGCTTCGACCTTCGCTTTCCCGAGCTATATCGCGAGATGGTGGCAGCGGGTGCGGTGGTTCTGGCGGTGCCGGCGAACTTTACCGAGGCCACGGGTCGGGACCATTGGGAAGTGCTGCTCCGTGCCCGGGCGATCGAGAATGGCGCGTTCGTCATCGCGCCGGCCCAATGCGGCGTCGGCGGCGGAGTGCCGGCTCACGGTCGCAGCATGGTCGTCGATCCGTGGGGCGTGGTGATCGCCCAGGCGACGGACGGCCCGGGCGTGGTCGTGGCCGATCTGGAGATGGATCGGGTGGTCCAGGTCCGCCGGCAACTGCCGACGCAGCCCACGAGCTGAGCGTCTCAGGCGGCGCCGGACCTCCGATGCAGCGGCATCTCGCCCTCAGGGCTCGCTTCGGGCTGGAGACCCTCGCCGGCCGGAGCCGCGGGCTCGTCGAGCAGTGAAATGAACTGCTCGCGGTTGACCAGCGCGAACGGGAATCGGCTGACCAGGGCCGGATCGCTGGTAGGGCGGATCGTCATTTCTGTCAGTGGAAGGAAGTGCGGATCGGGCGTCTCGAGGTACTGCTTCATCGAGCCGTGAGCGTGGATGTGCAGGTTGCCGCGCATGGTGTAGCCGGGCGTCACGATCGTGGCTCGGCGGCGCTCTTTCTGGACAACAGGAGCACCGGGGCGCTCCGATGTCGCAGCCGTGCGCTCCGCGACCATGACGATCTGGTTCAGCCGGACCCACAGTGGGCCTTTCTGATGATCGGGATCGGGCAGATTGCCGCGGCCGATGTGAGCCAGCGAGCCGTCCAGGACCCGGATGAAGCCCTGCTGCATGTTCAGCCAGTCGCTGAGTCGCGGGAACTGGCCGGTGCAAATCTGGCCGGAGATCTGAAATCCATCGCCGAAGATCTCGACGTCGACGATCGGCCCGGTCTCGACCTCATCGGGCCGCCTATCCTGCTGCCAGGGATCGCCACCCTGAAATGTCGGCGCGCCGAGCGTGCCCCAAACGGGGTCGAAGCCGGGGGCTGTGCCGAAGCCGCCGTCGGGCCGACCCGTTCGGGTCTCTCCGAGGCGAATCACGGGCGTGGCGTCGCGGGACTCGAGGCCGGGGCCGATGTCGGCGTCTCGCTCCGACGCGTCGCCCTGGCGGATGCTTCCAAAGAAGCCTGGTCTACCGCTCATTTCAGTTTCCTGCGTAACACCAACGAGATGCTCAGCAGCACCCGTCGTAGTTGTCGGTACGTTATCGGCGGTTTTGAGCCTTCGATCGCTCTCCGTCGACCCGGGCATTGGGCGCCATCGCGCCGTCGCTTTCCCCGGGCGAATGCATTCTGAGCGTGGCGACGCCATCTCTGCTACTACCCGGACGTAGCCCTACGGCCATCGTAGGTTGCCTACGACGTACGGCGCATACGGGCGGAAGGGTCAGCCCTCGTCGGCGGGCGGTTCTCCAGGCAGCGAAAGCGTGAAGGCGGCTCCCCGACCCGCCCCGGCCTCCTCCAGCAGCAGCTCGCCGCCCATGGCCCGGAGCAGGCGGCGCGACAGGTACAGCCCCAGACCGGTGCCTTCGCCGCTGGGCTGATCCGCGCCCCTCGTGAAGCGGGCGAAGAGGCGCTCGCGATCGGCTTCCGACACCCCCGGCCCATGGTCGACGATGGTGACGCTGATCCGATCGACTGTGTCGCCGGCGCGAACCGCCACTTCCACCTTGCCCTCCCGGCCGCCGTATTTCACGGCGTTGTCCAGGAGCGCCCAGAGCACCTGGTCGAGCTGATCTGGGTCGGCCACGGCCAGCCAGCCTCGAGCGTCGTCCGTCAGATCGAGCGTGGCGCCCGTGGCGTTGAGTGCCTCCCATGCACGTCGGACTCTCGGCGCCATGGCGATCACTTCCGGTTCGGCGTGCAGCACGCCCGCTTCGAGACGCGTGACGGTCAGGAGCTGGCGGACGAGTCGCGTCAGCCGGCCCGACTGCTCGGCCACGATCGCCAGGCGGCGGTCCGTCTCGGGGTCCGTTGTGGTCGACCGGAGCTGCTCCACGTAAGCCCGGATGCTGGTCAAGGGTGTCTGCAGGTTATGGCTAACGCCTCGCAGGAACTCGTCTTTTGCCTCGTCCAGCTCCCGAAGCTGGGCGTTCTGGCTCTCGATCTGGCCGAACAACTCGGCGTTGCGCAGGGCCACTCCGACCTCGCTGACGAACAGCTCGAGGAGATCCTGGTCGGCGTGCTCCCAGTTGCGGGTTGCCGGCACGTGGCCGGTCAGGACGCCGAGGGTCTCGGCGCCGGCGCGGATCTCGGCGCGGACCGGGCAGGGGTCCCCGGGGATCCTCTCCTCGACGGCGACCGAGTCGGCGCGGCCGAGGGTCACCCGGCAATCGATCAGGCCGAAGATCTGGCGGGCGTCGCGTTCGGACTCGGCCACGAGCGGGTCCACCCCCTGACTCGGGGCGTAGGCGGCGATCGCGACCAGCAGCCCGGCAAGCTCGGCGTTGCGGCGCTGTACGTCGGCGGCGATGCGGTTGTGGCTCTCGGCCAGCCGGGCCAGCTCGTCGTCGCCGGCGAGATGAATCGGGGGGCTGGGTTCGCCGGCGGCGACGCGCTCCACCGCGCTCGTGATGCGGCGCAGCGGCGCGGTCAGCGCAGACGCGACCACGTATGCGGCCAGCAGGCCGAAGAAGGCGGCGCCGGCAACGGCGAGCGCTAACAAGCTGGTGACGGCGCGCTCGTCGCTCTCCCAGCCCGCGGCGATCACCACGATGCCGAAGACCGCCAGCGGCAGGACCGCGGCCACGATCAGACCGAGTGTAAGCAGAACGCGGAACGGCATGTCGAGGCCGAGCCGCCGGCGACCGGTGGCCGGCGAAGTGTCGGAGGGGCCGGCGGCGCTGCCATCGGCCGGAGTCTCGAGCTCGGCCGGAGTATCGCGCTCGGCCGGCTCCCGCTCAGGCGTCATCACGACCCGCGACGAGGCGGTACCCGACCCCTCGAACGGTCAGCAGATGGACCGGCTTGCCAGGATCGATCTCGACCTTCTGGCGGAGCCGGCGCATCGACACCCAGACGTAAGACGCGTCCGCCTCCTCGGTGTCTGCCCAACTACGGGCAAGGAGGGTCTCAGTCGTCACGATCTCGCCGAGATTGGCCGCGAGGGTGTGGAGCAGCCGCGATTCGGTTGGCGTCAGCTGCACCTCGGTTCCGGCGACGGTGGCGGAGCGGCGATGGAGGTCGAGGGTGAGGTTCGGTCCGAGCACCAGCGACTGGCGTGGGATTCGGTCGCCCAGCCGGCGCAGAACGCGCTCGATTCGAGCTCGAAGTTCTGGGTAGTGATACGGCTTGGAGACGTAATCCTCGGCGACCTCGTCCAGCAGGTGAGCCTTGCTGTCGGCCGTATCGATGGCGGAGAGCACGATGATCGGCAGGTCGGCGTACGCCTTGATCTCGCGAGCGAGGGCCAGACCGTCGATGCGCGGCATCATGAGGTCGAGCAGGATCAGGTCCGGCCAGCCGCCATCCAGGCGCCGCAGCGCTTCCTGGCCGTCGCGGGCGGTCGCCACGTCGTAGCCGTCGTCGCGCAGTTGCTCGGACAGGACGACGAGCAGGTTTGCGTCGTCGTCGACGAGCAGGATCCGTCGCGGCCTGTGCTCGATCATCGGGCTACGTGCCTCCCCGCCAGAGCGCCGTGGATTGTGGCGAGTATAGGTGGGGGAGTGGCGCCGCGGGCCCGGCCGCGCGGGCGGGCGCGGGCGGCGTCCGCGACCATTTCGCGGATCGTGTCAACTGGCCGATACCGGGCAGCCGTGTCCTGGCCGATCGTTCGGCATACCCGACGGAGCGACGCATGGTTATCGAGGGCTCAGGGCAGGTTCGGACCAGTCTGCCTCTTGGCGTGCGGCTGCTGGCTTACGCTCTCATCTGCGTAGGCATCGTCGCCTCGATCTTTCTAATTGTCCTCGGCCTGGCGACGGGACTCGCCGGCGCGCCGTTCGTGCTCGGTCTTGGGGCGGTGTCATTCGGGATTACGGCCGCGGGCGTGGGTTTGAGCCGCGGGTCGGCCTGGTCGATCGCGTGGCTCAAAGCGATCCTCGTCCTCGCCGTCGCTGCTGCGGTCGTCGCCTTCGCCATCATGCCGATCCTGGCCGTCGCGGCCGGCGTCCATATCGCGATCGCAGGCATCGTGCTCTTTGCGCCGATCCATTACCTGCAACTGCCGGGCGTCCGCTCAACCCTGAGGCCACCACCGACCATGCCGATCGATCGAGTTCCACCGTCAATCAGGAGGCTCGCGCTCCGGCTCCGGACCATCGGTGGTGTTGGCCTGTGTCTTCTAGGTGCACTGGCGCTGGTAGCGGTGGGCCTCGCATATTCACAACCTGTCGCGGACACCTGGGACGCGAGAATGGGGATGCTCGTTCTGCCCTTGGTCGTCTTTCTGTATGCCGTCCCCTGCATCGTTCTTGGTTTGTCGCTCTGGCGAGCATCGCCGGGACCGGTGGTCGTTCTGCTCGGGCTGATGCTGTCGCTCATGACGGCCGTGCAGCTCGGGCCAGACGCCGGGTTGGTTGAACTCCTCGCCGTCGCTACGTGCCTTGCGCTCGCATTCGCTCTCCTGGCTCCGCCAGCCCGCTTCGCCTACTCCGCCTTGGGGTCGAAGTAGCGGCACCGAGGCGCCAGCGGGCAATGCTCGCAGTCGGGGCGCTGAGCGTGGCAGGTGCGCCGGCCGTGGGTGATCAGCGAGACGTGGGCCTCGTACATCTGCTCCGGTGCCAGCATCTCCAGGAAGTAGTCGTGAGCCTGGTCCGGGTCCGACTTCGGCGGGATGAGGCCGATACGCTGGCTCACTCGGAAGACGTGACGATCGACCGGCATCAGCGGCGTGCCGAAGCTGAACAGCAGCACCACCGAAGCGGTCTTCTTGCCGATCCCGGGAATGGCGGCCAACCAGTCGCGCGCTTCGAGAGGCGGCCTGGTGGCCAGGAACTCGAGCGAGTAGCTGCCGCTGTTGGCCCGCAGCGCACTGAGCGCGGCCGGGATGCGCGGCGCCTTCTGATTTGCCAGCCCGCCGGGCCGGATGACGTCCGTCAGTTCCGGGAGCGGGGCCGCTTCGACGGCCGACCAGTCGGGCGGGGGCAGGTCGGGCAGTCCGATGCCGCCCCAGCCGGGCAGCGCGCGCGGCTCGACTGGGGCGTCCGCGGGGATCGGTGCCGAGGAGTATCGGTTCCGGAGGGCTTCGAACGCGACCTCGGCGTTGAGGTCGGCGCTGTTGGCCGACAAGATCGTGAGGATGAGCTCGCTGACCGGGTCGAGCCGCGGCTGCCAGGCGGGCCGGCCGTTGGCGTCGGCCAGACGATCGAGGACGAAGGCGACCAGACCGGGACGCTTGGTGTCGAGCTGGCGAGCCCAGGCTCGGGCGATTTGCTCGGGCGATCGCTTCTTCCGCCGCGAGGTCGCCTTCGACTTGGGCTTGACGGCCGATTTTGGGGCCGCCGCCGACTTAGCGGGCGCCACCGACTTTGCGTGCGCCGACGACTTAGCGGACCCAGCCGACTTACCGGGCGCCGCCGACCCAGCGGGCACAGCCGACACGTCGGACTCGGGCCGAGTTTTCGGGCTCATGCGGGAGACCCCTGCCTGTCGGCGACCAGCGCACCTACTCCCACGAGCCGCGCGAGTCTCTCCCCGGTCGCGGCGACCAGCGGCGTGGCCTTGGCCATGGCGTCGCGCAGGGCCATCGGGCGATCGAGGATCGGGACGGCCACGCAACCCTGGCCCGCCAGAACCGCGGCTCCCTCAGCGGTGACTCCGCCGCCGACTGCCAGGCACGGGACCCCGGCGGCAGCGGCTCGTCGGGCCACGCCCAGGGCGGTCTTGCCGAAGGCGGTCTGCGCATCGACCTGCCCTTCGCCGGTTATGACGAGGTCGGCCCCGGCCAGGCGCGAGTCGAAACCCGTCTCCTGCATCACCAGCTCAACGCCGGGGATCAGTTCGAACGAACGCAGGTTCGGCGCCAGGCACATTAGCCCGAAGCCGGTTCCGCCCGCCGCCCCGGCGCCGGACTTGTCGCGCGCCCGGACGCCGGATGCGGCCTCGAGCAGGTCGGCGTAGCGGGCGAGCCAGGCTTCCAGGTTCGCGACGTCCTCCGGCCAGGCGCCCTTCTGCGGAGCGTACACGGCGGCCGCCCCCAGTTCGCCGAGCAGCGGATTCGTAACGTCGCAGGCCACGCGCAGCTCAAGCCCCCTCAAACGTGCGTCGAGTGCCGCGAAGTCCACGCTGGCCAGATCGGGGATCGGTCCGGGGAGCGGCGCTGGCGAGCCGCCGCGATACCAGACGCCCAGAGCGTGTAGCAGCCCCGATCCGCCGTCCGTCGTGGCGCTGCCGCCGATGCCCATGACCACGTGCCGGACGCCGGCGTCGAGGATTGCCCGCAGGATCTCGCCCGAACCCTCGCTCGTGGCTGCGAGCGGCGCACGGGGCTCGTCCGCCGGGAGACGCGACAGTCCCGATGCCTCGGCCAGTTCCAGGGCGCCCCTTTCCCCGTCCAGAGAGCGCAGCCACCGCGCGGTGAGCGGCCGCCCCAGCGCATCGTGGGCGTCGCACTCCTGCCACTCCCAGCCGCCGCTCTCTGCGATCGCCGCGAGCGTGCCCTCGCCGCCGTCCGCGAGTGGGGCCAGGATCATCTCGTCGCCCGGCCTGGCCCGAGTCCAGCCCGAAGCCAGAGCTCGAGCCACTTGCACAGAGGTCAGCGACCCCTTGAAGGAATCCGGGGCGAGCAAGACGCGCAGCCTTCGGGCCTCGTTCATATGGCGACTATGGCTCGACGGGAACGGCCGGAGCGGCCCCCGAGCCACCATCGGCAATCACTCCGACCTCGGCTGCGTCGCCCAAGGCGGCGCCCACGCCCGCGCCGCTCTCTGCTCCCGGCCCGGCGCTCGCCCGCCTCTTCTCGAGGTACTCAGGAATGCGGATCATCGGCGGCCGCTCGTGATCGGCCAGGTCGAGAACCTCGAGGCTGAGCTTGCCACCGCCCGACCTCGGCAGTTTCATCGTCGAGCCGAGTTCGGCGAACAGACTGGCCTTCTGCTTCTCCTCGAGCCTCTTCATTACCGCCTGGAGAATGACGAAGCTCATCTGCGAGAGGCCTTCGAGCTCCTGGTTGCGATGGATCCGCCGCTCCAGGTCCACCTGGCCCAGCCCTTCGAGCCCGCACCGTTCCGAGACGTCGATCAGGTGGCCGATCTCGACGGCGTAGCTCGTGAAGAACGGAATCGTCTCCAGGAGGCTGCGCCGCCCCGCGTACTCGCCGGACAGCGGCTGGATCATCCCGGAAAGTTCGGGGAAGAAGAGGTTGATGAGCGGCCGGGCGACCAGCTCCGTGACTCGACCGCCGCCGCCCTCTTTGAGCACTCCGCCCTCGACGATCGGGCGGCGGTAGTAGCCCTTGACGTATTGCAGCCGCTCTTCCGCGATGAGCGGCCCGATAGTGCCGTAGACCATCCGCGGATGCCAGTTGCGCACGTCCGCGTCGGCCCAGACGACGATGTCGCCGCACGTTTCATACAAGCTCTTCCAGAGCGCCTCGCCCTTGCCGGCAAAGCTGCCGTATCGCGGCAGCACCTGCGAGTGGATCGCGACCCGCGCACCCTCCGACTCGGCGATCCTTCGGGTCTCGTCCGTGGAGTCCGAGTCGATGACGAGAAGTTCGTCGACGAGAGGGTGGCGCTCCATCAGATCGCGCCTCGCCCGGGCCACGATGGTCCCGATCGTCTCGGCCTCGTTCAGGGTCGGCAGAACCAGGCTCACGGTCAAGCCGGCCTGCTCCTTGAGGTGGACCAGGCGATCGAGGTCCGCGAACTCGCGGTGGTGGAAGTTGGACTCGCCGAACCAGCGCTCAACCCGCAGCGGTACGGCGCGCGAGTCGGAAGCGGCCTGCTCGGCCGCGGCCAGCGTCTCGGCCCGTTTGGCGAGCTGCTCGAACGTGGCCTCGCCGATCGCCTCTCGGGTCTTGACGACGATCACCGTCTTCTTGGAACGAGTCGCCACTCCCTCGGGCAGAGCGCCGAAGAGGAACGTTCGACCGTTGTCGGTGGCCGGCATCGCCGACGCGCCCATGACGATCACGTCGGCCTGCTCGGCCTCGTGAAGGATGGCGTTGCGAACGTTCGGAGCCTCGACGACGGCCTGCTCGACACGGCCGTCGGCATGCTGGCGGATGAAGTGGGCCAGGGCGGTCGCGGCCTGGGTGCGGATGTTCGCGGGCAGACCGGCGGGAACGACGTGCAGGGCCACGACATTGCCCCCGCCTCGACGGGCCAGGGCGTCGGCAAATTGGAGGGCCAGCTCGGCATGAGGACCGCCCCGAATCGGGACCAGGATCCGGCCGATCTCCATCGGTGCGCCCTGTTTCACGACCGCGATGTCGCACGGTGCGTCTCGAACGACCTCGTCGATGGTCGGGCTGAAGACGGGCGGTTGAACGCCCGGTCTCGGAGTGGACGGCTTGCCTCCCCAGCCGAAAACGATCAGCTGCGCGTCCAGCTCGGTGGCCGCCTCGATGACGCCTTCCGCGGCGCGCCGCCCGATCCGAACGGCGGTGTGGATCGTCACTCCCTCGGGCGCGAAGTCCAGGACCCGCTGCAGCAGGCGGCGGGCCTGTCGAGCCTTGGTGGCGCCGTCGCTGAGCGGCGTTCCTTCGGGCACCTCGACGATTCCGAGGACGGTCAGACTGCCGTTCTTGCGGTCGAGCAAGGCCGCGCCGATCCGGACCAGTTCCTCCGCGGTGAGCGGGTTGGCGACGGGGATCAGGATCCGCGCCGGGAGCGGCGAGCGTGTCATTCGGTCACGCGCTTCCGCGCCGGGCCGGCCTTGGCCGCCTCGGTCCAGTGCTCGACCAGATACGGCTTGAGCAGCTCGAACTCGCGAGCCTGGCGCTCGACCCGCTCTTCGGCCTGCTCACCGGAGAGGCGCCGGTTCTCGATCATCAGGCGGCCGACCCGTCCGAAGTAGATCGGCACGAAGGCCGCGACAAGCCGCTCGGTCGGCACCTCGCCGAAGCTCGACGCCACCAGCAAGTCGTAGAAGACACGCGCCCACAGGTCGTCCGGGAAATGGAAGGCCGAGACTAGGTCCGACAGCTCGTCCGTGGAGGGAAGCCCACCGGTCCCGGCGGAACCCTGGCCCGCTTCGCCGTCGAGGCCGAGCTTTCGGACCGCCGCATCGGCCATCGCGCCCGCTTCGCCGGCCAGCTCCATGACGCTCTTGTAGTTGTCGGGTCGAAGCATTCCGCGCCACGTGTCGGCGACCGTGAGCGATCCGGCATGGAACTGGCTCAACAGCCGGAGCGTGTTGACCTCCAGCGGAGCCGGATCGGCGTACCGCTCGAACCCGTATGCCGGGACCTCGTGGCTGCCGGAGATCTCGAGCCAGCGGGGGGCGTTGTCCCGGGCCATGTCGAGCAGCGTCCCCACGACCTGGCGGAACATCGGACCGAGATCCGCCCCGGGATCCTTGGGGTCGTGGATCTTCGCGCCGAGGCGGCTCTGGCACACGGCAAACCCGCCGGTCAGCGCGGTCGTCGTCATCCAGATGTCGATGCCGAAGCGCGACACGTCCTTCGTCCAGCTGTCCTGGGCCAGGTAGTCGCGGATCAGGTCGCCGCTGACGCCGAAGTCGCCGCCGATCGGCTGCCGGATTCGATGGCCGTACAGCGCCCGGGTAACCGGATAGGTGACCGTGTTCGTGATCGTGCCGTCGTACTTGTGGCGGGAATAGAGGGGCGCCACGAAGTCGTAGCCGCCCTTGACGATGGGCCCGGCCAGCAGCTCGATCCATTCGGGCACGATCGAACGCAAATCCGAGTCCACGACCACCAGAGCTCCGACGTCGAGCGCCGCGGCCATCTCGAAGATGGTGCGCAGGGCGGCTCCCTTGCCGCCGACTCCGTCGACGTCGGGATAGGTCAGGCTGACGCGATCGAGCCGGTTCTTCGGGTGCACGAGCAGGATCTGCTCGACGTATCCCGGCGGCTCGGTCTCGACCACAACGCGCTGCGTTCCGTCCGGGGAACCCGCATCCGCATTGACCAGAACCGGGCGGAGATCCGGAAAGTACTGGACGAGACCGGCCTGGGCAGCCCGAACCACGTGGCCGATCGTCGCCGCGTTCCTGAAGCTCGGAATTCCGACCATGATGTCGGCATTGCCGAGCCTGGCGATCTCGTCGCGAATTGCAGGCGTCAGTGCACTGGCGGGCATCGGGTGCACCGTACCACGCCGCCGGACAGAGCGGTCAGTCCTAGCGGGATCTGATCGGCGCCACGGCCCAGTCGCCGGGTTCGCCGGTGGGGTGGTATCGGCCGTTGGCCGACTTGAAGACTATCTCGCGAAAGCCCTGGGCATGCCAGGTGATGGCCAGCGAGCCGATCGGCGGTCGAACGTACGGCGTGATTCGGACGAGGTAGTTCTCCTCGAGGGCGGCGTCGAGAAGGCGCTTGCGCTCGAGGAGCGGTAGCTCGATCAGGCTGGCTCCGTCGATCATCAACAAGTCCACCGCCACGAACGCAATGGGGCGATCGGAGTCGATGTGGCGCCCGGCCTCGCGTGGAGTGCCGAGCCTGCCGACGACGAGCTGGGTGATCAGCTGACCCTGGGTGGGTGTCTCGACCACCGTCATGTCTGCGCCGATGGTCTTCTGGGTCGGCTCGACGGTGAGATATCCGTCCACGACCAGATGGTCGGACAGCGCCGCAGCGGCTATCTCCCGGGCAAGGTCGGCGAACTCCTCGGTAGCGTCGAGCCCATCCTCGTCGGTCACGCTCACCGTTCGCGATTCGCCGGGCCCCGGTCCGATTCGAACGATGACGCGAACCCCGCCCCACTTCGGCTCGATGACCGCGTCGGCTATCGTCCGCGGACCCTTACGACCGAACCCCTGAGGGCGCCAATCGGCGGGATCCACGTGGAGCGACGGGTCGGCCTTGCGGCGCTGGAACGGCATGGCGGGATTCTACGCTCGGCGCGGGGCTACTTCGGGTAGCCGTCGGGGTGGCTGCGCTGCCACTCCCACGCGGATCCGATGATCTGCTCGAGCGTGCCCCGGCGGGCGTTCCAATGCAGCTTCTCGTGCGCGTTCTGGGGGCTCGCGACCAGGATCGGTGGATCGCCAACACGCCGCGGTCCCATCTTGACGGTGATGGGCCGGCCGACGACGGCTTCCGCCGCGGACACGACCTGCCGATTGCTGAAGCCCGTGCCGCTGCCGAGATTGCAGATCAGCGGTTCGCACGGCCCTGTCGCGGGGCCGGTCAGCGTGTTCGCCGGATCGGTCGCCTCGAGCGCGAGGAGGTGCGCCCGAGCCAGGTCTTCGACATGGATGTAGTCGCGGACGCACGTTCCGTCGGGCGTGGGGTAGTCGTCGCCGAAGAGCGTCACGACTCGGCCTTCGGCCGCTGCCTGCAGGACGCACGGAATGAGATGCGTCTCCGGGATGTGCCCTTCGCCGTAGGCGGGGCTCGCCCCGGCCACGTTGAAGTAGCGCAGGATCACGCTCCGCAATCCGTAACCGTGGCCGTACCAGCGAATGGCGCCCTCGACGCAGCGCTTCGTCTCCCCGTATGCGTTGATGGGACGGATCGGGTCCGTTTCCACGATCGGCGTGCGCTCCGGCATGCCATACGTCGCTGCCGTCGAGCTGAACACGATGCGCAATACTCCCGTCGTCCTCATGGCCTCGAGCAGCGCGATGCCGCCGGCCACGTTCTCGCGGAAATACTTCGCCGGGTCGATCATCGACTCGCCCACGATCGACTTCGCGGCGCAATGCAGGACGGCCTCGATCCGATATCGCTCGAGCAGTTCCGCCACCGCGGGGGTATCGCCGTAGCTGCCGATTTCCAGGCGGGCAGCCGGCGAGACGGCACCCGCGTAGCCCGTCGACAGATCGTCGAGGACCGTCACTTCGTGGCCTGCGCCGACCAATGCCTCAACCGAAACCGAGCCGACGTACCCGGCGCCTCCGGTCACGAGAACGCGCATTCAGTCTCCTCTGAATCTTCGCAGGAACCCCTTGCGGCGAGGCTCCGTGGTGGGCTCCGAATCGGCCTCTTCTCCTGGAGCTGCAGAGGGTCCCTCGGGAGTATCGCCGAAGGCCGGAGGTTCGGGTGCAGACTCACGACTTTCCGGCACCGGCAGCGGAATGCCGATCCTCGGCGGCTGGGGCGGTCTTGCGGCGCCGATCAGCGCGGTCCCCAGCTCCGTGCCGTCGCCTCCGTCGCTCAGGACCACATCGAGCGCTTCGCGGAACGCGGCTGCTTCGGCATCTTCCTCGCTGGTCCCTCCATCGATCTGATCGGGGATCGGGCCTGCGGCCGCGAGGGCGCCGGACGGCGGGCCCGCGACATCTTGTACATCCGCCGCCGGACCGTCTTCCGGCTCGAGATTCGTCGGAGCCGCCGCTCCGAATCCGCCGGGCCCGCGCTGGGTGGCCCGCAACTCGGCTGCCTGAAGGCCTGCCTCCAGCGCGTCAAGATCGATCCGGCGGGACGGCACCGAACCGAGCTCCTCGGCCGCCACGAGCTCCGCCACGCCGAACACGTCCTCGTCGACCTGGGCCGCCTCCAACTCGGCGGCCTCGACTTGAGCGGCATCCAATTCGGCCGCAGCCTGAGTCTGGCGTTCATCCAACTCGGAGGTCTCGAGCTCGGCTGCAGCCGAGACGAGCGCCAGCCGCATGGCGATGCTCTCGTCCTCGTCTGTGGCATCAACCGCCCCGAGCACCTCGCCCTGCTTGTCGTGGGCCTGACCCGGGGCTCGCCCGACTCGAACGACACCTTCGTCGATGACTACGTCGTCCGTATCACCGACCGCCTCGATGGCAGCGGCGGACTCCGCGGCGGCGAATGGGTCATCTCCCCGTTGTGAAGTCTTTCCGTCTTCCGGCACCAGATGCCGGCGAATGCGATCGCCCAGAGCCTGGTGAGTCTTGGGCCGAATGAGCCCCGAAGGCCTTGCCGCAGTCTCGGCCGCTGGTGGACCGGCCGCAGGCGCATCCGCCACAGGCGCAACTGCCTCGGCCGCAGGCGCAACTGCCTCGGCCGCAGGCGCATCGGCCGCAGGCGCAACTGCCTCGGCCGCGGCTGCCTGGTCCGCCGGGGTCTCGTCCGGCGGGCGTTCGCCTCGGCGTCGATCCGGGAGGGGCGCTGACGGAAACCGGCGGACCTGCTCGTCGGAGTCGTCATCGTCGGCGTCGGAGGCGTCTTCCGCGGCCTCGTCGGCGTCGCTCGCTGGAAGCCGCCTGGACGCGTCGGGTCGCAGAGTGGTCGGGAGCGGCAGGTCCGGCCGTTCGGGACCGGGGGCAGCCGTGGCACCTCCGTCCAGGGCCTCGAGGGTTCTCCGGGCGGCGGCGCTCTCCGGGTCCAGCACGAGGGCACGCTCCGCGAAGGTTCGTGCCAGCCGCGTGTCGCCCCGTTCCATGGAGACGCGCGCCAAACCGGCGACCGCGATCGCGTTGGAAGGGTCCAACTCGACGATCTGCCAGTACGACTCCTCAGCCTGGTCGAGCTCTCCGGCCTCCAGGGCCTTGCCGGCCTGCAGCAACACTTCGAACATCAACTCGCCTCGCCCATCCGACTCGAGGAGCCACCGGACCAATCTCCGCCCGCGGGTCCATCGACCAGCGTGCGGGCCATCTCCAGCAGGATGGCACGATCGTTGAGAGCCGGCTCGGCGATTACACGCTCCGTCAACTCGTCGAGGACCCTGCCGAGCGTTCGGCCGGGTGGGATTCCGAGCTCAGATTTGAGGTCGTGGCCGTCGACGGCGAGCTGGTGCCGGCCGAGAACGACGTGCGCGGCCAGCTCCCGGCCGATCCGCTCTCCCAGTTCCGGGAGGTCCCCCGCCTCCGCCGCGAGACCGCTGCCTTCGTTGTCGGCGGAGCGCAATGCCATCAGGTCGTCGATGGATCCCGGGCCGACCTTGCGAATGAAGCGCCGTACGGCCGCGTCGGTCCAGCTGGGCTGGTAAAGGAACATGTGGTTTCGAATCAGGTGCGCCACCCGCTCCTGCAGAGCCCGCGGGGCGTTGAGTCCCGAGAGGAAGTCGCGGGCCATGGCGGCGCCGACCGTTTCGTGGCCGTGGAAGTGCCCATCGGCGAGCGTGTCAGGCTTGCCGATGTCGTGAAGCAGCGCGGCCATGCGGACCAGGCTTCGATTGGGCGTCGCGTCGACGGTTCGGAGGGTGTGGTCCCAGAGATCCTCGCCATCGACCTTGTTCTGGCTGATCCCCGGCTGGCGGGCGAGGTCCGGCGCGATCACGGCGAGCAGTCCCGTCTCGGCCATGAGACGCAGCCCGACGCTCGGGCGGGGAGCGGCCAGGAGCTTGAGCAGCTCGGCGGCGATCCTCTCGCCGGACAGATGGCGCGCCAATTCGGCGTTCCGACCGATCGAGGCAAGAGTTGCGGGCTCGATCTCGAAGCCCAGCGTCGCCGCGAGTCGAACCGCTCGCACCATGCGCAATGCATCTTCGTGGAATCGGCGGTCCGGGTCGCCGACGGCTCGAAGAAGTCGTCCGGAAAGGTCCGTCCGGCCGCCGTGCGGATCGACGAAGCGCGAGTCCTCGTCGGGATTGCCGCCCCAGGCCATGGCGTTGACCGTGAAGTCGCGCCGGGCCAGGTCCTGCTCGATCGAATCTCCGAACTCGACGCTGTCGGGGTGGCGGTGGTCGGTGTACGAGACGTCGCGACGAAACGCGGTTATCTCGTACTGGGCAGAAGCGTGACGCACGACCACCGTGCCGAAACGGTTCTCGTACAGCGACCGGGGGAAGAGGCTCTGGATCCGGTCCGGCCGGGCGTCGGTAGTCAGATCCCAATCCGCGGGGTCGCGGCCCAGAAGCGCGTCGCGCAAACAGCCGCCCACGACAAATGCGGAGTGCCCGCCTCCCCGGAGAGTGGCCAGCAACTCGGCGACCGGACCGGGAATCTCCGGCACGGGACCCGCCACCGGCGCGACCCCGGCAGCGCGATCAGTGGCCAAGGAAAAGGTACGAGCGCCAGCTCTCGTTGCGTTCGTTGCGGAGGTAGGGCGTGAAGAGCGAGTAGACATCACATCGTGGCTCGATCGGGCGGCGGGCCAGTCGGAGCTTGGCCTCGTCGAGCAGCTTGCCGCCTTTGCGATGGTTGCACGACTTGCAGGCTGTGACCAGGTTGTCCCAGGTATGCGAGCCGCCGCGGTGACGCGGCATGACGTGGTCCAGGGTGAGGTCGCCGCTCTGGTGGCCGCAGTACTGGCAGGTGTAAGAGTCGCGCGTGAACACTTCTCGGCGAGTCAGCTTGACCCGTGGCCGCGGTCGTCTGATCTGGTGCTGGAGGCGGATCACGGCAGGCGCGCGGTACTCCGCCCGCGGCGTCCGGATCACCTGGTGGTCGTACTCGAGCACTTCGGCCCGATCGCCGAACACCAGCCGGAAGGCGCGCGGCAAATTGCACACGTTGAGTGGCTCGTAGTTCTGATTTAGGACTAGGACCACGCCCTCCATGGCAGCATCCTACCAGAGCATGGGCCGCCGGCCGTTCCCCGGCATGCAGCATGGGCCGGACGCAACGAACCGGCAGACCTGCGTCTGCCGGTTCGGGTGGTTCCTGTTCAAGAGCCTATCGCGGCCTGTCCGCGGCAGGCTAGAGCCGAGACTATCCGACCAGGTGGACCGGGCTGTCGATGATCCTCACCCGCCAGGTCGTGCGGTCGTGGGCCGCGGCCGACATGTTGTAGTAGATCTTCCACCAGCCGTTTTGCGCGGCTGTGTAGTCGGTAGGCACCTTGATTGTGACCACCACCCAGTGCCCGTTGAAGAGGCCGCTGCCGTTCGAGGTCTGAAGCGAAGCCGCCCCCGTGTGGAGTGTCCCACCACTACCGAGCGTTGTACCGGAGTCTCGCCAGTTGAACGAGACGGCCTGCCAGCCGCTTGCGGTGGGCTCCAGGAAGCTCATGAACGCATTGCCGTTGACCTCGCCGGGGTCGAACAGGTCGACTTCCATTGTCTTGCCTGCGAAGGTGGAATTAATCTTGGCAAGGTAGACATAGGCATTGCCGCTCATGATGTTGTTGTAGATGGACATAGCCGACTGGCTGCCGGCGAGTCCGGCGTACACCTGCGGCTGAGTGCCGGAGGCGCTTGTCGCCCTGATGGCGAACATGTTGGATGCGTCTGCCGGGCTGGAGCCCACCGGCGTGGTCTGGATATTGAGACGGTACGTCCCAACAGCCGCCGAGATGGTGGCGTAGGTGATCCACTTGCCGGTGTAGTTGCCACCGCTTCCGGTCACGTAATAGGTCGAGCAGGAATGCGTGGCGCCGGCGGACGTGCTCTGGTCCCCAGGGTAGGAGACGCTGGTCAACAGGGGATCATCCGACAGGTCATACGGAGTGCCCGAGGGACCGTAGAGGGTGAACACGGTATTGAATTGGGAGGTACCCGATGGCGAAAGGTCGGTCTCGCCGGTATCGGTGTTCTGATTGATGCGCTCGCAGTATTCCGGGTCGTACAGCTCTATCGTCAGAGTCCCCGCCGTCATGACCTTGATGGCGTAGTCATAAGCGCCTGGATCGCCCGCATCCGGAGCCTTGTACTCCGTGTTGGTGGTCCCGAAGGTCGAGCAGTTGGATGGGTCCGTGGCATTGGCCCTGGTGGCGTAGGGGTCGCCCTGCTGCTTGTTCGTACACGGTCCGTTGATGGCCGCCCAGAAGTTGAGTTTGTTGCCCTGCAGGTCGAGGGCGTTGGGATCGCCGAAGACGTTCAGCGGGCTGCCCATCGGCACCGGAAGGTGAAACTGCGCATGGGCCGTGCGCGTGGCCGTCAGGCTGTTGATGCCAAAGGCGCGCATGAAGAATGTCGGGACCGGGGCGGTGATGCTGACGTCCATCTGTTCGTGGTTGCTCGCGTTTTGCGCGGCAGAGACCGACACGAGATTCACGCCGTCGGTGTATCCATTCTGAGTCGCCGATCCCTTGCCCTGGGCCGTCGCCGTGGCGGGCTCATCCGGCAGGTAGACCGCGCCGGCGAGCGCTGCCGCGTCGGCCGCCTTCTGGATCCGCATCTCGTTTACCCAGGCGTAGGAAACGTCGATGGCGATGCCCATGATTCCGATGAACACCATCAGAGACGCCGCGAATAGCACGATGATCTGACCGCGGCTCATCGCGAGCTCGTCACTCTTATGGGCGCTCGTTCGCCTGATGGGCGACTTCAAATGCAGTCTGGGCAGACCAGGCATCGTCTTGACTCCTAAGGAAGTAGCTGCCATGGGGGTCCAATCGGCATGACCGCCCGAGCGGTCATTGGCAGGCCGCCGGTGAAGATGGCGAGCAGGCCGGTCTTGGACGTGTATGTGTATTGGATCTGAACGCCGATGTCGTCGTAGACGCCACCCCCGAAGGTGCCGTCGTGGCGGCCACAGGCCGTGAAGTTGCCGGATTGCTTGTCGAAGGTGCTCGTCCCGATGTTCCAGGAGTACTTGTTGATATCGGTCGCCGGGTTGCCGCTGGCATCTGCGCCGAAGATCCAAATCGTCACCGAGGTCATGTTGACGCCGGCGCCGAGGAGAGACGACTTGACGGTCTTGACGATGCCCGGATCGACCACGGCCTCGGCTGTGGCATTTGGACAGATCCCCTGCGTTCCGTCGTTGCCCAGGGAGGCGCCAACTCGAGCGCCCTCACGGCTGGCGGCCTCGAGCGCCAGATCGGCGTCGAAGGCCATGCCGAACTCCAGGATGGCAACGAGAATCGTGGCCAGGATCGGCAGGATCAGAGCGAACTCCGCGATGCTCTGCCCGCGCTGCCCGCGAGCGTCTGGTTTCCTCGTTCGCTTCATCATGTCCCCGGTATCGGTTCCATCGTGGTGTAGTTCGTCTGTACGAAGGTGAAGCCGGTACCGGAAAGGCCGATCAGGCCCGGCAGCGGCGTTATCCAGTTGTACTTGTAGACGATGGTTACCCCGACCATGTCCGGACCGGTGTGGCCCGGCAGGCAACCGGCCGCCGTGCCGCCGATGAATGCGCAACGATTTGCCGGCGGGTAAAGATTCGACGTGAGCGACCAACCGCCCCAACCCGTGAACAAAACTCCCCCAGGCGTGTACGTCTGAACGGCGCCGGCGTTGACGCCCCCGGTCGGAGTCGACCAGAAGATGTCGACGTGATCGATCTGAGACCGGCTCGCCGGAACGTTGACGTCCTTGTCGATGGTGTTGAGGATCGCCGCGTCGGCCGTGGCGGGAGTGCCGCCCGATTCCGAAGCCGCGACTGCCGAGTCGCGCGAGGCAAAGCTCATCTGCATCTTCACGCTGAAGGCAATGCCCATCTCCAGGGCACCGGTGAAGATCGTCATGAAGATCATGAAGACCAGCGCGAATTCGACGAGGGCCTGGCCTCGGGAATCCTCAGTCTTCAAGTGAGCGCGATGCGAAAAGCGCTGCAACATTGCCATCTCGGTTCGAATCCACTCGGCCGGAAAGCCGACCCCAAGTAACCGGAGGTTAGGTCCGCATCCTTGCACCTACCATAACGGAGGAGGTGTCGTAGCGCTCAGTGGATCGTCGAATCGGTGCTTCCGGGCCACGAAAGTACGAACGGATGGTCGCCTTCCTCTAACGTCCGGGCGCGCACCGCACGAATGGTCCATTGCGCCGGTCAGCGTTGGGGCGAACCGCCGGATCCCGGTCGCAAGTCCGCCACTGCTAGGCGGTAGCCACCGCCGGGTTCGGTGAGCAGGTGGATCGGGTGATCCGCGTCGAATTCGAGCTTCTGACGGAGGCGCCGGACGGTGACCCAGACGTAGGCAGGGTCCGCCGCGTCGGAGTCGGCCCAGACCTTGTGCAGGAGCTGCTCGGTGGTGACGGCGGCCGGCATGCTCGCGGCGAGGGTCGCCAGGAAGCGCGATTCGGTGGGCGACAGAGCCACGCGGCGACCGCGGACCGTGGCCTCTCTCTTGCGGGGGGTGAGCGTGATGTCGCCGAGCGCCAGCTCCTCGACCGGGATCTGATCCCTCAGCCGGCGCAGAACGCGCCGGACTCTGGCGAGTAGTTCGGCGTAGTCGTATGGCTTGGTGACGTAGTCCTCAGCGTAGTGGGCGATCAAATCCGCTTTGCTGTCGGCCTCGACGATTGCGGAGAGTACGAGGATCGGCAGGTCGGCACGGCTCTTGATCCGCGCCGCAAGGGTCTGACCGTCCATCTCGGGCATCAGCAGGTCCAGGATCACGAGGTCCGGCCAGGCATGGTCCAGCTGCTCGAGGGCCGCTCGCCCACTGTTTGCCTTGGCCACTTCGAACCCGTCGCCGCTCAGCCGTTCGGCCAGAGCGTCGAGATGCGCCACGTCGTCGTCAACCAGCAGCAGCCGGGCCTCGCTCATGAGTTCAGTCTAGACCCGCCAGAAATCGTGCTCTGGCCAGTACCGCGTCCAGCATCTCGGGTGTGAGGCGCCCGGTGAAGGTGTTCTGCTGGCTCGGATGGTAGGAGCCGACAAGGGTGTAGCGGCCGACGGGCGCCTCCGCCAGGTGGCCGAACCTCGGCCTGGGGTTGGGCACGGCGCCGAGTGCCCGCAGCGCCGTCAGCGCGCCGTCCCAGGCGTAAGCCCCCAACGGCACAATGACGCGCAACTCGGGCAGCAGGCCCAGTTCGCGCACGAGGTACGGCAGGCAGTTGCCGCGCTCCTCGGGGAGTGGCTCGTTGTCGGGCGGAGCGCAGCGCACCACGGCGGCGATATATAGATCGCGGGCGGCCAGGCCGTCCGCGGTGTCGGTCGAAGTCGGCTGGTTGGCGAACCCGGTCCGGTGCAGCGACGCGAAAAGGAAGTCGCCCGACCTGTCGCCCGTGAAGAGGCGGCCGGTACGGTTGCCGCCGTGGGCGGCGGGGGCGAGGCCCACGAGCAGCACCCGGGCGTGCGGATCGCCCCAGCCGGGCAGCGGCCGGGCCCAGTACCGCTGCCCCTTGAACCTCGCCGGCGGGTTCGCCGCCGTTTCCTCGCGCCACTCAACCAGCCGCGGGCACAGGCGGCAGGCGGTTATCTCGGCGGCGAGCTGGGCAAGCGGCGACCCCGGCGTCATGTCACGAATCCGAGCGTGCCACGGGGCTCGCGACTTCACGCACGGGCTCGAAGAGCGGCCAGCCTTCGATCCGGCGCCAGACTAAGAAGGCCACGACCGCGCCGGTCGCGTTCATGATCGCGTCGTCGATGTCTGTGACTCGATATGTGAAGCCCTCCATCAGCGAACCCGCGTACTGGCAGACTTCGATGCCAACGCCGAAGGCGACCGCGACGACGAGGAACCGGCGCCAGTCACGCAAGGCCGGCCACAATGCCGGTCCGTAGATGCCGAACGGGGCGAGCGCCAGCATGTTGCCACCGAGCTGGCGGACCGTGCTCAAGCTCAAATGCTGGAGCTGCCAGACGATGGTGGCGAGCGGAACCAGATTGTCTTCGCTCATGCCTCGGGTCTGGCGGTAGAAGTCCTGGCCGCCGATTGGGATCGGGAAGATGGTCAAGGCCACGACCAGAGTGATGTGCGTCAGCGCGAGGAGCGCCATCCACGTCCAGTGTCTCTCGCCGCCTCGCCGCCATATCCAGACGGCGATCGGAGCAGCGGGGATCAGCGCCACGAATCCGGGTAGCAGGACGAGTTGGCCGTCGGTAAACGTCATCGGGAGGTCCCCTCCGGGTCGCGCGTTGGTCACCAGGATGACACGAGACCTCACGACGCGGCTGCGGCGAACGCGGCCCACGCCCGGCGCTGCGATCAGCAGCGCACCGTGCGCCACTGGATCGGCCCGCCGGGGTCCACCACTTGCGCCGCTATAATCCGGAAGCGCGGCGCGGGCCGTCGCGACCCTCCGGGAACGCCCCCGCAGCTTCGCCGCAGTAAGGAACTGGTACCGAATGACCGCCGAGACCTCCACCTGGGCCACCAAGAAAGGCCTTGCCCAGATGCTCAAAGGCGGCGTCATCATGGACGTCGTAACTCCTGAGCACGCCAGAATCGCCGAAGACGCGGGCGCTTGTGCAGTGATGGCACTCGAGCGCGTCCCGTCCGACATTCGGGCGGCCGGCGGCGTGGCTCGCATGAGCGACCCCGAGATGATCTTGGGGATCATGGCGGCGGTCAGCATCCCGGTCATGGCCAAGGCCCGGATCGGGCATTTCGTTGAGGCCCAGGTGCTCGAGGCACTCGGCGTCGACTACATCGACGAATCCGAGGTGCTCACGCCGGCCGACGAGGTGAACCACATCGACAAGCATGCTTTCAAGGTGCCTTTCGTTTGCGGCTGCCGGAATCTCGGCGAGGCGCTGCGACGCATCAACGAGGGCGCGGCCATGATCCGGACAAAAGGCGAGGCCGGCACCGGCGACATCGTCGAGGCCGTGCGCCACATCCGGACCCTGATGTCGGATATCCACCGCCTCCAGTCGATGCGCGAGGACGAGCTCTTCGTCGCGGCCAAGGAGCTGGACGCTCCCTACGACCTGGTCAAGCTGGTCGCTGCCGAGGGCAAGCTGCCCGTCGTCAACTTCGTGGCCGGCGGCATCGCCATTCCGGCCGACGCGGCGCTGGCCATGCAGCTCGGCGCCGAGGGCGTGTTCGTGGGGTCGGGCATCTTCAAGAGCGAGAACCCCGCAAAGACGGCCGAGGCGATCGTCCAGGCCACTCTGCATTTCGACAACCCCAAGATCATCGCCGAGGTTTCCAAGGGTCTGGGCAGCCCGATGCGCGGCATCGCGGCGGTCACGATCCCCGAAGCGGAACGTCTGGCGATCCGAGGCTGGTAGACCGGCGTAGCGGGACGCGCAGTCCAGTGGGACCGTCGCGAACCCGGAGCGCGTGATGCGAATTGGCGTACTGGCGCTTCACGGCGCCGTTATCGAGCATATCCGGACCCTGCAGGCGATCGGCGTCGAACCGGTCACGGTTCGGCTGCCCGAGGATCTCGAGGGGCTCTCCGGCCTGATCCTGCCCGGCGGCGAGAGCACGACGATGCGCAAGCTCGTGGCTCGATGGGGGTTGCGCGAACCGATCATGGCGCTGGCGGGGTCCGGTGCGCCGATCCTCGGCACCTGCGCGGGAATGATCATCGTGGCCAAGGAGATCGCCGGTGGCGAGGAGCCCGTCTTCCCGCTGCTCGACGTGACGGTTGAGAGGAACGCCTTCGGACGCCAGCTCGACTCGTTCGAAACAGACCTCGAGATGCCGATCGTGGGCGATAGGCCGGTTCACGCGATCTTCATCCGAGCCCCGATCATCGACCGCATCGGCCCCGGCGTGGAGGTCCTGGCGCGGCTGCCGGACCAGCGGGTCGTCGCCGTCCGCCAGCGCAACGTCATCGCGATCTCGTTCCATCCCGAGCTGGCCGGCGAAACGCGAATCCACCGCCTGGTTGCCACCATGGCCGCGGAATTCGCCGAGCCGCGCGAGGGAACCACGGCGGCCGGCACCGAGCCGTGGTCGCTCGGGGAGGCGATATGAGCGGCCGGGTCCGGCTCGCCCGGCTCACAGATCTGGCTGCTCTGGGCGAGTTGTCACGCCTTTCCCAGCAGGAACACGTAGACGCTCGTTCACTTGGGTTGCCGCTCAGCGGGCCGCGGATCGGCGTCTTCAGCCTGTTCCGCCTTCCGCTGGGCGCGTTCCGTCCCAACGACCTGCTCTTCGTTTACGAGGACGAGCGGCGGCTCTCGGGCCTGCTACGCGTCGAGCGCGACGCCCCTCGCGACGAGATGACGATCGTCGAGCTTGACGCAATCGGCTCGGGCGACTCCGGCGACACGCGTTTCAGGCTCGTCCAGCACCTGCTGCGCGATGGCACGAAGCGCGGCGCCTTCCGTTTCCACGTGGCATGCGTGGATGTGCAGGGCAACGTCGAACTCTTCATGCAGGCCGGGTTCGCCCGGTACGGCCAGGAACTGCTGCTGTTCCGCGGTCCGGGCACGCGGCTGCCGCCGGTCTGGACCGACGAAAAGGCGCGCTCGGCCGGTATCCGACCGTGCCAGCCGCTGGACGCGCTGCCGCTGGCTCGGTTGTACGCGGCGGTCACGCCTCAACCGGTGGCGCGCCTCGAGGCGTACCGGCTCAACGACTGGGAGCGGCAAGGCTCCACGACGCGCGTGCCCCGTTCGAGTCTCGCCCCGATCCTGCGCTTCGCCGACATCGAGGCCTTCGTCCTGGAGTCGGCCGAGGGCGGACCGGACAACCTCTCGGGCTTGCTGCAGGTGGGCGTGGCGCGTGAGGAGCAGCCCCACTACCTCAAGGTCATGGCCCGACCCGGCGCCGACGTGGATTCCCTCGTCGACTATGGCCTGGGCCTCATTCACGCTCGTATCGAGAAAGGCGGCAACTGCCCGGACAACGGCGTTCTGGCTCCGGTTCGAACCTACGAATCGCCGGTCGATCGCCGTCTCGAGGAAGCCGGCTTCACGGACCTGGCAACGGTGACCCTCCTCATGAAAGAGGCCGTCGTCCGCGTCGCAGAACCTGCACTCGTCCCGGCTGTACGCTAGCTCGAAAGCACAGGAGAAGACGTGGCTGATCAGGGCGGGCAACGGCGGGAGTCGATCGACGATCTGGATCTGCTCCTCCGGGCCCTGCCACCCGACGTGGTGGAGGCGGTTCATGCGCTGACGGATCCCGCGCACCTCATCGAGGTCGTGATGGATCTGGGGCGCCGGCCCGAGGCGCGCTCCACGGCGAGCGAGGTAACTCTGCTGGAACGCGAGATCACCGAGGCCGACATCAAATACGTCGTCGACCACATCGGCACTTTCGGTGACGACAACCGCGCCGGCATCGAACGGACGCTGCATCGGATCAGCGCCCTGCGCAATCGGACCGGCAAGATCGTCGGCCTGACCTGCCGCATCGGCCGCGCAGTCTACGGCACGATCGAGATCATCAACGACTTCGTCGAGTCCGGGAAGTCGATCCTGATCATGGGCCGGCCGGGCATCGGCAAGACGACGATGCTGCGCGAGGCGGCTCGCGTCCTGGCCGACGATCAGGGCAAGCGGGTCGTCGTCGTGGATACCTCGAACGAGATCGCCGGCGACGGCGACATTCCCCATCCGGCGATCGGGCGCGCCCGTCGAATGCAGGTCCGGACGCCCTCGCTCCAACACGAGGTCATGATCGAGGCGGTCGAGAACCACATGCCCGAGGTCATCGTCATCGACGAGATCGGGACCGAGTTGGAGGCCCAGGCGGCACGGACGATCGCCGAGCGCGGCGTCCAGCTGATCGGCACGGCCCACGGCAACAACCTCGACAACCTGATGCTCAACCCGACGCTCACGGACCTGATCGGCGGCATCCAGACCGTGACCCTCGGCGACGAGGAGGCGCGCCGCCGCCGCACCCAGAAGAGCGTCCTGGAGCGCAAGGCCCCGCCGACCTTCGACGTCATCGTCGAGATCCTCGATCGCGAGAAGGTGACCGTCCACTCCGACGTGGCCGAAACCGTGGACGCAATGCTTCGCGGCGACCCGATCTCCGCTGAGTTGCGCTGGCGCGACGACGGCGGCGTGCACCGCTCGCAATCGCGCCCCAAGCCGTCGCCGCGCGAGGCGTTGACCGGCGGCGATCGTTTCGGCAGCGACCGGTTCGCCGGCCTCGTCGGCGCCGGAGCGGGCTGGCGCACGGAACCCGGCTGGCGCGGGTCGGGCTCGTACCACTCTCCATCCGATTTCCGGGAGGCGGATCGCGGCGGGGTCCGACCGGGTTTCCGGCCCGGAGCCGGCGGGAGTTGGCGGGCCGCGGGTCGTGGCTCGCGTGAGGTCCGCGAAGGGCCGCGCCGGACCAGGACCGGCGAAGGCTCGAGCGGCAGCGGCGGTGCGCCGGGGGCGGCTCCCGGCGGAGCGCCTGGCGGGGCGTCCGGCGGAGGGCCCGGCCAGGGATGGCAAGGGCGTGAAGAGGAAGCAGATTCGCGGATGCTCCCAGGTGAGCGATTCGCGGCGTCGCCGCGCGGACCCATCGGCGGAGCGCTGGTCCCGCCGGTGGCGCCGGTGCCCGAGCCGCGCGCTCGAGAGCTGCGCGAACTGGAGCGGCAGCGGTATTGGGCGCAACAGGCGACGCGCGCCCTGAACGACTATCGCGCCGCCGGCGTCGACGAGGAGGAACCGGCCGGCGCCGTGGCGTGGAGCGCAGCTCCGACTCCCGGGCCCGTCCGGCCGGACGCAGGGGCGGACTTCGAGGACGACGATGGCGAAGATGACGATGAACCGGCCGACACGGTCGGTAGTCGGGCCGGCGTCGAACCCTCGGCCGAGGCGACAAGTGGGCCGGTCCGGCGCGTCACCGAGTCGGGCTCGATCCTGCCGACTCTTCGAGTGCTGCCCCACGGCATCAACCGAAAACGGCTCGAGCAGGCGATCAAGGGGCTGCAGCTGCCGGTCATCATCGCCCGCGACCCGCACGAGGCGGACGTGGTGATGACCCTCAAGAGCGAGTACCGGCAGAAGACCACAGGGCTGCGTGAGGCGGAGGACCTGGGCCTGCCGATCTACGTTCTCAAGAGCAATACCATCGTCCAGATGGAGGCCAGCCTGACTTCGGTCTTCTCGCTCGAAATCGACCCTCGGGAAGCGGCGCTGCGCGAGGCCGAGGAGGCGATCGGGATGGTCATTCACAACATCGAGCCGGTCGAGCTCTCACCTCAGAACGCGTACATCCGCCGGCTCCAGCACCAGATGGCGGAGCGCGCCAACCTGCTCTCTCGTTCGCGCGGCCGCGAACCCTATCGCCGAGTCCGCCTCTATCCCTGACCGGAGCGCTTCTCCGCACTACGCGAAACGGACGCGGCGGCCGGTGCCATCCGGAGCGGACTCGTTCGAGCGCCTTCGGCTCGGCTAGACTCGTTCAATGCACCTCGACGGCAAGCGCCGAAGCGGCTTCTTTCTGACACTCGAAGGCCCGGAGGGCTCCGGCAAGTCGACTCAGGCCCACCGATTGGCCGCACGCCTGATCGACTCCGGCATCCCTTGCACGGTGACGCGCGAGCCGGGCGGGACAGCTCTGGGCGAGGCGGTCCGCCAGATCCTGCTCCACTCCCCCGAACCTTCACCCGTGCCGGCCGCCGACGCCCTTCTGTTCAACGCCGCTCGTGCTCAGCTTGCAGCCGAAGTCATAGAGCCGGCACTCGAGCGTGGCGAGATCGTGATCTGCGACCGATTCGGCGATTCGACGCTGGCGTACCAGGGATACGGCGCCGGCCAGCCGCTCGAGGCCTTGCGTGATCTCCAGCGCTTCGCCGTGGGCGATCTCCGCCCGGACCTGACAGTGCTGATCGACCTGCCGGTCGAGGACGGCCTGCGGCGCAAGCAGCCGGACCAGGTGACCCGCTTCGAAGAGCGGGCCGACGTCGAGTTCCATCGGCGAGTGCGTGACGGATTCCTGGCCCTCGCGGCCACCGAACCGGACCGTTTCCTCGTCGTCGACGGCCGCCAGACCGTCGAAGTGATCGAAGATTCGATCCTCCAGGCGGTCAGGGCGGGACTCGGCAGCCGCGCCCAGGTGTCTTCGGGCAAAGTCGCCGTCGCGCCCGATGCCTCTTCGCAGATTCCGAGTGAACCGGAACGAAGTTCCTTGCGAATGAACAGATGAGGGACCTGGAGGTCGTGCCCCTGCCTATGGTCATGTCCCAGGCACCCTCGGAGGATCACTCGGAGGCCGAATTGATGCGCCAGGTAGCCGCCGGAGAAATCGGCGGACTCGAGACGCTTTACGATCGCTACCACGCGATCGCATATGCGCTCGCCCTGCGCATCACCACCGAGACCGGGCTGGCGGAGGACGTCGTCCAGGATTCGTTCCTGGGCCTGTGGCGCAACGCCGGCCGATACGCCGAAGACAAGGGCAGCGTCAAGGGCTGGTTGCTGGCCATCGTCCGTCACCGTGCCATCGATTCGATGCGCCGCCGCAGAAACGGCGTGACGATCGGCGATGAAACCGAGGAGCCGCTGCCGGCAGCCTTGACGCTGCCCGATATCTGGCCCGAGGTGGCCGGACGGCTCGATGCCCAGATGATCCGTATCGCGCTGGCGAAGCTTCCCGACGCGCAGCGCGACGCGATCGAGCTCGCCTACTTCGACGGCCTCACGCAGCGAGAGATCGCCACCAGGACGGGCGCCCCGCTTGGCACCGTAAAGAGCCGCATGCGGCTCGGTCTGGTCAGTCTGCGGCGCGACCTGGTGAGCATTGCCGACGGCCGCGATGGAGCATCGTCGTTGTCGCTCAACGGCGCGAAAGGCGAGCGCTGAGATGAACATCTCCTGCGATCGCGTTCGTGATCTGGCCTCGGGCTTCGTCCTGGGCGCGCTGGATCCCGCCGAAATGGATGCCGTGCGCGAGCACATGACCAGTTGCGCGCAGCCCCACCCGGAGCTCCGTGAGATGGGCGGCGTGGTCTCGTACCTCGGAGGCTCGCTCGATCCGGTTGAGCCGCGTACGAACCTGCGGGCTGCCGTCATGGCTGCCATTCAGGCTGATCTGCGCTCACGTTCCCCGGAAAGGGTCGCGGCAGTGGCCGAGCCCGTCGCAGTAGCCGAGCCCCAAGCCCCACTCGTGCTGACCGTCCTGAAGCCCGCGCATGCCGCCGGCGTGATTTCGCTGGCCCGGGTTCGGGGCCTCCGCACCCGACGCGCAGCGGTGTGGATCACGCGCGCTGCAGCCGCGTTCGCCATCGTCAGCCTCGTCGGGTACGCGGTCGCCGTGCAGAGCGACCTGAACAGGGCTCACGAGTCGCAGGACCACGCAAACACTGTTTACAGCTACCTGCAGCTACCGGGCGCGCGATGGGCGGCGCTGACTCCCCAGGGAGGCAACAAAGGCGTCGGAGATGCGGTTCTCCTGCCGAGCGGTCACGTGGCCGTGTGGCTGCATGCGCTCCAGCCCACAAAGGGCGACGAGGTCTACATGGTCTGGCTGAGCTCCGATAGCGGCCCGATCACAAAGGCCGGCTGGTTCACGGTCGACGACCGAGGCGAGGGCTTCCTGACGATGGTCAATGTTTCGCCCTCGGATTCCTTGTGGCTGATGGTCTGCCGCGAACCCAATAGCACAGTTGAGAAGCCGACCGGGCCGGCCATCGTCACAGGAACCGTCTGGCTCTATTCGGTGCCCGAGGCGACTCCGACCCGCTGACTCGCGGACATCCGGAGTCTCCCAACCCCTGCAGCGTCTCCGCCGCTACTCTGCCGCGGGCGTTTGCGCGACCACTCTTCCGCCCCCCGCCTCACGCGCCGACTGCATCGCGAGCTCCGCAACCCCGAGCAGTTCCTCGGGCGTGCGTCCGTCCAGCGGGAAGCTGGCGATCCCCGACGACACACTGATGGCGTTGCCGTCCACGGGTGGAAGGGCGGCGATCCCGCGCACCAGCCGCTCCGTCACGATCATGCCGTCGGGCCCCGGCGCGAGGAGCATGAACTGGTCGTCGGCGTAGCGCGCGACCGTGTCCACGAGCCGGACCGATTCGGCGAGGATCTGGGCCACGCGCCGCAGGGCCTCGTCCCCGCAGGCGTTGCCGCCCGCCTTCTGGATCTCTTCGAAGCGGTCCACTTGGAACAGGGCGACGGACAGGGCCACTCCCTGGCGGCCGGCGCGAGCGACCTCGAGTTCCAGCACCCGGTCGGCGGTACGGCGATTGGCGAGCCCGGTCAGGGCATCGGTGTGGGCGAGCCGATCGAACCAGTCGGCGCGCTCGGAACCGAGCGAGACGGCCAGAGCGCGTTCCACGGCGACGGCCGCCAGATCGGCGAGCGGCTCCGCGGCGGCGAGGATCTTCTTGCTGGGGAGCGACCCCGTGAAACCGAGCGCGGTCGCTCCGAGCGCAATCTCAATCCCGTCGCGCCGGACGGTCAGAGGCAGCAGGTACGCCGACGTCGCGCCGCGGAGAACGGGCACGTGGCCCGCGTCGTCGACCACGATTGGGCGGCGCGACCGTATGGCGTCGGCCAGAGGGTCGTGGCTCTCGGTCAGGGACGTGACCGAAGCCGCGTCGGCCGCGACTTCTGCGGCGATGCCGAAGGTGACCGCCAGCTCGAGCTGATCCTGATCGGCGTCGAGGATGTAGGTGGCCCCGGAGCTGGCCCCGAGGTGTTCCCCGGCGAGGCCCAGCAACTCCGCGAGGGCGTCGTCCAAATCGTCGCCGCGCGCGACGGCGGCGGCAGCGGCCGCGAAGAGAGCGCTGTCCGGTCGTTCGTGGAGTGGCCGTTCGCTCGGCACGAATCCTCCCGTGTGGTGCGGACGTGAAACCCCGGCGATTGTACGCCCCGCATCGGCTCGCGCCACAGTTGCGCCGCCTATACTCGCGCCGTGAAGCTCATCGTCGCGGTCGTTCACAACGAGGACGCTCGGGGCCTCATCGACGTCCTGCTCAAACACGAGCACCGAGCAACGTGGCTCCATAGCTCCGGCGGCTTCCTCAAGCAGTCGAACGCGACGGTTCTCGTGGGCGTCGAGGACGACAAGGTCGACGAAATCGTCGGCATCGTCCGCGAGAATTGCCACTCGCGCACTCAGACGGTCAGCCCCATCCCGCCGATCATGGAGCCGGGCGAGTTCTTCCTGCCCTATCCGCTCGAGGTCGAGGTCGGCGGCGCGGTGGTCTTCGTGCTTCCGGTCGATCGGTTCGAGCGGATCTAGCTGGCCCGTCGGGCCGGGGATGTCGATGAGCCCATTTCGGCCGGACCTGGTGGACGTCTGGATCTTCCGCACGCTCGAAGCCGATCCGGCGACTCCGGGCGCGCAGGCGGCGTCCGAAATCCTTCTCCTACGCCGCTCGCCGGGCCGAATCTTGCCCGGGCTCTGGCAGTGCGTCTCGGGCTCGCTCGAGGCCGGCGAGTCGGTGACCGCAGGGGCGCTGCGGGAGCTGCGCGAGGAGACGGGCTTCGGCGCGACACAAATCGAAGGCTTCTTCGATCTCGACCAGGTGAACCAGTTTCACGAGCCGTCGTTCGAGGCGATCGTCACCAGCGCCATCTTTGCCGTCCGCGTTGGAGCCGCGGCCGAGCCCACGCTCTCGCACGAGCACGACGCGATGCGCTGGGTTTCGCCGGCGGACGGGCTCGAACTGGCGATCTGGCCCGCCTACCGGGAGTCGATCCGCCGTATCGTCGAGAACTTGCTGGATCCGGAAAGGGCTATCTGGTTCGAGCTAACGCTTGGCGGGCAGCGGGCGCGGCGCTAGCTCTGGCGCCGGCGGAACGCACGATCCAGACTGAGCGAGGCAGATACCCGTTTCGGCCGGCCGGAGCCTCTTTAGTGATGTGAGGGTCATCACGCAACCGCTCGACGGGAACGACGAAGACCGGGCCGCAGTGGCGCGGCTGACTCGGACGACACCGGCGCTGGCGCCGGCGCCCGAGTGGGTCGCTACGCTGCACGTCCACGGTCCGCTGCTTCTGGCCGCGGCTCGGGCGATTGCCCGGGACGAAGCCGAAGCCGAGGACCTGGTCCAGACGACCTTCGAGCGGGCGCTCCGTGCGGCGCCGACGATCCGGGACGCGCGCGCGATCCGCGCCTGGCTCCTGACCGTCCAGACGCGCGAGGCGCTGCGAGTCGTTCGGCGGCTTCGTCGAACGCTCCGGCTCGACCCGGAGGTCCACGAACTGTCGATGGGCGGCCCGGACACCTCCCAATCGATCGAACTCGACGAGGCGCTTGGGCGTCTGTCGCGGCCGATCCGGGCCGCCGTCGTCCTCCACCACATGGTCGGACTCTCTGTGCGCGAAACGGGCGACGCGCTCGGCGTCACGGAGAACACAGCGAAGGCGCGGCTCAAGACCGGCCTGGCGCGACTCCGGGAGTTGCTCGATGAAGACTGACCCGACCGGCGACGCCTCCGCCGGATACGAAGCCCACGACAAGCTCGAGGAAAGACTCTCCGGCAGATTTGGAGTGGAATTGGAACGGGCGGAGCGGGACTACCCCGCGCTGCGCGAGAAGCTGGTTGGGATCGGTGCGACCGAGCGCGGCGGACGGCGATCGTGGCCGAGAATCGCACTGCCGATCACGACGGCCGCGGTATTGGCCGTTCTAGCGCTCGTCGGCGTGGGGTTGGCGTGGCGCCCCGCAACGGGCCCAGCAACGGGCCCGGCCGCCGGCTCCCCGAGCGCGCCCGCGCCGTCCGGCATCGTCATGGGCTCCGACGGCCTTCCCAACCAGATCGACGGTGAGCGGGTCTACCGCGTCACGGACAAAGCCGAGTGGCAGAGCCTCAAGGGGAGCTTCTTGCTGGGTTCGATTCCGAGCCTGTCTGCGCCTTCCTGTTTCGTCGGTTCCAACGTCGGTTCCAACCTCGTGCCCGAGCAACACCTCATCCAAGGAGGGTGCGGCACGTTACTGGTCGGAGTGCTCCTGGGTGGAGGGACGACCCTCGCGCCCCGCACCGCTGCCCTCGTCTCCTCTTGGGTTGGTCATGCGGTGGTCCTGCGAGTCCACACCGATGACCCTGAGGCCGCGCAATGCCAGACCGCCCAACGCGCCGCCTGCGAAGCCGCGGTCGTCGTGGAGTCTGTCGTCTGGCCGTTCGTGCCGACGGAGATCGCCGGCGAGCATGTATATCGCGCCGCAGACCAGAGCTCGTTCGCGAGCCTCCCGGCCGCAAGCCCGACGGGAAGCTTCCTGCTCGGCGGTGTCGTGAGCGTGGCGGACCAGATCGCGACCTGCCCCGTCCCTCAGATATCCGAGGCCGAGCTCAAGCTCGTCCCGTACTGCGCCTCGGTGTCGGTCGATGGCGTGCCGCTCTCGCCCAAAGGGCTGGCCGTCACAGACATGCGGAATCGGGTCGTTGTCGTGCGTGTCCACGTCAACGACCCGCTCGCGGCCCAATGCCCGGCAGAGGTCCGGCAGGCGTGCCAGGCCGCGGTCGTAGTAGAGGGCGTCGTCTGGCAGGGCGAACCGCTCGCAAGCCCGCCCCAGATCGCTGCTCCGACCCCAACGTCGGGTGGGCCGGGCATCATCCCGGTCCCAACCGATCAGGTCGGGCCGGACGGCGTGCCCGCAACCATTCGCGGCGTGCCGGTATACCGGGCCACGAACTTGCCGGCGACTCAGACATTCCTTCTCGGCGGGAAGCTCACGCGCGACGCGGGCTGCGCGGCGCCGAGCGCACCCCTGGCGAAGCCGCCCTCTTGCGGTTACTGGATGCTCGATGGCGTCAAGGTCGGGACGGCCGTAGACATCCCGGCCTCTCTGCTGGGTCAGGCGGTCGTGGCGACTGTGCAGCGCGGACGCACCCTGGCCGTTTGCCCGGGCGGATCGTGCACCACGGACACGATCATGATCTACGAGATCGTCTGGCCACCGATCGCGGCGCCCGCTCCGCCCGTGACCCCGTCCGCTTAGGGACGCCCGAACGAGCCGCCTCTCGGCCGATGCCCGATGATTGGGGCATCGCGGTCGCCGGCTGCACACCGGGAGGAGCCATGTTCGTAACGGTGGTCTACATCCACGTCAAGCCCGAGCACGTGGCCGAATTCATCGAGTCGATGCGGGTGAACCACGAGAACTCGGTCCTGGAGCCGGGCAATCTGCGCTTCGACATTCTCCAGTCCGCCGACGATCCGACCCGTTTCATCGCCTACGAGGCATATCGAGACGAAGCTTCGGCGAAGGCCCACAAGGAGACGGCGCACTACCTGCTGTGGCGCGACAAGGCCGCCGACTGGATGGCCGAGCCGCGCAACGGTGTCCGATACGGCGGCCTGTTCCCGTCGGTTCCCGAGGAGCGCCGGTAGCCGGGCGATGGAAGGCTTCGAATACGCGTCGACTCTGAGGCTGCCCGAGATCGTCGCAGGTCCCGGGAAGGTCGCCGAGTTGCCGGAGATCATCCGCCGATTCGGCGGGCGCGCCCTCATGGTTGTGCGGCAGCCGGGTTTCACACTGGGTGACGATTGGGCTCGGATCGGGCCGAGTCTTTCGGCCGCCGGCGTCGAATTCGAAGTCGAAGGCGTTTCGGGCGAGCCGTCCCCCGCGCTGGTCGACGAGATCGTCGCGCGCGTCCGGAGGCGCGGGCAGGCGCGCGGGCCCGTCGAGGTCGTCGTCGGCATCGGCGGTGGCAGCGTCCTGGACACGGCCAAGGCTGTTGCCGGCCTGCTGATCCCGGGCAATTCCGTGATGGATCACCTCGAGGGAATCGGGCCGGGTTTGCCGTACCGCGGCCCCGCGGTGCCGTTCATCGCCGTCCCGACGACCGCCGGCACAGGCAGCGAGGCGACCAAGAACGCGGTCTTGAGCGTGCGAGGTGCCGGCGGCTTCAAGCGCTCCTTCCGCGACGAGGCGCTGATCGCCCGGGTCGCGATCCTGGACCCCGAGCTGCTGCGGAGTTGCCCGCCGGAGCTCATCGCCGCAAACGGCATGGACGCGCTGACGCAGCTGCTCGAGTCCTACCTCTCGACGCGCGCCAATCCGGTCTCGGACGGCCTGGCGCTTCGGGGGCTGGTCGCGGCCCGCGATGGGTTGCTCGCCTGGCACGAGATGGCGGTTGCGGGGCTCGGAGGCGCGGGCGTTTCGGATGCGGCGCGCGCCGAGATGTCCACGGCCGCGCTCTGCTCGGGGATCTGCCTCGCTCAGACGGGCCTCGGCGCCGTCCACGGCGTGGCGTCACCGCTGGGCGCGCTCTTCCCGATCCCGCATGGCGTGGCCTGCGGGGCGACTCTGGCCGCGGCGACTCGCGTGAACGTGGCGGCGCTGGAGCAGCGCGAGCCCGAGGGCGTGGCGTTGGGCCGGTACGCCGAACTGGGAAGGCTTCTCGCGGGGAGGGGTGCGGCCACGCTCGCCGACGCGGACGCGCGCACGGCTCTGGTTCAGCTCCTGGAAGACTGGCGTTCCCGCGTCGCCGTTCCGCGGCTATCCGCGTTCGGCATCACGGCGGCCGACATCCCGGCCATCGTCGCCGACTCGCGCGGGAGCAGCATGAAGACCAACCCGATCCTGCTCACCGACGACGAGATCGCCACGATCTTGCGGGAGTCGCTCTAGCCGACGCGGCGACGCGCCGGGCCCCTACAGAACGTGGATCTCGACGAGCGCGACCGCGACCGCCGCTACCGCCACGACCGAGACGACCAGGAGAGGCGCCAGTGCGAGCAGGCGCGACGGTGCTTGGTCGCATTCGTCGTGGACCTCGAAGCCCGCCCGCCCGAACGCACGGACCAGCTCCGAGAATTGCCAGCGGTAGATGCGCAGCTCGATCAGCTTGCCGGTCGAGCAATCGATGACGCCGTCGTTTCGAACCAGCCGGCATTCGGGCGTGAGGGCGATCGTCCGGCCCGGCGACCCGACCAGCACCGACCACCAGCTTCGGACGACAAGGTGGTAGGAGCGTCGGCCCGGCGCACCGGCCCCATCTCGCTCGAGAGTCACCTGGTGTGGGTTCCGAATGGCGAACTCGACCGCCGACCAGGCGACGGTGAGCGCCAGCCAGATCCGCACTTCCGGGCGCTGCATGAGCACGGCCAGGGCGATCGCGATCGCCGTGGGCCACGGCAGCAGCGACATGGCGAAGACCGCCACGTTGCGCGGTGTCGGCGCGTTGATCCTCGCCGGCGGCTGAGCCGGCGTGCCTTCGGACGTGGAAGCGAGCGTAGTGACCGTGGGGCGATCTCCGATCTCGACCGATCGATTCAGCCCGGTCCATATGCGGTGCCCGCGGCGCCCAGAACGCCGGAGCGACGAAGAGCGTAACAGTCGGACGTGTCCCGCGAACGCCGATTTCGACTGCCCGGTGTGGACAAATGCCACCGGACGGCGCTAGCGGAATGCCGGCAGGACCTCGGCCGCCAGGTATTCGAGGACGTCGATTCGGGCCAATCCAGGCAGGTCCGAGACGACGATGTAGTCCATCCCGGCGTCGATCAGGCGGCCGTACGTGTCGATGACCTCCTGCGGGCCGCCGACGATGGCGTGGGTCTTGTACTCCGCCAGCGACTGGTCGCGGCGATACGTCTTCGTCAGCGCGTCCGGATCGTCGCCCGCCCGCAGGAGAGTGGTCTCGACGTTCGTGGAGTGGGTGATCGTGGTCGGGTCGCGGCCCAGATCCTCGCAGTGGCCGCGGACCACATCCAGCTTGTGCGTGTACCAGGACATGTCGTCGAGGTGACCGCCGAAGTTCGTCGCGTCGCCGTACCGGGCCGCGAGCTTGAGCGTCACCTTCTCGCCGCTGCCTCCGACCCAGATCGGTGGATGGGGCTTCTGCACGCCCTTGGGCTCGTTGATCGCGCCGGAGATCTTGTAGTAGTTGCCCTCGAACGAGGCGTACGGCTCGGTCCACATCGCCGTGATGACCTGCAGCGCCTCTCCCAGCATCCGCAGCCGCTCACCCGGCGTGGGCGGGAATTCGTAGCCGTAAGCCAGGTACTCGTCTTCGTACCAGCCGCCGCCGATCCCGAAGTTGAGGCGGCCGTGGCTCAGCACGTCCACCGTCGAGGCCATCTTCGCCATCAGCGCCGGGTTCCGGTAGCTGTTGCAGGTGACCATCTGGCCGAGCCTGATCGTCCGGGTGTCGCGGGCCAGGGCGGCAGTCGAGGTCCAGCACTCGAAGGTCGTCTCGAGCAGAGGCTTGAAGTAAGTGTGGAAGTGATCGAACAGCCAGATCGAGTCGAAGCCGAGCCGCTCGGCCGTCTGGGCAACCCGGCTCATCGTCTCGTATTGCTCGATCGGATCCTCGATGTCGACGAGGTCCAATATCCAGCCCTGGGGAATGAACAGCCCGAACCGAACCGGTTTCATGGGCGGACTCCTCTCGCGGCGCAGACCACCACTCTAGCTTCTTGACCGGCAGCTTCGTTCGAGCCAGCCCGGGGCAGGTATGGAAACGCCGGGGCCGCGATCGGGCCCCGGCGTCGTCCCAATTCGCGAACTTCGACTAGACCGTCAGTTGGAAGTCGGACAGGAATGTGTCGACGAGGCCCGGGTCGACCGACGAAGTGAAGGACACGTAGACCATGTACATGTCGTCGCCCACGACCCAGATGCCGCCTTTGAGCGAGCCGAGTGCGCTGGTGAGGAGGAAGGTTCGACCGGCATGCCCGTTGAGCGCCAGGTCGGTCGTTCCCGCCAGCGTCAGCTCCGCGGTGCCTCCGGTCATGCCCTTGATCGCGGCGTCATACATGTTCGAGGCATTGGCCGTCGCGAGCGAGCCCTTCGGATAGTTGGTGACCAGCACGTAATAGGCCAGGTTGCCGCCCTGCTCGAACGTCCACAGTGACGTGGGCGCGTCGCCGACGTCGGTCTTGGCGGTCTGAGTCGCCAAGGTGGGTGTGGCCGGGAACTTGGCGCTGAAGCCGACTGCGTCGGGCGCGAGCGTGATCCAGCCGCCGTCGAGGCCGGCGTTGCTCGGGGCAACGACGGCGACCGGGGTCGCGGTCTCCACGACGGTGGGAGCGTCCGTCGGAGTCACGGCCGGAGTGGCCGGGGCGGCCGGAGCCGTGGTGGCCTTGGACGAGCCACAGGCCGAGAAGAGAAACGCGCTGCCGAGAACGACCAGGAAGAGGCGACGCACTGGAGACTCCGTGGTGGTGCAGGTTGGTAATTGACAGCGGCGTCGAGGCCGCCGGGACCGTGCAATTCTCGGTTGTTTGGAAGCCGTCCGTTGGTCGATTCGCCGCAGCGTTTGGAACCGGCGACGCCCGGCGCGACCGTCTGGCGGCCGAGCCCGCGGCGGAGTAACCTCACCTGGTCATCACGAATAGAGCCGCTCGTATCAGGGAAGCCGGTTCAAAACCGGCGCTGTCGCGCAACTGTGAGCGAGGAGCGGCTGGCCAATGCCACGGGGCGTAAGCCCGGGAAGGCGGCCAGCTGCGAAGTCATCGGCGTAGGCCGACGCACGATCCGCAAGCCAGGAAACCTGACCGAACGGCGCAAGTCACCCACCTGCGCGGATCGGTTGGGAGGCCTCCGGCGGCGAGGTCCCCTCCGGCGGGCGGGTCATGCCGCCGGAGGAAGAATGCGAAGACTCGCCGTCGCCAGCGCGATACTGGCGACACTCCTCACGACGCCGCTCAGCCTTGCGGCCGCTTTGCCCACCACCGCGGCGCCGACGGATGCGACACGGGCAACCGCCGCTCTCTCGTTCTTGCGCTCGGTGCAACTCCCAGACGGTTCCCTCGCCCACTCGATAGGTGCGACGTCCGACTTCGTGATCGGGGCGGCGGCCGCGGGGTACGACCCCGCCACCCTCGTTACCTGCAAACACACTGCCAGCGCGCTGGGATACATCGCGATCTCTTCCGACGCCGCTGCGGGCGACGCGGCGAAAACCGGAAAGGCGATCCTGGCGGTCGTTGCGGCCGGCCTCGATCCCACCGGCTTCGAGGGGCGCGACCTGCTCGCCCGCCTCACGTCGCTCTACCACTCCGGTACCGGCGCATACCACGACGGCTCGACCTACAGCCAGTCGTTCGCCATGCTGGCGCTGAAGGCAGCCGGCAGCCCGGTTCCCGCGGAAGCCGTGGCGGAACTCAAGGCGCTCCAGGATCCCGATGGCAGCTGGAGCTACGGGACGGCGCCGGTCCCCGCAGGTCAGGGCGACACGAACTCGACGGCGATTGCGGTCATGGCCCTCGACGCAGCAGGCGACAACTCGGCCGAAGCCGCGGCGCTGGCATATCTCCGCACGCAGCAACTCGCGGACGGCGGCTTCCCCTACCAGAACCCATCCTCGTTCAGCGCCACAGTCAGTGATCCCGACTCGGACGCGGGCGTCATCGAGGCGCTGGCTTCGGCCGGTCAGGATCCCGAGGGTACGACCTGGCTGCAGGGTGGCAACTCCGCGCTGACTCACCTGAGATCGGGCCAGGCGTCGAACGGCGGCTTCGCCTTCCCGGGCGGGTCGCCGGACGCATTTACGACGAGCCAGGTTCCGGCCGCTCTTGTGCGTATCCCGTACGGGAGCCCGGTGCACTGGACGGCAGGTCGGACGCCGGAGTTCCAATGTATTGCGGATCCCGCAACCGTCACTCCACCGCCGATTTATGAGCCGACTCCGAAACCCACCGTTCGACCGACCGCCCGGCCGACCGTCCGACCGACCGCGAGCCCGACCGAGCCGGCGGACACCCCCGAGCCCACCCCGGCGACCCCGACCGCGACCCCGACCGAAGCACTCGTGGCAGCGGCGGCGACCGGCCCGACGGAACAGGTCGCCGGCATCACGTTCACTCCGGCCGATTCGAACCCCACCCCGTCGGATCCCGCGCCGTCCTCCGTGCTGCTATACGGCGTCGTCGCGGCCATGGGTCTGGTCGTGGTGCTGGGCGGCGGATGGCTGTACATCACGCGTCCGTGGACGCGGTAGTGCGGCGTCTCGCTCTGCTCCTGCCCGCCGCAATCCTGGCGGCGCTCGCTTCGCTCGCGCCCGTGGCGCAGGTCGTGCCCGCGTGCGCGGCCGCGTGCTCACACCACGCGGCTCTCGTCGTGGAACACGG
>Ga0302321_100000371_pt1 | contig 39502 bp, 31 predicted proteins | sample Fen_T0_1_FD_202505 | JGI IMG/M metagenome (GOLD analysis project Ga0302321, IMG submission 202505) | Peat permafrost microbial communities from Stordalen Mire near Abisko, Sweden - Fen_T0_1 | ecosystem: Environmental > Terrestrial > Soil > Wetlands > Permafrost | place: Sweden: Abisko... | reverse complement strand
TACTTCTGCAGACGCATGATCAGGTCGAAGCCCATGATCCCGGCCAGCACGATCACCAGCGCGACCACGACGAAGGCGACGATCTTGGTGGTGTTGCCGTGACTCCAGCCGAGCCGTTCGAAGACCGTCGCCGTCGCGAGGGTCGAGAGGGCGACGAGCACGGTCTCCCAACCCACCAGGAGCACGTAGGACACCAGTCCGGGCAGCGTGTTGCCCCAGCGCCCGAACGGCGCGCGAGACAGGACGAGCGTCGCCGCCGAGCCGCGCTTGCCCGCGATCGACACCAGGCCGACGAGGAGGAACGACAGCACCGCGCCCACCACCGAGGCGATGATCGCCTGCCACAGCCCGATCCCGAAGCCGAGCACGAACGCGCCGTACGACACCGCGAGCACCGAGATGTTGGAAGCACACCAGGGCCAGAACAACCCGGACGGGGTGCCGCGCCGCTCGGATTCGTCGATCACGTTGATGCCGTTGGACTCGATCCCTGCCGGTGCCGCCGGCGCCCGTCGTGTCGGCCTCTCGGTGGTGGTCATGCCGTTCCCCTCCTCAGCAGGTCCGCCAGTAGCGACCCGGTCCGCTCCGCAGCCGCCTCAGCGGCACCGACCACCTCGCTCGGGTCGATCCCCGCATCGTCGCCCTCGACGGCGGTCACCGTCGAGAGCCCGACCACCTCGAGGCCGCAGGCGCGAGCCACGATGGCCTCCGGGACAGTCGACATCCCGAGCACGTCGGCCCCGCTTCGTCGTACCCACTCCGCCTCGGCGTACGTCTCGTAGTGCGGTCCCGGAAGCCAGGCGTAGACCGCCTCCTCGAGGGTCGGATCCAGCTCGCGGGCCAGGTGCCGGAGCCGGGGCGACCAGCAGTCGGTGAGGTCGACGAACTGCGCGCCGACCAGGGGCGAGGTCGCGGTCAGGTTCAGGTGGTCGCGCACCAGGACGACGCGGCCGACCTCCCAGTCGTCACGCAGGGACCCGTTGGCGTTGGTGAGCACCGCCGTCGTGCACCCTGCAGCCGCGGCGGTCCGGATGCCGTGGACCACTGGCGCGAGGCCGAGGCCCTCGTAGAGGTGGGTCCGACCGAACTGGACCAGGGTCGGCACGCCGTCCACGTCGTACGAAGCGACAGTGCCGCGTTGGCCCTCGGCGACCGGGTCCACGAAGCCGGGCAGGTTGCTCATCGGCAGCGTCGCCAGCGGCGCGCCGAGGGCCTCGGCGGCCGGCGCCCAACCCGAGCCGAGCACGACGACGGCGCGATGCCGAGGTACGCCGGTCAGCTCCGCCAGTCGTTCCGCGGCGGATCGCGCCGGATCCGGGTCCTCCACACCGACCACCCTAGGTCCCTCCGCGGGGGGACCCTTGGCGGCCGTCGTGGTGACCTCCAGCCCTACGCGTAGATGTGGCGTGGACTCCAGCCTGGAGGCACAGGGTCTTCGGACGGTCCGAATCCCACGTAGAGAAGGTGAACATCATGCGCGCCACGCTTGACAAGTTGATCTCATGGTTCGGTTTGCTCGTAGCCATCATCCTGCTGGTTGCCGGCGGTCTGTTGACCTGGGCCAGCACGTTCATCCACAACGAGGTGACCGACCAGCTCTCGGCCCAGCACGTCACCATGCCGACCACCGAGACCGGGCTCTCCGACATTCCCGCTGCCGACCAGGCCGCGCTCAAGCAGTACGCCGGCCAGCAGCTGACCACCGGCCCCCAGGCCCGTGCGTACGCCGACCACTACATCGCCGTCCACCTGAACGCAGCAGGCGGTGGCAAGACCTACTCCGAGATCAGCGGCCAGTACATCCAGCAGTGCGCCAGCGACCCCAAGGCCGCAGCCACCAAGGCCTGCACCGACCTCGCCGGCCTGCGCCAGACGATGTTCATGGGTGAGACCCTCCGTGGTCTGCTCCTCTACGGCTATGCGTTCGCCACCATGGGCACGATCGCCGGCATCGCCGCCATCTGCTCCTTCGTCGGCGCAGCGCTCATGCTAATGCTCGCGGGCATCGGCTTCTGGCACGCGCGCCGGGTAGCCAAAGATGTGACCGCAGAGGGCCAGCCGGTGGGCGCGCACGTCTGACTCCCAGTGGTCCACCAAGGCCGGCGTCCCTCACGGGGCGCCGGTCTTCGGTCGTCGGGGTCAGGCGCGGGCCTCGCGGCGCCGGGTCCGGACCAGGTCGTGCACGCCGATCGCGACGGCGATCGAGACGAAGCAGATCGCCGCGATCACCGCATGACCGAGGGCCCGTGAGTACGACGCGACGCTGTCTCCGGTGAGGGAGTTGAAGAAGACGGCACCGATCAGCGCCTGACCGATCGCGAGGCCGATCCGCTGGCCGGTCTGCAGCACGCCACCGGCGGCGCTCCCCATCAGCGGGTCGACGTCCATCAGCGCCAGCGTCTGGTTGGGCGTGATCAGCATCCCCTGGCCACAACCCATCACGAACAGGGGCGGCGCGAGCGCGAGCGTGGCATGTCCGTCGGGGATATGGGTGGCGACGATCGCCATCGCGATCGCCCCGACCCCGAACGTGACGGCCCCGGCGACCACGAGGCGGCGCCCGATCCGGGTGACCACGCGGCCCGCCAGCGGAGCCGAGACGGCGCTTCCCACGGCGTACGCCGTCACCCCGAGTGCCGACTCGAGGGCGGTGTAGCCGAGCCCCCGCTGGTAGTAGAGCGCGAGTACGAGCGGCAGCCCGGCGATGGCGGGGAAGAAGGCGAGGGCCATCGTGATGCCCGAGACGTACGACGGTCGCCGGAACAGCCGCAGGTCGACCAGCGGGTCGCGCGACTCGAGGGTGAGCCGTCGTTCCCGGCGCAGGAAGAGACCGAGCAGGGCCAGCGCCGGGACGGCCAACCACGCGAGCCGGGCGTCCCGGAGGGCGTCGTACTCCACGCAGGCGAACAGGACGCAGAAGGTCGCGCCGCCGAGGAGGGCCGCCCCCAGCACGTCGAGCCGGTGGTGGGTCGTCTCGGTCGGCGGAGGCAGCAGGCGCCGGGAGAGGGCGAGGACGACGAGGCCGACCGGGATGTTGACGAAGAAGACCAGCCGCCAGCCGAGGGTCGGGCCACCGAGCGCGATCAGCGCGCCGCCGACGAGCGGCCCGATCGCGGTGCCGAGCCCGACCGTCGTACCGAGGACGCCGAAGGCGCGGCCACGGTCGTTGCCCCGGAACATCTGCTGGATCAGCCCGGAGGTCTGCGGGTTGATCAGGCCACCGAAGAGCCCTTGGAGGACGCGGGCCGCGATCAGGAAGCCGGCGGTGGGAGCGAGGCCCGAGAGCGCCGAGGTGACGACGAACCCGCCGACCCCGACCTGGAACATCAGCCGCCGGCCGTGGTCGTCGCCCAGCTTGCCGCCCAGCACCGGCACCAGCCCGAAGGCGAGCGTGTAGCCGGACACGACCCACTGGAGCTGGGAGGCGCCGGCGCCCGTGTCGTCGCCGATCGACGGCAGCGCGACGTTGGTGACGCTGACGTCGAGCAGCGTCATGAACATCGCGCTGCAACACACGACCAACGCGATCCAGCGGCTGCGGTCGGTCTCGGGCGTCACTCGGGGGATCGTGCCAGAGCCGGTAGGAGGTACGACGGGGTGTGCCGCCGTCGCCGTACCTCCCACCGGGGTCTCAGCCCGCCCGCACCAGCTCGGGCTCGGGAGCCACCACGTCACCGTGCGGGCGGCGCACGCGCCCCGGCCACCAGGCGCGTTCGCCCAGCAGCACGAGCGCGGCGGGCAGGATCACCAGCCGGATCACGGTGGCGTCGATCAGGATGGACGCCGCGAGGGCGACGCCCATCATCTTCATCTCCAGCATGCTCAAGGTGACGAAGATCGAGAACACCGAGACCATCACCGCGGCCGCGCTGGTGATCACGCCGGCGGTGTCCGTGATGCCGCGCTGCACGGCGACCCGGGCGGGCAGTCCGTTCGCGGCGTGCTCCCGGATGCGGGCGAGGACGAACACGTTGTAGTCCATCGACAGCCCCACCAGGACGACCAGGACGAACAGCGGGATCCACTCGATCACGAAGCCCGGACTGGTGAAGCCGAGCGGACCGGCCAGCCACCCGTGCTGGAACACCAGGGTCAGGATCCCGAACGCGACCCCGACCGACAGCAGGTTCAGCGCGGACGAGAGCAGGGCGACCACGATGCTGCGGAAGGCCATCGCCATCATCACCAGCGTCAGCAGCAGCACGAACCCGATCACGTAGGGGAGTCGGCTCGACTCGTGCGTCGCGTAGTCGAGGGACTCCGCCACATCGCCTCCGACGGCATGCTCACCGGGTAGCCCGCCCAGCGCGTCCGGCACCAGCTGGTCGCGCAGGTGCTGCACTGCCTGGGTCGCCCGTTGGTCCGACCACGACCACGTGATCGGCAGCGTCATCCGCAGGGTCTGTCCGTCCGCCGAGGTCTCGATCGCAGCGGGGCCTGGCGGTGCGAAGCCGGGCGTGGCGGCAGCGGCCACCCCGAGGTGCTGCAGGGCGGCTCGGTAGCGGGCCTGCTCGTCGACGGGGCCGTGCACGACGACCGTCGCGGTGGTGCCCTGGGCCGGGAACGCTGCCGCGATCGCGTGCATCGTCTGTACCTGGGGGATCGACCGCGGGAGCGTGTCCAGGTTGGCGTTGTTGGTCGTCATGCCGAGCGACGGGACGGCCAGCAGCATCAGCGCGGTCAGCGCGATCACGAGCGCGGCGACCGGCCGCCGTACGACGGGCGCCAGCAGGCGCCGGCTGATCCCTCCCTGCCCGATCCGCTGGTTGAGCCGCCACAGCAGCGGGAGGCGGGGGCGGTCCGACCACCGGCCGAGCTTGGCCAGGAGCGCGGGCAGCACGGTCACGGATCCGATGACCGCCACCGCGACCACGACGATCGCGCCGGTGGCGAGGGAGTCGAAGGTCGCGCCGCCGACGATGAACAGCCCGGCCATCGAGCCGATCACGGCGGCGCCCGACACCAGGATGGAGTGCCCCGACGTGGCCGCGGCGATCTCCACGGCGTCCAGGGTGGTGCGGCCCTGGGCGCGTTCCTCGCGCTCTCGTTTGAGGTAGAACAACGAGTAGTCGACACCGACCGCCATCCCGATCAGCACGATCATGCTGGTCACCGTGGGCTCGGAGTGGATCAGGTGAGACAAGGGGGCGGCGATGCCCATGGTGGCCGCCACCGAGGTGACCGCCAGGAGCACCGGCACGCCGGCGGCGATCAGAGCGCCGAAGGCCAGCAGCATCAGCAGGATCGTGATCGGCAGGCTGATGCCCTCGGCCGAGTGGAGGTCCTCGGCGACGCGGGTGTTGACGGCGTCGTTGATCGACACGTCGCCGGCCTCGCGGAGGTCCAGACTCGGATGGTCACGGGCCACCGCGGCCGTGGCGGCCTGCACGGTGGAGGGGTCGTCGACCGAGTCCTTCAGGTGGACGTCGATGAGCGCGGCGTCGTGCGCGGGGTTCCACTGCGGTGCCGACACACCCGTCACGCCGCGCAGGTTCGAGGTCCTCGTCCGCAGCTCGGTGGTGGCCCGCGCGACGTCGGCGCGTGCGGGGGCGCCACCGTCGCGTGCCGTGACGAGCACGCTCTCGACCTGCCCGCCGGGGAAGTGGCCGCCCGCGATCATCGCGTCGGCCCGGCCGGACTCACCGAGGCGGTAGTCCGCGTCGGTGGTCTGCTGACTGGGGATGAGCGCGGCGAGCGCGACGGCAACGGCCACGAAGGCGAACCAGGCGCCGATGGCACGCCACGGGTGTGTGGCGCTCCAGCGCGCGGCGCGCAGAGGCAGTTGGGACAGGACGCTGTGGGTACGCATGGCGGCTCCTCGGCTGGGCAGATCTCCGAACCCCTCCAGGCTCGTCGTCGTGCGCCACCGACGCAGGAGCGCGAGCACCCCTCTGCAGGGTGGTGCTAGGCCCACTGCCCGACGGCCCACCATCCGCGACACTGGGAGCGTGACCAGCGCCGGACGACTGCAGATGACGGGATACGCAGCACTGCAGGTCCTGCTGTCCGTGCCGGCCCTGCTGCTCTTCGTCCTCAACGCGGTCGCCGGCACCCTGGTGGTCATCGTGGTCGGGATCCCGATCCTGCTGCTGACCCTGCCGGCCACCCGGTGGCTGGCCGACCGGCACCGCCGGATGGCGGCCGACGTGCTGGGCTCGCCGGTGCCGTCGCCGTACCGGCCCACCGGTGACGCGGGGCCTATCGGGCGGCTGCGGATCTGGGCCGCCGACCCGATGACCTGGCGCGACGAGGCGTGGCTGCTGCTGGCCCTGCCGCTCGCCCTCACCATGTCGCTCCTGGTGGTGCTGCTGCTGGTGCTCGTGGTCACCGGCGTCGCCTGGTGGTTCGGCGTCGGGCCGATCATGGTCGCGCGGAGCCGGCTCGACCGGGCCCTGCTCACGTTCGGCACGACCGAGCGCCTCGAGCAACGGGTCGAGGTGCTGACCGAGACGCGCAACGACTCGCTCGACCACTCCGCGGCCGAGCTGCGACGGATCGAGCGCGACCTGCACGACGGCGCCCAGGCACGCCTGGTCGGACTCGGGCTCACGCTGGGGATGGCCGCCGACCTGATGGATCGCGATCCCGAGGAGGCGCGACGGATCCTCGACGAGGCGCGCCAGACGACGGGCGCCGCGCTCGGCGACCTGCGCGACGTCGTACGCGGGATCCATCCGCCGGTGCTGGCCGACCGCGGGCTGCGCTCCGCCCTCGAGGCACTGTCACTCGACCTGGCGCTGCCCGTCGCGGTCACCGGGTCGTTCACCGACCGGCTCTCCGCGCCCGTCGAGTCCGCGGTCTACTTCGCGGTCGCCGAGTGCCTGGCCAACGTCGGGAAGCACGCGGACGCGGCCCACGCCTGGGTCGAGCTGACCGGCGATGCGGACCGCCTCCGGGTGGTCGTCGGCGACGACGGACACGGAGGTGCCGATCCGGGCGCCGGCACGGGGATGAGGGGGGTCGCGCGACGCCTGGCGGCCTTCGACGGCACGATGAGGGTGTCGAGCCCGATCGGCGGGCCGACCCTGGTCACGCTGGAGGTCCCGTGCGCGTCGTCCTCGCCGAGGACCAGACCCTCCTCCGGGAAGGCCTGATCCGGCTGCTCGAGTCGCACGGCTTCGAGGTCGTGGCGGCTGCCGAGGACGCCGAGTCGCTGGCGCAGGCGTTGGCGGACCCGCAGACCGCGGACGTCGCGCTGCTCGACGTCCGGCTGCCGCCGACCGGCACCGACGAGGGCCTGCGGGCCGCGGTCGACCTACGCCGGCGCCGGCCGGGCTTCCCGGTACTCGTCCTGTCGCAGTACGTCGAGCGCATCTACGCCCGCGAGCTCCTGGCCGACGGTGAAGGGGGTGTCGGTTACCTGCTCAAGGAACGGGTCGGTGACGTCCGTGAGTTCGTCGAGGCCCTACGTCGGGTGGCCGGCGGCGGCACCGTCCTCGACCCCGAGGTGGTGGCGGCCGTGATGGCGCGCCAGCAGCCCGTGGAGCGGCTGACCCCTCGCGAGCGGGAGGTCCTCGCGCTGATGGCGGAGGGACGCTCGAACGCCGCGATCGCGGCCGGGCTCGTGGTGACCGAGAAGGCGGTCGCGAAGCACACCAACAACATCTTCGCCAAGCTCGACCTGCCGCCCGCCCCCGACGACAACCGGCGGGTGCTGGCGGTGCTCGCCTGGTTGGGCCTCTAGAACGGTTGCACGAGCAGGGCGACGCCCTCGTCGGCGACGCGAGTGAGCACCAGTGTGGCCTCGTCGTCACCGCGCAGTGCCAGCCGCGACCTCAGCTGCTCGGGCGAGACGTCGACGCCGCGTTTCTTGATCGTCAGGGCGCCGATGCCGCGCTCGCGCAGCGCGGTCTTCAGGTACCGCTCCCGGAAGGGCAGCCGGTCGACCACCCGGTACCCGCGCGCGAAGGGTGTCCGGAAGGACTCGTCGCTCGCGACGTAGGCGATCCTCCGGTCCAGGAGGTGCCCGCCGACTCCCGCTGCCACCGCGGTGACCAGCCCGGCCCGGATCACCGCGCCGTCGGGCTCGTAGAGGAACGCTCCCACCGGACCGACCTCGGCGCCCGGGTCGTCCTCGTCGGTCAGGGTCGCCAGGCCTCCGCGCCCGATCACGGTGGCGCGTCGTACGGCGGTGGCGAGCCGCGGCGACCACAGGGCGGCCTCCTTGACCTCGCCGTGGTCACTGACCCACTCCGCCTCCGCGCCGTCCGGCACCAGCGAGTGGGGGATGCCTGGCGCCACCTTGACGCAGGCACGACCGGTGAGCAGCGACTCCACGAACGTCCAGGGCGGCGTCCAGTCGTCGGCGCGGAAGCTGCGGCCGCGGGCGCTGCGCCGGGCCGGGTCGGCGTACGCCGTGCCGAAGGGAGAGACGTCCAGTCTGGTCGCGTCCGCGACGCTCACCGCGCCCCCGAGACCGAGTGCCGCGAGGTTGGCGCGAGCCATCTCGGCCCGGAGCGGGTCGAGGTCGATCCCGGCGGTGGTCAGGCCGGCCCGGGCGAAGGCGACCAGGTCACCGCCGATGCCGCAGGTCAGGTCGATCACGCTCGGCCCGGCCACCGCGAGCCGCGCCGCCCGGTGGTTGGCGACGGAGGCGCGCGTGGCCTGCTCGAGCCCCTCGCGCGTGAAGTACATGCGGGCCGCGTCGTCGCCGAGCTTCGCGGTCGCGTGGGCCCGGAGCTCGACCTGCCCGAGCGCCGCGGTGACGTGCTCCGCGCTCGCGGTCTCGCGCAGCGCCGCCTGTACCTGCAGCGCCGAGCCCTCCGCCGCGGTCGCCGCGGCCAGCAGGGCCTGACCGTCGTCGGTCAGCAGCCATCGGAACGTCGCGAGGTCCACCCGCGCATCCTCGCAGCAGGGTGCGGACCGGGGTGGTCCACACCGGCCCGAAGCACGGGCCGGGGAGGTGCGTTGGCACTCGCCCCAGGTGAGTGCTAGTTTCGGCCTTGGCACTCTCGACCCGAGAATGCCAGCGCTTGCCCTGACGCACGACCCCCGCGACGGCGTACGTCATTGCAGGCTCCAACGTCCGGGAGCCCCGGCTCCCACCCCGAATATCTGTGGAGAAAGTGGAGGTCGACATCGTGTCGGTCAACATCAAGCCCCTCGAGGACCGGATCGTCGTCAAGCCGCTCGAGGCCGAGCAGACCACGGCGTCCGGCCTGGTCATCCCCGACACCGCCAAGGAGAAGCCCCAGGAGGGCGAGGTCCAGGCGATCGGCCCGGGTCGGATCGACGACAACGGCAATCGCGTCCCTCTCGACGTCGCGGTCGGCGACAAGGTCATCTACAGCAAGTACGGCGGCACCGAGGTCAAGTACGGCGGCGAGGAGTACCTCATCCTCTCCGCCCGCGACGTGCTCGCGGTCGTTTCCTGATCCATCGGGTCGTGTGCCCCGGCCGTGCTGATGCGCGTCCGTGGGCGCACGACCCGTCCTCTTCCACCCCGTTTTCCTGAAGGAAGCAACTGATGCCCAAGATTCTTGAGTTCGACGAGAGCGCCCGGCGCTCTCTGGAGCGCGGTGTCGACGCGCTCGCCAACGCGGTCAAGGTGACGCTCGGCCCCAAGGGCCGCTATGTCGTCCTCGACAAGAAGTGGGGCGCCCCGACGATCACCAACGACGGCGTGACCGTCGCCCGTGAGGTCGAGCTCGACGACCCGTTCGAGAACCTCGGCGCCCAGCTGACCAAGGAGGTCGCCACCAAGACCAACGACGTCGCGGGTGACGGTACGACGACCGCGACGGTGCTCGCCCAGGCGATGGTCCACGAGGGCCTGCGCGCCGTCGCCGCCGGCGCCAACCCGATGAGTCTCAAGCGCGGCATGGACGCCGCGGCCGAGGCCGTCGGCGACGCGCTCCGTGACGCGGCCCGCGAGGTCGACTCCAAGGAGGACATGGCATCCGTCGCCACGATCTCCAGCCGCGACGCCCTGATCGGCGAGCTGCTCGCGGAGTCCTTCGACAAGGTCGGCAAGGACGGCGTGATCACGGTCGAGGAGTCCAACACCATGGGCACCGAGCTGGAGTTCACCGAGGGGATGCAGTTCGACAAGGGCTACATCTCGGCGTACTTCGTCTCCGACCCGGAGCGCATGGAGTCCGTCCTCGACGACCCCTACATCCTCCTGCACCAGGGCAAGATCTCGGCGATCTCCGACCTGCTGCCGCTGCTGGAGAAGGTGATCGCTGCCGGCAAGCCGCTGTTCATCCTGGCCGAGGACGTCGAGGGCGAGGCCCTGTCGACGCTCGTGGTCAACAAGATCCGCGGCACGTTCAACGCCGTCGCGGTCAAGGCCCCGGCGTTCGGCGACCGTCGCAAGGCGATGATGCAGGACATCGCGGTGCTCACCGGTGGCCAGGTCATCGCACCCGAGGTCGGCCTCAAGCTCGACCAGGTCGGTCTCGACGTGCTCGGCACCGCCCGCCGCGTGGTCGTCACCAAGGACAACACCACGATCATCGAGGGCGGCGGCGACGCCGGCGAGGTCGACGGCCGCGTCAACCAGATCAAGGCCGAGATCGAGAACACCGACTCCGACTGGGACCGCGAGAAGCTCCAGGAGCGCCTCGCCAAGCTGGCCGGCGGTGTGTGCGTGATCAAGGTCGGCGCCGCCACCGAGGTGGAGCTGAAGGAGAAGAAGCACCGCATCGAGGACGCCGTCTCCGCGACGCGCGCCGCGATCGAGGAGGGCATCGTCCCCGGCGGTGGCTCCGCGCTCATCCACGCGGTCTCGGTGCTCGACGGCGACCTCGGCCTCACCGGTGACGAGGCGACCGGCGTCCGGATCGTCCGCAAGGCCGCCGACGAGCCGCTGCGCTGGATCGCCGAGAACGGTGGCGAGAACGGCTACGTCATCGTCACCAAGGTCCGCGAGGGCAAGGTCGGTGAGGGCTACAACGCCGCCACCGGCGAGTACGGCGACCTGGTCGCCCAGGGCGTCCTCGACCCGGTCAAGGTGACCCGCTCCGCGCTGGTCAACGCGACCTCGATCGCCGGCATGCTGCTGACCACCGAGACCCTGATCGTCGAGAAGCCGGAAGAGGACGAGGGCCAGCCCGCGGCGGGCCACGGCCACGGCCACGGTCACTGAGAGAGATCGCTGACCCGGCAGAAGCTCACAGCCACACCCGCCGACCCGGCAGAAGTCCACGTGACCTCTGCCGGGTCGGCGCCATTTCCGGTGGACTTCGGCCGGGTCAGCGGGGGACGACCACGTCGAAGATGACCCGGCCGGGGCGGTCGTGGGGGTAGTTGCCGTAGTGCCACAGCTGCAACGGGTCGGCCGGAAGGGTGAACGGCCCCATGACGGCGGCCTGGGTGCTCAGCCGGACCAACCGCCCCGTGGCCGGGTGGTAGAGATAGCCGCCGTACCCCTGCGAGGCTGCCGCCTTGTGGAGGCCGGGTCCCGGAGGGTTCGGGATCGAGAAGCCGACCACCGAGTCGGTGACCGCGGTGGGCTCCAGGTAGGTCGCGTCGACCGAGGCGAGCCGGGTACCGGAGTGGGTCAGGATCACCAGCCGGTCGGCGTTGCCGGGGGCTGAGCAGGCGACCGACAGCGCGAGGTACGCCGTCGAGACGCCGATGCGATCCGCGCTGCAGCGCCGCGCGATGAACGACGCCTCGACGGTGTGGGTGCTGCCCGTGGCGAGGTCACGCACGGTGATCGTGTGCTGTCCGGGGCCGACGGTGTTGGTGAAGACGAGTGAGCCCGCGCCGACGCCGAAGGCGCCGACGGTGCCGACCTGCTTCCAGCCGGAGCTGCCGTCCAGCGGCACCCGCCACAGGGGCCGGGTGGGGGCGGTGTCCAGCGCCACGTACAGCATCCCGTCACTGACGACCTGGCTCTGCCGGCCGCCGCCCCACTCGAGGTCGACCGTGCGGTTGGCCGGGAGCGAGCGCCAGGCGCCGGTCGAGAGGTCGTAGACCTGATACGGGTGGTCGGGGGCGGTGTTGAGGTTGCCGCCGCCGACGTTGGGCGTGCCGAAAACCAGGAGGTCGCCGTCGCGGCCCAGGTAGAGGCCGACGTCGCGGGCCGGGAACCACGCCACCGACCCGGTGGCAGGGTCGAGCACCCCCCCGTGCCTCAGGTACGCGGTGCCCTTCGCGTTCACGAGCGCCACGACCAGGCGGCCGTCGGGAAGCTCGCCTTGGGTGCTGAGATGACCGGCGCCGACGTGCAGCATCCCGCTCGTGACGCTGCTCAGGGTCGTGTAGTCGCGGCCGGCCACTCCCGGCACGGCCTGGTCGAGCTGGATCACCTTGCCCGTCGGAGACGCGGGCTCTGGGCCGGCGGTCGCATGGATCGCGAACGGCGCCACCACCAGCGCCACCACGGCGGCCGCGATCACTCCTACCGTCGTACGCCGCCTCCGTAGGCGGCTGCGGCCCAGGGCAGTCAACGACGTCGGGTCGGTGAAGCCGTCCTCCGGCTGGTGGTCGGCTACGTCGCGCATGAGCTCGGTGAGCGTGCTCATGAGATGACTCCTAGGTCTGTGGCCTCGTCGTCGAGGACGAGGCGCTGGCGCAAGGTCTCGAGGGCGCGGGCGGTCTGGCTCTTCACGGTGCCCTCCGAGCAGGACAGCAGACGCGCGGTCTCCGAGACCGACTGATCCTCGAAGTAGCGCAGGACGACGCACGCCCGCTGCCGGGGGGCGAGCAGCCGCAGGGCCGCGACCAGCGACTCCCGGTCGGTGACGCGGGTGCCGAGGTCTGCTCCCGGGTCGGCACGCTCGAAGCGGCCGTCCACCTCGGGAACCTCGCTGTTCGATCGTTTCCGCGCTCGGTCGATCGCAACGTTGACCACGCATCGGCGGGCGTAGGCATGGGCCCCGCCCGTGCGCGACTCCAGCCGTGGCCATGCGACGTACACGCGGATCAGGGCCTCCTGGACGATGTCCGAGGCGAGCGGCCAGTCGCCGCACATGAGGTACGCCGTACCACGCAGCCTGCGCTGCGAACCGGTCACGAAGGAGGCGAACTCCTCGTCGTCCCTGCCCTTCACGATCGCCTCCTCTCACCCGAGACACGAGGTGAGCCGACCTCCAGGTTGCACCACCGGGACGGGTTTCGGCTCGTTCTGCGGCCGACGTGTGCCGGGTCTGCGTTGTTGCACGGGGGAAAGGCTGCCGACCAAGCCCTGCAACACCCACTCGGGCAGAGTCGGGGGAATGTTGTGGAAGGTGCGCGCGACCCTGGCCGACAGACCGGGCTCGCTGGCCGAGCTCGCCCGGCGCTGCGGCGAGGTGAGGGTCAACATCCTCGGCCTCCAGATCTTCCCGGGTGTCGGCTCGGTCACCGACGAGCTGATGCTCCGCACGCCGGGCCCGTGGGACCTCGCCGGCGTGGCCGAGCTGCTCGAGAGTGCCGGAGGTACCAACGTCAGCGTCACCCCGGCCACCGAGTCAGCCCTGGTCGACCAGCCCACGCGCTAGGTCGAGGCGGCCCGCACCGTGCTCGACCAGCCGGGGTCGTTCGCCGAGGTCGTCGCGGCGCTGTTCGACGCCGAACCCGACAGCAGCAGCGAGCTCGCTGCCGTGCAGGACGTGCTCGACCTGACCGTGCGTGACGTGACCGTCCAGATCCGGCGGCTGGCCCCGTTCAGCGCCTCCGAGCGAGCGCGGGCCTCGTCGCTGGCCGACCTGGTCAACGACGTCCTGGTCCGTCATCGCGCGGCCACCTCTGCCTCCGTCCACGGCATCGCCGCCTCCTCGACCCCGACGTACGACGTGTACGTCGACGGCATCCGCGCCGTGGTCGACGGGGTCGTGGTCGGCCACGCCACCCTGTCGCCGCTGCCCGACGACGCGGGCGCCGCGGCGGTCGCCCTGCAGGTCGTCCCGGCCTGGCGCCGGCGGGGCATCGCCACCCGCCTGCTGCGTGACGTCGCCAGGCTCGCCAGCGCACGACGTACCTCGGCGCTCGTGGTCACCACGCGGGCCGACAACCAGGCCGCACTGGCGATCGTGCTCGCCTCCGGGCTGCGCGGCCGGATCCGGATGGCCGGCGAGACCCTGACGGTGCGGATCCCCGTCGGCGAGACGGCGCCGCTCGCCGCGGCACCGATGAGCGAGGCGCGTGCGCTCCACCGGTAGGATGTGGGAGTGGAGCCACCTCAGGAACTGCCCGAGAAGTTCGCGCCGATGGGCCTCACGTACGACGACGTGCTGCTGCTCCCCGGCTACTCCGAGATCGCACCGTCCGACATCGACACCTCGACCAGGCTGACGCGCGAGATCACGCTGCAGGCGCCGCTGGTCAGTGCGGCGATGGACACCGTCACCGAGAGCAGGATGGCGATCGCGATGGCCCGCCAGGGCGGCATCGGCGTGCTCCACCGCAACCTCTCGATCGAGGACCAGGCCTACCAGGTCGACCTCGTGAAGCGGACCCAGACCGGGATCATCTCCAACCCCGTCACCATCGGACCCGACGCCACCCTCGAGGACCTCGACCGGATCTGCGGCGAGTACCGCGTCTCGGGCCTCCCGGTCGTCGACCTCGACCAGCAGCTGCTCGGCATCATCACCAACCGCGACCTGCGCTTCACGCCGGTCGCGGAGTGGGCGACCACCAAGGTCGACGAGATCATGACCCCGATGCCGCTGATCACGGGCCGGCTCGGTATCTCCCGCGACGAGGCGACCCTGCTCCTGCGCAAGCACAAGCGCGAGCGGCTTCCGCTGGTCGACGACGAGGGACGTCTCGGCGGCCTGATCACGGTCAAGGACTTCGTGAAGGGCGAGCAGTTCCCCGACGCGTCGTACGACGGCGACGGCCGGCTGCTCGTCGGGGCGGCCATCGGCTACTTCGGCGACGCCTGGCAGCGCGCCACCACCCTGATCGAGGCCGGCGTCGACGTGCTCGTCGCCGACACCGCCCACGGCCACGTCCGGCTCCTGCTCGAGATGGTCGAGCGGCTCAAGTCAGATCCGAAGACCAAGCACGTGCAGGTGATCGGCGGCAACGTCGCCACGACGGCCGGCGCCCAGGCGTTCATCGATGCCGGTGCCGACGCCGTCAAGGTAGGGGTCGGCCCGGGCTCCATCTGTACGACGCGCGTGGTCACCGGCGTCGGTGTGCCCCAGGTGACCGCGGTCCACGAGGCGTCGCTGGCGGCCAAGCCTGCCGGTGTCCCCGTGATCGCCGACGGCGGTCTCAAACACTCCGGCGAGATCGCGAAGGCGATCGTCGCCGGCGCCGACGCGGTGATGGTCGGCTCGCTGCTGGCCGGCTGCGAGGAGTCGCCTGGCGACCTGGTCTTCGTCAACGGCAAGCAATACAAGGCCTATCGCGGCATGGGCTCCCTCGGAGCGATGTCGAGCCGCGGCAAGAAGTCCTACTCCAAGGACCGCTACTTCCAGGCCGAGGTGACCAGCGACGACAAGATCGTGCCCGAGGGCATCGAGGGCCAGGTCGCCTACCGCGGCCCGCTCGCCGCCGTCGCCCACCAGCTGCTCGGTGGCCTCAACCAGTCGATGTTCTACGTCGGCGCGCGCACCGTCCCCGAGCTGCAGGAGAAGGGCCGCTTCGTCCGGATCACCCAGGCGTCCCTGGCCGAGAGCCACCCGCACGACGTCCAGATGACGGTCGAGGCGCCCAACTACACCGGCCGCTAGCGCACCGACTCGAGCAGCGCCAGCACGGCCCGGGCGTACGCCGCCTCGACGTCCACGTCCACGAACCGCTGCTCGGCGTCGCCGACCAGCAGCCGGACCGCGAAGCCCGACGTGGCGCCGGGGATCAGCTCGAGGGACATGAAGGCCTCGCCGAGCGCGTCGCGCAGCTGGTCCTCCCGCGGCAGCCAGATCGCCTCCGACGCCTCGAGGCTGTCGAGCGCCCACTCGGTCGTCCCGTTGAATGCCAGCACCTGGTTGCCGCGTGGCAGCCGCAGGCTCTCGATCACCATGTCGCTGATCACGAACACCTGCTCGTCGAGGTCGCGGTCGGGCACGACGAACCGGTCGCCGTTCGCGGGTGCCCACGACAGGCCGGCCTCTCGCAGGGCCTCGGCGAGCGCGCGCGTGATCACCGCTCCAGCCTGACATATCCGGCGCGACCAGGCCCTAGGCGTTGTGCCACGCTGTGCCGATGACGGCGGAGCCGCCCGGGGCACTCATCGAGCGGTCGGAGCAGCTCCACGTCTTCGCACGCCGGCTGGCCGAGGTCATCGAGCAGCGCGAGGGCACGCTGGTGTTCGTCGGTGGGGAGGCCGGCGCCGGCAAGACGTCGCTGGTCCACGAGTTCGCGGAGCGCTGCAGCGTCCGCGTCGTCGTGGGCGGGTCCGAACCCCTGCGTACGCCGCGTGCGCACGGTCCGCTCCTCGACCTCGCCGCCGAGCTGGGCGGCGACCTCTCGGTCCTGGTGGAGCAGGGGGCGAGTCCCGGCGACCTCGTCGACGCCGTGGCCCAGGTGGTCACCCGGCCGACGGTGCTGGTCTTCGAGGATCTCCACTGGGCCGACGAGGCCACGCTCGACCTGCTGCGAGTCCTGGCCCGACGGTTGCGCCGCGTGCCGGCGCTGGTGCTCGCGACGTACCGCGACGACGAGCTGTCGCGCACACATCCGCTCCGGGTCCTGCTCGGAGAGCTGGCGACCGAGCGTCGCGTGCACCGGGTGAGTCTCCCGTTGCTCTCGGCGGACGGCGTCGCCCTCCTCGCGAGCGGTCGTGCGGTCGACGTGGAGCGGCTGCACCGGCTCACGGGCGGCAACCCGTTCTTCGTCACCGAGGTCCTCGCCGCAGGCACCGACGGCGCCCCCGACACCGTCCGCGATGCCGTGCTGGCGCGAGCCGCGCGGCTGCCACCGCTGACGCGCCGCCTCCTCGAGGCGGTCGCCGTGGTGCCGTCGCGCGCGGAGCTGTGGCTGCTCGACGCGGTCGCCCCGCTGTCGCTCACCGGGCTCGAGGAGTGCCTGGCCTCGGGGATGTTGCGGGCCGATCGCGAGACGGTGCAGTTCCGACACGAGATCGCCCGGACCAGCATCGAGGAGTCGTTGCCGCCCGACCTCGCCCTCTCGCTGCACCGGCGGGCCCTCGCGGCGCTCGTCGAGCGCGGCGACCTGGTAGACCCCGCCCGCGTGGCCCATCACGCGGCCGCCGTGGGTGACGGCAGCAGCGTCCTGGCCTACGCGCCGGTCGCGGCGGAGCGTGCCGCCCGGCTCCGCGCACACCGCGAGGCGGCGGCTCACCTCGCCTCGGCGCTGCGCTACGTCGACCAGCTCCCTCGCAGCGGGCGGGTGGACCTGCTCGAGCGGCACGCCTACGAGTGCTACCTCATCAGCCAGCCGCAGCGGGCCGGCGAGTCGCGTCGCCGGGCCCTCGTCGAGCACGAGGCCGCGGGCGACCGCCTCCGTCAGGGAGACACCCACCGGTGGCTCTCGCGGCTGGCGTGGTTCTCCGGCGACGGGGCGACGGCCGAGACCGAGGCGCGGCTCGCGATCGAGCTGCTCGAGCCGCTCGGCCCGACCACCGAGCTGGCGATGGCCTACAGCAACCAGAGCCAGCTCTGCATGCTCGCCGACGACGCCTCCGGCGCTCGGCAGTGGGGCGGCCGCGCCATCCGGCTCGCCGAGCAGCTCGACGACCAGGAGATCCTGGCCCACGCGCTCAACAACGTCGGCACGGCCGAGGCGATGAGCGGGGTGCCCGAGGGCATGGCCACCCTCGAGCGGAGCCTCCGCATCGCGGAGACCCATGGTCTCGAGGAGCACGTCGCGCGGGCGTTCACCAACCTCGCCAGCACCGCCGTGGCGATGCACGACCTCGGCGCGGGGCTCCGCTGGTCCGACGAGGGCATCGAGTACTGCGCCGAGCACGATCTCGACTCCTGGCGCCTCTACATGACCGGGTGCCGGTCCCGCGCGCACCTCGAGCGGGGGGACTGGGACCTGGCCCTGCGCGACGCGTCGACCGCCCGAGAGACACCGTCGCTGGCGCCGACACTGGTCAACCCCCTGGTCGTGCTCGGTCGGATCCGCGCCCGCCGCGGTGACGGCGACCCGTGGCCCCTGCTCGACGAGGCGCTGTCCGTGGCGACGAAGACCGACGAGCTCCAGCGGCTCGTACCCGTGGCCGCGGCCCGGGCCGAGGTGCGGCTGCTCGAGGGCAGCCCCGAGCGGGTCGCGGCCGAGACCGACCGGGTCCTCGCCCTGGCGGTGGCGGGCGGCCCGGTCGCATCGACGGGAGAGGTGCTCGTCCTGCGGCGCCGAGCCAGGATCACCGACCCGCCGTACGACGGGCTGCCGGAGCCGTGGGCCCTCGAGCTCGCAGGGCGGCACCGGGAGGCGGGTGAGGCCTGGGCCGAGCTCGGGTTCCCCTACGAGCGCGCCTGGGCGATGGTGTCCGGTGCCGACGACGACCTGGCGCGGGCCGGCCTCGCGGCCCTGCAGGATCTCGGCGCCACGGCCGCCGCGACCGCCGCCGCACGCCAGTTGCGGGAGCGCGGGGTGCAGGGCCTGTCGCGGGGACCCCGCGCGGCGACCGCGCGCACGCCGTACGGACTCACGCCGCGTCAGCGCGAGGTGCTCGGACTGCTCGCGTCCGGTCTGCGCAACTCCGAGATCGCGGCCACGATGGTGCTCTCCGAGCGCACGGTCGACCACCACGTGTCGGCGGTGCTCGCCAAGATGGGGGTGCAGACCCGCGCGCAGGCGGTCCGCCTCGCGGTCCGCGACGGGATCGTGTCCGACGAGGGAGACGCGATCCCGGCCGACTAGCGTGGCGGCCGTGTCCTTCGTCGTCCACGAGATCCGTCGCTACCCGGTGAAGTCCATGGCGGGGGAGTCGCTCACCAGCGTCGAGATCGACGCGCGAGGGCTCGCCGGCGACCGCTGGTACGCCGTCGTCGACGGCGACGGCAAGCTCTCCTCCGGCAAGCACAGCAGCCGCTTCCGCCGCCGAGACGCGATCTTCGACTTCGCCTCCCGTACGACGGGCCAGGGCGTCCGCGTGACCGGTCCCGGTGGTGAGTGGGCGGCCGGGGAGCCCGCTCTCGACCGTGCCCTCTCCGACGTCATGGGCGACCCGGTCCGGGTGCTCGCCGAGGGGGTCACGCCCCACCAGGACGCCGGCGAGCTCTCCCTGGTCGGCACCGCGTCGCTCGAGTGGTGCCGGGAGCATCACGGCGTCGACGCGGACCGGCGACGCATCCGACCCAATCTCGTGATCGACACCAGTGAGCCGTTCGTCGAGGAGACCTGGTCGGGCGCGCTGTCGATCGGCGGTGCTCGCCTGACGGTCGTCCGTCGGATCGAACGCTGCCGGATGGTCGACATCGCGCAGGAGGGGCTGGCCCGCGAGGGCGGGTGGCTCAAGGCGCTCACGGAGACCCGCGAGATGAGCCTGGGGATCTACCTCGACGTGGCCGAGCCCGGCACGCTCCAGGTGGGCGACGAGGTGCGGCCGACCGACTGACGCAGGCCGTCCCTCACGGGTGGATCGCCAGCACGAGCGGGCTCTCGAAGGAGCCGGCGCGCGGGCCGACGCCAGCGAGGGACAGAGGGAGGAGCATGCTCCCGGTGCGACGCCAGACCGGCCGACCGTGGGAGGTCGCGACCCCGACGCGGATGCCGCCCCGTTCGGGGGCGATCAGGGAGGTGCTGGTGGTGACCGGCAGCTGCGGCCCGAGGGCGCGGGGCGAGTGCCACTGTCCCGAGCCGGGTGAGGTCGAGTCGACGACCACGCTGCCGTCGGTCCGCACCGCAGCGAGCCAGAGCCGGCCGGAGACGTCGACGGTGGTCGCCGGCGAGGAGTAGGGCGACCACTGGCCGGCGGCCTGGACCCCGCGACCCCAGTGTGTCGTACCCGCGCCGGTGTGTCGGGAGAGGAGCTCACCCCGGGCGGTCACCGCGGTCAGCCAGAGCCGTCCGTCGCCGGCGAGGGTGAGCGCGGGGCTCGACGTCACCGCCCACGTACGACGGTCGACCGCGTGGAAGCGGCTCCAGGGGCGGCCGCGGTGCTGGGCGTGCACGGCCTCGAGCGTGCCGTGCTGCGTCACGGCGGCGACCCACAGGTTGCCGCGGGCGTCGGTGGCGGCGGCGGGCGCGGCGTGGGTCGACCATGACCCGGGCACCCCCAGCCGGTCGCGGCGGCCCCAGCGGTCGTTACTGAGGGTGGTGTGTCGGCTGACCAGGTCGCCCGCGGCCGAGACGGTCAGCAGCTGCATGCGAGCGCGGCCGTCGAGGGCGAGCGTCGGCGTCGAGGTCGTCGACCAGGGTCCGCCCTTGATGGGCCGCAGGTGCGTCCACCGTCCCGTGGCGCCGCGGGTGTGCGTCGTGAGTACCCGACCGTCGGCCGCCACCGCGGCGACCCATGTCTGCCCGAGGGTGTCCGCCGCGATCGACGGTGCGGCGTGCTTCGACCACAGGACGTGCGTGCCGAGGTGGACGGGTCGTCCCGACGTGGTGGTCGCCGTCAGGTCGCCGTGTGCGGTGATCCGGGCCGTCCACGCGCCGCCGCCCGGTGCGGCCGTCGTGGCGGCCGCTCGCGTCGAGCCCAGGCTCGGGTCGGGCGCGACGTCGGCGAGGTGGAGGTAGCGGAAGTCCGAGGCGGGCACCGTACGCACGTCGTACCCGCCGGCGACATAGTAGTTGTACTCCTCGACGGTGACGGTCCCGTCACCGACGGCCGAGACCCAGGCGACGTGGCCGACCCGCCCGCTGTCCGTCTGAGCCACCGCTCCGACGGCCGGTACGTTGTCCACGAGGTAGCCGAGTGCCTCGGCGTCGGCGTCCCAGTTCTCGGCGTTGCCGAACCTGCCGCCGCCGAGGTCGTTGGTGAAGTCGCTGATCCCGTTCGTCTCTCGCAGTCGCCAGGCGACGAAGCTCGTGCAGTTGCGCAGTGCGAACCCCCACGGGTCGCCGTAGGTGCCGTTGTAGTACCAGATGTGCTTGGCGCACTCGCGCGGCGGCGGCGGCTTCGTCGGGCTGTCCGGCTTGCCGTGGGTGCCGTGACCGGGTTTGGTCTGGCCGCCCGGCTTCGTGTGGCCGCCCGGCTTGGTGTGGCCGCCCGGCTTGCCCGGGCTGTGCGGGGGCAGCGGGACCAGCGGGCACTGGCCGAGGCCGCGGTAGGGGTAGTCGTCGTCGGCGTGCGAAGGCCCGGCGACGGCGACCAGGCTCACCGCGACGAGCGCGCCGAGCATCCCGCCGATGAGCCGGGGCGCACGCCGGCTCTCTCGGTGGAAAGGCATGGCGGCTCCGTTCACGGGTGGCACAAGAACGGTCGCAGTCCGGCCGCGCCACCGCTTGAGAACGCCGCATCCTTTACCTCCTCGCCGATGTGAGTCCGACGACAGTCGGCGACGTCGATACGCTGCGGTGGTGAGTGAGATCGAGATCGGCCGCGCCAAGCGCGGGCGCCGTGCCTACTCCTTCGACGACATCGCGATCGTCCCGAGCCGGCGGACCCGCGACCCCGAGGAGGTCGGGATCGCCTGGCAGATCGACGCCTACCGCTTCGAGCTCCCGATCGTCGCCGCCCCGATGGACTCCGTCATGTCGCCCGACACCGCGATCGCACTCGGTCGGTACGGCGGCCTCGGCGTGCTCAACCTCGAGGGCCTCTGGACCCGCTACGACGACCCGTCCGACCTGCTGGCCGAGATCGCCGAGCTTGACGGGCCCACCGCCGTCCGCCGGATGCAGGAGATGTACGCCGAGCCGGTCAAGGCGGAGCTGATCTCCACGCGGCTCAAGCAGATGCGCGATGCCGGGGTGACCGTGGCCGGTTCCCTGAGCCCCCAGCGGACCAAGGAGTTCGCCAAGACTGTGGTCGACGCCGGTGTCGACATGTTCGTCATCCGGGGCACCACGGTCAGCGCCGAGCACGTCAGCGCCCAGGCCGAGCCGCTCAACCTCAAGGAGTTCATCTACGAGCTCGACGTGCCCGTGATCGTCGGCGGCTGCGCGACGTACCAGGCGGCGCTGCACCTGATGCGTACCGGTGCTGCCGGCGTGCTCGTCGGCTTCGGTGGCGGCGCCGCCCACACCACGCGCACCGTGCTCGGTGTCAGCGTGCCGATGGCGAGTGCCGTCGCCGACGTCGCCGGCGCTCGTCGTGACTACATGGACGAGTCGGGTGGCCGCTACGTCCATGTGATCGCCGACGGCTCGATCGGCCGGAGCGGCGACATCGCCAAGGCGATCGCCTGCGGCGCCGACGCGGTCATGATCGGTTCGCCCTTCGCGCGCGCCAGTGACGCTCCCGGGCAGGGCTTCCACTGGGGCGCCGAGGCCCACCACGCCGAGCTGCCCCGGGGTGAGCGGGTCGAGATCGGCACCGTCGGCACGCTCCAGGAGATCCTGTTCGGGCCTTCCCGCGTAGCCGACGGGACGATGAACCTGGTCGGAGCTCTCCGCCGGGCGATGGCGACCACCGGCTACACCGAGCTCAAGGAGTTCCAGCGCATCGAGGTCGTCATCTCCTGAGGGCGGGCGCGAAAAAACTCCTTTCTCCTCGTCCGTAGCGGCGAATACCCTCCTCTTGGGTATTGCGGCCTGCGGTCATCGACGCGCATGTTGCTTAGATGCGCCGGGCTCGGGCACGTCGCGCACAGCATGGGTGGCTGCTTACAGGGGGGAACTGAACGCATGACCATCACAACGACATGGCCCTTGTCCTATCCGGACCCGTGGGCCGATCGCACCTCGCTCACGCTCGATCTCGACGACCACGCCGTCCGTGGTCTGCTCACCGCTCTCGGTCGTTCCGACGCTCCCCGGGTGCTGCCCGACGAGCTCGCCCGTCTCACGGACCGTGAGCTCACGGTGCTCCGGGCGATCGCCACCGGTGCCAGCAACGCGGAGATCGCGGAGGAGCTCTTCGTCTCGATCGCCACGGTCAAGACGCACGTGGCGAGGATCCTCGCCAAGCTGGGGGTCCGGGACCGCGTGCAGGCGGTGGTGTTCGCCTACGAGTCGCGGCTCGTCGTACCCCACTGACGCCACCCGCTCGCCGCACCCGCCTCAGGTGGTGAGCCGGGTCGCGATGCCGGCGAGCCCGGACTCGACCAGCGCCGGGTCGCCGCCGGCCGGCCCCCACAGGGCGTCGTACCACGGGGCGAGGCGCCACCAGTCGTAGGCGCGGGAGAGCTCCTCGTCGTCCACGCCGTACGCCGTCGCGACGGCGGCGGCGAAGGGCTCGGGCGTCTCGAAGAGCGCCCACGCGAGGTCGATCGCGGGATCGCCGACCCGGGCGTCCGACCAGTCGATGACGCCGACGACACGATCCTCACGGATCACGACGTGGTGCGGGCCGAGGTCACCGTGGATCAGCGTGGTCGGGGTCTTCAGGGCGACCCGTCGCAGCAGCGCGCTGCCCGGCCCGTGCAGCTCCTCGGGCATCAGCGGCAGGACCCGGTGGAGGAGCCGCTCCAGCGTCGCGAGCAGCTCCGCGCGCGCGGCCACCTGGTCGGGGATGCCGGACTCGATGTAGAGGGTGGGCGGCATGTCGTGCAGGGCGCGGAGGAACTGGCCCATCCGGAGCCCGTCGTCCGCGGTCAGCGTCCGGTCCGTGGCGAGGTCGCCGACGACGAGCGGGTGCCGTACGCGGAGCGGCTCCTCCTCCAGCACGACCGGCACCGGCACCTCGAGCGGCAGCAGGGGAGCAAGCCGCGGCATCAGCCGGGTCTCGTTGGCCAGCTGGGTCGCCGCGTCGGGGTACTGCGGAACGCGGTCGATCCAACGGTCCTCGACGACGGTCGCCACCGAGTCCCAGCCCTGGAGTGGTTGCGCTCGCTCGGCCGCGCGTGCGCGGAGCCAGTCCGAGAAGAGCGCCACGGAGTCGGGCATGAACGCGATCTCGGGGTCCGCGATCCGCTCCAGCAGGCGCTCGATGCTCAGCCAGGCGCCGTAGGCGACCTCCGAGGGCTGGGGGGTGATCGGCCCGTCCCACGTCGTCACGAAGCGGAACGCGTGGTACGTCGTCTGGCTGTCGGCGTAGTCCGCCTCGCCGAGCGGCTCGAGCTCACTGGTGACGCCGAGCTCCTCGGCCAGCTCGCGGCGCGCGGCCTCGAGCGGGTCCTCCCCGGCCAGGACGACCCCGCCTGCGGTGAAGTCCCAGCGAGCCGGATAGACGTCCTTGGTCGGGGTCCTGCGATGGACGTAGACGCGACCCCAGGGGTCTCGGACGATCACCCCGGTCGCCGCGTGCCGGAGGTTCTGGGCGCGCATCACCGAGCGAGGGGCGATCCCGGCCGGACGTCCCCCGTCGTCGTAGAGCGCAACGACCTCTTCGTCCACAGGCCCATCAAACCTGGAAATCCGCCTCCGCGCTCGGGTAGTCCGTGGTCGTGTCGTGCAGGATCGTGCTGTGCCCCCGTCCCATGCCCTCGACCCCGCCTCCCGTACCCGCGCCCTGGAGGCGATGGCCGCGACGGCTGACGACGCGCCTCCCCTCGACATCCTGGTCGTCGGCGGCGGGGTGGTCGGGACCGGCGCGGCGCTCGACGCCGTGTCACGTGGGCTGTCCGTGGGGCTGCTCGAGCAGCGCGACCTGGCGAGCGGGACGTCGTCGCGGTCGAGCAAGCTGATCCACGGCGGCCTGCGCTACCTGGAGATGTTCGACTTCGCGCTGGTGCGCGAGGCGCTCGAGGAGCGCGGGTTGCTGCTCACCCGCCTGGCCCCCCACCTGGTCCGGCCGGTGCCGTTCCTGTACCCGCTGCACCACACCGTCGAGCGGCCCTACGTCGGCGCCGGACTGGCGCTCTACGACGCGCTGGCGATGGCAGGTCGCTACGACATGGGTCTGCCCAAGCACAAGCACCTGTTCCGTCGCCAGCTCGCCCGGCTGGCGCCCGACCTGCGCACCGATGACCTCACGGGGGCGATCCGCTACTACGACTGCCAGGTCGACGACGCGCGGCTGGTGGTGACCCTCGCCCGGACGGCGGCCCATCACGGTGCCGTGATCGCCACGCGGTCGCGGGTCACCGGCTTCCTGCGCGACGGTGACCGGGTCGTCGGCGTACGCGCGACCGATCTCGAGACCGGCGACGAGCTCGAGGTGCAGGCCCGGGTCGTGGTCAACGCGGCCGGCGTGTGGACCGCCGAGGTGCAACGGCTGCTCGGCGGTGACCTGGCCCTCGACGTCGAGGCCAGCAAGGGCATCCACCTCGTGGTGCCGCGCGACCGGATCCGCTCCGAGTGCGGCTTCATCACCAAGACCGAGAAGTCGGTGCTCTTCGTGATTCCGTGGGGACGGCACTGGATCATCGGTACCACCGACACCGCCTGGGACCTCGACCTCGCGCATCCCGCCGCCTCGCGCGCCGACATCGACTATCTGCTCCACCATGTGAACGGGTTGCTACGGGTCCCGCTCGACCACGACGACGTCGAGGGCGTGTACGCCGGCCTGCGCCCCCTGCTGACCGGCAAGGCCGGGCGCGGGGTCGGGTCCGCCGGAGAGGGCGAGGCCCGGTCGGCCACCACCAGGGTCTCCCGGGAGCACACGGTGGCCAGTCCCGTCCCGGGCCTGGTCCTGATCGCCGGCGGCAAGCTCACGACGTACCGGATCATGGCGCGCGATGCCGTCGACCTCGCGGTCAGCGGCTGGCCCGACGTCGCGCCGTCCCACACCGAGCGGGTCCCGCTGCTCGGGGCCGACACCTTCCTGACCCGGACCAACCAGCGGGTCGCGCTGGCGCGCCGCTCGGGACTCGAGGTGGGCCGGATCGACCACCTCCTGGGTCGGTACGGCGGGCTGGTGGACGAGGTCCTGGCGCTCGTCGAGGAGCGTCCCGACCTCGGGCTGCCCCTGCCCGGCACCGAGGACTACCTCGCCGCGGAGATCGTGTACGCCGTCACCCACGAAGGGGCCCGCCACCTCGACGACGTCCTGGCCCGGCGTACCCGGATCTCCATCGAGACCTTCGACCGGGGCACGGTCGCCGTCGGTGCCGCCGCCGACCTGATGGCCGCCGAGCTGGGTTGGGACGGGGCGCGCCGCGACGACGAGGTCGACCACTACCTGCGCCGCGTCGAGGCCGAGCGACAGTCGCAGCAGAAGCTCACCGACCAGGAGGCCGACGAGGCCCGCGTGAGCGCCCCCGAGATCGTGTGAGGCCGGGGCACCTGCCCAGATTTGTTACTCGGGGGTAGCCGGACGACCGGCACGGACATACTCTCGGTACATGAGCGCCCAGCACCCCTCCTCCGGTCCTCTCGTCGAGGGCCCGCACGACCCCGAGCACGACCCGACCGCGTCCTACGCGCTGGAGCGGGCCTACGTCGACCAGCTGACCCGGCGCCTGGTGGCGACGTCGGGGGCGACCGCCGAGGTGCGGTCCCCGATCAACGACCAGCCGCTGGCCCACGTCCCGCAGTCGAGCGAGGGCGACGTCGAGGAGGCGTTCCGCCTGGCCCGCCAGGCCCAGGAGGAGTGGTCACGTACCTCGATCAGCACCCGGGCAGCGGCACTGTTGCGGCTGCACGACCTCGTGCTCGACCGGCAGGAGGAGATCATCGACCTCATCTGCTGGGAGTCCGGCAAGGCCCGCAAGCACGCCTTCGACGAGCCCCTGCACATCGCGCTCACTGCGCGCTACCACGCCCGTACGGCGCACCAGCACCTCGACAGCCGGCGTATCCGCGGCGTCATCCCGGCTCTGACCCGGGTCGACCTCCACCGGCACCCCAAGGGCGTCGTCGGCATCATCTCGCCCTGGAACTATCCCTTCACGATGGCGCTGTGCGACGGGCTCCCGGCCCTTCTGGCCGGAAACGCCGTGGTCGTGAAGCCGGACGCGCAGACCATGCTCTCGGCCCTGCTGGCCGCTCAGCTGCTCGACGAGGCTGGTTTCCCGCCGGGCATCTGGCAGGTCGTCTCCGGCCCTGGTCCCCACATCGGCCCCGAGCTGGTCAAGCGGGCCGACTACGTCTGCTTCACCGGCTCGACCGCCACCGGCCGGATCATCGCGAAGGACTGCGCCGACCGGCTGATCGGCTGCTCGCTCGAGCTCGGGGGCAAGAACCCGATCCTGGTCCTCCGTGACGCCGACCTCGAGAAGGCCGCCGAGGGTGCGGTCCGGGCCGCGTTCTCCAACGCCGGACAGCTCTGCGTCTCGATGGAGCGGCTGTTCATCGCCGACCAGGTCTACGACCGCTTCCTCGAGCGGTTCGTGGCCCGGACCGAGGCGATGACGCTGGGCTCCACCCTCGACTGGGGCAACGACATGGGTCCGCTGATCAGTCGCCGCCAGCTCGAGACGGTCACCGCCCACGTCGACGACGCCGTCGCCAAGGGCGCGCGCGTCCTCACCGGCGGCAAGGCCCGGCCCGACCTCGGCCCCTACTTCTTCGAGCCGACGATCCTCGAGGGCGTCAAGCCCGACATGACGTGCTTCGGCCACGAGACGTTCGGCCCGGTGATCTCGGCCTACCGCTTCCACGACGAGGCCGAGGCGATCGCCCGCGCGAACGACGGCGAGTACGGCCTCAACGCCTCGATCTACAGCAAGGACGGGCGGCGCGCCCGCGCCATCGCCGCCGAGATCAAGTGCGGCACCGTCAACATCAACGAGGCCTTCGCCGCGACCTTCGGCAGCCTCGAGGCACCGATGGGCGGCATGCGCGAGTCGGGTCTGGGTCGCCGCCAGGGCGCGGAGGGCGTCCTGCGCTTCACCGAGACCCAGTCGGTGGGCACCCAGCGTGGCATGCGGATCGCGCCGATGTTCGGGATGTCCGACCGGGCCTACGCCACGATGATGACCACCAACCTCCGGATCCTGAAGAAGCTGGGTCGGGCATGAGCGCGGCGGCAGAGGCGACGAGCGAGCGTGACTTCGACGTCCTGGTCATCGGGTCCGGGTTCGGCGGCTCGGTCACGGCCCTGCGGTTGACCGAGAAGGGCTACCGCGTCGGGGTCCTCGAGGCCGGTGCGCGGTTCGACGACGGCGACTTCGCCGCGACGTCGTTCGACACCAAGCGCTACCTGTTTCGTCCCGAGATCGGCTGCTACGGCATCCAGCGGATCGACGCGCTCAAGGACTGCCTGATCCTCTCCGGCGCGGGCGTCGGCGGTGGGTCGCTGGTCTACGCCAACACCCTCTACGAGCCGCTCGAGCAGTTCTACGACGACCCGTCCTGGAAGGACATCACCGACTGGCGCGCCGAGCTCGCGCCCTACTACGACCAGGCCAAGCGGATGCTCGGCGTGACCGACAACCCCCGGATGACGCCGTCCGACCACGTGATGAAGCAGGTCGCCGACGAGCTGGGGGTCGGCGACACGTTCCGGCTGACACCGGTCGGCGTCTTCTTCGGCGGCCCCGGGCAGGAGCCCGCCGACACCGTGGCAGACCCGTTCTTCGGCGGGGCGGGCCCCGACCGCAACCCCTGCAGCCACTGCGGTGAGTGCATGACCGGGTGCCGGCACAACGCCAAGAACACCTTGGTCAAGAACTACCTCTACCTCGCCGAGCAGAACGGCGCGCAGGTGATGCCGTTGACGACGGTCACCCGGATCTGGCCGCGCGACGACGGCGGGTACGACGTCGAGATCCGCCACACCAAGTCCAAGCTCAAGCGCGCCGGCTCGACCAAGGTGATCACCGCCGACCAGGTCGTCCTCGCCGCCTCGGCGCTCGGCACCCAGCGGCTCCTCCACCGGATGAAGGACGAGGGCTACCTGCCGCACGTGTCCGACCGCCTCGGCCACCTCTCGCGCACCAACTCGGAGTCGATCCTCGGGGCGATCGCCCCCGACACCAGCGTCGACTACAGCCAGGGCGTCGCGATCACGTCGTCGTTCCATCCCGACGAGCACACCCACATCGAGCCGGTGCACTACGGCAAGGGCAGCAACGCGATGTCCCTGCTCCAGACCGTGCTCACCGACGGCGACCTCGGCCCGCGTTGGCGTACCTGGGTCAAGGAGATGTGGCGGCAGAAGCGCCACATCCGCGACCTCTACGACATGAAGCACTGGTCCGAGCGCGCCGTCATCGCACTGGTCATGCAGAGCCGCGACAACTCCATCCAGGTCTTCAGCAAGGCCGGCCGGTTCGGGCGCCACGCGCTGTCGTCGCGGCAGGGTCACGGCGACCCCAACCCCACCTGGATCCCGGTGGCCAACCAGGCCGTCCGCCGGATGGCCGAGATCATGGGCGGCTTCCCCGGCGGCTCGATCGGCGAGCCGTTCAACATGCCGTTGACCGCCCACTTCATCGGCGGCTGCACCATCGGAGCCGACCAGGAGACCGGCGTCATCGACGCCTACCACCGCGTCTTCGGCCACCCCGGTCTGCACATCGCCGACGGCTCCACCATCTCGGCCAACCTGGGCGTGAACCCCTCGCTGACGATCACCGCCCAGGCGGAGCGCGCGATGTCGTTCTGGCCCAACAAGGGTGAGGCCGACCCGCGCCCCGAGCTCGGTACGTCGTACCGGCGGATGTCGCCGGTGACTCCGAAGAACCCGGTGGTCCCCGAGGCCGCACCCGGTGCCCTCCGGCTGCCGATCGCCTCGGTCTCCTGAGCTTCGCCCACCACATCGCCGCAGCGCCGTAACCCCGGGTGGGGGGCGTCGTTGGTCCGGTCAGGTCCGGCCAGTCGAACTCCCTCCCTCGGCCGGGCCTGGTCCGGGGTGCTTGGGGGTGTCCCGGACACCAGGGCCCGGCCTCGCTCCGTGACGGCCAGGCCCTGGCCCGGCTCCGGGCCGGACGCGGATAGGCTGCGGTCATGTCGCGACCCACGCCCCCCGGGACGACGCAGGGCGAGCACGACCTGGTGCTGGTCGTCGACTTCGGCGCCCAGTACGCCCAGCTGATCGCCCGCCGCGTCCGTGAGGCCCGGGTCTACTCCGAGATCGTGCCCCACTCGATGCCTGTCGCCGACATGCTCGCGCGCCGGCCGGCCGCGATCGTCCTCTCCGGCGGCCCGTCGTCGGTGTACGCCGCCGGTGCTCCCTCCCTCGATCCCGCACTCTTCCGAGCCGGGGTCCCCGTCTTCGGCATGTGCTACGGCTTCCAGCTGATGGCGCAGGGCCTCGGCGGGGCCGTGTCACCGACCGGCGCCCGCGAGTACGGCCGGACCCCGGTCACCGTCGACGCCCCCGGCACCCTCCTCGCAGACCTGCCCGCGCAGCACACTGTCTGGATGTCCCACGGCGACTCCGTGGTCGCTGCCCCGGCCGGCTTCGACGTCCTCGCCTCCACCCGGGTCACCCCGGTGGCGGCGTTCGAGGACACCGACCGTCGCCTGGCCGGCGTCCAGTGGCATCCCGAGGTCCTGCACACCGAGCACGGCCAGAAGGTGCTCGAGCACTTCCTCCACGACATCGCCGGCTGCCGCCCGACGTGGACGATGGTCAACATCGTCGACGAGCAGGTCGAGCGGATCCGAGCCCAGATCGGCGAGGGACGGGCGATCTGCGCGCTGTCGGGCGGCGTCGACTCCGCCGTCGCGGCGGCCATCGTGCAGCGCGCGATCGGTGACCGGCTCACCTGTGTCTACGTCGACCACGGGATGATGCGCTCCGGCGAGACCGAGCAGGTACGCCGCGACTTCGAGGCCGTCTTCGACAGCCTCGACGTGGTCGACGCAGCCGACCAGTTCCTCGGCGCACTCGAGGGGATCGTCGACCCCGAGGAGAAGCGCAAGATCATCGGCCGCGAGTTCATCCGCACCTTCGAGGCCGCGGAGGCACGCGTCTTCGGTGACGCGGCCGCCGGGACGACCGCGTTCCTCGTGCAGGGCACGCTCTATCCCGACGTTGTCGAGTCGGGCGGGGGAGCGGGCACCTCCAACATCAAGTCCCACCACAACGTCGGTGGCCTCCCCGACGACCTGAACTTCGCGCTGGTCGAGCCGCTGCGCACCTTGTTCAAGGACGAGGTGCGCATGGTCGGCGAGCAGCTCGGCCTGCCGCCGACCATGGTGTGGCGCCAGCCGTTCCCCGGTCCCGGCCTCGGCATCCGGATCATCGGCGAGGTCACCCGCGAGCGCCTCGACCTCCTACGCCAGGCCGACCTGATCGCCCGTGAGGAGCTCACCGCCGCCGGCCTCGACCGCGACATCTGGCAGTTCCCGGTCGTGCTCCTCGCCGACGTCCGCTCGGTCGGCGTCCAGGGCGACGGCCGCACCTACGGCCACCCCGTCGTCCTCCGTCCGGTCACGTCGGAGGACGCCATGACCGCCGACTGGGCCCGCCTGCCCTACGACCTGCTGGAGAAGATCTCCACGCGGATCACCAACGAGGTCGCCGAGGTCAACCGGGTCACCGTCGACATCACCAGCAAGCCACCGGGCACCATCGAGTGGGAGTAGGGCTCAGGCGCGCGGCTCGAGGCCCTCGCCGCGCGCGGCGAGCTCGATGGAGTCGAGGAACACCTCGATGCCGGTGACGTAGACGTCCCGGTCGGCCAGGGCCACCAGCTCCGGCAGCAGAGCCGCCAGGGCAGGCAGCCGAGAGGCGTCCACGGCCCGCAGATCGCCGACCCAGCGTGACGTCCTTCCGGTCTCGTTCTCCGAGAGGTACTGCTGCGACAGCGCGGCCGAGGCGGCCAGGACATAGCTGGAGTACGCCGCGTAGAAGCGCACGATCTGATCCTTCGCCAGGCCGGAGCGCTCGAGCTGCGTCAGGATCCAGTTGATGGCCCTCAGCTCGCCCGGCCCGCCGGTCGCGGTGGCCGAGGCCTCGATGCCGACCCGGGGGTGGGCGGCGAAGATGTCCATCGACCGGAGCGCGCCCTCGCGCAGCTGGTCGCGCCAGGGTGCGTCGTGGTCGAGCTGGTCGAGCATCGCAGCGATGAGCCGGTCCACGACCGCCTGCATCAGCTCTTCCTTGTCACGGAAGTGGCGATAGACGGCCGTCGGATCGGTCCCGAGTGCGCTGCCGAGGGCGCGGAAGGTGATCGTCTCGCCGGTCGCAGCCAGGTCGATCGCCGCGCTGACGATCACCTCGCGGTCCAGCTGCTGACGCCCGGCCGGACGCCGGGCCCTTCCACCGCTCATGCGCTTCGGGCCTCCCCGTGACCGATCGACCTACCTGGTGTGAGTCGGATGCTATCCCTTGATCAACGCCGTTGACAACAATGTGTGCAGGATCTAGCGTCACCGACTCTCGGTCTCGGCGGCGATCGACCACACAGACAAGGCCTCGCACATGCACGCAGATCTGGTGTTCACCGGCGGTCCGGTCCATCTGGGCAACGCCGTCCACAGTCGGGCCACGGCCGTGGCCGTGACGGGCGAGCGCATCGTGGCCGTCGGTCACGCCGAGGTCGCCGAGCTCGTCGGGCCCGGCACCGAGGTCGTCGACCTCGCCGGCCGGCTCCTGATCCCGGGGTTCCAGGACGCGCATGTGCACCCGGTGGGTGGAGGCCTCGAGCTGGGTGCCTGCGACCTGACCGGAGCGGTCACCCTCGAGGAGTACCGCAGGCGGATCTCGGCGTACGCCGCGGCGAACCCCGATGCGACCTGGATCACCGGCGGCGGCTGGTCCATGGAGACGTTCCCCGGTGGCATCCCGGATCGTCGGATCCTCGACGAGCTGGTCCCCGACCGTCCCGTGTTCCTGCCCAACCGAGACCACCACGGCGGCTGGGCGAACACCCGTGCCCTCGAGATCGCGGGGGTCGACGCCCGGACCCCTGACCCCGCGGACGGGCGGATCGAGCGCGAGTCCGACGGCACTCCGATCGGCGCCCTCCAAGAGGGTGCGATGCAGCTCGTGGCCGCGCACATGCCGGCCGCCACGGAGGACGACCTGGTCGCCGGGCTGCTCCGGGCCCAGGAGCTCCTGCACTCCCTGGGCGTCACCGCCTGGCAGGACGCGCTCGTCGGCTCCGACAGTGGGCTCGGCGACGTGACCAGCACCTATCGGGCCGCCCTGGACCGCGACCTGCTCACCGCGCGAGTGGTGGGCGCGCTGTGGTGGGAGCGTGATCAGGGACTCGAGCAGCTCGAGCGGCTGCTCGAGGTCCGCGAGCAGCTGACCCGCGGCCGGATGACCGCCTCGACGGTGAAGATCATGCAGGACGGCGTTGCGGAGAACCACACCGCGGCGAGGCTCAGTCCCTACCTCCGCCACGGCTGTGGCTGCGCGGCCGGTGGCCGGCACGACGGGCTCTCGTTCGTCGACCCGACAGCACTCCCCGACTACGTGACCGCCCTGGACGCCCACGGCTTCCAGGTGCACTTCCACGCGCTCGGAGACCGGGCCGTGCGCGAGGCCCTTGATGCCATCGAGGCCGCCCGCACCGCCAACGGGTTCAACGACCACCGTCACCACCTGGCGCACCTCCAGGTCATCCACCCCGACGACGTCCCGCGTTTCCGGGCGCTGGGAGCCACGGCGAACATGCAGCCGCTGTGGGCCGCGCACGAGCCCCAGATGGACGAGCTCACCATCCCCTTCCTGGGCCCGGAGCGCTCGTCGTGGCAGTACCCGTTCGCCGACCTGCTACGCGAGGGTGCGATCCTCGCGGCGGGCAGCGACTGGCCCGTGAGCAGCCCCGACCCGATCCAAGGCATCCACGTCGCGGTGAACCGGGTCGGGCCCGGCACGGATGCCGAGGCCTTCTATCCCGAGCAACGGCTGCCGTTGAGCATTGCGCTCGGCGCGTACACCGCCGGAACGGCGTACGTGAACCACCTCGACGACACCGGGACGATCGCCGTCGGCAATCTCGCCGATCTGGCCGTGCTCGGCCGCGACCCCTTCCTCGGTCCGGCGTCCGAGATCTGCCGCACCACGGTCGAGCAGACCTTCGTCGGCGGACGTCGGGTGTACGCCGCGCCCGCCTGACCGGGGCATCCTTCGCCATGACCGGATAACGACGCCATCGGAATCCACTGTTGTCAACGCTATTGACAACGGTGTGTGAGAACTCTAGGTTCGCCCCCATCCGCACCGACAGGAGCCCCCGGTGACAGACCTCCACTACCTCAGCGCGACCGAGGTCCTCCACGCCTTCCGGACCCGCGACCTGTCACCGGTCGAGGCACTCGAGGCGGTCTCCGCCCGCGCCGACGAGACCGAGCCCGTCGTCAACTGCTTGCTGGAACGCGACCACGAGGACCTCCGGACCGCGGCGCGGGTGGCCGAGGACCGTTACGCGGGGAAGGGAGAGCCCCCGCGCCCCCTCGAGGGTCTGCCCGTGGTGCTGAAGGAGGAGCAGCCGATCACGGGACGCACCCTGCGCTTCGGGTCGCTGCTGACCGAGGGACTCGTTGCCGACGAGACGCACCCGGTGGCCGAGCGGGTCTACGACGCCGGTGCCCTGGTCCACGCGCGGACGACCACTCCCGAGTTCTCATGCGCGGGCTTCACCCATTCCGAGCTGTGGGGCATCACCCGCAACCCCTGGAACCCCGACTACGCCCCGGGCGGATCCTCGGGCGGCTCGGGCGCGGCGCTGGCATCCGGCACGGCGTACCTGGCCAGCGGCTCCGACATCGGCGGCTCGATCCGGATCCCGGCGTCGTTCAGCGGTGTGGTCGGCTTCAAGGCGCCGTACGGACGAGTGCCGGCGCTGCCGCCGTTCAACCTGGACGTCTACTGCCACGACGGGGCGATGGGCCGCACGGTGGCGGACACGGCGCTGCTGCACAACGTGATCCAGGGTCAGCACCCCGTCGACCACGTCTCCCTGCCCGCACTGCCGATCCCCGAGGACCTCGGGGACGTCCGCGGGCTGCGGATCGCGCTGGCGGTGACGCTCGGCGACATCCCGGTCGAGCCGGAGGTCGAGGACAACACCCGGGCCTTCGCCGAGGCGCTGCGCAGCGCCGGCGCCAAGGTCGAGGAGGTCCAGGTCGACATCTCCTTGGAGCGCCTGACCGAGGCCGCCCTCGTTCACTACGGATCGATCATGGGCCCGTCGATGAGCGAGGAGGTGGCGCTCGACGACCCGCGCTTCATGGACTACACGCGGATGTTCCTCGAGAAGTCGTCGGCTGCCTATGGCCGGACCAGCGTCTACACCGGGATGGAGCGGGAGACCGAGGTCCACCTGGCGATCGCGAAGGTCTTCGCCGACCACGACGCGCTGGTCTGCCCGACGTTCGGGGGTCTGGGGCTCAGGGCCGGCGACTCGTACGTCGACGGCCTCGACGTCGCGGGACGCCATCTCGAGATCTACATCTTCGCGGCGCTCACGCCCGTCTTCAACGTGGCCAGCCGCCACCCGGTGCTCGCCGTACCGTCGGGCATCGCCTCCAACGGCGTGCCCACCGGTGTCCAGGTCGTGGCTCGGCCCTACGACGACGTCACCGCCTTCCAGGTCGGTGCCGCAGCCGAGCGCGAGCTGGGCCTCTGGCTGGACCCGACCTGGCGACCCTCCCTCTGACCCGACCGACCGCAGCCACCCGCCCGACCGGAAGAAGGAACCCGACGATGTCCAAGATCCCAGCACCCGGCTGGATGGCTCTCGGAGCCGGCGCGCTCGTCTGCGCCGTGGCGCTGTCAGCGTGCGGAGCCAAGCCGCCGACCAAGCAGTCCGGCCAGGCCACGACCGACTACACGGTGCTCACTCCGAAGCCGACCACGCAGGCCGGGGACGTCGTGTGGGCCACGTACCGGGAGACCCAGACGCTGGACCCGATCAAGGCCTTCGACTACCCCGAGAACACCGTCGACCCGCTGCTGTGCGACTCACTGCTGCGGCAGAGCCCCGACATGACGCTGGTGCCCGGCATCGCCACCTACACGGCCCCCTCGTCCACTGAGTACGACTTCACCCTGAACTCCAAGGCGACGTTCTGGGACGGCTCGCCGGTCACGGCGCAGGACGCCGTCTTCAGCCTCCAGCGGGCGATGAGCACCACCGCCGGCGGCTACTACCCGCAGGTCTTCGACCGGGTGAAGTCCATCGAGGCCACCGGTCAGAAGACCTTCACGATCCACCTCAAGCAGCCCGACCAGTGGCTGCTCGGCGAGCTCTCGGCCACGCCGGGTGAGGTCGTGGAGAAGTCGTACGCCGAGGCCAAGGGCAAGGCGTTCGGCACGGTCACCGGTCGCACGATGTGCTCGGGCCCCTACAAGCTCGACTCCTGGAAGACCGGCCAGGGCGTGAAGATGGTCCCGAACCCGGACTACTGGGACACCTCCATCCCCAAGCCGCAGCTGAAGAGCCTGACGGTGAACGGTGTTCCGGATGACGCGACCCTCACGGCCGGACTCACCAGCGGGTCGATCGACGGCGACTACGGCACCGGGATCAGCACGCTCGGTCAGCTCGAGAAGAACCCGTCGGTGAAGGTCTACCAGGGTGCCCCGTACGCGACGGTCTCCATGGTCATCAGCGCCACCAAGGGCCCGCTCGCCAGTGTCGACGGCCGCAAGGCGCTCTCGGAGGCGATCGACCGCCAGGGCATCATCGACACCGTCTACCAGGGCGCGGGCACCATCCCGCACGCCGCTGCTGCCAGTGGCACCTGGGGCTACGCCAAGAGCAGCTTCCAGAAGGCGTACGACGCGCTCCCGCCCCTCAACCAGAACCTGGAGAAGGCGAAGGCGGACGCCAAGACCGCCGGGATCGTCGGCCAGACGATCACCGTCGGTACGTCGTCCGGCATCCCGAGCATCAGCACCGAGACCCTGGCGATCCAGCAGGCGGCCGAGGCGATCGGGCTGAAGGTGAAGCTGAAGAACGTCAGCCCGTCGAACTACATCAACTTCTTCATCGACCCGAAGTACTTCGGCTCCGTCGACACGTTCACCACCGTCAACTACGGGGACTACGCCGACCCGGCCGCGCTCTACAACAGCTTCACCATGCCGGGTGGCAGCCAGAACTTCGACGGCTACAACAACCCGCAGGTGGTCAAGAGCATGAACGCCGCGCGCGGCGAGGCCGACCCGGAGAAGCGTGCCCAGGACGTGATCGCGGCCCAGAAGGTCATCACCGATCAGCTGGCCTGGATCCCGCTGGTTGCGCCCAACACCGTGCTGGTGATGAACAAGAAGGTGACCGGCCCGCCGTCGACGTTCTCGTTCATGTTCGCTCCGTGGGCCAGCTACCTCGGCGGTAGCTGAGCGCCGAGCTGACCGAGGAGTCCGCATGCTCGCCTTCATCGTCAAGCGACTGGTGATGCTCGTCGTCACCCTGCTGGTGGCCAGCTTCGCGGTCTACGGTTCGCTCTACCTGGCTCCGGGAAGCCCGATCGCCACGCTGACCGGCGGTCGGGCGCCATCCCCGCAGGTGGTCGCCCAGCTGAACGCCCAGTACCACCTCAACGACCCGTTCCTGGTCCGCTACTGGCACTGGCTGGTCGCGGCACTGCACGGCGACCTCGGCGAGTCCATCCCGCTGCAACAGAACGTCTCGACCCTGATCGGGCAGCGGATCGGGGTCACCGCCAGCCTGGTGCTGCTGACCTCGATCGTCATCGTGATCATCGGTGTCGGGCTGGGGATCGTCGGTGCGCTCTCCCACGGCACGATCGACAACAGCGTGCTGATCTCCTCCACCGTGTCCGCCGCGATGCCGGCGTTCGCGGCGGCGGTGGTGTTGCAGTTCGTGTTCGCGGTGAAGCTGCCGTGGTTCCCAGCGCTCGGTGACGGACAGGGCTTCTTCGGCTCGCTGCACCATCTGATCCTGCCCGCGCTGGCCCTGGCCGCCTCCTCGGTGGCGCTGGTGACACGGGTGACCCGGGCCGCCGTACGCGAGGAGCTGGAGCGCGAGCACGTCCAGACCGCGATCAGCCGCGGTCTGCCTCGCGGCACCATCCTGCGTCGACACGTGCTGCGCAACGCCGCGATCCCGATCACCACCGTCGTCGGCCTCACCATCGCCAGCCTGATCGCGCTGTCGGCGGTCGTCGAGACGGCGTTCGGACTCAACGGGCTCGGCTCGTATCTGGTGCAGGCCGCTCAGAACAAGGACTTCGCAGTCGTCCAAGGCATCAGCCTCGTGCTGGTCGTCCTCTTCGTCGTGGTCAACACCCTCGTCGATATCGCCTATGCCCTGCTCGACCCGCGGGTCGCGATCGGGAGCAGGGCCCAGTGAGCATCCCCGTCGGAGGCGCCCTGCCCACGGGCACTGCACCAGAAGGGCCCGGGCCGGACGCCGCCGCCGTTCCCGGCGAGGCAGCGTCGGCCAGGTCGCGCCGCCGGCTGCCCGAGCTCGGGGTGGGCGGCTGGATCAGCCTGGGCATCATCGTGTTCGCCGTGCTCCTGGCTCTCTTCGGGCCGATCCTGCGGCCCTACGACCCCAACGAGGTCCACCTCTCCTATGCCAACGTCGGACCGACGGGTGGTCACCTCCTGGGTTTCGACGGCGCGGGCCGCGACCTGCTGAGCCGGCTGATGGTCGGCGCCCGTACGACGTTGCTGGGTGCGGCGCTCGTCGCGCTCGTCGCGGTGGCGATCGGGTCCAGTCTGGCCGTACTCACGGCGTGGTTCGGGGGACGCTTCGACACGGCGGTCTCCAGCGGCCTGGACGTTCTGTTCGCGTTCCCGGGCATCCTGCTCGCCGTCCTGGCCGCCGCCGTGTTCGGCGCCGGGCTCCTCTCCGCCGGCCTCGCGCTCGCCATGGCCTACTCGCCGTACCTCGCGCGCGTGTTGCGCGGTGCCGCGCTCAAGGAGCGGGCCATGGCCTACATCCAGGCCGGCGAGGTCCAGGGCTTCAGCGGCTGGTGGCTGTGCTTCCGGCACCTGCTGCCCAACATCTCCTCCCTGATCGTGGCCCAGGGCACGATCTTCTTCGGGTTCGCGGTCGTCGACCTGGCTGCGCTCTCCTTCCTCGGGCTCGGCATCCAGCCGCCCCAGGCCGACTGGGGTGTGATGGTCTCCGAGGGCAAGACGCCGCTTCTCCAGGGCTATCCGCTCGAGGCTCTCACCGCGGTGATCTGCATCGTGCTCGTCGTGTCGGCCGTGAGCTTCCTCGGCGAGAAGCTGCAGGAGCGGTCCACGGGGGGCCACCGATGACCGCACTCCTCCAGGTCCGCGACCTGACCGTCGAGCTGGCACTGGCCGATGGTCCGCGCCAGGTCATCTCCGGCACCTCCTTCGACATCCACGCCGGCGAGGCGATGGGACTCGTCGGCGAGTCCGGCTCCGGCAAGTCGATGACCGCCCGCGCCATCGCGCGCCTGCTGCCGGGGGGCGCCACGGTCAGCGGGCAGGTCTCCTTCGACGGCACGGACGTCCTCGGTCTCGCCGGTGCGGAGCTCCGCGCCCATCGCTCGAAGGTGGCGGTGGTCTTCCAGGATCCCCGCGCCCACATCAACCCCGTGCGTCGGATCGAGGACTTCATGACGGAGTCCCTGCGCACCCTCGACGACGTACCCCGAGCGGAGGCGGCGCGACGTGCGGCGCAGAGCCTGGAGGAGGTGGGCATCGACAATCCCGCCAAGCGACTCCACCAGTACCCGCACGAGCTGTCCGGCGGCATGCTCCAGCGCGTCATGATCGCCACCGCCCTGCTCTCCGAACCTCGGCTGCTGCTGGCCGACGAGTGCACCACGGCCCTCGACGTGACCACCCAGTCCGAGGTGATGGCCATCCTCGACGAGCTGCGCCGGGACCGTGGCCTGTCGATGCTCTTCATCACCCACGACCTGGAGC